>ENA-ORBV01008723-ORBV01008723.1-microbial-mat-metagenome-genome-assembly--contig:-NODE-8723-length-16924-cov-4.223957_pt1 | contig 16924 bp, 29 predicted proteins | sample MGYA00237777_ERZ505514 | MGnify/ENA primary metagenome ERZ505514 (study PRJEB26160, sample SAMN06269048) | microbial mat metagenome | isolation source: Oligotrophic lake microbial mat | place... | reverse complement strand
CCACTGTTCGGATTGGCATCGAAGCGAGGGAAGTTGGAGGATGAAATCGCCAATCGGATGCGGTGCTTGACGTTGAACACATAAGCCGTGGAGCTGAGACTGATACTCAACTCGTACACCGTGCCAGGCACCATCAGCTGCGGAGTAGGGTTTGGAAGATTTCGCCAACGAGCCCGGACAATCCCGTCCTGACGTGTGCGACATTGCGCTAAGTGCTTCTTGTAGATTGGTTGCAAAGCAATCGAGAGCGCTGCACACAAACATACCTCAATCAGCAGACTGGTACCGTTCGGGTAAACATCCATCAGTTTGGCAGTGAAGTCGGTGTCAGTGGCGTTGGAGGAAGCGTAGAGGACCACTTGCATGGGCCCCACGATCCACAACTCCTGGCTCAGCGGCTCCGTAGTGAATGACAGGATGTCAGGGCGAGTGTCCAGCGAGCTTTGATCCAGCGGTCCGCACGGCAGCTATACCGAGACAGGAACACATAACGTGACCCTGATCGACCCAAGTGCACTTCGAACTCGGGCTTACCAATAGATTGTTACCACCGATCGTAGGCACAGGGTCGTCAGGGTCATAGAGGTACTGCAGCGGGGGAGCTCCGGCAGCAGGCACCGTCTGCGTTAGCGACATATTCGACTGCAAGTAGAGAGTTAACGGGGTATACTGCGGAAAATCGTCCAAACTTGTCCAATAATTCCCTCTGCATGACAACACACTCGCAGATCAACGCAACGCACAAAACAGTGACGCAACCAGGCTAACGTACGGAGCCCCTTGCTCGAAGCTGCCCATAACGTAGAAAGTGACTGCCTTGGTGCCTTCAGAGAATTTGGTACTGTTGAGGAGCAGATCCGTCAACAGGTGCCATACCAGGGTGGGGCGAGAGTTGGCAGGAAACAGTCCAGTGATTGAGTTGCAGTGCCCGAACGGATCAATCATCAATTTGGCAGCACCTGGATTAACATGGAAAATTGTGATGCGCTCGTGGCTGAGCAGCAAACGATTTCGAAGAGCACATCTTACCTCTCATAGCAGGAGCACTTGTCGTCTGATACTCATGAAACGTCTGCAACGTGCCGCTGATCAGGATATCAAACCATCCTCCGTAGAATACAGATGGGTAATCCACAGAAGACACGTGGTCGGTTACGTTAAGACGGTCCCAGAAGGGTCCCGGCGCCTGCAACGCGACGAGTGAAGGATCTTGAAACATCCGCAGCTGGTGCAACCTTTGCAAACGATGGACCAAAGCAATACCTCGTTCTGAATCACCTCTGAAAACAAAATGATAGCATCATGCTGTGAAAATGTTTGGTTCAACCATCCCGATATCAGATCGTAGTTTAGGGCCCCTCCGGGATACATGAATTGGTACAGGTGCCTTGAATGTCAACGGAGCAATCTGAGGATGTGAAGTCAGACCAAACCAAGCACCAACACACACCCAGTGCCAACTGCCAGCATTTGGCCCGCGAGCCATGGTGGGCTAGTCTGCATGCCGGCAAGCGAAGCCAGGCAATCAGCAGAGATACCCGTTGTGATCACCTGCGCGAAGCAGTAGACGCAGTCGCTCAGTGGCAAACCAAGAGCCACCACCGTAATGAACTATCCTACCTTGCCGTTGCTCCAAGTCTGGTTCGCAATCCACGACATTGTGTCTGCACACAAATTGAATGCAGTATACTGGCATATGTCACTCACCCAATATGACGCTAATAGACCTACCATAAGCATCTGTCCCGTCACCCCACAACAGAAAGAATCCTTGGCTCTGCCCAGTGCCGCGCATGTCCTGGCGAACGGCCACATATCCCAACTCAACACCAAAGTCGGCGAGCTTTTCGATACCTGCTGCTCCTGCAACATACATGCATGCCATGTTTCAGCTACCCGGATCAGTCTCTACGAAGCGCGTGTCTCGGTACCGTAAGGGCTTCGGTCGTACGTGGCAGGTCGTTTGGTTGGAGAGTCGTCCGGGAAGTCCACGAAAGTGTGAAGCAGTATTCCATCTCTCATGGGCAACTGGACACGTGCGTGACGTACCAAGTAACGCATAGGCGTCGTGACAAGTGCTACACAGCACACTACGTACCATGTATTCAAGTGTATGGCCTTCATGTTGCTGACATAGGCTCACACGAGACAACAAAAATATTGAGAGTATCACTGAGAAGTAGCTGATGAATGCCATGGCAACGTTTTGAGCCTGCTGATGAGAGGGTGTCCATGCCAATCATGCAACAACTTCATGTGCACGCTGACCGCCCGGGCAGAACACTGAGGCATCATTAGCCTGATCGACACCGATATTCCGCCTTCCCTATGAAACAAAATCCTTTGCTGTCGGCGAGTGAAGCTCAAGTGTGGTGACCCGCCTCAGATTGACAAGAGACTATCGAGTTGAGCATAACATATGCCGTGGCATCCATGTGTTTTAACGAAATACGTGGTTGATGGTTTATCAATCTGCATAATTTTAACAAAACAAAGCTGCAATGTCGCAAGCTACTTGCACACAGTCTTTCGGCGATTTGTGTCGAGGCGGTTGAAAAACTGCTTTTGCAGTCTCTCGCGCTCCTTGGGCTTGCTGGTCACGCGGATGCGCACAATTATGTCCTCCAACTACGAAAGTCCAGATCGAGCACCAAACAGTCAAAAATCTGCGACAAAGCTGCACCAATATGACAGCCTACCGTTTTGATGTCCAAAAGCACCGCGTCTCGTTGCAGCGCAGTCAGCATCAGACCGAGGTCCTCAAAGAACGAGCGCTGTTCACGGAGTTCAGCTGACATATTCTATCGTGGCACCACAGCAAACATTCAGTCGATATGAGCTTCCAAACTAGATGTCATCTCCTACAGCAAGGTACCTTCTCCGCTTGAGTGTCGCAATCTGCACCGGTCTCGTCAAGCGACATTGATTTCAACAGCTTGATCATGGCTTCGGTCAAAGTGCGGTACTCCTCTACCGTAGCCTACAGCCATCGTATCGCAGTGACAATCAATCAACCAATCGGTGTCCCGCATCAACTTTTTGCAACACGACATGTCAACAAACACAACAATGCTTACCGACTGAAGCTCTGGTCGCTGAAGCTGCTGAAGACGAGGTAGCAACGAGTAGTTCCTCGATAACAGAGTCTCGAGTTCAGAGATGATGGACAGAGCACACGACGCAGACGGCGCCGCGGAGCGCTTGGCGGGAGCTAACAGATAGCCGCTGACGCGTGAGTCTCTGTTCTGATTTGACCGGGCGACATGAACTGAACCGCGAGATCCACGAGCAGCAGCATCTGCGTGCGATATGACGCTTGCGCGTGAAGGCTTGAAAAAGCTCAAAAGGCCTTTGGGCAGCGATGCCTGATCCAGCGCAGATGGCTCACTCAATCCCAAAATCGCGGTCCGAACAATCTTGCACAACACCACAAGACGATGCTGCACACCACACGCAGCAGAAAGACATCATGCACAGGTCAGCATATCTGCCGCTTGCAATGATTGCAACAAGAATGATCTTACCCATTGAACGGAGTCAAAGGACAGCGGCAGCGTCTTGGAGCGGGCGATGTTGACCAGGCCAATTAGCACTTGGATCGGTGTCGAGTGGGAACCCTGTTGAGAACATCCAACCATCATGTTCAGTGTCCAACCAATCACAACTCGAGCTGCGTGAAGCGAGCCACGACATGTCAGTACCTGACGATGTTGTGTACAGTCCAACTCTTGCGTGAGTAGCGAATGCAGCAGCTCCTGCTCGAACGGCGTTTCGATTGCAGCCACACCCGCGTCCTCGACAAGAAGCATACGGCAGTGGAACGTCTGAAACACCAGATGTGTCAGTTCCAGTTTTATGTGACCGATGCATGAAGTGCCGCACAGCTTACCGCAAACATGTTCAAGGTGTATGCATTCGTCTCCTTCAACACCTTGCTCTCAGCTTGACGACAGCGTGTGATATCCACTAAGCTATCCATCAGCAGTCCTCGCCAGTTGTCTACCAACTTCAGCGAGGTCGCGTTGTGATCGCTGATGTCGTCTCGACCAAGCATCAGACCTGCAGGTGCAACGGTAACGGGCTCGATCAGTTGTTTGGGCTATAGATTAGCTTGTTGGTACCATGGTCACAGCACAAACGATGAAGTTTGCTGCACCGCATACCGTTCATTTCCTTCAGCGCGAAATGTCGAGAAGATACATCTAGATCCTTGATGCAGGTCAGCAGAGCTTGCCACGCCGACACACACCGCACTTTCCTTCCAAACGCTGAGAAGCTCATGATGCGCTCGGACAGCGACAGGTCATCCTTGCTGCCATCGACCGGAGAAGCAGATGAGCCGATAACCTCGGGCAACAGGTGATGCTTTTCGGGCACGGTGCACAACAGATATGTCAGCGTCTGCGTCACCGCCAGGGACATTCGATTCTTGCCACACACTGATTGAATCCACCTGCAGTAAAAATCAGGTGATTAGCTTTGCATGCTTGCAAATGATACAAAGCCACACATACTGTTGGAACGTCGTTGCAGCGCAAACGCAAGAAGGGCAGCATCCGCCCGTCTTCCTCTCGGCCGAACAGTGGTTGAGCGCCGATCGATTCTTGGGGATGGGAACCCTTTGAAGAGAAGGAATGTGAGCTGCATGATCTGCTTGAACGCGGTGCGATGATACAGTGAGGGTTGAGCAACCTCGATGACGTCCCAAACTGCTGATCGTCGTGTCAGGCAGGGATGCTGGCAGTTCCGTGGATTGAGGGTTGGACCTGTTCACAGGTGGTCGCGCTCCTCTAGGAGGGGACGCAATAGTGCAAACATCGCCGTTGACTGACGTGACCGAGATGGTCATGCTTGGATTCAATGAGATTGACGATTGCGGAGGACATTGCGTGGCAGCACCAGCACTGCGTGTGATGGAGGCAGACATGTTCAGCGGCAGAGGCAATGGAGGCAGCGCAGCCAACACTGCCACGTGACGCGGCTGCACTTGCATCATGATGCCAGTGGAAGATGACGATGGTGTTGGAACACGCTCAGGTGCCACAGCGGAGGCGCCATTCTGACTCGATGGCGATGCAGAAGCTGCAACGACAATTGAAGGGGAGGTAGTGATCTCTTTGAGCAATGCGCACACGCCAGATGGAGACAAGGACTCGTAATCCGGCCTGATCTCGCAATCCATATCATGGGAGACCTGTCCCAAGAACGCGTGAGCTTGACGCCACAGCACCTTGATGCCCGTGTGGATCACTTGCAACGATCTTTGATCGTGCACCATGCCGAGTGGCTCATGGCTCTGCTGGAAGGAATGAATGTTGCTCTTCAGCCTGCCTGACTCGCTACGGGGTGGCATACACAAGCCTTGCTTGCTGGCCACATCCAGTGCCATAGAAATAGCTTGTGCAACAGCAGTTCGGGTTGCTTTGGAGCGACTCCAGAAGGCCAGCTGACCACAAGCATTCTTCGCAGCCGACGATATGGCAGGTGGCTGATTCAGGTCATCATTCGATGCCAGGAAGATAAGTCAAATAGTATAGCGTGCACAACGGTGTCAGGACTTACAGGAGGCAGAGCTTCGGTGTGCTGTTGCGCATCACCATTCCGGGGCCGTTGACAGCTTGCTAACAATGCGTCAAGCTCCATCTCATCCATGCTCTCAGTGACGGTGGGCGAGGGAGGCGTGACAGGGCTGCGACCTCCAGCAGACAGACGAGGCGAGTTGCTGCTGCTGTTGCTGCTACTGCTGCTGATGCTTAGAGGTGAAAGCGTTCGGGTCGAGATACAGCTAGTTGATTGTGTCTCTGCAGCTATTCAAATCGCCGCACGAATGGTAAAAGTCAGCCTGCCCGTAATGAAACAGGACATCAAGCTCATGTTGTTTCAGCATACCGCTCTCTCCCATCAGCATGCGGAGGATGAACTGCAAGATCTGCACATCTGATGGCACCAGACTGCTTTGCAGCACCTTCAACAGCTCTTGACTCAAGGGGTCGGAGATCTTGGACGACACAATCTGTTGACGAGCAGCTGTGGCTGCTTGAATGAACCCTTCTTGAAGCGGACTGTGCACACGAGCCGATGTCAGCGAGGGCGCAAGATGAAGGATGAGGATATAGCAAGTCGTACCTGAACGCAAACGATCGAGTCTGGGGCACTGCGGGATGGGCATCGCTCTGTCGGCGCTTGCTGGACAAGGCTCGCACTGAAGATGAGCTTTGAGTAGTCAAGCGGCCAGCAGCCTGACTTTCCACGTTTTGCGGTTGGGTTGCAGAGACTGGGGCGACCGCTGCTTGAGAGATCTCGCGGGCTGGGTTTGCCATCACCGCTTGAACAGGGGGGAGTGGAGGCGGGACACGCGGAACAGGAATATCTTCAAAAGTAATACGCCGCACCACAGAAGGCTGGTCCAGCTGATGTGCTTCGTTCAGTAGATGTCGCAGATGCTTCTGATTCGAAATCACCTCTTGCAGTCGAGCCTGTAGATCAACATAAACAGCGTCAGCATCGTTGATGGCACCTCAAATCAAGCATCCGAACCTTGTTCATGGAGATCTGACCCTGAATAACATCGCTCGTCAGCTGCAGCACACGGTCCGCTTTGCTGACGCGGGCGAGTCCTGTCTCGGACCATTGTAGCAGCACCTGCTGCGATTTCTGTTGAAGGTGCTCGATCTCGATCTGCTTCTGCTCGAGTATCTTGAAGATGATGTCAAGCGTATTCTTCCGAAGACTCTGAAACTGGTGAAGCATCTGGCAAGGTCCAAGCAGACTTGAACGGGGAAGTAGTTCTCGCTTCAAGGTTTGTTCTGCATCGCCCTGATGCTGCTCGATCTCGACCAAGCTTTGCGTGATGTGTACCAATGACTTTTGCAGATTGACCAAAGTCATGTCCAAGTGACTGGCGTACGCGTCGGATCTGCAACGAGAGCGAACTGGCGGCGCGCTAGATGTGGAGATCTGCAAGATGAGGAGAACAACCGTGATGATTCAAGCTTTCATGCAGTACACAGAGACACCGAAAATACCGTCACTGAGTTCTGGCGCAGAAGTCGCCCGGTCTGCTGCTTGTTGGCGGGAAAATCATCTTGCACCTGAAACCGAAGATTCGCGCGGAAAAATGACAATTAGACCGTTGCGCGGCTGCCCCACGTCGCGTGCAATGAGCGCAAACATGTCTCGTCACGCTGACCAAAAGCATTCTCGCGTACCACCATCGGATTGGGTATCTTAGCCTCTGAGAACGATGACAACCGTGAACACTCTTCGGAGAAAATGCAGGTCGTCTCGAGCAGATTTTCCTCAGACTCACATGGATTGGCGGAGATATGGGCCATATTGAGTTGAAGTACAATAGCACAGCGCTGCGACCGAAAGTAACCTTGGGAACAATGATACGAACGCAAACACGCAGATCTGCGCAAGGAAATGATTGCGGCTTTTGAAAAAATGATTTGGATATAATTCGCAGGACCGCGCCTTGAGGACAAGTAACCAATGTTACTTGACCCGTTAGGTGCGACCCGCAATTCTGATCGCCATCGTTCAAATCCTCCAAGATTCGACAATCACTGAGAGACATCAACGCGATCGCTGCAATCTACTGAACTGAAGCAGAGTTGCTCGTTGCGTAAGTTGAAGGCTGCAGCGAGATCGTGTCACAGCGTCGCTGTGTTTCGGTATCTGCAGATAACAGATGCGCTGCTGCATTGGAAATGCGTTACGGTCACGTCAGCTGATACGATGACATCTTGTCGGCTGCTACGGTAACTCCTTGTCGTCTGCGTGAGCAACAACATGTGGTGCAGGATCTCAGATGCAAACAGGTTTCAAATCGCGTTCGGATGGCAACGCTGCTCGCTAAATTGCGTGCAACCACGAGCGTTGCATCCAAGATGTGGGCCGGAGAGCATCTTTCGCAAGTAATACCACTGCTTTTCGAGCATTCGCTGAAGGCACACAGCAACGTCCCGAAGCCTCACCGTTGCACCTTGGTCTGGCTGATCAATTCAACTTCCCAGCGGTGGTTTGGCCAAAATGCTCAATGGCCGAAGCAAGTGGTCTGCCAGATGCAACGTGCCTCTCACTTTGCCACGCCCGAATGGATCGCACTGTGTCGGTATAAGTGGCCCATCCACAGTAATCGATTTGCTTCTGACTTCTGTTCGACATTGCAAACTCCGCCGTCGCTGTTGAGTGACGTACAGTCAATTGCACGAACGAAGCATGCTATGCAGCGCTGCGAGCATGCTCAGTGTCACTGCAAGCCTGGAGAAGTGCAGCTGAAGCGGAGTGTTTGCATGACTGGTAACCTGACGGAGCATCCGCAAAGACTGTCTGCGCCAAGGCAATTGTCCTCAAGATTCGCATCAGCTGTCCACAGTCCTTCGCATGACAAGTGCCTCAAGCCAGAGTGACCGATCCGTCCATTTGGAGAACCAAAGCTGTGCGGTGATTGCTGTGAGATCAAGCTCGGTCTCGAAAGTGGAGGATGGTCTGCCATGCCTAGCCGAACGCAGCTCCCGTGTGCCGGCGCTCAAGCCTGGATAGCCGCGCAAAAGAAAAAGCACAACCCCTCGACATGGCTGGACCAGCTGTGTCTCGTCGTCTCGTCATCAGCGCAAGCTTCTTCACAAGAAGGCTTCGTCGTCAGCCCCATGGCATTTGTTTCTGGTGCAGCAGGCAAACTCCCGCCCAGCTAACCGTTCACTGAAGTTGACGCAATCGCAAAATTTCAAGCTTGCTGCCAGCTGCCACGGCTCAATTTTGGTCACTCCGCATACGAGGAGCATGCCAGATGACGCTACCATATGCAGATGAGCTGGCGTTGAAGATTCCCGCGCAAAGTATGCTGGACCGCACGGAATTGTATGCAGTCGCTATTCCAATCTCCGTCTGGAGTGCGATGCATCCATTTGAGCCCTGGGCTTGCTTGTTGACCCAAAACCTCATCTTTCAACGAGCACGTCTTCGTCTGAAACAGTGAGACTTGACTTTGCGCCATTTTTTTTACATTTTGTCACTTATTTCGATGACGGTGAGCAATTGTGATCATTTCAGACTGTTTGGGTGATCAAAATTTGTTTTCACCTCCCCTTCTTCAATGCCTTGAATGGGGGAAACTTGGGGGTCAAAAAGCAAAATTTAACAAGGGAAAAGGAAACGGGAACACAAGCGTTCAAAAATCAGCAGCTGATGCAATCTCCACAATCACAGTCGCATCCGTCGCAGCAGCCCATGGCGCCGAAGGCATCCCTAGTGAAGCAATGACCATTAGAGAGGCAAAATGCGCGGAGCTGTTAGTGAATGACTGTGCACTCACCCGACGCTGTCCATCACTGGTAAGTTGCCCAAGGTAGCCGCGAGATCTGAAAGCAGTCGACTCGATACACTCAGCGTAGCCCAAACCTCCCTAACACGAAACATGTGATACCTCCTGCAGAGAACGCTATCGCACCAACGACCACGACATTGCCGACCGCTAGCAATGCGATCTTTTTCGGGTCGCGATACTGTAAAGCAAGAGCAATTCATAAGAACCAGTAAAGTCAAACATAGCAAATGTTCCAGTACCCATTTCTTCTTCCCTGGTTTGGCACCAGGCTCCAGACCGGCGTCGTCATCAGCGGCCACGGGAGCGCCAGCAGGGCCAGCTGGGGCGCCTGCCGGTCCAGGCTCATCAGCACCATCTGCCACCAAACCTGCATCCATACCACGTAGATCCAGAAGATTCTGGTTGCGATCCCTCATGCGATCCAGCATCTGTGAAGAACAGAGAAACGTAAGTTAGGTACCGTTCGGAGGGCATGGCAGATGCAGACACAGGCTTACCTGTTTCTTCTCTTCGGTCGTTTGAAACGAGAGCTGTGAATGCACAGAACGCAGGTTTTATGATGCAGCCAACTAGCAACATATTACGCCGATTCACAAGAAGTGCACATACCATGGCGGTATAGGGGGACGGTAAGCTATGAGTGCATGACAAAGCGACAACTTCCTCTTCGATCTCTTTGCTGTTATGGAGCCAGGCGTTGGCGCTCAGCAGATCCAGCCGTTGCTTCAGAAATACACGCGACACCGGCACCACATCTGACGTTTGCGTGACGGCACGAAGTTCAAACGGAGTGCCATCTGGCATCCTTCCTCGCACGATCACGTGCTCGGGGAAGCGCCCCTTCCAGCGTCCTGCCACAGTCTACGGCAGCAACAAGAGAATAACCCAAGTTAAGAGCGATGCGAGAGTACAGGGGCTGGCGTGTACTGCTCAAGCACGCACCAGAGGGGCACCCAGGAACAAGTCCGGTAGCGGTGATGGGTAGAGATCGAACGACTCCACGCCAGGAACGTCCACTTGCAGACCGCAGACAACAGGGCATGAAGCAGCATCCAACAACTGCATGACACGACAGTACACGTAAGGGCTCATCACGTCGGCAAACCAAGCATACAAAGTGAACAAGAGCACCTGTCGCATCTGAGAGAAAATGCGCTCTTTGTACACCACGATCTCGTTGAACCCGCGTCCAATCTCGGATAACACCTACAACAGCGTGCGGTCGAAGCAACGACGTGCTCAGCAGAATGCTCATCCCACACCATAGACCGCCGCTACCGTACCTTCAGGAAGAACCAATTGCAGTAGAAGCCGATGCCGAATGTGAGGATGCGAGCATTTTTGCAGATATCGCGCACCATGAAGCAGATCTCTCGATCGTTGTTCACGCAACCGTCAGTCAGCAGCACCACGAAGGGCAGTGACGACTCGTCTGCAGCGTGCTGCGAATGATGAATCGTCTACCATTAGCCCCGGCAAGATTGCGCACACAAATCTGGTAATTGCGGTCACTACTCACATGATTCTCCAGCAATCGCAGCGCTCGTTGCAGCGGATTCAGGATTTCTGTTCGCAAGAGACGGTTGTGCATCAATGAAGAACGCTCACAACAGGGCCGACAGGTCAAGCGAGATGCACACACCTGTACCGCCGTGATTGGGCTGCATGGATGATACCCACTGAACCGCTTTTTGAGTTTGATCCGGAGTGGCCGGTACGAGGCCAAGGTCCTGTCAGCGGGGGAGACGTGTGACCGCTGAGCATATGCTAGCAGGACTCACAGCCAGAAGCCCCCTACCTTTGAGAACACGTGCTCTTCGTTGTCAAAGCAGACCACGTTGAAGGAATCATTCGGGGTCAAGCTGAACAAAGCGTGCTGCAAAGCTCTGACAGCCTGGATAATCGAACCAATGCAGGCACAATTCGTGCTGTGAGCACGCCGCTCATACGACACATCTCAAATCGCCATCATACCTCCAGGAAAGGATCGCCCGTCATGCTGCCACTGCGATCCAGCAGAAAGATGATATTGCGATTGAAGCGTCGGCTGCTGCCAGCAGGCGGTGTGACGAATAAAGCGAAGGTGCCCTGGTCCTCCATCCCCGGTTCCTGCGCATATGTAATCACGGGGACTAGATTAGTAGAGAGCCTCTCTCTCACCATGACCGCTGATTGCGAACACAGTCACCACACGGCTGAAGAGACACCAGACCTCTTCTTTCAGCAGGGTGGCACTTGACTCTTGGGACACTGCCCCGTAACAGAAGCGGAAGTCGACCGACTCTGTACCCGGCGGGCCGGCCGGTTCCGCGATGGGTACGTCATCACCATCCGCATCCTCGCCTGCTGTCGAGGGGATCATGAAACATGGAGGGGCAGTCAGGAGCAGTGTCAGGCAGCGTGATTGAAAATCAAAGCAGATCGTACCGCCATCTGATAGCGGGGAGTGCTCATTCTTCTTGGAGTCCCCAGCCGCTAAGCTCACATCAGACGGTGATATCACATTCTTCGCTGCGCTGCGGTCTATACATACCATGTTCCAAGGACAGTGCATGCGTGCCATTAGCGACAGTAGCATCACTCTGCTAGCAGCAACGGAGGACAAGACGTACTGATGGGATTGTTGATATCCACTACCTCCACTTTGATCTGACGAGGATCATCGTTGAGAATCTTGACCTGATGACTGAGGCACTCGTACTGCGGTACGGACCAGTACTTGATGTTAGAAAACATTCAAACGATGATACATCACGAAGGAAGCCCGTACGTTAATATTGGGTACAATGGTGTTGACGGTAGCGCGAATCGACACCACGTCTGAGACCAGTTTGTTGTCCGGCAGCAGATTGCCACCAAATCGCAAAGGTAGCGTGAAGTGATAACGACCATCAATGTACTGCAGCGGCTCTTGATAAGAAACCGTCACGGACACGACTTCACCGGAGCCGACTCTGTTTGCATTGGAGTGGCAATCCGTGGTACGTTGAGCAGCATGTACATCGGCCAGTAAGCGCGTGGAACACACAAGCTCGTACCCGGTGATGGGGTGACGAAACAGATTTGGAATGTAGACTTCGTACGGGTTGACGCCTTCACGGCCAGCTGCTTGGTTCTCGAGGCTCTGCCGCCGGGCTGTGCACGCAGATGGGTTACTACATCGAAACAAACGCGAGTGCATCGAAACAAACACGAGTGCAGTGCGGTCTTCACTTACAGGCACTGTCGGGAGCAGCGCCGGGATCAGACATCTGAGGCAAAATTTCCAAACGCCACACACGACATGAGTTCAACATGTGCCCGGTCACTACACAGATCGAAGCGAATGCGGTCACGAACACACCTCCGCGACGCGCTTGACCTCGTCCTTCGGCAGCACTACCGTCTCGTACAACCGATTGGCGACTTTGATACTTATGCTGGTGACTGTGCCGTTCAGTGGCAGCACGAACATGCAATCACTCTGTTCACCACGGATAACAGCCGTGAGCGAGATTCCAAACACCCAGTGGATCAACATGAACGTGAGGAAGGCTGACAGCAGATAACCCAGCCGTACCTTGTAGATGGCTATGTTTTGCCACTTTCCAGTGACTCTGACAAAGGCGGTCGATATCTGGAACTCCACGTTCACATCCAGCTTCTGGGCTGGCAGCGAGTACAGCTGCTCTTCGAAGGGGATGAGCACCGTCGGACATGTCGGTCGAGCGTGCAGCGGAAAAGCTGAAAGCACACAAACAATATCAAATCGAACAATCACATAACTTAGTCCAATGCCACAGTGATCGGTATGTACCTGAGATGATGTCGGGGCTCGCGGACGACATTGGTGCTATGTTTATCCACACGGAGCACACACTCAGACGACGTTAGCGTGATCAGATCGTAACATCGACGATCACAACTGATTCCGCATCTCATTTGATGTCCCACGGTCGGGTATTTCATCGTCATCGATAGCCGACAACGTTAGGTTCGGCACAGGATCTTGTATTGCGTGGATCTCAGCACTAGGACTCTGGCTGTGGATGCCAAGAGACATGTCGCGATCATTTTATATCCGCCACGCAGCAACCGCTGCTGACACGGAGAAGACTTGGCCTCGGAGTCCTCGCTCACTACAAAGCCTGCGTTACCAAACGGTCGTGCTATGTGCTGCCCTGGCCGTGCTGTCTTTGGGCATCACTAGCGTAGCTGGAGACATCACCCCCTCTTCACACAGAGATGGTCGTCGTGAGGATCCAACTTTTCGACTTCAACATCGACTTGGAGCGATCATGGTCAACAGCCTCGCCTCAGTTGAGGCTCGCTACGGTCCTGGTATTGCACCATCGAACTCTGCGGTGCTCTTAGAACTGCGACAACCAGCTGAGCCAAGTTCTGCCGACAAGCCTCCTGGCAAAGCGGTTGACGAGCCAACGCCCTTTTGCCGAAAGATCCTTCGCATCTGGCTCTCCGGCTGCGAATTCACCGGCAGTACTTTGTCGCTTACGGACAAGAGGAAATGCAGTAGAGTGCTCAACACGTGGATGCAGAAATGCTTGCAAGGAACTGCATCGGGAAAAAAGCACTCCGAAGAAGTCCGACAGGAGAATGCACCCAAGACGTTTTGATGGCACCCTACGAACGATGTTGTGTGTAGCAGCAATTATATCGGGGGTGTTGTAATTTTGTTTACATCACATGACAACAGCAGTAACGAACAACAGGTGTAAAATTCGACTGCTAGCTCATTCCCAATGGTTGCAGAAGGTCAAAGCAGCCGGTGCCCGAGCGGACGGGGCTACCCATCACCAGCCTACAGTGCAGCCGCGAACAAAATGAGCGGTTGAACCGTCAACCGTCACTGGTAGCACAGTAACCTACCTCGAGGATGGGGAGTTGACATCATCGATATCGCCACTACCACATGCGTCCTGATTGCAAATAACAATCAACTCGGTAAGACGACCCCCCTCATATCGACGAGCAAAAAACATACCATCAAAAATTTGACAGAGGTCTCGAAACTGATCTTTTGGAACGGCGATGTGTTGGAGTCGATACCCAAGCGATTCAGAGGTCGATAGGAGCCCTGAACACAACGTGGACCGTGAGCATGCAGTCATGCATGTCATGATCACGATCGGAAGCGGCTGTACCTTGTATGTCATGTAATCTGCAATGAGACCTAGATGTCGATAGTCCACGGAGATACCGTAGACCTTGAACACCGCCCCGATTTCACGAACGATGCATGCCCTACGCCAACAAGCGATAATTCAGCACCTAGTGTGGCGCGCCCGCAGCGACAACACAATCCAATTCACGCACCGCGCTGCCTCCACGCCGTAGGTATCGAGTATAGCCTTGATATCGTTCGAACTGTAATTCACGAGATCATCGCAAATGAAGGACGTGGCCAGCGACCGCTGTCCGAGCGAAGCTAGACTTACTGGATGCGGTTCACGTCCACCCAGGTAGCATATCTCCAGATCTCTCTGAAGTTCACACCGTCCGTCTGGATCACATTCTCTTTACCTGATCCATCTGTCTTGTTTTTCTCCACAACGAAGCATTTGCCGATTCCTGCGACACCAAGTGGTCTTCAGATTAGCCGTAGCCTGGCGATGAGAGCCCAAGATACAACAAGATTCCGTACCAGGGGTTGATTTGAGCAGCACCGTGCGACACAGCCCCTGAACAATACTCAGCATCAGCAGCTTCTTGCATTCCAAGGGGACCTGATCATCAAGAATGCGTCCAGACAAAAGTCAGTTAGCACCATCAAAACAGTGATCAAAACAGCGCCACACACGTGAGCGCCAAACAATCCGTAGCGAACACAACATCGCCAAAACCGAATTTGCTCATTGTTAACGGAGCCGGCAGGCAAGCTAGTTCTTATATCAGTATTCACAATCACCTTTAGCGTAATCTCCACCGTGGACTTGTCTTGGTCGTAGCGCACATCGTGCACGTAGGCGAGCGAGTGCACCGATCGTTGTCGCAGATCCTCCTCCTCGGTCTTGTCGGGTGCCCCATCAATCTCAGCAGCATCTTGACGTCTCTTCTCCGCCTCTAACTTGGCGCGATGAGCAGCGGTCGAGCGAGCACCAGAACCGTCAGCGTCACTATCTGCAGAGGCGGAACCACTAATCGGATCATTCTCCTCATCGGCCTCCCCGGATTTGCTCCACTTCAAGTCAGCGTCATCATCTCCGTCATCGTCCCCTTCGTCCTTGGTCGATCGTGATTGCACTCGTGCCTTCTTGCGTGCACCCCCACTCTCTTGCTCTGTATCAGTAGGCAGGGATGAGTGAGCCGTGCGCTGACACATGCAGACAAGACGTGCTGACGCAAGCAGACAAGACGTGCTTCCACAAGGCACATACCGTCATCATCTTCCGCCTCCACGTCAGCAAAGGCTTCAGCGGACACCGGCACGGGCAGCAGCTTCTTGGGCGCTTTCTTCAACGCCTTGGCTTTAGCGGACGGGCTCTTGCCTTTGCCTTTGGCACCTGAGCACAAACAGAAGCATGCATTAGATCCCAGATGAACAGAAACCTGACGATCATCATGATCAACAACACCATCATTATCATTATCATCATCGTCACCATACCCATGGCATCGCCAAGAGCAAGCGCACTGGTCATAAGCCGCTTCCGCTCTGACTTGGAGGTCTGCTCCGCCTCCTTGCGCAGCTCCTTCGCCACGGCTGCTGACAGCTTGGGCACCAGACTGAGCTCGACAGAGTCCACGAAGTGCTGGAAGGTGAGTTGGCTACGCTTGACCGTGTCTGATGCCATAGGCAGCAGGTTCAGCTGCACGATATAGAGCCTGGAAGGGACACCAGATCAACACGACATCAGAATACAGCTTGATCGTGTCGCTTGACACATGCACACACATATCACACACACGGTGCACATAACACCACACATACACAAGCGTAATGCTCATACCTTCTTCGTTCACCCACTCCACCCGCAGCTTGAGCAGTTTCCCGCACATTCACGGACTGGATGAAGTCCTGCAGCCGTTCTCTGTTGAGCAGATTGGCCAGAGTCGCCGCCGTGTCAGGAGGGCACGCTCGCTGCACAGCACAGCACAGTGGAGCAAATCAGATGCCCAGCTGACCGAGTGTAAATACGATCAAGATGCCAGTACCCGCAGGTGAATCTCCATGATGGGTGTCCTGATTGCGCCAGATGCAGTCATGATAATTTCACGCAAACGCGGAATACCCAGCGTGACGTTAGCGCCACCTGTCCCACGATAGAAGCATGCAGGCAGCGGTGAATGCATGTCGATCTAAGGCGAGCCAACGTGAACTGACATACCGTGCCCAGCCAAGTGGAAGGTGTTGAGTGTCATCTGTGTGGATGGCTCACCAATCGATTGGGCTGCCAGGATACCAACCGCCTCTCCGGGGTGCACGAGACTGTAGAGGTATTTGAGCTGATTGGCATTTGAAACGGTCACAAACGGTGGGTAAGCACGAAGGACGATGAACGAGGTCGCAAAAGGACGCAGTGACACGTACCCTCATCAGAATCTCAAAGATGTGAGGTGATAGCTTCTGGTCGCCGCTGCCGTTCAAAACATTAT
>ENA-ORBV01008722-ORBV01008722.1-microbial-mat-metagenome-genome-assembly--contig:-NODE-8722-length-16925-cov-6.119065_pt1 | contig 16925 bp, 14 predicted proteins | sample MGYA00237777_ERZ505514 | MGnify/ENA primary metagenome ERZ505514 (study PRJEB26160, sample SAMN06269048) | microbial mat metagenome | isolation source: Oligotrophic lake microbial mat | place... | reverse complement strand
GCGACGGGCCGCGCCGGTTCGGGTTGGCACAAGCGGTCGAACAGGCCGAGGTGATCCTGGCCGGCGGCCGCGCGTGCCGCCGCGACGTGCGAAGCGACGGTGCCAGGTGGTGACTGCGCGAAGAGTGGCGCGAGCGCCACAGTGCAGGCGACTCCGATCGCCGCGAGTAATCTGAAGGCCATCGTCTTCATACCGTCCTCCTTGGGTGTGATTCTCCGGCGCCGATTCTACGCCGACCGCACCCAGGAGGTTACTTCTTCAGTTCCACCAGGACCGCGTCGATCATCTTCTTGGCATCGCCGAACAACATCTGCGTATTGTCCTTATAGAACAGCGGATTGTCGACGCCGGCGTAGCCGCTGGCCATGCCGCGCTTCATGACGATGCAGGTCTTGGCCTTCCACACTTCCAGGATCGGCATGCCGTAGATCGGGCTCGACGGATCGTCGAGCGCCCCGGGATTGACGATGTCGTTGGCGCCACACACGATCACGACGTCGGTGTCGGGGAAGTCTTCGTTGATCTCTTCCATCTCAAGCACGATGTCGTACGGCACCCTCGCCTCGGCCAGCAGCACGTTCATGTGGCCAGGCAGGCGGCCGGCGACCGGGTGGATGGCGAAGCGGACGTTCGCGCCCCGATCCCGAAGAATCTTGGTGACTTCGTACATCGGGTGCTGCGCCTGGGCGACGGCCATGCCGTAACCCGGCACCACCACCACGCTCTTGGCGTCGCGCAGCAGCTCTGCAGTTTCTTCGGCCGAGATGCTCTTCACCTCGCCCGCCGGCTGCGCGCCGGCGGCGGGCGCCTTCCCTTCTTCCGCGCCAAAGCCCCCGAGAATCACGCTGATGAACGAGCGGTTCATCGCGTGGCACATGATGTAGCTGAGGATCGCGCCGCTCGAACCCACGAGCGCGCCCGTGATGATCAGCAGATCATTCCCGAGCATGAAGCCGGCGGCGGCTGCCGCCCAGCCGGAATAGCTGTTCAGCATCGAGACAACGACCGGCATGTCGGCGCCGCCGATGGCCATGACCAGATGAATACCGAGCAGTGACGCGACCACGGTGGCGATGATCAACGGCGGCAGTGCCGCGCCGTGTTCGGCGCTCACGAACTGGAACCCGAGAAACATGCACGCGAGCAATGCCACCAGATTGAGGAGGTGGCGGGCGGGCAGCAGCAGCGGCTTGCTGCCAATCAAGCCCTGCAACTTGCCGAACGCGATTATCGATCCGGTGAACGTCACGGCGCCGACGAACACGCCAATGAACGTCTCGACCCCATGGATGGTGGCCTCGACGCCAACCCGCATGTTGGTGGGATCCAGCGTGCCGCCGAAGCCGACCAGCACCGCCGCCAGCCCGACAAAACTGTGCAGCATGGCCACCAGCTGCGGCATGTCGGTCATCTCAACGCGCGCGGCCATGGCGGCGCCAATCGCGCCCCCGATGACCAGGGCGCCAATCAGCACCGTGTAGTTGCCGGCGTGCGGGCCGAACGCGGTAACCCCGACCGCCAGCGCCATGCCGAGCATGCCAAACAGGTTGCCGCGGCGGGCCGATTCCTGCTTCGACAGACCGCCGAGACTTTGAATAAAGAGAATGCCCGCCGCGAGATAGGCGATGGTCACGAGTGTCTCAGGCAACGTGATCATCGGCGGAACATCCGCAGCATTCGCTGCGTCACCATGAAGCCGCCGACGATGTTGATCGTGGCGAGAAGAATGGCGGCGGCGCCGACCAGCACCACCGGCGAACCAATCGGACCGTTCAACTGCAGCATGCCGCCCAGGACGATGATGCCGCTGATGGCGTTCGTGACGCTCATCAACGGCGTATGCAGGGCCGGGGTGACGTTCCACACCACCTGCCAGCCAATGATGACCGCCAGTGCGAAGACCGTCAGGTGCGACAGAAAGGCGGGCGGCGCGACCAACCCCAGGCCGACCAGGGCCACAGCGGCAATCAACGCGACGACCGGTCCGGCCACGCCACTCGATGCCGGGGCCTTGGCTGCGTGAGCGGCGATCGGCGCCGCGGCCGCCTTCGGGGCTGGGGGCAACGCGGCCGGCGGCCGGGTTGGCGGCGGCCACAGTAACTCGCCGTCGCGCAGCACCAGTGACCCACGGACCACTTCGTCGGCAAGGTCCAGGTGGAAGTGGCTGGCGCCGCCAAGATCCGTCAGCAAGTGCGTCAGGTTGTTGCCGAACAGAAAGCTCGCCGTCGGCGCCAGACGGCTCGGCAAGTCGGTGTAGCCAAGAATGTGGACGCCGTACTTCTGGACGACCTGGCCGGGCTCGGTGAGGGCGCAGTTGCCGCCGTTCTCGGCAGCAAGGTCGACAATCACCGACCCCTTTCTCATCGCCTGCACCATCTCCTCAGTGATCAAGATGGGGGCGGGGCGGTTGGGGATCAGCGCGGTGGTGATGATGATGTCGACGTCCTTCGCCTGCGCGAGGAACATCGCCATTTCCGCCTTGATGAAGGCCGGGCTCATCTCCCTGGCGTAGCCGCCGGTGCCCTCGCCGTCTTCCTCGACGTTGAGTTCGATGAACTCCGCGCCCATGCTCTTGACCTGGTCCTTCACCGTCGGCCGCGTATCGAAGGCGCGGACGATGGCGCCCATGCTGCGGGCGGCGCCGATCGCGGCGAGTCCGGCGACGCCGGCGCCGATCACCAGCACCTTCGCGGGCGGCACCCGTCCGGCCGCCGTCATCTGACCGGTGAAGAACCGGCCGTAGAAGCTGGCGGCTTCGACCACCGCGCGATAGCCGGCGATGTTGGCCATCGACGACAGCGCATCCATCTTCTGGGCGCGAGAGATGCGCGGGATCTGGTCGACCGCAATCGCCGTTGCCTTGCGCGCCGCGAGCCGGTCAATGATGTCCTGGTTCTTGCTGGGGTAGAGGAAGCTGATCAGCGTGCCGCCTTCACGGATCAGTTCAGCTTCATGGACGCCCAGCTCGGGATGTGCCGCCGGCGGCTGCACCTTGAGCACGATCTCGCCGGCCTGCCAGATCTCGCGCGTGCCAGTGATGATCTCGGCGCCTGCCGCAGCGTAGTCATCGTCGCCAAACGAGGCCCCCGCACCGGCGTCATGTTCGACGGCAACGCTGAAGCCCAGCTTCACGAGTTTCGCGACGTTTTCGGGGGTGACCGCAACCCGGCGTTCACCGGGGCGGCATTCTTTCGGGACGGCGAGCTTCATCTGTGCGGGGATTATATAGGCACTAACAGGAGATCGAGAGGGGAGGAGCAGGCTTTTCTGAATCTTGAACTCCTTATCTCCTTATCTCCTGTTGTCTTTTGATCTCGCTATGCCAGTTTCAACCGGAACTCCCGCTGTAACAGGGCCAGGTTCAGCGTCATCTGAAGCGTGATCGACAGCACGGTCAGCCACCAAATCCAGCTCAGGGCAAACTCCGGGCGCTGCGACAAGACGACGGCCGGCACGATCGTGATCATCATCCGCAGAAACGAGGTCGCGAGCGACGGCAGGGTGTTGCCCATGCCCTGGAACATGCTCGCCGACACGAAAGCGATGCCCGACGCCACGAAGTTGATGGTCACGATGTGCAAGTAGTCGACCCCGACGTGGATCACTTCCGGATCGGCGCTGAACAGGCGGATGAGCAGCGGCGCGGCCAGGTAGATCCCGGTCCCGAGCACCAGCATCGTGATGGCGGCGATCGAGGCGGCGGTCTTGAACACCGCGAGAACGCGGTCGCCCTTGCCGGCGGCAAAGTTCTGTCCCGCCACCGGCGCCACCGCGAAGCCGAGCGCGACGACCGGGAGGAACGCCGACTGCACAATGCGGAAGCCGACGCCGAATCCGGCCTGCGCGGCGGCGCCGAAGCGACGGCTGATGGAGTAGACGACGACCATGTAAAGAGCCATCAGCCCGAACTCGACGCCGGCCGGCAGCCCGATCTTCAGCATCTGTCCCCAGACCCGAAACTTCGGCGTCCAATCAGCAAAGTGAAACCGCAGGTAAGCGTCGCGATCCAGGAAGTAACAGGAGATCCACGCCACGCCAACCACGATTGCGATGAAGGTGGCGACGGCCGCGCCGCTGACCCCCATCGCCGGAAACGGTCCCCACCCGAAAATCAGCACTGGAGCCAGGACGATGTTGATGATCACCGTGCCGGTCTGCACGATCATGCCGGGCTTGAAGTTGCCGGTGCCGCGCAGCGCCGCACCCATGGCCACCATCGCAAACTGCAGCGCCATCGCCGGAATGAACCACAGCAGGTATTCCTCGGTCATGGCCTGGGTGGCGGCGTCGGCGCTCAGCGCCGCAGCATAGGTGGTGCGGTAGAACATCGCCACTGCCAGAAATGCGACGCCGGCGACCATGGACAGCACCTGCGACTGGTTGAACAGGTAAATCGCCTGCGCGTGTTCCTTTCGTCCCGCCGCGTGTGAGACCACCGTGGTCGTGCCGACACCGAGCATCTGCGAAATCGCCAGCACCAGGAAGGACAGGTTGGCGCTGATGCCGACCGCCGCCACTGCGTCGGTGCCCAGCCGGCCGACCCAGAAGAGGTCCACCAGCACGTACAGGGCCTGGAACACCATGCTGACCAGCATGAAGCTGGTGGTCTTGAGGAGATGGCCCGTGAGGGAGCCGGTGGTGAGGTCCTGCATGGTCGCAGGAATTATATCCACCGGCGCTGGGCGCTATGGCGGAGTAATGCGGGCGATGCTGACCGAGATGGGCTCGCGGGCGGTGACCGAGAACTGCTTCAGGATCTCGTGCTGGCGGAACATGAAGATCCGATCGAGATCACGTTTCACCATCAGCGCGTGCATGGCGGCGCCGCCGATCGGCGAGTAGAGCACGGTGTCTTCGACCATGGTGCCGCCATCGACGGCGGCAAAGGTGTGCGTGTGATGCCAGCGCCAGTACGGTCCCCACAACTGCTCATCAACAAACTGCGTCGGTGGGTTCCAGTTGCTGATGCGGGTGCGCCACGGCACCGGCAGCCCGCGCACCATGATCAAGTAGTCGATCAAGGTTCCGGCCCGCATCTCGATGGGTTGCGGCGTGCGAATGCGAAAGCTCAACCACGGCGGCGTCAGCTTCTGCAGGTTGCCGGCGTCGGCGAAAAATGCGAAGGTCTCGTCGAGCGGCCGCGCCACGAAGAGACGGGTGTTGAGCCTATACTGGGCCATCGTTGCTAAGACGCTTGTGACTCGACCAGCGGTGCAGGCGCGGCCAGGCGTGGTGACGCCGTGATTCGCGATCTGCGGACCGTGCTCGGCTGGCTGACTGGCCGCGAGCGTTGGCCCTGGCTCTGGCTGGTACCGCTCGTCACCATCAGCGCGTTGTTCGAAGCCGGTGGCGCGCTCGCCACCTTCGGCCTGCTCCGTCTGGTTGTCGAACCAGAGCTCGTGCGCACGGCGCCGGTGGTCTCGCAAATCTGGCGGGCGTGGCCGGACGACGAGCCACGCGCGGTGGTCGCCATGCTGGCGCTCGGGGTCGGCGCCTTCTATCTGGTGCGCGCAGTGTTTCTGTCGTGGGTGGAATGGTTTCGACAGGGCGTGGTCGCGGCCTCAGCGTCGGCTGCCGCGGAGCGGCTGCTGGCGCGCTACCTGGCCGCCGACTACCTGTTTCATGTCCGGCGCCGTTCGGCGTCGTTGATCGAGCCGATGGTCAAGGCGTCCGACATCGCGTTCGAGTTGGTCGCGGGATCGGCAGTCAGCATCCTGGCCGAGGTCGTGACGATTGCCGCGCTCGCCCTGGTCCTGCTGGGCGCGGCGCCGCCGATCACCTTGATTGCCGTGATCATCGTCCTGGCCGTGGTCGCCGGGCCGATCGTCATGGCGCGACGGTCATGGGAGCGGATTGGCGAAACCGAGCGGGACCTGTTGCAGCAGCAACTTCAGGTGCTGCAGCAGAGCCTGGGCGCGATCAAGGACGTCAAGGTGTCGGGCCGCCAGCCGTTCTTTGAAGAGCAGTTCCGCCACCTCAAGCGCGACCTGTCGGGCGTGAAGCAGCGGCGGGCGTGGGCCGCCAGCGTTGCGAGACATGCGGTTGAAACCACGCTCGTCCTCGGCATGCTGCTCGTGGTGTTCCTGGTCATGCGCGAAACGCCGTCGGGTGGAGACACCGTCTCGATTCTTGCGCTGTTTGCCTATACCGGCTTCCGGGTCATTCCATCGGCCAACCGCATCATGCTGAACGTCGGCCTCCTGCACGAGGCCCACGCCTGGGTCGCGACCATGGACGATGACATGCGGGCGCTGCGACCGCCGTTCGTTCGTCCGTTCGCACCGGAGCCGCCGCTGCTGCGCGAGGCGCTGGTGTGCGAGGACGTCACGTTTCGCTACGACCTGGACGGCCCGCCCGCCCTGCAGCACGTGTCGCTGACCATCCGCCGCGGACAATCGGTTGGCATTGTCGGGCCAACGGGCTCTGGCAAGAGCACGCTGGTTGATGTCCTGCTGGGTTTGCTGTCGCCGACCTCGGGGCGAGTGCTGATCGATGGCCAGCCACTGGACGGTCGTGAGCGAGCCTGGCAACGCCAGATTGGTTACGTCTCGCAGGATGTATATCTGCTGGACGATTCGCTCAGGCGCAATATCGCGTTTGGCATTCCCGACAGCGCGATCGACGAAACGCGCCTGGCCGCGGCGATCACCCTGGCGCGTCTCGATGAAGTGGTGGCCAGACTGCCGCAAAACATCGAGACGGTGATCGGCGAGGACGGCGCGCGCCTGTCCGGCGGCCAGCGCCAGCGCGTCGCGATCGCCCGCGCGCTGTATCACGATCCGCCGGTGCTGTTCTTCGACGAGGCGACCGCAGCGCTCGACAACCAGACCGAGCGGGAAGTGACCGAGGCGATTGCTGCCGTCCACGGCACGCGAACCGTGATTGCCATCGCTCATCGGCTGTCGACCGTCAAGACGTGCGACCAGTTGATCTACTTGGAGGACGGCCGCGTTGCCGGCATTGGCACCTTTCAGGAGCTACTGGCCGATCCCGGCTTTCGTCAGCTCACCTGACGCTCGCTACTCGCTGAACTGATTGACCACCTCGCGGATCTCGCGCACGAAGCGATCGGGCGAGAACCGTTCGCTGCGGGCGGCGAGCGCCAGACGCCAGCGGTCCTGCGCCATTGGGTCGGATAACACTGCGGTGATCTTGACCACGGCCTCTTCGTCCGAGTCGTACATCAACGCCGGTTCTCGCCCGACAATCTCCATTTGCCCGCCGCCTCCGGGTACCCACACGATGATGCCGGCCCGCGCCATCTCGGCGGGCGCCATCCCGAAGTGCTCCTCGCGCATGCCATGAATGCCGTACCGGTGGGAGCCCATGAGCTCGCGCAGTTCCTCTCGACTGATGTCCCGGCGGAACTGAATCCAGTCTCCGAGCGACCGTGCCAGCGCCCGCAGGCTGGCGAGGTAGCGCTCATTATGACGGTCCCAGGTCCCGACGATGGTCAGTTGCAGGTCAGGCACGCTGGCCCGCACGCGGTGCAGTATCCGCATGACGCGCTCGTACTCTTTTTCGGGCGAGATGCGGCCGATCGCCAGAAAATTCGGCGCGCGTTCGGTCCATGGCAGACCAGGGCCGGGATCGGCCACCGGTGGATACAGCGTCTGCGGGCTCCCGCCGAGGAACCCGCGGACACGTTCGCCGGTCCAATCGGAGTTCACCAGAGTCAGGTTCGATCGCATGCGAGCCACCGAGAACCCGGCCACCCGATCGGCGAGTGCGTAGTAGGCGGCCAGCGGAGCCTTGGCCTGGTGATACCAACGCAGGTCGACAGCCGGCCGCGGCCGCAGGTACGACGGATAGTTGATGTATTGAATGCCCCGCCGGCCGAAGTCGGTCTCGTTGTGCGCGCCGAAGATCACGTCGAAGCCCGCGCTCACAGTGCGGGTGTAACGCATCAGCAACGATGCCTTAATCAAGGCGGCCGGCGTCGGTAGCAGGTCGGGGATGGCGGTCCATGACCGCGGCACGACCACGGTCTCGAAGTCGCTCTGGTGCAGGTGCGTGCCGAAGAAGCGATTGATCGGCGCGACGTCTACCGGCTGCCACGACAGCACCGTGACGCGGTGCTCAGGCACGAGCGCTTGCACCACCCACGCCGCGAGGCCGTTGCTGCCACCCGGTGGCTGCAGCGATGGCTGTACGAGCAGGACGCGCCTCATGGTGTTTGCGCCGTCGCCAGCGCCAGCAACGACAACACGGCGGTGATGAGGTACAAGACGACGACCGTGCGCGACGGTGACCAGCCAAGCGCCAGCAGTCGATGGTGAATGTGCTGCCGATCGGGTTCCACCAGTTGACGCAGAGCCGTGGCGGCCGTCAACGACCCGCCCGATCGTGGCCGGCCGCGGCGGACGATGGTGGTGAGGACATCGGCCAGTGGCAACGCAAAAATCAGCAGGGGCACGCCTGCCGCCAGTGCGGTCGCGCCTTTCTGCCAGCCGGCGATGGCCGTCGTCGCGAGCAGAAAGCCGATCAGCAGGCTGCCGCTGTCACCGAGAAAGATCGACGCCGGCGTGAAGTTGAAGACCAGAAAGGCGACGGCCGCGCCGACGAGGGCGGCGAGTACCATGGCTTCCGCCGGGTGGCCGCGGAGGATCAAGATCACGCCGCAGGCCGAGCCGGCGAGCGCCGCGACGCCGGTGGCCAGGCCGTCCATGCCATCGATCAAGTTGAACGCATTGGTCAGACCGACAATCCACATCGTCGTAATCGGCCACGCCAGCCATCCTAGTTCCCAGGTGGCGCCGGCCACTGTGATGCGCTGGATCAGCAGGCCCGATGCCATCATCACCGCGGCTGCGACGATCTGGGTGCCGAGTTTCGGCCACGGTCCGACGCCGCGGACATCATCGAGCAGACCGACCCCGAAGATCAGCGCGCCGGCGGCTGCGAACGGCTGCAACGTGGACCAGATTGCTGGGTCGAAACGCTCTGGCGCCCAGAACGGGACGAGTATCATCGCCAGCACCGTGGCCCCGACTACCGCCACGCCTCCGAGCCGCGACACCGATTGGGCGTGAACCTTACGTCCGCCCGGGGCGTCTACCAGTCCGAGCCGGATCGAGCCACGCGACACCAGCGGGGTCATGAGCAGGGCAAGAGCCGCACTACTGAGGCCAAGCAGCAGGTAAAACGTCACTATGCGAACCGCCGTTATCGTACTCGGAGACCTCGGTCGCAGCCCGCGAATGCAGTATCACGCGGTCTCGCTCGCCGAGGCCGGGCACGAGGTCGACCTGGTGGGCCTCGAGGGCGCGGCGGCGATGCCCGCCGTGACGAATCACCCGCGCATTACCTGCCACCGCCTGTCAGATCAGGCCTTCAGCGGTCGCGCCGCTGGTGGCGTGAAGCGGTTCGTGGCCGGTTCGGTGGCACGCGCGGTGGGGCAGGGCCGTCGCTTGTTCGCGCTGCTCATGCGGCTGCCCAAGGCCGATGCGATCCTGGTCCAGAATCCACCGGCCGTGCCGACGTTGGCCGTGGCGTGGCTGGTGGCTCGCCTGCGCGGGGCCCGACTCGTGATCGATTGGCACAACCTGTCGCACACGGTAGCCGCGGTTCGGCTCGGCGAATCGCATCGCGCCGTCAAAGCGCTGTCGCGCAGCGAGCGGCGCTGGGCGCGCCGCGCCGATGGGCATCTCACCGTTTCGAAGGCGTTGGCCGCATGGTTGTCTGGCAATTACGGCATCACCGCCGCGGTACTCTACGACCGACCCTCGCCAGTGTTCACGCCGACGACGCCATCGGCCGCGGTGGCGCTGTGGGCAAGGTTGGCGAACGAGGCCGCTCTTGGCGCCGATCGCCGGCCACTCATCGTCTGCCCCACGAGCTGGACTCCTGATGAGGACTTCGATCTGTTGCTTGAGGCGCTCGAACGCGCCGATCGCCAGCTGAGTCGTGCCGACCTTCCTCTTCCGTCGCTGGCGGTGATTCTTACTGGGCGTGGCCCGTTGCGCGCCGCCTTCGAAGCGCGACTGGCGCGTCGGTCGTTCACGGCGATTGCGGTTCGCACGCACTGGTTCGAGCCGGCGGACTATCCGGTACTGATTGGCATGGCCGACCTCGGGCTGTGTCTGCACCAGTCATCGTCCGGGCTCGACCTGCCGATGAAGGTCGCCGATTTCCGCGGCGCGGGCGTCCCGGTGGCCGCGTTCGACTACGCGCCGGTGCTTGGCGAAGTGCTGACTAACGGCCGCGAAGGGACGACGTTTCGCGATCCCGGAGATCTCGCGGCCCTTCTCGTCAATGTCGCGTCGAAGACCGTTGACCCAGCGTCCGCGCTCGGACGGTCGAGGGCATGGCTGTTCGAGAACCCTGCCGAGCGATGGAATACGCAGTGGCAGGCGGCGGCGTTGCCGGTGATACAGACAGGCGAATAGCCGGGCCCAAGGCCACCCGCGTTCTCAAGCCCCAAGCCCCACGCCACTAAGATAGAGCCGCCCCTATGCTGCCCATCACAGAGATTGCGTCGCGCCTCGGCCTGCCCGAGGACCTGCTCGAACCGTACGGACGCTCGATCGCCAAGATTCGCCTTGAAGTGCTGGAGCGCTTTCCGGTGCGCAAGGGCAAACTGATCCTGGTCACCGCCATCACGCCGACCACGAGCGGCGAGGGCAAGACGGTCAACACGATCGGCATCACGCAAGGCTTGATCAAGCTGGGTCACCATGCCGTTGCCGCCCTGCGCGAACCGTCGCTGGGGCCGGTGTTCGGCATGAAGGGCGGCGCCACTGGCGGCGGACGGGCTTCGCTTGAGCCGGTCGACAAGATCAACCTGCACTTCACCGGCGACTTCCATGCCATTACTGCGGCGCACAACCTGCTGGCCGCGTTGCTCGATGCCCATCTGCACTTCGGCAACGAGCTGCGCATCGACGCGCGCGACATCCTGTGGCCGCGCTGCATGGACATGAACGACCGCGCCTTGCGCCGCATCGCCACCGGGTTGGGCGGACGTGAGAGCGGCCCGGCGCGCGAGACCGGATTCGTGATCACCGCCGCATCCGAGATCATGGCCATTCTCGCATTGGCCGAGAGCCGTGCCGACCTGCGGACCCGCCTCTCGCGCATTGTCGTCGCCTTCAACTACGACGGAGCGCCGGTGACCGCTGCCGATCTCAAGGCCGTGGGCCCGATGATGGTGTTGCTGAACGACGCCATCCTGCCGAACCTGGTGCAAACCAGCGAGGGGGCCCCAGCCATCGTGCACTGCGGGCCGTTTGCCAACATCGCGCACGGTACCAGCAGCGTGCTGGCGCAGCGCATGGGCCTTCACCTCGCAGACTACGTCGTCAACGAGACGGGGTTCGCGGCCGATCTGGGGGCCGAGAAGTTCTTCGACCTGGTGATGCCGATGTGCGGCCACGTGCCGGCGGCGGCCGCGGTGATTGTCACGCTCAAGGCGCTCCGCACGCAGGGCGGCTCGGCCAACGGTCCGCTGGATAAGGGCTTCCCGAACCTCGCGCGGCACCTCGACAACCTGAAGCGCTGGGGCGTGCCGGCAGTGGTCGCCCTCAATCGCTTCCCTCGCGATTCCGACGCCGACCTCGAACAGGTGATGAGCTACTGCCGCTCGATTGGCGCCGACGCTGCGTTGGCCGAAGGCTACGCCAAGGGCGGCGACGGTATGAAGACGCTCGCCGAGAAGCTGGTGGCGGCGGCCAGCGCGTCGGATCCCGCGGCCGTGAGGCCGATCTACTCCGCGAGCGAGCCCCTCGAAGCCAAGATCACGGCCGTCGCCACCATGGTCTACGGTGCAGCCGGCGTCTCGTTCAAGCCGGCCGCGAAGTCGCGGCTGACGAAGTTGGCGGCGCTTGGTTACGGCCAGTTGCCGGTGTGCGTCGCGAAAACGCAGTACTCGTTCAGTGACGATCCGAAGCAGCTGGGCGCACCGTCCGGCTGGACGCTCAACATCAGCGAGGTCACCCTGTCGGCCGGCGCCGGATTCGTGGTGGCGATTGCCGGCAGCATGATGCTGATGCCCGGCCTTGGCAAAGTGCCGCAGGCCCAGAAGCTGGATGTCGATGACCAGGGTGCCGTGATCGGCATGGACTACTAGGCTGATGTCGATTTTCCGGACCCTCGATCGTCAGTAGGGCAGGAGGACAGTGTTCAATGCCGAAGTTCATCATGTTGCTGCACGACTCCGGGACGTTTCCGCCCGACCTCAGCCCGGATGAGATCCAGGCCGCGAGGTTGAGCTGACATAGGTGCCTGGCACGGTTACCTCGGTTCTCGCAGTTTCTACCACCGTGGCGCACGACTCAGTCGCATTAGTTGATCATCTGTTCCGCCGCCAGGCGGGACAGATGGTTGCCCGGCTGACCCGGGCGCTGGGGTCGCGTCACCTCGGTCTTGCGGAGGATGCGGTGCAGGACGCCTTGATCACCGCGCTGCAGCAGTGGCCCTTCCGTGGCGTTCCCGATCAACCAGAGGCCTGGCTCTATTCCGTCGCCCGGAATCGTGCGCTCGATCGCCTGCGGCACTCGAAGATGGCGTCCGACAAGGAGCCGGCGGTGCAATTTGGCCAACCGTCGGTGCAGCCGCCGATCGCCGACGCCCTGCTCCGCGACGAATTGCCACCCGTTGACGATGATCAACTGGGCTTGTTGTTCCTGACGTGCCATCCGGCGCTCGCCGCTGATGCGCGGGTCGCCATGGCGCTCAAGCTGGTCGGCGGCTTCAGCGTCGGCGAGATCGCCCGCGCGTTTCTGGCGCAGGAAAGCACCATCGCCCAGCGGCTGGTCCGCGCCAAGCGGACCCTGCGCGAACAGGACGTTGACTTCGGCATGCCCGCATCCGCCGGTCTCGCACCGCGCCTCGACTCGGTACTCGAATCGCTCTACCTGATGTTCAACGAAGGCTACGCCGCGACCTCTGGCGATGTCCTGGTGCGCGACGAGGTCGCCAGCGAGGCGATTCGGTTGACGTCGCTCGTCGCCTCGCATCCCGCCACGAACGCGCCGCAGGCGTGGGCGCTGCTGGCGCTGATGCTGTTGCACGCGGCGCGGTTCCCGACTCGGGTTGACGCCGGGGGCACGTTGTTCCTGTTGCGCGATCAGGATCGGTCGGCGTGGGATCGGGAGGTGATCGCCGCCGGCTTGCGTGCGCTCGATCGCGCCGCGTCGGGCCCTCAGGTGAGCGCGTTCCATCTCGAAGCCGGCATTGCCGCCTGCCACGCCGTCGCGCCTTCCTGGGACGACACGGCCTGGCCGCACATCGTCGAGCTGTACGACGAACTGCTCGCCCTCACGGCCTCGCCAGTCGTGGCGATGAATCGCGCCATCGCGGTCTCGCGCATTGAGGGACCCCTCACCGGCCTTGCGGTCCTTGCCGCCATGGCCGGACGTGACACGCTGGCTCGCTATCCCTTGCTGCCGGCCGTCGAGGCCGAACTCTGGCGAGAGGCTGGCGACCTGGTGCGGGCTGCGGCTTGCTACCAGTCGGCGCTCACCCTGGCGCGGTCGGCGCCGGAGCAGCGGTGGCTGACCGCCCGGCTGACGCATCTCGTATAATCGTCCGGCCACCGATTAGGCGCAGATTAGACCCAGAAGAGAACCGAGCCCCGTGGAGTACCTGATTAAGCAATACGCGCTCGAGCCCGGCGCGTTGGAGATTCAGTACATCGAAGAATACTTCGGCGAGTTCCCTCGCCGAAAGACCGCAGCTGAAATCATCGAGCGGCTGCGCGACCGCGAGTCGCTCATCCTGATGGCGGAAGCGCCGCTTCCGGAGGATCCCTCAGGCGCGCTCGTGCCGGTGTCGTACAAGATCGTTCACGAGATCCGCCACGACGAGAACGTGCCCAAGCTGCGCGACCTGGTCGATCGGCTGAGCGGGTCGGTGACCTTTGACGGCCGGCGTATCCTCTACTCGTGGATTGGCGCCACCCGGCGCGACTGGCGCGGCCAGGGTCACTTCCGCGCGCTGACCGAAGAATCAGAAGTGTGGGCGCTTGGTGCGGGCTTTGAGGAAGTGGTCGTCAAGACCAAGAACCGCTACTACGACATGCGCGCGGTCCTGGCGCAATTGCACTTCAACGTCGTCAAACTCGAGCCGCACGTCAGCGATTGCGCGGAATCAAAAGTGTACTTGAGCAAGATGCTGCCGGCGGAACTGGCCCACCGTCATCGCAGCGTCCGCACGGTCGTCTACTCGGAGTAAGCGTGAAACCGCCAATCACCGCCACGCTCACCTGGCAGGGAGCCCTGCGCTTTGCGGCGCGGACCGGCACCACGGAGATCATGCTCGACAGCGAGAGCGCCGCTGGGCCGTCGCCAGTCCAGGCCCTGGCCATGGCGCTGGCCGGCTGCATGGCCATCGACGTGGCCGACATCGTGACCAAGGGCCGGCATCCCTTCACCGCCCTCGAAGCCACCATCGTCGGTCAGCGTCGCGAGGACCCGCCGAGACACTTCGTGAGCTTCACGCTGCACTTTGTCATCAGCGGTACGGTGCCCGAACACGTGATGGAACGCGCCATTCTGCTGTCGCACGCGAAGTACTGCTCGGTGTGGCATTCGTTGCGGCAGGACATCGTGTTCGACACCTCGTTCGAGGTCCGGCCCTGAGCGCACCCGATCGCAAGGTCTATCTCGACTGGCTGCGGGGCGTCGCGGTGATCGTGATGGTGGGCGCCCACGTCAATGACGCGTGGACCCGTGACGCCGACCGCCAAGGCGGCCTCTACATGCTGACGGTGTTCGTCGCCGGCCTGGCCGCGCCATTGTTCCTGTTTCTCGCCGGCCTGTCGCTGTCGATGGCGGCATCAATGCGAGCGGTCACAGTGGGGCATGCCGCGGCCGCGTCGCTGGCGCTTCGCCGCGGCGCGCAGGTCTTCGCGCTGGCCTTCCTGTTCCGATTGCAATCGCAGTTGCTGGGCTGGGGCGCCCTCAGCAACTTTCTGAAGGTCGACATCCTTAACATCATGGGCCTGGCGATGATCGCGGCCGCGCTGACCTGGCGGGTGTCAGAATCGCGGACGGCTCGCGTGCTGCTGTTCGCGGTGGCCACTATCGCCGTGACCATGGCGACGCCGCTGATTCGCGAAGCGGGCCTGCTCGCGGTGCTGCCTGATCCGATTGAGGCGTACCTCCGGCCGTTGCCGGGACGCACCAACTTCGCGTTGTTCCCGTGGGCCGGCTTCGTGCTTGCCGGCGGGATTGCGGGCGAGCTGATCGCTGCGGCTCGCAGCCAGGCGCAAGAGAGGCGGCTCCAGGCCGGCCTGCTGCTCTCAGGGCTCGCCGGGGTTGGTCTCAGCTATGCGGCGGCGCTTCAGCCGTCGATTTATCCGGTCGCGAACTTCTGGACCAGCTCGCCGACGTTCTTCTTTATTCGCCTGGGGATCTGCGCCGTGTTGCTGCCACTGGCTCGCGCGGTCGATTCGTTCCACGTCTTCATGCGCACGCGGTTCCCGCACGTCTTCTCAATCGACACCCCGGGCCGGGTCACCGCGACGCTTGGCCGCGCCTCGCTGTTCGTCTACTGGATTCACGTCGAGATGGTCTACGGTTTTCTGGGCCGGCCGTTTCGACGCAGCCTGCCACTCGAGGCGTCGCTGGTCGCGATGGTGGTGCTGTGCCTGGTTCTCTGCGCGATCGTGCTGTGGAAAGACCGGCTGATGGCCGGCGTCAAGCTGACCGGCCCATTCCGCGTCTTCGCGCCGGTCCTGAAGTAGTCCCGACCAGCAGTGCCCCCGACCGCGAGTACCCGCCCGGCCCGCTCGCGAGTTAGAACGCGAGCAAGTAGGTCATCTTCGCGATCACCGCCCGGCTGATCAGCGCGCCGCTGCGCGAGTCGTGACGCTCGTTGTAGACCAGGTAGAGATCGCTGAGCGGGCGGTGGATGATGTCGAGCCGCACGTTCGAACTCCACTGGTTGGTGTCAGTGTTGTATTGCACCAGCGCGTTCACGAACACCTTGGTGTTGAAGTAGTAGTTGACCCTCGCCGTCACCAGGTGGGTGACAAACGAGCCGGATGACAGGTCGATGTCATTGATCGAATCGCTCAGCGAGACGTTCAGGTGCTCGTTCATCCGGTAGGTGCCGCCGACCGTGTAGCTGCGGCGATAGCCGTCGTAGAAATCGCCAATCCCGTAGCGGATGTTCATCGCGAACGGCGCCGCGCTGTTGCTGTTGGCGAGCAGGAAGTGTTCCTTGAACTCATAGCGGCCTGGCTCGACGTAGATCCCGCGCCGGCTGTTGATGGTGAAGCGGTCGTCGATGATCTCGACGTTGGGATTGGTGCCGACTTCGATAAAGGAACTGTTCTGCAGCGTGATCGGCCAGTGCCAGTCCATGTAGCGCGATTCCAGTCCGCCGTTGTTGCGCTTGCTGAAGTTCTCGATCTGGAAGTGGGGGAAGGTTTCCCGCAGCCAACCCTGCAGGCGCTTGATCCGGATGTGGGTGCCGAGGAACAACTCGGCGTTGTCGACGCCCAGCCGCGGCACAAAGCCCATTTCGTCGTTGAACCGCGAGCCAATGGTCTGGTACGCGCCGCGGGTTTCCCAGAAGCCATTGCGATAGCCGAAGCTGCTCTTCGAGTACCAGTCGTCGCCGCTGCCCGGTAAGCGCGACACCGGCGTGTCGCTCTTGGCGCCGGCGAAATTGAGCGTCAGGTCGCGGAAGAACCGGAAGTTGGCATCGGCGCCGAAAGCACGGTTGTGATCGGCGCCATTCGGGTCCTTGTTGAGCATCATCACGCCGAGGTCGGAGTTGGCGAGGATGTCGCGACGCAGTCGAAGCGCCGTGAAGTTGGTCGACGGACTCAGGTTCTTCTCGCGTTGCTGAATGTTGAGCGCGCCGACCGACCAGCCCCCGACGCGGCCCGTCAGGCGCGTGCCGGCCAGCAGCGGAATGGCATCTCCCGTGCGTGACAGGCCAATCTGCCGGCTGAAGAAGAAGATCATGTCCTGCGA
>ENA-ORBV01008717-ORBV01008717.1-microbial-mat-metagenome-genome-assembly--contig:-NODE-8717-length-16930-cov-6.503056_pt1 | contig 16930 bp, 13 predicted proteins | sample MGYA00237777_ERZ505514 | MGnify/ENA primary metagenome ERZ505514 (study PRJEB26160, sample SAMN06269048) | microbial mat metagenome | isolation source: Oligotrophic lake microbial mat | place... | reverse complement strand
GATCGAGACGGGCGCGCAGGCGCGGGCGGCGCTGGCGTTGATCGCACGGGCGGGCGGGACGGTGGTCGGGATCGTCGCGATCGGTTTCCGGAAAAACGAACGCACGGCGGATCTGTGGGCGCGTTACCAATGCCACAGCGTATGGCCGGAGCAGGTGTGAGCGGCCGCGCTAGACGATGTGGCCGGCGCGGCGCAGCACGGCGAGAATCAGGGCGAGCGAGCGGGCGCCGGCGGCCTTTACGAAGGTCTCGTTGGGTCCGTGCGTATAGCGGGGCGGCGTGGCGTCGCGTTGGGCGCGCGTGCCGGGGCCGCAAACAAGCGGAAGCAGAAGGTCGCGATAGGCGACGGGGAGGGCCGAGGTGATGATGGTGGCGTCGGAGGCGCCGGGATTGTGGTCAAAGGCGGCCTCGCCAGCGGCGGCCTCGGCAAGAAACGCGGCTCCGACGGGAGAACTTTGGCAGCGGTCGAACGCATCGAAACCGACAGATTGCGCGAGCGGCTTGACGGGCGTGTAGGGGAACGGGGCGAGCTCGGCGATGACCGCCGCGAGGGGAAAGTTTCCGCGCTTGGTGAGCGTGAGACGATGGGGCACGTCGCGGACGGATGAGGACGCGCGGCCGATCCGGGCGGGCACGGTGCCGTGCGAGCGTTCGTCGCCGGCGGAAAGGAGCGAGGTGGCGTCGGCGCCGAGGAGGGCGGAGAGCAGGGGGTTTTTTTCCGACGGGGCGGTGCAGACATGGCCTTGGGGCGGATGGCTCGCCCAAGAGTAGTCGGCGGCGAGGGGCGCGAGCGGGACGATGGCGACGGGCCGCCAATGGGAAAGAGTGCGTTGGGCGGCACCCAATTCGGCGAGCGATCCGGTAATTCGGATCGTGTAGCTGCTGCTCTCGATGGCGTAAACGAGGGGCACGTAGGGTGGGGCCGAGCGGACGGTGTTCTCCAGCACGAGCAGGGTGCTGCCCGGCGTGGGTGCGGGCAAAGCGGTGCCGAAGCCTTCGCCGAGCGCGACGCCGGTCTTAGCGCCCGCGCCCTCTTCCTTGAAGGTAAAGGTGAAGACGACATTGCGGAGACCGATCGCGCCGGTGCTGGCGAGATGCGCCAACCAAAGTTGGGCGGCGACGCCGGCTTTGCAGTCGTTCACGCCTTGGGCGACGAGTTGGGTGTCGTCCTCGAAGGCGGGATGCGGAGCGAAGGGCGGAGTCCACAGCGAAGCGTCGGCGGGCACGGTGTCGACATGAGCGCTGAGATAGAGCAGAGGAGCCCCGGGCGCGACCGAGGGCGGGACGCAGACGAGATTGCCGGCCGCATCGAGGTGCCGGCGGTAGGCGGGCAGCAGGGCGGCCATCCGGGAGTCGACGCCTGCCATCAGGACGGTGACGGCCGCCGGGTCGGTGAAGGATGACGGTTGGTCAACCAGCCAACGCAAACTCTCGAGATAGGCCGCAAAAGAGCCGGGCGGAAGTTCGTGGTTCCGAAGAGCGGGACGAGTCATGCGTGTGAAGAAGGCACGCGGGGACGGTCGGCTACGGTCAAGGGGCCGTCAACGTCGGGCGCGGCGGATTCACTCGCTACTTCTTTCTGGAACGGCGGCCGCGAAGCCGTGTAACTTTCGCACACCGGCACCATGATCATCGGAGGAATCTTGAACCCGCACTTGCTCGCGCTCCTTGCGCGCGTCCGCCACACCAATGCGCTGGTGATCGCGGACCGCGGGTTTCCGTCGTGGCCCGGGGTCGAGACGGTGGACATCTCGCTCGTCGACGGCGTGCCGACGGTGCTGCAAGTGTTGGCGGCGGTGCGGCAGAACCACCGGATCACGGCGGCGTTCATGGCGCGGGAATTTTCCCGGGAGAACGGGGCGGCCGCGCAGGCGGCCCTCCGCTCGGCGTTGTTCGGCGTGGCCGTGAGACGCGAGTCGCACCTCGCGCTAAAGCGGCGAGTGCCGCAGGCGATCGGAATCATCCGGACCGGCGACACGACGCCCTATGCGAACCTCGTGCTGATCTCGGGTTAGCGGGCGGCGAACCGTCGGCGGGAGGGATGCTTTGACACGGAGGGCGGGAGTTTTCTCTATCGGGTCACTCTTATGTCCATTGACTATACGTTGCTCGCGATAGCGGTGGTATTGCTGTATTTTCCCCGCCAGTGGCTGCGTTGGGGCAAGCAAGTGCTGAAAAGTGAAAAGCACTCGCGTCGTGGCGATTCGAGCGACTTCGATCCGAGCCGACGGCGGGAAATGGGCGATCCGGCGGTGATCGCCAGCGACGAGTTCGCCAAGGGGAGAAACTACGTCGATTTCCTGCGGGCGGTGGCGGGCAGTGCGGTCGTGCTGGGCACGGCGTATTCTCCGAGCTGCCTGACCGCGCTGGCCGATGGTCCCGGGGCGTCGGAGCGGACGTTGGTCCTGCTGCGGTGCGCGATCGTTTTTGGCGCGACGCTGGTTCAGGTGTTCAGATTCGAGAAAAGATTCACGCTCTACGCACCGATTTTTTTCCTGGGCGGAATCACGTTTGGTTTCCTGGGCTGGCCGGCGGCGTTCGCATTCGCGCTGGTTTGGGCGTTCAATCTGGGGTTCCCCAATGCTTCGACCTTCCTGTTTGCCCATGCGGTCCTCGCCCTCGTTTTCGGTCTGGTCTTTGCCGGAATCAACCGGACCTATGCGGCGGCCGCATTCGGGTGTCTGTTTTTTCCCGTTTTGGTCAGCTTGCTGTCGAAGCGGGCATTGCAGACTTTCCACCGACGGAGTTAGGCCGACTTGAGCAAAGTGCCGCAAAGCCCGGTCGTGATCTGGTGGCAGGCCACGCGACCGCGGACGCTGTCCGCAGCCATGGCACCGGTGCTGGTGGGTACCGCACTGGCGGCGCACGACGGGCGGTTCGATCTCGGTGCCGCGACGCTCTGTCTGATTTTCGCGCTCTTGATTCAAGTCGGGACCAATTTCGCGAACGACTACTACGACTTCATCAAGGGGGCCGACACCGCGGCACGGGTGGGTCCGACCCGCGCGGTGGCGGCGGGGCTGGTGCGGCCCGAGGTGATGCGACGCGCGATGGTCGGGGTCTTCGCGGCGGCGTTTTTTGCGGGGCTTGGCCTCGTCGCGTGGGGCGGGCCGTGGTTGATCGTGATCGGGGTCGCGAGTATCGCCTGCGGGGTGGCTTACACGGGCGGACCTTTTCCGCTGGGTTATAACGGACTGGGCGACGTGTTTGTTTTCATCTTTTTCGGACTGGTGGCCGTTGGTGCGACCTACTTCGTGCAGGCAGGGCGGCTGACAACCGAGGCGGTGGTCGCGGGCGTGCCCATCGGGTTGCTCGCGGCGAATATTTTGGTCGTGAACAATTATCGCGACGTCGAGACGGACACGGTGGCGGGCAAGCGGACGCTGGTCGTGCGGCTTGGGCGCGGGGCGTCGCGGGCGCAGTTCAACGCCTCGCTGTTCGTGGCGCTTGCGATCCCGATTTGGTTTTGGGCCCGGGGTTTGTCCGTGTGGTGCCTGCTCCCGCTGCTGCTCGCACCCGTCGCGTGGGGCCAGGCCCGGCGCTTGCGGGATAGCCGGACGCCGGCGGAGTTGATCGCGCTGCTCGGCGATACCGGGAAGTTGCTGGCGGCTTACGCCGGCTTGTTCGCGCTCGGCTGTTGGCTTTGAGCAGATCGGTGTGGGCTCACTCGATCGAGAGGATGGTGCCGGCGATGAAGGGGACGCGGCCCGGGGTATTGAAGTAGTAGGTCACGAGCACGCGGGTCGCGTCGAGTTGCACGGACCACGGGTAGCCAAGGTCGGTCGTGCCGCCGTCGGCGCGGAGGATGATCTCGGGCGCATCGGCGGCATCGGTGCATTCGGGATTCAAAATGCGCGCGCGAATGCCGTAGGGCGCATGCCGGTATCCGTAGGTGAGCAGCACGCGGTCGTCGGGCAAGCGCAGCGCGTGGAGCGGGTGTCCCCGAAAACCAAGACGCTGCCAAGGTTGGAACGTGCGGCCGCCGTCGGTGGAGCGCGCGAAGCAGGCTTCGTCACCGAGGCGCTCGGAGCGCAGAAAGGCCACGAGATCGCCTCGTGGCGTTACATGGAGCGAGGTTTCGTTGAACGAGGCGATGGGATCGGCGGCGACGGCAGCGGTATAGGTCCAGCTTTGACCGCGATCGGTCGAAGTAAGCAGATGGGTGGAACTCCTATGCGGACTCAGATTTTCGGTGGCGGCGACGACCCAGTGAAGACGGCCGTCGCCAGCTTCGACGAGGGCGCCGCGGTTGTAGGCCGGCAGGGGTTTGCCATACGGATCGCGGAGGATTTCGGGCGTGATGTGGGGCGGCGTCAGCGGGCCGGCCCAAGACCGGCCACCATCCGTGGAGCGGAGATAGTAGCCGCCGCTAAAGATGGAGCCGGGATAGTTTTGCAGAAAGGGTGCGGCGAGCTTGGCCACGCCATCGGGGCGGAGAAAAGCCCAGCCGTAGCTCATGCAGAGAACGGTGCCGTCGCGGAGCTGGAGCAGGCAGGGGTCCTGGGATCCGACGAGGGCGTGGGCGTGGAGCAGTTCCGGCGGAGAAGTCCACGTCTGGCCATCGGATGAGCGCACCAACACGAGCTGACTGTTGGGATCGACGTGGTTGTTTTTGGCCTCGCCGAAAGCGAGGCGGTTGGGGGCGCGGCGGAAGGCGACGATGACTTCACCGTCGGGCCGGCGGATAACGGAAGGGAAGGCCGCGTGGAACTTTGGATCGGCGTAAATCTCCAGATCGCGAACCTTGCGCGCGGCCGGCGCGGCGGTGGCGACCCACGGCAACAGGAGGAGACCGAAGGCGAGGCGCAGAGGTATCATCGGGTGTCGGAGCGGGGTTGAGGAGGGGAGGGGTAAATGCAAAAAAGCCCCGACGTGCAGGTCGGGGCCAGAATGCGAACGGTTGCGGGTGCCTCAGAGTTGGGCGGTGAGCTTGGCCTTGAGGGCGGCCTTGGGCATCATCCCGACGATCTGCTCGGCGACCTTGCCGCCCTTGAAGAGCAGCATCGTGGGGATGGCGCGGATGCCGTATTCTGCGGCGATCGCGTCGTTGTCGTCGATGTTGACCTTGGCGATTTTCACCTGGCCGTCCATCTCGACGGCGATCTCTTCGAGGATGGGGGCGATGGCTTTGCACGGGCCGCACCAAGGCGCCCAGAAATCCACGAGCAAGGGCGTGGTGGCGGCGGCGACGGTGGCTTTGAAATCAGCGGTGGTGAGATTGGCGATTTTATCGGACATGGGAGTTGGGTTGATGGAGAAGAAAGGGGTCGGTGGGCGGCTAAAGGCAACCGCGCGTTCAGCGCGGCGTGGATTTTTGGAGAATCTCGGCGAGCTCCTTCGGCTCCACTTTTTGGAGCGGTTTGCCGCGCAGCTTTAGCTCCTCGAAGGTTTTTACGACGGTCTCGGTCATGCGGTCGTGGGTCTCGGCGGAGCCGCCGACGATGGCGAACTGTTCGCCGGTAGTGAGCCGTTTGTGACCATCGGAGTTATCAAGGCCGACGCCGAGCAGGACGGCTTTGGGCGGGGCGGGTTTGCGCGGCATGGTCACGAGAGCACCGTGTTGGGGTTCGCCGTGGTTTCAAGCGGGTTCTCCCTTTCCTCGCGGGCGGTGCAGATGATGTCGGTGAAGGCCTCGTTTTGCGTCAGCCGGAGCGAGCCGAGGCGGGTGAGCTCGAGGAGGGCGAGGAAGGTGGCGACGAGCTGCCGGAGCGTGGTGCCGTGGGGGAAGAGTTCGGAAAAGACGAAGGTCCTGTGGGTTTGCAGGCGCGCGAGCAGCCACTCCATCTGGTCGGCGACGGTGATCGTCTCGTCGTGAATCTCGCCGACGACGAGTTTCTCGGCGAGGCGGCGCAGCACGATGTTGAAGGTGTGCCAGAGTTCGATGCGGCCCACGGCCTTCAGGGGTCGGGCTTCCGGTTCGGCGCTGAGGGCGGAGACGTGGCGCTCCATCAGGTCCTGGCGATTCCGAATGATGCCGGCGAGCTGGCCGGCGGCTTCCTTGAACTTCTTGTATTGCAGAAGTTGATGGACGAGTTCCCAGCGCGGATCGATGTCGTCGTCGGGATTGGCGTTGGGATCGACGGCGTGGAGACCCTTGGGCAGGAGGAGGCGGCTCTTGATCTCCATGAGCGTGGCGGCCATGACGAAAAATTCGCCCGCGACATCGAGGTCGAGCGACTGCATCGCGCGCAGCGTCTCGAGATACTGCCGGGTCACCGACTCGATCGGGATGTCGTAGATATCGATCTCGTTCTTGCGAATGAGAAAGAGAAGCAGGTCGAGCGGGCCTTCGAAGACCCGGAGCTTGATGCGGTAGTCGGAATCGGGAACCACGGCGGGTAGGTTTGGGCGGGCGGCGGGCGCGGCAATACGTTTTTTCCGGGCGGAGGGCGATCCCTACGCGGAGCGGCGCAGGGCGGCGGTGAAGTAACCGTCGGAGTTGTGCCGCGCGGGCAGAATCGTGAGCCCGCCCGTGGCGGCGTCGACGGCGAAGCCGAACGACTTCGCCGGCGTCTCCGGCCGGAAGGCGGGATGGGAGGCGAGAAAGTCGGTGACCACGGCCTCGTTTTCGAAACGACTGAGCGAGCAGGTGGCGTAGAGCAGCCGGCCGCCGGGCCGGACGCGGGCGGCGTAATCGGTGAGCAAGGCGAGTTGCTTGGCGGCGGCCTCGGTAACTTGGGCGGGGGTGGTGGTCCACTTGAGGTGGGGCGACCGGCGCCACGTGCCGGAACCGCTGCACGGGGCGTCGATGAGGACGCCGTCGTAAAGACCCGAAGGCGGGGCCGAGAGAAGGTTGATGTTGGTGAGACGGGCGCGGTCGGCGCGGATCTGGAGCTCCTTGAGCGCGCCGGGACGGATGTCGTAGGCGTCGACGCGACCGGCGGGTCCGAGGAGTTGCGCAAGCTGGAGACTCTTGCCGCCCGCGCCGGCGCAGGCGTCGAGCCACTGTGCGCCGGGCGCGATCCCGGCGGAAGCGAGGATGAGTTGCGAGCCGAGGTCTTGGACTTCGACGAGGCCGGAGACGAAGGCTTTGGTTTTCGTGAGATCGGCATCGGCGAGGAGTTCCACGGCGCCGGGCAAAACGGCGGAGGCGCGGGCGCGCCAACCGAGGGCGGCGAACTCCGCGAGGACGGAGGCGGCGTCGGTGGTTTGCAGGCGCAACCAGAAGGCGGCGCGGGTGTGCAGCGCATCCATATCGGGTGCGACCCCGGCGGCGGGGCAGTGGCGCGGCAGCCAAGCGGGGAGAAGCGCGGCGGGATCGGCGCCGAGTTGCCGGGCTTTGTCGGCGACCGACGGCGGACAGGCGGGCCACGAGCCGCAGAGACCGGCGCGGAAGGCCCGGGTGGCGGGAAGATCCGCAGCGAGCCAGGCCACGGTGGCGACGGCACGGTCCGCATCGGTGTCGAGGAGCGGCTCGATCCAGGGGAGAAAACGCAGGGTGGTGTAAATGAGTTCGCGGTAGAGCTTGCGATCGCGGGAGCCGAAGGAGCGGTTGGCGGAAAATTCCTGCTGGATGCGGAGGGGCAACGCGGGGTCGGTGTGCCAGTGTGGGCGCAGAACCGCGATCAGGCGGAGGAATACTTTTTGCTGGCTACCGGTAAGGCTCATGGAAGGAGGGGAAAGGAAGTTGAGAGCTGAGAGTTGAGAGCTGAGAGACCGGAAGTGTCATCTTGACGGCGCGCGGGGGACCACGCGACCTGCCTCGGGCCGGTTAGAAGTTGCGGGCCTCGATCTGGACGTTGAAGCCGAAGCCGTTTTCGCGGCGGCGGCCGGAGTAAACGGTAACGACGTATTCGATGAGCCACGTGTTATCGAGGTTGTGGACGAGGCCGTAGGCTTGCTCGTTAAGCCGGCGCACGCGGGCGTCGTATTGAAAGCGGGCGAGCACATCGAGCGTCTCGTTGAGATGCGCGCGACCCTCGATGCGATAATCCTCGCTCTCACGGCGGAGGAAGTTGGTGGCGAAGCGCAGGGACCAGGCGTGGCCGTCGCGGAGGGTGATGCCGGAGTTGAATTCCTGGAGCGTGCCGGTCTGCAGAGTGAAACTTTCATAGACGTCGAGCTGCAGCCAAGGCGCGGGCATCAATGCGATCTCCGTGTGGAGGGAGGAGAAATTTCGTTCGCCGGGCTCGCGGCGGAAACGGAGATCGAGGGCGTTGTTGAAAACCAAGAGGTCGCGGGAGCCGTAGCTCGCGTCGCGGGTCTGGAGGGTGTTGTCGAGACCGAGGCGGACGGTGTTGGTGGCGCGGAGATCATCGATGCTGCGCTGCTCGCCGAGGCCGAGGGGGCGAAGATAACTGGTGAGCGGTTCCCGGCGATCGATGCGCGGGATGTAGCGGCGGCCGGCATCGGCGCGCGGGATGTAGCGGTAGGCGAGGCGCGGGGTCACGAGATGGCGGAGGCCGTCGATCTTCCACTGCGGGTTCTTATAGTCGTAGGTGGCGCTGGCCCGGAGCGCGGCGTCGACGCCGAGTTCGCCGAGGACGCGCGTATAGCCGCCTGCGGCGGCGGCCCCGGTGGTGTTGGTGTAGTGGGTGACGCGGGCGCCGGCGACCGGGTTGACGGACAGCCACTCGCGGGGAGTGAAGGGACGGGTGACCGCGTAGTAGACGTCGGCGCGGTCGCTCACGAGGCGCGGGGCGGCACCGGCGGGCGGCCGTTCGCGGAGGGAGACGACGCTGGCTTGGGCGGATTGATAGATCCCGAAACCGAGCGCGCGGGGAAGAAGATCGAAGCGAACCTCGGGAAGGCGCTCTTGGACGACTTCAAAGGCGTTGGGCTGGAGCCGGGTAAACAGGGAGACAAAGTAGTTGTGGCCGGTGTAGACGGATTCGACGAAGGTGTCGGGCGACTGCACGGGAAAGAACGAACGCGGCCGAAAATCGCGGACGACCTCGGAGTCGCGCCAGGCGTTGAGCTGGCCGACGAGGGTGAGGTTTTCGCCAAGGCGCTGGGAGTGTTGCCAATCGATGTAGCCGCGATCCTGGGGGACGGGCCGGCCGAGGATGTCGGTGAGTTTGTCTCCGGAATCGCGGATAAAACCCGAGCGGAAATAACCGCGCAGATCGCGGCCGTCGTCGGACCCGATGTAGCTCACCGAGGGTCCGGCCATCAGGCCGCGCGCAGTGTAGAGACCGATGTCGCCGCCGATTTTTACGCCGGGCGCAACGGGCAGGCGCAGCCCGGCCTCGAGGTAGGCGCCGAGGAAGCGCCGGTAGCCGGCGGTGGCGGTGAAGTAGGAGATAAGCGGCTCGTTGAGGTTTTGTTGGATGCGGGGCAGGGGCAACGGCCGGGCCGAGCCGATACCGAAGCGGGCATCCTCGCTGCGGAGATCTTTACCGGGGGAATAGAAGATGCGGCCGGACTGCACGGTGGGCTGCCAACGGCCGGGCTCGCGAAACGTGACCGTGGCCGAGGTTATGGAGATCTCATCGATGGAGCCCGCAGCCGAGGTTCCCGAGACGTAGAAAGGATGGTAGCCGACGCGTATGCCCTCGGCCGAGAACGTGCCGGCGCGACGTTGGTAGACGAGCTTGTCGGCCAGCAGGCGTTGGGGGCCGCGCGTGAGCGTCACGCGGCCGGTGGCGGTGGCCGTATCCGTGAGCCGGTTGTAGCGGATCTCATCGGCGGTGAGCAGGGCGGCGCCGTCGAGGAGCCGGGCGTTGCCGCTGAAGACAACCTCGCCGGAGACCAAATCGACCGTCGAACGCTCGTAGCTGATCTCGGGCGGGGGTGTCGTAGCCTGGCCGGCGAGACGCCACGAGGTAGGCAGAAGCAACAAAAAGAAGGCGGCAAAACGGCAAAACACGGGGAGAGCAAAGGCGCGGGCCGGGGCGCAAGCAAGCCTGAGGCGGGTGCCGGTGTTTATGGCGCGGATTTAGCTTTTGCGGACCCATCGGGCGCATCAACGTCCGCCCAATCTCATGGCCAAAAAAGCAAATTCGCTCGCGAAGGCAGGCAACGAAACGACGCAGCTCCGCGCCGAAGTGCGGGCGTTGGGCAGTGCGCTGGGGCGGGTGATCACGCGATTGGAGGGCCCGGAGACCTTTGAAAACGTGGAGGTGCTGCGCCAACTGGCGAAGGCGCGCCGCGCGGGCGACGAGCAGGCGGCGCGAGGGCTGGCGGTGGCGGTGGCGGCGCTGACGCCGGAGGATGCGTTTAACCAGGCGATGGCGTTCACGCTCTATTTCGAACTGGTGAACCTCGCGGAGGAAAATTTTCGGATCATGCTGTTGCGCCGCCGCCGGGCGGCGCGTGCGACCGGGGCCGCGGCCACGCCGCCCATGCGCGAGACGATCGAGGCGGCGGTCATCGAGTTGAAGCGGCGGGGGGTAGGGGCGGGGGCGATGCAAGCGCTCGTGGACCGGCTGGGCATCGAACTGGTGTTCACCGCGCACCCGACGGAATCGAAGCGGCGGACGTTGCTGACCAAGCTCCAGCGGCTCGGCGAGATCCTGCGCCTGCGCGCGCAACCGGCCTTGTTGACCGATCCGGCGTTGCTCGATGCCGAGTGTGTGGAGCGCGAGATCGCCTCGCTTTGGCTGACGGATCGCAGTCGGATCGCGCGGCCGGAGGTGACCGACGAGGCCAAGACGGGGCTGTGGTATTTCGACACGACGCTCTACGACACCCTGCCACGCCTGCACGCCGACATGGCGCGGGCGTTGGGACGGCACTATCCGACGGTGAAGGCGCCGCGCCGCTGGCTGGCCTTCGGCTCGTGGATCGGCGGCGACCGCGACGGCAACCCCGGGGTGACGGGGCGGGTGACGGCCGACGTGCTGTTGCTCCACCGCCGGTTGGCGATCGAGAAACTGCGGCTCGGGGCGCGGGCGCTCGCGCGCACGCTCACGGTGAGCGACCGGCGGGATTCGGTGGTGCCGGCGCTCAAGCAGGAATTGCGCGAGCACCTGCATCTCTCGAAACACATCGAGGCGCTTGGCAAACGCTACCCCCACGAACCCTACCGCCTCGTGCTCGGCGTGCTGCGTGAGCGACTGGCCCAGGCGGTGAACGAAGTCCGCGACGGCGGCGTGTTGTTCTCCGAATCCGTCGTGGCCGGCTGTCTGGATCGCGCGGTCATCGACGAAACGTTGGAGACCATCCGGGCGAGCCTCGCCGCAGGCAAGGGCGCCATGTTGGTCGACGGGGAGTTGAAGGAATTGCGGGAGCGTTTCGAGGTTTTCGGCCTGCACACGGCGCGTCTGGATATCCGGCAGCACTCTTCCCAGCACGAGGCGGCGGTGGCCGAGGTGCTCGGGCGCGAGGATTACCCAAAGCTCGGCGAGACGGAAAAACGCGCGTTGCTCCTAAGCGAACTGGCCGGGGCGAAGGCGCTATCGGCGGAAGTTTTGGCGGGATTCTCGCCGGCGACGCGGCACGTGTTGGAACCGCTCGCGCTCGCGGCGCGGGCTTCGGCGCGGTTTGGCCCTGAAGCTTTGGGCATCGCGATCATCAGCATGACCGACGGGGTCTCGGACCTGTTGGAACTGGAAATTTTGCAGAGACTCACCGGGGCCGCGCTGCCGATTGCTCCGCTCTTTGAAACGCTCGACGACTTGGAGCGGGCGCCGGAAATCCTGACGGCCTTCTTTACCCTGCCGAATCGGCCGAAGCCGGGGCATCAGCACGTCATGTTGGGCTATTCCGACAGCAACAAAGACTGCGGCTACATCACCGCCAACTGGGCGCTGTTTGAAGCCCAGGCGGCGATCGCGCGGGTCGCCAAGGACCAAGGGGTCAAGCTGACGCTGTTCCACGGCCGGGGAGGCAGCATCGCGCGGGGCGGCGGCCCGGCGGCCAAGGCGATCTTGGCGCAGCCGGCGGGCTTGCGCGACGGCGGGATTCGCGTGACCGAGCAAGGGGAGGTGCTCTCGACGCGCTATCACGACCCCGACCTGGCGCACCGAATCCTCGAGCAGATGGCCTACGGCGTCATGCTCGGGACGCACGCGGCGGAGACCGAGGCGAACGTGCCGGAGGTGTGGCGGGAGGCGATGACGACGATGAGCGCGGCGGGCTTCGCGGCCTACAAGGCGGTCGTGCACGACGACCCGGAGTTCCTGGTTTTCTGGAAGCAGGCGACGCCGATCGACGAGATCAGCAACCTGAAGTTCGGCTCACGGCCGACGTTTCGCCGCGCGACCACGAGCGTGGACGACCTGCGGGCGATCCCGTGGGTTTTTTCCTGGATGCAGAGCCGGTTCAATTTTCCCGGCTGGTTCGGGCTCGGGAGCGCGCTCGAGACGGTGCTGAAACGCGGACCGGCGGGAAAGAAGCTGCTGCGCACGATGCACGGCGAATGGCCGTTTTTTCAGACGCTCATCGACAACGCCGAACTCACGATGCGCAAAGCCGACATGGGCATCGCCGCGCTCTACGCCGATCTCGTCGAGGACCCGAAGCTACGGAAGCGCGTGCTGGCGGTCTTGAAGGCGGAATTCGCCCGCACGGAAGGCGCGATCCTGGCGGTGACCGGAGCGCGGCAATTGCTGGCGAAAGAACCGGTGCTGCTGAAATCGGTGCAGCTGCGAAATCCCTACATCGATCCGTTGAACTACATCCAAGTCGACATGATGCGGCGGCTCCGCGACCCGGCGCCCGGCCGCAAACTTTCGACGGAGGCGGCCGAGGCGGCGCGGGCGGTGGTCGAACTCACGATCAACGGCATCTCGGGCGGGCTGAAAAACACCGGGTGAACGCGGTTCCGGCCGGCGCGGGATTCGCGGCTAGACGGCGGGCGGCGGGCGCGTAACACTGCGGAATCGTCCCGTGATTATCTCCAAAGCCGATCTCGCTGCTCTGCTTCACGCCACCCATGCCGCGCCGCACGGGGTCCTCGGGATGCATCCGCATACGCGGAGCCGCAGCCAAGGCGTCGTGGTTCGGGCGCTGCTGCGGGATGCCGTGACGTGCGCGGTGGTCGATGTCGAGGGCAAGGGCCGACCGGCCCACGAGCTGAAACGGCTCGCGCCGGAGGGGCTTTTCGAGGGCTTCATCGCGAAACGACCCGGGGTCTTTCCCTACCGGTTGCGTGCCACCTACGCGAACGGCGAGACGCGGGAGTTCCATGATCCCTATAGTTTCCTTCCCACCCTCGGAGCGCAGGATTTGTATCTTTTCAACGAGGGCAACGAGCACCGGATCTACGAGAAACTCGGGGCGCAGCCGCGGGTGATCGGCGGGGTTCCCGGCGTGGCCTTCGCGGTATGGGCGCCGGCGGCGCTGCGGGTTTCGCTGGTGGGAAACTTCAATCGTTGGGACGGACGCTATTTTCCGATGCGACCGCTCGGGGCTTCGGGTGTGTGGGAACTTTTCGTGCCGGGTCTCGGGACCGGCGAGCTCTACAAGTTCGAGATCCGGCATCCCTCCGGCACGATCGCGGTGAAAACCGATCCCTATGGCGCGTTTTTTGAAGCGCCGCCGGGAAATGCGGCCATCGTGTGCGACCCGCGCCGCCATGAATGGAAGGACGCGGCGTGGATGGAGCGGCGTCGCGCCGCGGCCGGAAAAATCGACCAGCCGGTCTCGATCTACGAGTTACACCTCGGCTCGTGGAAACGAAAACCCGAGGACAACAACCGGCCGCTGACCTACCGCGAACTGGGGCCGGAACTGGCCGACTACGTCGTCGAGATGGGGTTCACCCACGTCGAGATCATGCCGATCGCGGAGCATCCCTTCGACGGTTCGTGGGGCTACCAAGTGACGGGATTTTTCGCACCGACGCAGCGCTTCGGTGCGCCGGAGGACTTTGCTTGGTTCGTGGATCATCTGCACGGACGCGGCATCGGGGTGATTTTGGATTGGGTCCCGGCGCATTTCCCGCGCGACGCCTTTGCCTTGGCCGAGTTTGACGGGACGCACCTCTACGAACACGCCGACCCGCGGCAGGGTGCGCACATGGACTGGGGCACCCTGATCTTTAATTTCGGCCGGAACGAAGTCCGCTGCTTCCTCGTCGCCAGCGCCCTCGCCTGGCTCGACCGCTACCACCTCGACGGGCTGCGGGTGGATGCCGTGGCCTCGATGCTCTATCTGGACTACTCCCGCAAAGAGGGGCAGTGGATTCCCAATCGATTTGGCGGACGCGAGAATCTGGAGGCGATCGAGTTTCTGAAACAGGTGAACGACCTGGTGCATCGCTACCATCCGGGCGTGCTGATGATCGCCGAGGAGAGCACGTCGTTCCCGCAAGTCAGCCGACCCACCGAAGGCGGCGGTCTCGGTTTCGACTACAAGTGGAACATGGGCTGGATGAACGACACGCTGCGTTACTTCGCCAAGCAGTCGGTCCACCGGAAGTGGCATCAAAGCGACCTGACGTTCGGGATGCTCTACCAATACGCGGAAAATTTCGTGACGGTGTTTTCCCACGACGAGGTCGTGCACGGCAAGGCCTCGATGCTGTTCAAGATGGGTGCGTGGCACATCCCGGAGAAGGCCGCCAACCTCCGCGCCCTCTACGCCCACATGTGGTGCTACCCGGGGAAAAAGCTCCTTTTCATGGGCTGCGAATTCGCCCAGTCGCGCGAGTGGAATCATGCGGCGAGCCTCGACTGGCATCTCTGCCAATACCCCGACCACGAGGGCGTGCGGCGATTGGTCCGGGACCTGAACAAACTCTACGTCGGGGAGCCGGTGCTCAGCCTGAATGATTTCAATCCGCAGGGCTTCCGCTGGGTGAGTTGCCGGGATGCGGAGGCCACCCTTATCGTCTACCTGAGGCTGGATGCATTCGAGCAGAATCTGTTTTTGGTGGTCGCGCATTTTGGCGGCGCGACCCGGACCTATTCCGTCGGCGTGCCGCGCCGTGGTTTCTGGCGCGAGGTCATCAACTCCAACAGCGAGTATTATGGCGGCACCGGGCTGGGCAACGACGGCGGGAGGGCGGCGGAGGAGCCCGGGCGTGACGGCTTTGGCCAGTCGATCCCGGTGAACCTCGCCCCGTATACCACGGCCGTATTTAAATGGACGGCGGGGTGAGGAGCTCGCCCCGGTTGCGGTCCGCGCGGCGCGATCAGCCCTGACCGACGAGGTGAAAAACCCGCATGGGCTCGGCGTTCTTGATTTCGATCACGCCGCGTTCCTCGGTCTTGAATTTTGCCCCGAGCAGCTTGCGGGTGCTTTCGGTGAGTTGTATCCGCCAAGGTTGCCCGTGGGACTCCATGCGGCTGGCGATGTTGACGGTGTCGCCCCACAGGTCGTAGGCGAATTTCTTGGTCCCGATGATGCCGCCGATCACCGGCCCGCTGTTCATGCCGATGCGGACGGCCCAGTCGATCTGGTAGCGGCGGTTAAAGCCCCGCAACGTCTCCAGCATCTCGATCGAAGCTTGGGCGCAGGCGATGGCGTGGTCGGGCAAGGCGGTGGGAACGCCGCCCACCATCATGTAGGAGTCTCCGATGGTCTTGATCTTCTCGAGCCGGTGGGTCTCGGCGATCCGGTCGAAGGCGGAGAACAATTCGTTCAGCAACTGCACGGTGCGGCTCGGCGAATATTTGGAAACGATCTGGGTGAAGCCGACGATGTCGGCGAACACGACGGTGCATTCATGAAAACTGTCGACGATCGTGCGTTCGCCCTGCTTGAGCCGGTCGGCGATGGCCTGGGGCAGGACGTTGAGGAGGAGGCGCTCCGACTTGGTCCGCTCGGATTGGAGCTGGAGCAGCGCGGCCTGCTCCTGATCGCGCAGGCGCTTCTTTTCGAGCGAGGCGTTGATACGGGCGCGGAGGATGACGGGGTTGAACGGCTTGGGCACGTAGTCCTCGGCGCCGGCCTCGATACATCGCACGGTGCTTTCCACCTCGTCGAGCGCGGTGAGCATGATGACCGGCACGTGGCGGAGCATCGGGTCGGTCTTCATGAACTCGAGCGTGCGAAATCCGTCCAGCACCGGCATGATGATATCAAGGAGGACGAGATCGAACGGACGCTGTTTGAGTTCGTCGAGCGCGTGGTTGCCGTTGTCGGCTTCGCGAACCTTGTAGCCCATTTTCTGTAGGCGCCGGGAGAGCATCTCGCGATTCATCGCGTCGTCGTCGACGACAAGGATTCGCCCCGTGGTGAGCGGGCTTTTGTCCCCGCCGAGAAAATCAAGAAACGGGGCGGTTACGGAGGACGGGGTGGGGGCCGGCCCGAGCATGGCCTCGGCGGCGCTGCCGAGATTGGCGCCGAGGGAGTTGCCCGCGATATCGCCGAGCGCGGTTTCGCCTTCGATGAGGGCGAAGAGATTGCGGGCTGCCAGGCGGATCTTGCCGAGGTCGCTGGCGACCTCCGGCAAGTTGGCTACCGCCGGGTCGGCCGCGCACTCCTCGCTGAAGCTGATGACCGAATTCAAGGGCGCGACCATCTCTTGGCGCATCCCGATCAGGTCGATTTTGCCCGTCTCGATCTTCCACGGGGCGAGTGCGTCGTTGAGGAGGGCCAGTAGTTGGCCGCCGGCGGTGTGCATTTTTTTCAGGTCCCGGAGCAGATCGGGCGAGTTGTGCTCCTCGGCCGATTCGATCAACATTTCGGTGTAGCCGATGATTTGATTCAGAGGCGTGCGCAGGGCGTGCCGGAGTTTGGAGAGGGTCTCGAAATCGTTCACCTTGGCTTTAGACGGCAGCGAATCCCCTGTCTTGCTTTGGCTGACGGGCCACGGCGCGGCTGTATAAGGCTGGAAGCTTTCGCTCATGGCTGGGGCGGGACAGCAGGAGCGGCAGGCCTCTGAAGCATGGCATCGATCTTGGCGAGCAGCCGAGGCAGCTCGACCGGCTTCGTGTCGAAATCGTCGCATCCGGCGGCCATCGCTTTGGCCCGGTCCTCGGCCATGGCATGGGCCGTGAGCGCGATTACGGGTATCTTGGCGGTTGCGGGATCGGCCTTAAGAATGCGGGTGGCCTCCCATCCGTCGATGATCGGCAGGCTCATGTCCATCAGGATTAGGT
>ENA-ORBV01008716-ORBV01008716.1-microbial-mat-metagenome-genome-assembly--contig:-NODE-8716-length-16931-cov-10.383707_pt1 | contig 16931 bp, 14 predicted proteins | sample MGYA00237777_ERZ505514 | MGnify/ENA primary metagenome ERZ505514 (study PRJEB26160, sample SAMN06269048) | microbial mat metagenome | isolation source: Oligotrophic lake microbial mat | place... | reverse complement strand
GAGACAAGGAGACAAGGAGACAAGGAGACAAGGAGACAAGGAGACAAGGAGACAAGGAGACAAGGAGACAAGGAGACCGCCCCTGCATGCCGTTAGGCGCTCCTTGTCTCCTTGTCTCCCGAGCGAGCGCAGCGAGCGATGCTCCTTGTCTCCCGGTCTCCGTGTCACCCTAGAACGGCACCTCCTCGCCCACATGCGCGTCTTCGGCGCTGGCGCCCGCCTCGCTCGGCACGCCGGGGCGCGCATCCAGGAAGAGCGCCTGGTCGAGGCGGATGTAGGTGCGCGAGCGGGGCTGGTTCGTGGCCTTGTCGCTCCAGCTGTCGGTGCGCAGCGCGCCCATCACCATCACGCGGCTGCCCTTGTGCAGCGCGCGGTTGCAGAGCTCGCCCAGTTTCTCCCAGGCCTCCACGTTGGTCCAGTCGGTGTCGTAGGTGGCCTGGCCCGCCGCGTCTGGGGGGCCGAAGCGCTTGGTGGCGATGCTGAAGCGGCAGACGGCGGCACCGTTGGCGAGCGTGCGCAGCTCCGGGTCGCTGCCAAGCCAGCCCAGCAGCTCCACCTGATTGATCGTTCCCTTGATCTGAGCCATTGCGATCCTCTTTCTGCTTGTCTACTCGCCGGGCGCTGCGCGACGCCTGGCGTTCTGGGTGCTGATCAGCTCGCCATATGTACCGCACAATCGTCCCCGAGGTTACGGATCACGGGGTGGCTGCGCTATAATACCTGTCCGACCAGCGGTGGCCACACGCCCGCACACTATTGGCGCCAGAAATAGGCCGGAGATCTGCGTCATCTGTGAATACCATGCCCGACACACAGCTGCATACGCTCGCCGCCATCCTTGATCTAAGCCGCTTGGTCAGCTCGTCGCTTGATCTGAGCGTGGTGCTGGACCGCATCCTCACCGTGGCCCGCGAGCTGAGCGCGGCCGATATGGTCTCCGTGATGCTGCTGGACGACAGCGGCGAGCGGCTGCGGGTTGTCGCCGCCCACGGCCTCTCTGCCGCCCTGATCGCCGACGCCAGCTTCCGCCTCGGCGAGGGTATCGCCGGCTGGGTGGCCCTCCACGGCACAGCTGTACACACCGTAAACCTCAGCGCAGACCCGCGCTATCTCCCTGCGTTCACCCCCGCCAACTCGTGCATCTTCGTGCTGCCCCTGCGCGGGCGTGAGCGCACCCTGGGCGTGCTAAACCTGAATGGCCTTGGGCGCACCACCCTGTTTAGCCCCGAGACCGTGCAGATGGTGGAGATCTTCGCCAGCCACGCCGCGATCGCCATCGAGAATGCCGCCGCCGTCACTAGCCTGCGCTTCGCCGCCACCCGCGAGCGGATCGCGAGCCTGGTGCAGCAGGCTACCTACGACTCGGACACGGTGGCGCCTGTGGCCAGGCAGCTCCTCGCCGAGCTTGGCGCCACGTTAGACGACGCCAGCTGTGCGCTTTACCTCCCCGACGACGCGGGCGACTACTATCCTCTGGCCGTAGCCTCCGCCAAGGCAGGCGCAGTGCTGGCCTGGCGCCCTGCGGACGGGAGCGCCGAAGTGCGCGAGACGCGCGGCCCCTGGGGCACCGAGCTCCAGGGGCGCGTCAAGCTCCCCGACGACCGCAGTGGCTGGCTCACCGTGTGCTCCGAGCGCGGCGACTACCTTTGGCGACGCGCCGAGCGCACCCTCGTGCGCTTTGCCGCCGACCAGGCGGCGCTGCTGCTGCGCAACGAGCTGCTGGTGCGACAGGAGCGCCAGAGTCACGCCCTCAGCCGTACTCTCAGCCGCTTGGCGGTCGCCTCCAACGCGATGGTTGGACAGGCGACCCTGCTCGACTTTATTCTGGAGCAGCTGGCGCGCTTCCTCGCCTACGACTCGGCCGGCGTCTTTCTCTTCCACGATGATCACTATGCGCACATGGTGGCCGGGCGCGGCTTTCGCTTCTCCGACAAACATGTTGTGCTCTACATGGGGCCCGGCTCGCTTACCTGGGATGTGCAGCAGCAGCGCCGGGCGCTCTATGTGCCCGATGTGCAGCTGACCCCTGGCTGGCAGCCGGTGCCCGGTGCCGATATTGTTCGCGCCTGGATTGGCGCGCCATTGGCAGTCAACGACCATATTATCGGGATGCTCACGATCGATAAGTGGACGCCGGGGGCCTTCAGCGAGGCGGATGTGCAGGTGGCGCAGCTCTTCGCCGAGCATGTGGCGGTGGCGATCAATAACCAGCAGCTGCTGCGCGAGGCCCAGACCAGGGCGGCCCAGATTCAGGTGCTGCACCGGGCTACCGCAGGCCTCGGCTCGCTGCGCACCCCCGCGGCCCTACTGGATGAGGTAGTCCGGCTGATCCATACCAGCTTCGGCTACTACCAGAGCTATATCTGCCTGGTGGAAGGCGACGAGCTGTTTGTCCAGGCTCTGTACGGCGTGCTGAACGGCCTCGACGCCCTTGCAAGCACGCCGCGCTACAGTGTCAGCATCGGGCTCACTGGCTGGGTTGTGCGCCATAAGCAGACCCTGCTGGTAAACAATGTGCAGGCCGATCCGCGCTACTTCGAGCACCCGCAAACGCCCGGTGCCAGGGCCGAGCTTGTGGTGCCGATCAGCAGCGCGGGGCGCGTCCTTGGCGTGATCGCGGTGCAGAGCGCGCAGCCTGGCGTGTTTGGCCAGAGCGATGTTGATCTCGCCGAGGCGGTGGCGAACCTCACAGCGATGTCGTTGGAGCATCTGCGGCGCGAGGATGAGCTGCGCAGCGCCCAGGAGCAGCTCGTCCGTAACGAGCGGCTGCGCGCACTTGGCGAGCTCGCCAGCGGGGTGGCCCACGACTTCAACAACCTGCTTGCGAGCATGCTCGGGCATACGCAGCTGCTGCTCGCCGAGCAGCCCGACTCAAGCATGGCCGACGATCTGCGCGTGATCGAGCGCGCCGCCCTGGATGGGGCCGCGACGGTGCGCCGCCTCCAGAGCTTCGCGCAGACAAGCCGCACGCTCCCCACCGAGCCGGTCTGGCTGAGCGAGATTATCGCCGAGAGCCTGGCGCTCTCCAGGCCGCGCTGGCGCGACGCCCCCCAGAGCCAGGGCGTTCAGATCGAGATCGTGCGCGAGGTCGCGGAGATGCCCGCCTTCGCTGGCGATGGCGCGGCCCTGCGCGAGCTGGTGATGAACCTGATCATCAATGCGGTAGATGCGATGCCGAGCGGGGGCGTGCTGCGGCTGTACGCCGAGCTGCTTCCAGCGGAGCAGAGCCCGCTTGGCGAGCTAACCGCCATGCTCAAGCTCTCCGACACCGGCGTGGGCATGAGCGAGGCAGTGCGAGCGCGCATCTTCGAGCCCTTCTTCACCACAAAGGGCCGCGCTGGCACCGGCATGGGCCTGGCAATGGCCTACGGGATCGTGCAGCGCCACCAGGGCAGCATCTCGGTGCAAAGCCAGCCCGGCGGGGGCAGCAGCTTCACCGTGCTCTTGCCAGCCCGCCCTGTGCCGCTCGAGCCTGGCGCACCCGAGCAACTGCCCGCGCCCATACCCCGGAAGCTGCGCGTATTGGTCGTCGACGATGACGAAACTGTACGTCGAGTCCTCATCCGCCAGATCCAGCGCATGGGCCATAGCGTAGCCGATGCCGCGTCGGGCGAGGCCGCCCTCGCCGAGCTGCACGCTGCACCCTACGATCTGCTCTGCACCGACCTGGGCATGCCGGGCATGTCGGGCTGGGATCTGATCGAGCGCGCTCGGCACGCACAGCCTGGGCTGCTTACGCTGCTGATCACCGGCTGGGGCGACCAGATCGAGGCCGATGAGGCGCGCGCGCGTGGCGCCGACGCGCTGCTCGCCAAGCCCTTCGATGTCGCCCGCCTCCAGCAGACGCTCGAGGATCTGCACGCACGGCGCGGGGCGAACAGCGCATTAGGAGATCCTTGTGACGACGCCGCATGAAGACGACCGACGACCGACAAGCGATGACCGATGGCGAGCGGAAGGTCGTCGCTCGTCGGCTGGAGCAGAGCAGACAAGCAGTGACGCGTGGCGCCCGCTTTGGCGCACGATCCGCCGACAAGCGCTGTACCTCGGCATAACGCTTGGCACGCTTGTGCTCACGGCGCTGCTGCTCGCCAGCCTGGCTGTAGGCCTCCAGGCCCAGCGTGACGAGGCCCGCAGCGCCGAGCTGCTGCTGATTGTTGCCCCAGCGCTGCCCGCCCAGGCCCTGATCGACCACAGCGCCGAGCTGGGGCGACGCGGCTACGCACCGCGCACCATCGTGGTGGGCGCCGGGCAAGCGGCGCTGCACGCAGCCCTGATCGAGCGCGGCATGGTCGAAAAGGCCCTGAGTGTCGGCCCTGTGGGCGAGACTGATCTCGCACAGCTTCGCGCAGCCCTGGCGGCGGCGCGCGCAGATGGAGCCTCAAGCGCCGTTGTTGTCGCGAGCCAGGCAGATCTGCTGCTCTGGCTCAAGCTCACGGCAGATGCTGGCCTGAGCCCGTACGGCTCGCCCGTGCCTGGGCCTGCGCCGAATCTTTGGTCCCTCCTCCAGGCCGGTGCTCGCTACTGGCGCTACGCCCTGCTCCAGCGGTAAGTTCCGTTCCCAAAGTAGTACCCTGGTCCCCTCGGCAACGAGGAGGCCCGCCGTGGCGCACTACGCCCAGCTAGCACAAGCTGATAATGATTATCAGGTGAGCTGAAAAATAGTCTACGTGGGCCAGAGCCTGAGAGCGCGCTGATTACGTCGATAATCACAAGGGGCAGGGTGCGTTTGCCGCAGCAAGGCTTTACAATGCGCAACAATATACATGACACTTTGATGACGATGGATCGCATTTTATGGCATTGGGAAGCGTTAGCGTCCAGGTACTATTGACAAGACAGGCGACATCTATTAAACTCCCTTTACTTTTACAGGCCGCGCGGTCTCTGGCTGCGGAAGCAGCGGCGGGCGTGGCAAATGATGTCGACCTGAAAAGGCGCTGACGCTTGCGGATACTATCAACCTGTGCTACACTCCGGTTATCCCAGCCTGTGTATCAGCGTGGTTGTGCGTACACCAAGCGCGTGTCGCGAACCCAAAGCCCGTCGAAAAGCACCACGGGAACCCAAGTGAGGTAGACTGCTCCATGATCGAGCTTAACCGAGACCGATCGCCTGCGCCTCCGCCTCCGCACGGCGATGTCGAGAGCCTGAGCCAGCGAGCCGCCAGCCGACGAGACCAGTACAAGCAGCGCAGTCGCTCGTTTACAGGGCTTCGCAGCCGCGCCGCCGCTTCCATGGGCGCCCCAGGCAGCTGGCTTCTAAAGCTTCCCACCCGGTTCCTGCTCCACACTGTCGTTGCCCTTACGGTTCCCCTCGCCCTGCTGCTGAGCCAGCTCCCGGCTCGTCCGGTCGCCACCACCCCCGACGACCACCACGCAGCGCTGCTTGATTCCCCCATCAGTGTCGGCCCCATCACACTTGATGCCTTTCAGGCGCAGCCGCTTGTGGGCGACCCGCCCCTCGCCGACGACGACGCCCTCCCTGTGCCCCTGTCGCTCGCCTCACGCAGCGAACTGCTTGCGCCACTCACCGTGTCCGCCATCATCTCTGGCGATGTTGTGAAGCTGCGCAATGGCCCTGGCATCGCCTACGATGAGGTCGCCCGCATGAACGGCGGCGAAGGCGTAGAGGTGATCGGGCGCCACGACGAGTGGCTGCAGCTGCGCCGCGACGGCGACCAGACGATCTACTGGGTTGCCGCCGAGCTGATCGATATCCCCGACGCTGTGGTCTTCAACCTCAGCCAGGTGCCCTCCGCGCTGATTCCGCCGCCGCCCCCGCCCAAGATCGGCATGGTGCGCGAAGAGGGTGTGAACCTGCGCGATGGCCCAGGCCAGAACTACGTCAGCATGGCCAAAATGGGCCTCGGCCAGGAGCTGACGCTGATCGAGCGCTTCGAGGGCTGGTTCCTGGTGGAGTACGGCCAGAGCTACGGCTGGGTCACCACCGACTTCCTCAATATTGGCTCGGGCGTGATCGAGCGCGTGCCCGTGGCGCAGGCCATCCCCGACCCCAACCCTGCCCTGGTTGGCGCGGTGCTGGAGAACAACGTTAACATCCGCAAGGGCCCCGGCTCCGCCTACGAGCGCGTCGGCTCCGTGAGCTCCGGCCAGGGTCTGCAGCTGCTGGCCCGCCACAAAGATTGGTTCCGCGTGCAGCTCGAGAACGGCACCAAGGCCTGGATCTTCTCGGACCTGCTGAAAATCGCCCCCATGGCTGTCCGCCGCGTGCCGCAAACCAACGACATTCCTGCCCTCCCGGCCCGCGTGGCCCGCGTCGCTCGTGCCAGCGGAGCGAGTAGCGGCGGCGGCGCTGCCGTCAGTATCCCCGCCAGCGGCGATGTGGCCGGTTTCGCGGCCCAGTTCGTCGGCTCGCGCTACCGCTGGGGCGGCGCTAGCCCCTCCGGCTTCGACTGCAGCGGCCTCACAAGCTATGTGTACCGCCAGTTCGGTGTTGGCTTGCCCCACAGCGCCGCCGCTCAGTACAACAGCCGCTATGGCGCCATCATCGGCAGCATGGGCAACCTCGCCCCCGGCGACCTGATGTACTTCGCTAACACCGGCGGACGACGCGGCATCTCCCACGTCGCCATCTACGTCGGCGGCGGCCAGATGGTCCACGCGATGACCCCCCGCTACGGCGTGCAGGCCTCGGGCATCTGGAGCAGCTACTGGCAGAACCACTTCGTCGGCGCCATTCGCCCCTATCGCTAGCTCGCACTGCCTACGCTCCGGTGGCCTCCTTCCTGTTTAGGAAGGGGGCCTCTGTTTATTTAGGCCCCCGTTAGGATTATGTAACATCCACCGTGTAGCCTGATTACGTAGCAATTAGTAGGACATACAAACAGTACAAGGATGCGATAATGCAGAAGATTCCTTCCTCCGAAATAACCCCCGAGCGCCTTTTTCTCTCGCGGCGCCAGTTTATGGGCGCGGCAGCGGCCCTCAGCGGCTCCGCGTTGCTAGCGGCTTGCGGCGCACAGCCAACCAGCACGCCCGCCGCGCCTGCCCTGCCCGCCGATACGCGCACCGATGAGCTCGGCAATCCGCTCAACAGCTTCGAGCAGATCACCAACTACAATAACTACTACGAGTTCACCACCAATAAGCAGGATGTGGCCAACAAGGCTGCGGCGTTCAAGACCTCGCCGTGGGCGATCCAGGTGGGCGGCCTCGTGGGCAAGCCCCGCACCTTCGCCCTGGAGGATCTGCTCAAGTTCGAGCAGGAGGAGCGCATCTACCGCCTGCGCTGCGTCGAGGCCTGGTCGATGGTCATCCCCTGGAGCGGCTTCCCCCTGAGCAAGCTGCTTATGGCTGTGGAGCCGAAGGGCGAGGCGAAGTTTGTGCGCTTCGAGACGGTGCTACGCCCCGAGGAGATGCCCGGACAGAATGGCTTTGGCTACCCCTGGCCCTACGTGGAGGGGCTGCGTCTCGATGAGGCCATGCACGACCTGACCATCCTCGCCACGGGCATGTACGGCCGCGCGCTTACCCCGCAGAATGGCGCGCCTGTGCGCCTCGCCGTGCCTTGGAAGTACGGCTTCAAGAGCAGCAAGGCGATCGTTAAGATCGACCTAGTCGATACGATGCCCGCCTCGCTCTGGATGCAGCTGGGGCCGAGCGAGTACGGCTTCTACGCCAATGTCAACCCCGAGGTGGACCACCCGCGCTGGTCGCAGTCGAGCGAGCGCCGCATCGGCGAGCTCGGGCGCCGGCCCACCCTGATGTTTAATGGCTACGCCGAGCAGGTGGCGGGGCTCTACGCAAGCATGGATCTGCAAGCGAACTACTAGCCATGAACCGCACCTACACCCAGTGGCTCCGCATCGCGGTCCACCCGCTGAGCCTGCTGCCGCTAGCGCTGCTGAGCTTCGATGCAGTTATGGGGCGGTTGTCCGTTAACCCCATCCAGGATCTTACGCTGCGCACAGGCAAGCCCGCCCTGGTGTTGCTGCTGCTCTGCCTGGCCTGCACGCCGCTCAAGAATGTGTTTGGCTGGAAGTGGGTGGCGGCGCTGCGCAAGCCGCTTGGGCTCTACAGCTTCCTCTACGTCTGCCTGCACTTAGTTATCTTTGTGGCGGTAGACTACGGGCTCGACGCGGGGCTGATCGGGCAGGCGATCAGCGAGAAGCGCTATGTGCTGGCGGGCTTCGCGGCGTTTCTGCTGCTGCTGCCGCTCGCCCTCACCTCTACTCGCGGCTCCATGCGACGCCTCGGCCACTGGTGGAAGCGCGTCCACTGGCTGATCTACCCGGCGGCGCTGCTCGCGGTGCTGCATTTCCTCTGGCTCTCGAAGCTCCCGCGTGAGCCGCTGCTTTTCGGGGCCGCGCTACTTGTGCTGCTCGCCCTGCGCCTGCCGCCGATTAAGGCCTTGCTAGCGCGACTCCGCCCCGCGCCCGCACCCAAACGTGAGAAGTCCCTTGACGCCGAAAGAGTGTAGAGCTTGTTTAGGGGTTCGTTAGGGGTTCGTTGGGGCGCCCTCTTTCGTTGGGGCGCCCTTTGTCGTGCTAAAATACGCCCATGTCAGAGCTCAAAGATAAACTGGTGCTCGTCGTGGACGACGAGGCGCGCATGGTGAACTTTATGCGCCTCAACCTCGAGCTGGAGGGCATGCGCGTGGCCACCGCCTCCAACGGGCGCGAGGCGCTCGACCATGTGCGTGAGGATATGCCCGACGTGGTGCTGCTCGATGTGATGATGCCCGTGATGGACGGCTTCGAGGCGCTGCGCCGCATCCGCCAGCTCTCTCAGGTGCCTGTGCTTATGCTCACGGCCAAGGACGAAGAGGAAGATCGCGTGCGCGGCCTGGAGCTTGGCGCCGACGACTATGTGAGCAAGCCCTTCAGCCATCGTGAGCTGGTGAGCCGCATCAAGGCCGTGCTGCGCCGTCACTACGCCGTGCCGCCCGTGCCCCAGACCACCGTGCGCGTCGATGATCGCCTGAGCATCGACTTTGCGCGCCGCGAGGTGCTGGTGGCCGGGGAGCGTGTAAACTTGCGCCCCACCGAGTATCGCCTGCTCTACCACCTTGTGCAGCATGCTGGCTACGTGCAGACGCACGAGATGCTGCTCACCAAGGTCTGGGGCCCCGAGTACCGCGAGGAGAACCACTACCTGCGCCTCTACATCACCTACCTGCGTCAGAAGCTGGAGGAGAACCCGTCGAGCCCGAAGTATATTCTCACGGAGCGCGGGGTTGGCTACAGGTTTGTGGATTTCGAGGGCAAGCCCACGGCGTGATGCCAATGCGAGCACGTGAACGCGCATGTGTCATTCCGAGCGGAGCGAGGAATCTTGGCGTTGCGCCGCGATAAGACCCCTCGCTGTGCTCGGGGTGACACAGCTGGTAGCTTTACCCGCCCTCGTCCACCAGGCTGAGCATAAGCTGACGCAGCTGGCGCAGGCGTCGGTCTACGCCCTCGGGGCGCACGCGCAGGTCGTCGCGGATGCTGCTGAGCCGGAGCCGAAAGGTGTCGATCGGCCCCTTCTCTTGCTCGGCGCTGGCGTCGTAGGCGCGGTCGAGCGAGCGGTAGGCCGTGAGGATCGTGCGGTCGGCCTCGTCCAGGTCGTTGGCCTGAAGCGCGTCGATGGTGTCGTTGAGCTGGCTGGCGGCCCGCAGCAGGTAGACCGCGCTCCAGAGCTGACGGTTTTGCTCCTCCAGGTCGAGCATCTGGAGCGCTAGGACGCTGTCGTCGCTCAGGGCGGGCGTGGGGCGCGGTGTTAGGGCCGCTGTGGGCGAGAGCGGCAGGGCAGTTGCGATTGGCGCTGTCGTCGTGAGTGTCGGGGGCTCAGCTGTTTGGGCAACAGCTGCTGGGGAAGTGGGGCGGGGGAAGAACAGCGCCTGGAGCAGCAGACTCACGGCAACGGCTGCGACCACCGTAGCGAGGTACGGCAGCGCAGCCGCGAGGGCGGAGCGGCGGGCAGGCGCGGGTGACGGGGTTGGCGGCACCTCGGGCGCCGAAGGCTCCTCGGACACAGGCTTTAGATCTCGTTCGCCAGCATAATAGCCTGCGCGATCTCTTTCATCGACTTGCGGGTGTTCATCGAGAGCTGCTGGATCTTGCGGAAGGCCTCGGCCTCCTTCAGGCCCTGCGTGTCCATCAGGATGCCCTTGGCCCGCTCGACGATCTTGCGCGTGTCGAGCACTTCCTTCAGGTCGGCGATCTGCTTGTCCATCTCCAGGAACTCCTGGTAGCGGGCCATCGCGATCTCGATCGCGGGCAGCAGCTCGGCCTCGCGGAAGGGCTTCACCACGTAGTTGACCACGCCAGCCTCTTTGGCGCGATCCACCAGATCGCGGTCGGAGTAGGCGGTGAGCAGCAGCACCGGGGCGATCTTCTCCTCGGTGAGGATGCGCGCGGCCTGGATGCCATCCAGCTTGGGCATCTTGATGTCCATCAGCACCAGGTCTGGCTTGAGCTCACGGGCCACGTTGATCACGCTCACGCCGTCGCCGGCCTCGCCAACAACAAGATAGCCGAGACCCACCAGGGTCTCCTTGAGATTCATGCGGATGATCGACTCATCATCAGCGATAACCAGGCGAATCTGAGCCATGGGGCACCTTCTATCTCGGGCAAACCCTTACGAAACGTATCGCAGCGCAGTATAGCACGCACCGGAAAGCGGGTCAATCTGTTGCGAAGGCTTTGCGACGCGCCTCAGTGCTTGTAGGCGGCGAGGGCGGCCTCGCGGTCGGGGTAGATCTTGAAGAGCGTATCGAAGCGGCTCTTGCGGAAGATCTCGCCGATCTGCGGCTGAAGGCCGGCAAGGCGCAGGTCGCCGCCCAGGGGCTGCACCGCCTTGAGGTTGGTGAGCAGCATGCGCAGCGCCAGGCTGGCCACGAAGTTCACCTGGCTCATGTCGGCGAGCACTTTGCCTTTGTGGCCGCTGACTGCCTCGGCGAGCGGGCCCTCGAAGGCGGTGACGCCAAGCGCGTCGAGTCGGGCGGGAACCTCGATCACCAGCACATCGCCGATCTGCTCTGATTTCACGCGGGGAAGCCCTTTCGTCTGGGAGAACGCCGGTCTACGTTGCGTAATCGCTACATCTGGAGCGCCATTATAGCACGTCGGATGGCTCCCTCTCAATATAGATTAGGCCGCCCGCGTCACGATCAGCAGCGTGATGTCGTCGGCCTGGGGGGCACCTGCGGCGTATGCGTCCACCTCGGCGATGATTGTAGCTACGAGCGCCGGGGTCTCCAGGGCAGCGTTGGCACGCAGGGCGGCGTGCAATCGCTCGTCGTTGTAGGGCTCGCCCGCAACATCCATCGCCTCGGTGATCCCGTCGCTGAAGGCTACAAGGCGCTCGCCAGGGCCAATGCTGGTGCGCAGCACCTCGTAGCTCTGGGACGGCATGATTCCCACCGGCAGGGCGCCAGCGTCGGTCTCGTGGATGCTTGCGCCGCCGTCGGTCACAAGCAGGGGCGGGTTATGGCCAGCGTTCACGTAGGACAAACTGCCGCTGGCTGGGTTGAGCACCGCGTAGAACAGCGTGATAAACATGTTGCTGTCGGCGTGCTCGCGGCAGATATAGTCGTTCACCAGCCAGAGGGCGCCAGTAAGCACGCTCTCGGCGTCTAGCACCATGCGGCCCTGAAAGATCCAGGGGGCCTGCGAGGCGGCCCGCAGCAGCGAGCGGGTGAGCGCCACGAAGAGCGCTGCCGTCACGCCTTTGCCGCAGACATCGGCGACCACCAGGCCCAGGTGGCCGTCGGCGAGCTCGATGCAGTCGTAGAAGTCGCCGCCCACAGCCTGGGCGCCTCGGCTGTAGGCGGCGAGCTGCCAGCCGGGCAGCGCGGGCAGCGTGCGCGGCAGGAACGACTGCTGGATGCGCCGGGCAACGGCCAGCTCCTCCTCAAGGCGGTTGAGGCGGATCAGCTCGGACTGGGCGGCCTTGAGCTGCTCGTAGGCGGCCAGCAGCTCGGCGTTCTTACGCTCCAGGTCGGCGATCATGCGCTGGTTGGTGTTGCGCATGCGCGTGGTGCCGCTGCGCAGCAGGCTCATCGCCAGCTCGGGGTTGGAGGAGAGCAAGGTCTTGAAGGCCTCCTCGCCGAGCACCACGAGGTCGGCGGCCTCCAGGGCGCGCACCGTGGCCGAGCGGGGGCTGCGGTCGAGGAGGGCCATCTCGCCGATGATCTGGCCGGGGCGGTAGACATCGAGGCGCAGCTCGTCGCCATGCACAAAAGTGATCACCTCGAGCTGGCCCTCAAGGATCACGAAGCACTCCAGGCCGGGCTCGCCCTGGTGAAACAGGATCTCGCCAGAGCCGAGCTGGCGGCGGCCGATGCTGTCGGCGAGCGACTCGAGGGCGGTGGCGGGCAGTTGGCTGAACAGAGGCACCTGGCGCAGCGCAGAGTCGAGCATGCTATCGCCCTTTAATCACGGTCAGCTCGTTCCAGCCGCTGGTGGGGTCGTGATGGTAGGAAAGCTGGTCGGCGAGCTCGCGTACAAAGAACAGGCCGAGTCCGCCCGGCTCACGGATGGCCGGGTCGGTGCTGGAGAGGTCGGGGTCGGGGTGAGCGCTAGGGTCAAAGGGCGTGCCACGGTCGCGGATCGTGAGGTGCAGCGTGTCGCGCTCGACGAGGCACGTGAGCTGGATCACATCGCGATTGGCGTCGGAGTAGCCATACTTGACGATATTGGTGGCGATCTCCTCGATCACGAGGCGCATGAGGTAGCTTTGGTCGGCGCTGAGCGGCAGGCAGGCCTCGACGCTATCGCTGAAGGCCATCAGCGTAGCGATGCTGTCCCAGTCGCCGGGTACCTCGATCTGCTGCTTCATGGGCGCTCCTGAGCGTAATGTCGCCGATGCCTGGAGTATAACATGGGGCGAGAATTGCACGCCCCCGCTTGACAAGGGCGCCCGAGCCTGATATTTTGTAAGTACACTATACTAACTATTGGGGAGTGCAGGTGTAGCATGAGCACGCTGCTGGAACAAGAGATCCTGAGCCAGCCGGAGGTGCTTGCTGGGCTGCTCGATAAGGAGCTGGCACGCGTGCAGCGCATTGTGGCGGAACTGCCGGGCTTCAGCTACGCTATGATCGCGGCACGCGGCACCTCGGATCACGCGGCGACCTACGCGCAGTATGCATGGGGCGCCCTCGCACGCCGCCCGGTGGCCCTGGCCACGCCCTCCCTGCATACGCTCTACCATGCCCCGCCGCGCCTGGATGGCGCCCTGGTGGTGGGCGTCTCGCAGTCGGGCCAGTCGCCCGACATTGTGAGCGTGGTCGAGGAGGGTCGCCGCCAGGGCCGGCCCACGCTGGCGATCACCAACGACGGCAGCTCGCCCCTAGCTGCGGCGGCCGATTATGTGATCGAGCTACACGCCGGGGCCGAGCGCAGTGTGGCGGCGACCAAGACCTACACGGCGCAGCTGGCGGTGATGGCGCTGCTGGCGGCGGCCTGGAGCGGCGAGCAGGCGCGGCTGGACGAGCTACAGCGGCTGCCGGAGGCGCTGGCGGCTACGCTGCAAGGGGCGACGATCGTGGGGCCGCGCGCGGAGCGCTATCGCTACATGGAGCAGTGTGTGGTGATCGGGCGGGGCTACAACTATCCTACAGCGCTGGAGCTGGCCCTCAAGCTCAAGGAGCTTACCTACGTGATGGCCGACGCCTACTCGTCGGCCGACTTTCGCCACGGCCCGATCGCCACGATCGCCCAGGGCATGCCCGCGCTGCTGATCATGCCGACAGGCGCCACCTTCGCCGATATGCTCGAGCTGGCGCACGAGCTGCGCGCGCGTGGCGCCGAGCTGATCATCTGTAGCGACGCCCCAGAGGCCCAGGCCCTCGCCACCACCGTGCTGCCCCTGGTGGGTGCGCTGCCAGAGTGGCTGAGCCCTGTGGCCGCCATCGTGCCCGGCCAGCTCCTGGCCCTGCACCTCGCCCTGGCGCGCGGCCTGGCGCCAGACCAGCCGCGCGGGCTCAAGAAGGTGACGCTCACGGTGTAGGACACCTAATCTATCCACAGATTGCACAGAGCGGCACAAAGCTGAACACGTTCACGTGAACAGGGTGGCACCGTCGCCGGTGAGGAGTCAACTGGTGATGTCTGAGCAGCGTCTGATCCTGGCCCTGCGCCGTGTCGTCGGCCCGCACGCGGTTGTGACGGAGCCCGACGCCCTGCGCACCTACGACTCCGACGCGAGTATGATTGTGGCCCACGCGCCACAGCTCGTCGTGCTGCCCGCCGATAGCGCCCAGGCCGCCGCCGTGGTGCGCCTCGCCGTGGAGGCCGGCCTGCCCGTGGTGGCCCGTGGCGCTGGCACCGGCATCGCCGGCGGCGCCGTGCCTGTGCGCGGCGGCCTGCTGCTCAGCACCGCCCGCATGGATCGCGTCGAGTGGATCGAGCCGCGCTCGCGCCGCGCGCTGGTGCAGCCCGGTGTGGTGAACGCCGATCTCAACGCCCGCCTCGCCCCGCTCGGCCTCCAGTTCGCCCCCGATCCGTCGTCTCAGCGCGCCAGCACCATCGGCGGCAACCTCGCCACCAACGCCGGCGGCCCCCACTGCCTCAAGTACGGTGTTACCACCAATCACATCCTCGCCGTGGAGCTCGCCCGCGCCGATGGCAGCCTGCTCTGGACGAGCGACGGCGTGCCCGACGCCGCCGGCTATGATCTCACGGGCCTTGTGGTGGGCAGCGAGGGCACCTTCGGCGTGGTCACCCGCGCTATGGTGCGCCTCACGCCCCTTCCCGAGGCCAACCGCGTAGTGCTGGCGCTCTTCCCCAGCGTTGTGGCCGCATCCTCCGCCGTCAGCCGCGTGATCGCCGCTGGCGCCCTCCCCACGTCCCTGGAGGTGATGGACCACAACGCCATCCGGGCTGTCAACGGGGCGTACAGCCTGGGCCTGCCTGAGACCGAGGGCACCACGCTGCTGATCATCGAGGTGGACGGCGTGGAGGACGGCCTCGACGACGCGCTGGAGGAGATTCTCGCGCTCTGCCGCGCCGAGGGTGCCTTCGAGCTGCGCCCCGCCCGCAGCCCCGAGGAGCAGGCGCGCGTCTGGACCGCCCGCAAGTCGGTGGCCGGTGCCATCGGTCGCCTTGCGCCCGCCTACCTGCTAGTGGACACGGTGGTGCCGCGCACGCGCCTCCCGCTGATGCTGGAACATATCGAGCGCCTGCGCCGCGAGCACGCTATGGAGGTCTGCAATGTGTTCCACGCGGGCGACGGCAACCTGCACCCGCTTGTGCTCTACGACCCGCGTGAGCCCGAGCAGGTGCGGCGCGCCCACGCCATCGCCGACGCCGTCCTGGAGCTGAGTATTGCCCAAGGCGGCGTGATCAGCGGCGAGCACGGCATCGGCCTGGAGAAGCAGGCCTACCTGCCGCTGCTCTTCAGCCGCGCCGAGCTTCAGCTGCAGGCCGCCGTCTACTGCTGCTTCAACCCCGGCGACCACTTTAACCCCGCCAAGATCTTCCCCCTTGACACGAATCCTGCTGCGCTGGCCGAGGAGCGGCGCGGGCGGCTACGCAGGGAACAGGGCACAGGGCACAGAGGACAGGGGCCGGACGAGAAGCATCTGCAACTTGCGCTTCGTACACACCTGGCCGCGCTCATTGGTGAGCAGCACATTCAGCAGCACTCAGACGCCCTTCTCGTCGCCCCCGGCACGCTCGACGAGCTCTCCGCTGTGATGGCCATCTGCCACCGCGCCGGTATCAGTGTGGCAATCGCGCAGCACTCAGCACTCAGCACTCAGCACTCAGCACTCAGCACTCAGCACTCAGCACTTGTCCTCACGCTCCACCGCCTCACCCGCGTGCTCACCTACGAGCCCGACGACCTGACGATCGGCGTGGAGGCCGGGATGCCCCTGGCCGAGCTTCAGGTGCTGCTCGCCGCCAACGGCCAGATGCTGCCCCTGGATGTGTACGGCCCTGAGCAGGCCAGCATCGGTGCCCTCGTGGCCCGCGCCGCCGATGGCCCGCGCCGGCTTGGCTACGGCACCCTGCGCGATTGGACGCTCGCGCTCACGGTGGTGGAGGTGGACGGCACCGTGGTGCGGCTTGGCGCCCAGGTGGTCAAAAACGTCACCGGCTACGACCTAGTGAAGCTATTTGTGGGCAGCCGAGGCACGCTCGGCGTGATCGCCGCCGTGAGCCTGCGGCTCTTCCCGCAGCCCCGTGCGTCGGCTACGTTCTCGGCGGCCTTCGCCGAGCGGCGCGCTGCCTTCGCCATGCTCGACGAGCTGGCGGCGAGCAAGCTCCAGCCCACCGCCGCTGAGTATCTGGAGCGCGTCCGGCTGCCAGAGCCGTTCGATGCGCTCCCTACGCTCTGTGTGCGCGCCGAGGGCCACCCTGCGGCAGTGGCGCGCCACCTGCGCGATCTGCGCGCAATGGCTGGCCGCCACGTCGCGGCCAATCTGGTTGAGCGCACAGGCGAAGATGAGCAGCAGCTGTGGGCGGCGATAGCGGCCCACGCCGGCAGCCCCGCGCTGCCCGGCGAGGCACTGATGCGCCTCTGTGCTCCCCCGGCCGCACTGGAGGCCGCATTGGAGCACGCATTCAGCCTTGCCAGCGACGCGCGTGTGGAGCTGAGTGTAAGCGCCCGCGCCCTAAGCGGCGTGGCATACTTGCGCGCAGTCGGCCCAGCGGCGGGGCTGCACAGCCTGTACAATATACTGGTGGAGCGCTGGGGCCACGCGCACCTGCTGGCCGGCGTGGGCGCACCTGCCTGGGGCGCCGCGCCGCCCGCCAGCAGCCTGATGCGCGCCATCAAGGCCGAGCTCGACCCGTATAATCGCCTGAGCGCTGAAGGCGCGTTCCGCTCGCCCGTCGCTTAATTCGCCATGCACGGAGACGCATCAATGACTAGCACGCCCACCGAGCAGCGGCCCGTCACCATCCCGCTGATCCCGTTTAGCGCCAAGGACAAGCCCAGTTCCGACATCATTAACACCTGCGTCCACTGCGGGCT
>ENA-ORBV01008714-ORBV01008714.1-microbial-mat-metagenome-genome-assembly--contig:-NODE-8714-length-16933-cov-4.907214_pt1 | contig 16933 bp, 15 predicted proteins | sample MGYA00237777_ERZ505514 | MGnify/ENA primary metagenome ERZ505514 (study PRJEB26160, sample SAMN06269048) | microbial mat metagenome | isolation source: Oligotrophic lake microbial mat | place... | reverse complement strand
CGACATCACCCTGCAAGATGTGTTTGAAGCTGTTGGCGCCAATGCCGCAGGAAAGATCTCCGACGCCGAACTGCTCGATATCGAAAACAAAGCCTGTCCGGGTGCCGGTGCATGCGGCGGCCAGTTTACGGCCAACACCATGGCCACGATCATGGAACTGATTGGACTTGCCCCGATGTTCACCGGTAGCACACCTCAAGTCGACCCAGCCAAGAACGATGTCGCCGTTCGCTGCGGCAAGATCATCGTCGAAGCGGTCAAAAAAGATCTCAAGCCGCGTGACATCTGCACTCGCGCCGCCTTTGAAAACGCGATTGCCAGCGTCGCCGCCACCGGCGGCTCAACCAACGCTGTGCTCCACCTGCTCGCCATGGCGCAGGAAGCTGGCGTCGAACTCAAGATCGACGACTTTCAGGCCATCTCCGCCAGGACACCGCTGCTCAGCAACCTCAAGCCCGCCGGAAAGTTCACCGCCGCCGACGTTCATACCGCTGGCGGGATTCCCGTCGTCGCCAAGTATCTTCTGGAGGGTGGTTTTGTTGACGGCACTACGATGACCGTCACCGGCGAAACCTTCGCCCAGGAAGCCATGAAGGCCGTGCCCACCCCGGGCCAGGAAGTCATCCAGCCCACTACGAATCCGATCAAAAAATCTGGTGGCCTCGTCATCTTGCGCGGATCTCTCTCGCCCGAAGGTTGCGTGATCAAGGTCACCGGCATCGAACGCAAGAGTCAGCGCGGTCCGGCTAAAGTTTATGAACGCGAAGAAGACGCAATGAAGGCGGTTACGGGTGGGGAAATCAAGCCCGGCGACGTAGTCGTGATCCGTTACGAAGGTCCCAAGGGCGGCCCCGGAATGCGTGAAATGCTCGGCGTCACAGGCGCCATCATGGGCGTCGGCCTCGGCGACACGACAGCTCTTATCACCGACGGCCGCTTCAGCGGCGCTACCCGCGGCTTCATGGTCGGCCACGTCTCCCCGGAGGCTTTCGATGGCGGCCCCATAGCCCTTGTGGAGAACGGCGACATCATCAACATCGATATCGAGAATTGCAAGATCGATCTCGAAGTGGATGAGGCAACGCTGGCAGCCCGCAGGGCCAAGTGGACTGCACCGGAACCGAAGTACAAGACAGGCGTATTTGCCAAGTACATCAAGACGGTAGGTACGGCGAGCGAAGGCGCGGTCACGTCGAAGATTTTCTAGGAAAGTGGCCCACCTTAGGGTGGGTCTCTCATTAAATTAAAGGTCGCCCGCAAGGGCGATTTTTGTTTTAGGATATGGACCGGCCGTAAGGGCAAAAAGAAACCAGGGAGCAAAATAGATATGTATTCGATGGACAACATGAAGAAATTCCCAAAGATGGGGAAGCTGGCACCTGAGGCAATGGCAGCCTTTACAGCCTTTGACAAGGCGGCGATGGCCGATGGAGCAATCCCCAAAAAGTACAAGGAGTTAATGGCCCTTGCCGTAGCGCTCACAACGCAGTGTGTGTATTGCCTTGAGATCCACAGAAAGGCAGCTCTGAAGGCGGGGGCGACCGAAGAAGAATTGACCGAAGTCGCACTGGTGGCAGCAGCCCTGCGCGCTGGCGCAGCAATGACTCACGGAACACACCTCATTGCTGAAGAAGCCCCCGCTGAAATGTGATTGAATAACAGGGAGGATTTCTGAACCAAATGAAACGATTCGCAAGCGCGACCCTGTGGGTTTTTCTAATAGTAGTTGCATGGCATTTGTCGCCGGGCGGGCCCAATGCAGTGATGGGCCAAGCCGGTGGTGCGGGTGTAAGCGGTGAAGGCAAGTACAAGTTCCGTGTACTCTACACTTCATCGCATCTGCCTGAAGAGGCCCAGAAAGTATTAAAGGCAGCCCACGGCGGCTTTGCGATCGACCGTCGCACTGGCAAAGGGGAAGTCTATTTCTCCCTGCCAGGAGCGGGCATTGTTCAGATCAGCTCCGACTTCAAGACCACCAAGATGCTCGCCACCGACCCATCGATGCGCGACACCAACATGCACAACGCGATGTTCTGGCAGGCCAAGGACGGCACTCCCTTCCTCACCTTCCCGGGCAACGGCGTAGGCAAGGTCTTCACTACCAGCATTGACGGCAAGCTGATCCACACCCTCAACGCCCCCGACGGCAAGACGGACATGGGCAACCCGGTAGCTACCGATTATTTTGCCGGTCGCGGCAACTTCATCCCGACCGATGTCGAACAACTGGACGGCATGTTCTACATCCCCACCGGCTACTCGAATCTCGATTTCGTCCTCACCGCAAAGATCAACAGCACCAACCCTTTTAAGGCCACCTGGCATGACCTTGCCTTTGGCGGCCGCGGCACAGCCGCAGGGCAGCTTGGCACCGGCCACGGCATCACCATCCCGCCTGGCACGACGCGCATCGACGTTTCGGATCGTCCAAACTCAGAGATCGATCGCTACACCCGCTACGGGCAGTATCTTTCAACGCTGCGCCTGCCGCTTGGCTCCTTCCCCTGCGACGTCTACTACATGGACAACTACGCTGTTGTAGGCTCGCTACACGGGCCGGACCGCAGCAAGGGCGCGCCTATCTACTTGCTTGAAAACGACAAGCTGGTTTCAACCGTGATGGCGAAGGAAGACTTGGGCCTCGTAAACTTTCAACATATCCACAACGCGGTCGTGAAAGAACTCAACGGCAAGATGTACATCATCGCGCAGGCCTGGAACCCGGGCGATTTCGCAATCCTCGAACAGGTCAAGTAAGCGGCTAGGAAGAAGTTGTAAGGATAGGAAATGGTCCGGCGGTGGTGACGACTTCCGAGTCGTCGCCCTCGTCTGGATCGAGATAGCGGCTATCGAGCAGACGCTGCAACTTCACATTTCCCATCGCACTCAAGAGCGAATCCTTAAGGTTGGGGTGATCCTGCTCCATCTCGGCAAAAAAGTCACGCACGCTGCGACGCACAGTGCCTGTCTTCTGCGAACAACCGCAGGGAATCACCGGGCAACCCAGCATCTGCGCGTAGGCGGTAGTGAGGGTCTCGGGGGTAAACACCAGCGGCCGGATCAAGCGGAAGTCTTTATTCTTCGAATAGGTGATTGGCGGCAACGAACTGAGCGCCCCCGTAAACATCGCATTCCTCAACAAGGTCTCGCAGAAATCATCAGCAGTGTGGCCAAGGGCGATCACATTTACGCCTAGACCCTTGCAAACTTCATAGACGGCGCGTCGGCGAAAACGTGAACACAGGTCACAGCCATGATCCGGTTCTTCATCGATCAGACGTAAACTAGGCGGATCGGTGAAGCAATGCCATTCGATACCACGTGAGAGCAACCACTCACCATAGGGCTGAATTGGGGCCAGAAACTTGCCCTGCTCAATCGTAAAGGCGCAAACGGTGAAGTCTATCGGGGCACGCCGCTGGAGCGCCAGTAGGGCCTCAAGCAGGGTCACCGAATCCTTGCCGCCAGACACACCAACGGCGACACGGTCTCCTTCACGAATCATTTTGAATTTAGTTACGGCCTCTCCGACTTTTCGGAGCAGCGCTTTTTCGAGGTCCAAGATTCTATTATCGGCGACTTTAGAACGCTGCGGGCAACTGGATGACTTCAAAATGCGACAGCTCGCGGCCACCGGACTTCAAAGTTGCGAAGCATTCAGCGGGAGTCTTGGCTACAGCAGCGATCTTGCGCAGCGGCAGGCGATGAATATCGTAGAGCTCAAGAGCAACCCAATAGCCGGTAAGTTGCTCACGCAATGGGAGACTCAACTCTTCTGGAGCATGCCCCAACGCATCCGCAATCGTCATTGCTTGTTCAACTCTTCCATCAGCGCCTGCATCCCGCGACGCCGGTAAATATCCGAGAGACGCTGCTCTTCGAGGCTACCTGGAATCAACTTCGCCAGACGTGCTTCATCTCGGAAGGCACTGGGCGGAACCCAGACATCACCATTGGCAAACTCAACCTGCTGCACGAAGCCAGTCAGACTCTCGACCTTCATCGGCAAACCCATCGGCCGATTGAGCGTAACGCTGGCCGAAGGCTGCACCGAGGCGGTGCCTTTGGGCTTCATCGACATCGCAGCAGGCAAGGAGCCGGCAGAGAACTCACGGCCTTCCTGATCGCGAACCAGCAGGCCGAGTTCAATCGAACGAACCTCACGCTTGTCACGATTTTCAAAGGCAAGCTCCAGAATCTGCAACTGATTGCCACTGGTAACGGCGACGGCTTTGATACCCTCCACCGGCAAGTCGGGCTGCGACAAAAATGCAGTCTCGATATTGCGTGAGTTGGCCAGCGTAGCAGAGGAACGGGCGAGACGCACATCCAGCTTTGGGCGACTATTATCGCGAGCCAGAACATCGAGCATCGTGCGACGCAGAGCGTCTTCGCCGTTGCGGGCATAAATCTGCCTCAAGTGCTGACGGTCACGGCGCGCTTCGGTTTCCCAAGCGGTCAACTGCCGCCGGCTGCCCAGACGATTCGGGCCAAAGAAAGAGAGATCCTCAAACAAAACACCATCGAGCTGAACCTGAACCACAGCCGCGCCAGAACCATTGTTGGGATGCAAAAGGCGCAAATCGATCTTGACCGGAAACTCCTGCCCTGGGTACACATCCAGGCTAGGGACGGAAACACTGGCCTTGCCACCTGCGGCAACCTCTTGCGAACTCACTTGTAGGCTAATTCCACGAAGACGCAAGCGGCTGTTGTTTTTGAGCTTCAGCGAGGTGCGTACATCCACCACATAAGCTCCACCGCGATTAATCGCACGCGATTCCCCCCAACCGGAACTCACCACAGAAACCGGCGCATCGGCAGGAAAGTTGACGCGCAGCCCGTCTTGGGCCGCGAGCGACGAAGCCACTACCGCAATTCCAAAGAGAGCCTTATTCAACATAGATTTGACTCACAGTCACCTGGTCCGAATCCTGATCGACAACCGAGGAACGCACACTACCTTCAAGGCCGACTTCAATTCGATTTGAACGTGACACCACATTACGGAGGATCATCCCGCTGCCACGGCTCTCTACACCCACGCCATGCTCATCACCCCGCAGTAACATGCCACCGCTACGCACTTGCGCCACAGCGGAGATCGCGGGTCTTGAACCAGGCCCGGCCAGAAACCAGCCAGTCATTACAATTACAGTCATCGCGGCAATGGCCACAGCTGCACGCCACGGAATAAAACGTTCTTGCGGCCTCTTTCCAGTCCCTTGATGAATGGCATCAATATCGAGGCCAAGACGAATATTTCCCAGCATCTCCGCTTCGAGCTGCTCCCACTTGATGGCTCGGGGTAGTTCAAATCCGTCTACTGCCAAATCGACTCGAGAGCGATCAGACCGGTAATCCTCAACGCGGGAGCGGCAAGCGGGGCAGACCAGGCAATGTGTCTGAGATTGCAATTTAAGCAGGAAAGGAAGGTCGCCGCTGGCGGCGAGTGCCGCCTCATGTTCAGAAAAATGTCTCATCGCGCCTCCTTCCTCTTCTCATAAATGGCTCGAAATTTTGTCCGTGCATTGGCAATGTGAGAACGAACAGTGGCTGGCGAACAGCCAAGGATTGCAGCTACTTCATGGGCCGGCATATCTTCAACGTCGCGGAGAACGAGGGCCGTTCTCTCCCGTACGCTCAGCGATTCAAGGCAATGGTCGAGGTAAGCGGCTTCTTCGCTACGCAACATTTCTACATCAGCGCGGCGGTTAACCGGGTCTGGTAGCGGCTCCACCAGCGAATCAATCTCGGTAAAGCTCACACGAGCTTTACGGCGCAAGAAATCAATCGCCGTATTGCTAGCCACACGGCCCAGCCAATGGTTGGCCTTCTCGATATCTTTCAGTTGATCTTTGCGCTGCAGCGCCTTGATGAAAGTGTCTTGAGTCAGGTCTTGCGCATCCGCGACATTACCGACAATCCGGTAGATCAAGGCGAAGACACGACGAAGGTTCTCGCGCACGAATACATCCTGCAACTCTCGCTCAGAGGCTCCAGTGCCCGAATTGGGTGCGGATTTGGCCGACAATGGTGACTCCACTTCCCGTACTATCGCCACAAAGGTCATCTATCATTAATTGACGCTCGAAGATCGCAAAGCGTGCAATGCGGCAATTCAGGTCTACGATTGAATTATATGAGACCCGTCCATGTTGCCGGAATAGGCAAGACCGCTTTCGGCGCTTTAGCCGGTCGAAGTCTGAAGGATCTGGCGATCGAAGCAATCGCTGCCTGTCTACTGGATGCCGGCAAAAGCACTTCCGATGTGGAAGCTGTTTATGTTGGCAACTTTGATGCGCCGTCGTTTACGGGTCAGAACCATCTGGCACCCTTCATCGCCGGGGCAGTCGGTATCCATGGCGTTCCAGCAACACGGTTTGAGGCCGCGTGTGCTTCTGGCGGCAGCGCGCTCTTCCATGCAATGCAGGCGGTGGCAAGCGGCACCTACGAAAACGTCCTGGTCTGTGGCGTCGAAAAGATGACTTCGCAAACAACAGCAAGGGTCGCGCAGATTCTGGCCGGGGCTGGCGATGCCGAACTCGAATCGAGTATCGGAGCTACCTTTCCTGCAATCTTCGCGATGATCGCCCGCCGTCACATGCACCAATACGGCACCACGCGAGAACATCTGGCGGCCGTTGCCGTGAAGAATCACTACAACGCCAGTCTCAATCCGCAGGCTCATCTCAAGAAAGTGATCACGCTGGAACAAGCCCTCGCGGGTAAACCGGTCGCTGAGCCATTTACGATTTATGATTGTTCGCTGGTGAGCGACGGGGCAGCCGCTCTGTGGATCACCTCTGAGCCTTCGGCGATCCGGGTCGCCGCCTGCGCACAAGCGTCGGGGCCGGTATCGCTGGCCGACAAGGCCGACATTACGACGCTTGAGGCCACCAAACTCGCCGCAGCCAAGGCCTACAAACAAGCAGGTATCCAGGCGAGCGACATCGACATCGCCGAAGTGCACGACTGCTTCACCATCGCCGAACTGATCGCGATGGAAGATCTTGGCTTCATCGACAAGGGCGGCAGCGGCCCGTGGGTGGCCTCCGGCGCGACAGGAATCAACGGTGTTCTGCCAGTAAACACCTCGGGCGGTCTCAAAGCCAAAGGTCACCCCATCGGTGCCACTGGCGTGGCCCAGATCTGCGACCTCATCCTGCAGATGCGAGGCGAAGCCGGAGCCCGGCAGGTAGCCAAAGCCAACACCGCGCTGGCACAGAATTTAGGCGGCAGCGGTGCCACCAGTGTCGTCACTATTCTTCAAAGGAGCTAGCTGCCATGCGCCAAGCCATTGTCTATACAGAAACCGTGATCCACTCCGCGCCGGAGCAATTCGCAGCCGAGGCCCCTTACCAGATCGCTGTTGTTACATTTGAAGATCAGACTCGACTTCTCGTTCGCATCTCGGGCCAGCGTGTCCAGATCGGCGATGCTGTACGCGAGGTCGAATCTTCTCTGACTTACCCAATTTTCGAGGTCATTTCGTGAAACCTGCTTCCCGCGTCGATGCGCTTCAGCTCGAAGGCGCATTCTCTGTTCTCCAAAAGGCCCGTGCGCTAGAGGCGCAAGGCAAGCACATCATCCATCTGGAAATTGGCGAGCCCGATTTTGATACGCCCAAGCATGTTGTCGAAGCAGGCAAGGCCGCCCTCGATGCCGGCTGGACCCACTATGGGCCGACGCTTGGCTACGAAGACTTCCGCCAGGCCATTGCCTTACACATCTCCGAGACACGCAGCGTGCCGGTGTCGAGCGCCGAAGTCTGTGTCGTGCCCGGTGGCAAGCCGATGATCTTGTTCCCGATCCTTGCGCTGGTCGAACCGGGCGACGAAGTGATCCTGCCGAACCCAAGCTTCCCCACCTATGCCAGCGCCGTGCGCTTTGCCGGGGCTACTCCGGTCTCGATTCCGCTGGTAGAATCCCACGACTTCAGCTTCGACATGCAGCGCCTCAAGGACAGCATTACTCCACGCACGAAGCTGTTAATTCTCAACTCGCCCGCAAACCCAACCGGCGGCGTGATCCCGCCCGAAGACATTGCCGAGATCGCGCGCCTTTCAATCGAGCATGACTTCTATGTTTTCTCCGATGAGATCTACTCGCGGATGTACTTTGATGCCCCGCCCCGTTCGATCCTCTCCGAGCCGGGCATGAAAGAACGAACGATTCTGCTCGATGGCTTCTCAAAGACCTACGCAATGACAGGCTGGCGTCTGGGCTACGGCGTGATGCCAACGTGGATGATTGACGCGATGCAGAAGTTGCTCGTCAATGGAATAAGTTGTACAGCGAGTATGGTGCAGCGGGCAGGGCTTGCCGCGCTGACGGGAGACCAGTCTGACGTCGACAAGATGATGGCCGAATTCCGCGAGCGCAGACAGCTCTTCGTAGGGATGCTAAACGAGATCCCTGGCGTGAAGTGCCGGATGCCCAATGGTGCCTTCTATGCCTTCCCCAACATCACCGGTACAGGCTACACCAGCGAAGAGTTGGCAACCAGGCTGCTCAATGAAGCCGGGGTAGCGGCCTTGGCTGGAACGGCCTTTGGCGAATACGGCGAAGGCTATCTGCGCTTCAGCTATGCCAACAGCCGCGAGAACCTGGCCGAAGCCGCTCGCCGCATGCGCGCGTGGATTGAACGCTAACGAGCGCCTGCGGGCAGATGATCTAGAAAATAGCGGCCGATCAGCGAATGCAGATGCAGGCTCGTACCAAGGCCTTCATTGATCGAATGTGACCGGTTAGGATAAGACATGAAATCGAAAGGCTTACCAAGTTCAACAAGCCGATTGACGAGTTTCTCAACGCCTTGATAATGCACATTGTCATCGCCCGAGCCATGAATCAAGAGAAGCTTACCCATCAGGCCTTCGGCAAAATTGATGGGCGAACCGAGGCGATATCCTGCGGCATTCTCGTCCGGCAAGCCCATGTAGCGCTCCTGATAAATCGTGTCGTAGAGACGTTGATCGGGAACCGATGCCACCGATACGCCCACTTTGTATAGATCAGGCGAGCGGAACATCAGGTTGAGAGTATTCGACCCACCACCACTCCAGCCCCAGACACCAACACGGCTCAAGTCCACGTAGCCGCGCGCGCGTCCAAGGGCAAGCAGCGCCTCACTCTGGTCTTGCGCCGACAAGAGTCCTACAGTGCCATAGATGATCTTGCGCCAGGCACGGCCCTTCGGTGCAGGCGTACCGCGATTATCAAAGCTCACCACCAGATAGCCTTCATTGGCAAGTGCACGATGAAACAAGCCACGTGACCCAGCCCAGGAATCAGTCACGGTAACGCTGGCAGGCTCACCGTAAACAAACACGATCACCGGATATTTCTTTGAGGCGTCAAAGCCGCGAGGCTTCAGCATCCAGCCATCCATCGTGACGCCTTCACTCGTTGTGACTTTAAGGAATTCCGCAGGTGGATCGGAGATCGTGGCGATGGCCCCGCGCAAAGGAGCATTCGATTCGAGAACACGAGAGACCTGATGATCGGGCAATCGAATCAGATCGGTCACCACGGGGCGGTCCATGCGCGAATAGGTGTGAAAGGCCCATCGGCAATCGGGTGAGATCCGGTAGCCATGTGTACCGGGTTGATCGGCAGGCGTCAGGCGCACCGCCGGAGAGCTGCGATCAATGGGTACGCGGTACAGGTAGCGTTGCGTCGCATTTTCGGGCGACGCAACGTAGTAGAGCCAACGGCTTTCAGGATCCACAGCCAGCACGGAGATTACGTCACTCGCACCGGGCGTCAACAAAACCGGATCGCCGCCTGAAGCAGGCACCGAATAAGCATGACGCCACCCATCCCGTTCGCTCAGCCAGAGTGTATTCTTGCCGCCATTCAAAGTGAATGCTTCGTCATCAAGTTCATGCTTATCTACCCAGGCCTCGTCGACATCGCGAAACACTTCCTTTACCTGCCCGGTACGTACATCTCCTGCGAAAACAATCAGAGTATTCTGCTTGCGGTTGAACTGTTGGATCTCGATCTCACGGCTGCCCTCGCGCCACTTCATCGCGGCCAGATAGTGATTGCGTGGGTCCCCCGGCACTTCCATCCAACGGGCCGGGCCACCCTCGGCGGGCACAACACCCAATCGAACTGAAGAGTTCTTCGTGCCTGCCTTCGGATAAGCGATTTTCGTTAACTTCGGATAGAGCGAATCGGTATTGTTGATCAGCGAAAATTCTTCGACGCCGGTGGAATCAAATTGCCAGAACGCGACATTCTTGCCGTCCGGGCTCCAGCGAAAGCCATCGCGCACGAAAAGCTCTTCTTCATAAACCCAATCGGAGGTGCCGTTGATCAGTGTCGTTGAGCCATCGCTTGTCAGTGGCTTCACCACACCTGATTTCAAGTCTTCGACATAGATGTTGTTTTCGCGCACATAGGCAACCCGGGTGGCATCAGGCAAGAACTTGGCAAACATCAGCGAAGAAGGCGGTGCAGAAGCACCGATCTTCATCAGCGTATTGGCGGCTAAATCGAGCACCCAGTAGTCGCCGCGCGTGTTCAAGCGCCAGACCTTCTTTGTTTCAGTAAAGAGCAGCAACCGCTTGCCGTCGGCTGACCAGCGATAGTCTTGCACAAGCAAAGGCTTTGCGTCTTTGGGTGTAAGCTGCGCAGCCGATACCAGCACCGTACGCTTTGCAGTCGCAGTATCGTAGCGCACGATTTCAGAATTCTCGACCGTCGAGTAGGCGGCACCCTTTTCGATCCAGCGTGCCGGCCCAAAACTTCGCCCAGCGAAGGCACTGGACGAGAAGATCCGTTTGAGCTGCTGCTGGAATTCTTCAGACCCAATCAATTGCGGCGCAATCAACGCCAAAAGGGAAACAACAAGAAAGTTTCTACGCACGAGATTCAGCATACGGCAAATCTGCCCTCAGTTTGGGCTAAGATAGGTCTTTCGTAACCATACGCTCATGAAGATCCTCCACGCCCTGATGCGCTTTTACAGCTACCTGTTCACGCTGTTTCTCTCTGTCTTCCTTACCGGCTTCGGCGTTGTCGCCTACATCTCCGGCTTACACAACTGGAAGCTCGATACCTTCATCTGGACCGGTGAAGACCTCTCCAAGGCCATGTTGATTCTGGGTATCCTCGGCGGATCTAGCGTTCTGCTAGCCTTCTTCAATATCTTCAAAGGTCTGCTTCCGGTGATGGCGCTGATCTTCTTCGGCCTGATGATCTACGGCTTCTTCTATCAGGGTTATCGTTTTGCCGACGCAGACGCATTTCAGGGCACCGCCGCTCTCACGTTCGGTGCCCTGGGTAGTTTCTTCTGCAGCTTGTTGATGTTTAAGCGCGAACGCTAGGCTACTTCCAGAGTTCGTGAATCGGCCCGTATAGATCCTGATCGGAGAAGGGCACGTATTCAAAGCCGCGCCCTAACGGATCATCCCGGCGAACCGTAGTCCAGTCAATCCCGAGCGCCGAGTAAATCGTCGCCTCAAGATCTTCCGCACGAATGCTTCGTTCGCGGCTCCAGCCGGGGCTGGCCGTATCGCGACCATTCGCATCTGTGCTCCCGATAGCTCTCGAACCCTTGACGCCAGCGCCGGCCACAAGTGCCGCCTGCTGCAGGAAGTGATCGCGACCCACTGTCGTGTTTAGTGTCCCAATCGTACGGCCGAATTCTCCCATCGCCACAACCAGGGTTTGCTCCAGCAATCCGCTCGCCTTCATATCGGCGATCAGAGTGCCCAACCCGGTGTCGAACTGACGACCGAGCGAATTCGCGTTAGTGGGATTCAACGGCCCGGTGTAGATATTGGCATGGTTGTCCCAGCCACCCACATTCACCTGTACATAGCGAGTGCCACGATCCGACGCCAGCAGATTTTTCGCCACAATCAGCGCATTGCCGAAGCCGGTGTTGCCGTAACGATTGCGTTCATCGGTAGAGAAGCGGAAGAGGTTATCGATTTCACTGCGATACATCAACTGCCGCGCTGCAGAATTGAAGGCGGACATCTCATCGCCCTTGGCACCAATCGCCCCCTTGCCACGCATCTCGGAATCGAGATCGTTCAACAGGGCAAAGCGGCGGTCAAAGGCTGGCTGGCCATCCGGGTGCGTTGTGCCGGTAGGAGGGTTGCCGCCTGGGCTGAAATAGAAGGGAGCGAAGGCAGGCGGCAAATAGCCGCTACCCACACCACCACCGGCATTAAGATTAAAGAATGGCGGCAGAGTCTTATCGCCCCCACGGGTAGCGAACTCAAGCGAAACAACCGAACCGATATGCGGCGCAATCCGTGACAAGGCGCTAACCGGATTACGGCCAATCTGAAGCCAGGTGCTGGCCAATTCATGCACAGCCGCCCAGGGCTTGATGCTGCGAACCAGGGCCACTGATTCCATCTGCTCTGCGATCTTCGGAAAGAGCCCGCGCGGCCATCGAATGTCACCGTAACTAGTCGGATCATAAGAAGCTGGGAGCCACGGACCTTCCTTCAAGTCGAAGGTATCGATGTGGCTGGGCCCGCCGCCCATCATGATGAAGATGACGTTCCTGGCGCGGTTGATCGGCGTCACTGCCGCCTTGGCAACGGTCTCCATAGGGCGCGATGGCATCAGAAAATAGCCACCAACAGCCGAACTGGTGTGTTTGAAAAACGTGCGCCGGTTAAAGTGCGGCGCCTTCCAGAAGCAAGTACCCTTGATTCCAGTCCAGTCTTTGCCGAAACGGTCTTTACCGGCCGGCAGTTCTCCGTAAATGCGATCCATGATGACGTTTCCTCCCTTGCCCTTAATAGCTAAAGATGAACTCTTGTTTGTTCACCATCACCCAAGCCAAGTCTTCGACAGCGGTGTTTTTGGCGGCCTGTACCGTACCGGCTTTCGCCAGAAACGCCATGGTCTTTGTCTTCTCTATTTCACTCGGAATTCGGCCAAGGAAGCGCAAGAAAAGTTCGTCGGCCATCGAGCCGCGATCGGTCATCAAGGCAATACTTCGTAGAGAGGTTGAGGCAGCTACTTTTACCTTACCCGTTACGAAGCCATTGTTCATCAGGTTGAGTTGTTGCAGGATGCTGCCATCCTGACTGCGTTGCTGGATATTGCGATTGCCGCGGAGGAAGAGGTTCATGAAATCGCGGACACCTCCATTGCTGTTCGGCTCCACCGGCTCAGGCATCTGCATCGCCCAGCTTACTGGATCAGCCCAGCCACCAATGGTGTAACGGCCTATCGCATTGGTCGCAGTCTGAATCGCATCGTGGAGTTCTTCGCCTTCGAGGCGGCGAACATAGTGGCGGGCGAAAAGAGGGACATAGTCCGCCTTCCATCCATCGCCATATTCAGAGCTCAACTGATAGGCATTCGATTCCACCAATTTGCGCATGAACTCGCGCAGGTTGTAGTTGTTATCGATCAGCTCATCGGCCAGCTTCTCAAGAAGTTCAGGATGTGTGGCCTGCAGGCTCCAATCGCCGGTCGGAGGATTCTTCGGGTCGAGACGGGCGGGATCGAGTTGATCCAGTGGCTCCACCAGAGCCATGTTGAACATTTCTTTCCAAAGGCGGTTTGCGAAGTTGCGGGCGAACATTTTGTCGTTCACCAATCGCTGGGCGAACTGGGCACGCCAGTCGGCACCATTTGGCTCTGCTTCGCCCATCCGCCATGCGGGGTTGGCTGCTCGCAACGTGCCGATCTGGACTCGCCGCGGCCGATTGCCAAACGTCGTGTTCATGCTGTAGGTTCCGGCAGTGGCGTCAGTGATGTCGGTCGAGTTGGGAAACTCAGCCGCCATTTGATTGCGGTCTGCAAAGCGAACTCGCGAGAAGTAGGCAGCCATCTGGTAGGCTTCCATACGAGTCGCACGGCGTCCCCACAGGCTCAACTGCTCGAGATGCCCTCGACCATCGTGGCACATGATGCAGTCGTAGTGCCCCATCCCCATGAAGGAAGAGACACTGCGAGAGAAAAGGGTATCGTAGGTATCTTCGATCGGCCCACCGGGAGTGCGCCAGCGATTGATCCACGTTGACGGACCTTCGCTGTCGCCTCTTACAGTATTTCCCTTGGCCGTGATGACTTCAAAGACAATATCCTTGATCGACTTGTTCTGCGAAACGCTCTGTGCGATCCAGCCGAAAAAGTTGTTCCGGGCGCCAACCGGCTGGTTGCGGAAGGAATTCGCCATCGCATTCTGCAGCAGGTCGCCCCACCACATCGTCCATTTATCAGTGAACTCGCGCGAGTAGAGCAGCCGGTCAATGAGATCTTCACGCTTGCGTTCATTCTTCTCTTCGATAAAGGCACGATACTGTTCGATCGTCGGGATGCGACCGGTCAGATCGAGATAGATGCGGCGAACAAATTCTTCATCCGTTGTCAGGCGAGCGCTCGGCACCCCAGCCGAGGCAAGCTTTCCAAAGATCGCTTGGTCAACGGTCCCTTTGAGTTCAATCGACCCCGGTGCAGCAGTCCGGCTTGAGGCCATTTGCCGTCCCGCCTTGAAGTTCATAGCCCGCTCTTGCACGGTTTCGCGCACACGTGCCTCGCGTGCGGTGTACTCGTCAGGATCGGCTTTAAATGTGCAGTTGGCACCACCCATTTCAGTCAGAGGCAGAACGGCCTCTTGTTCCTGGGCAATGGAAGATGGAAGGATGCTGAGTGCGATCAGGATCGCAATCAACTGATGGGTCGACAGGCCTCGCAATAAAGGCTGATTTTTGTACATCATGATTCCCCGTTTACCTTTCGGCTAGCTGAAATTATAGCCGAGAAAAAAAGTTGTGGATGAACCGTTAGTACTAAATAGTCCCGATTAGCGGATGATCCCTGCGACGAAAGCGTTCGGCGAAGGAGCGCCATTGGGACGCGTTGTGCCGTCGGTCGTTTGCAGATCACTCGATGCAGTGTACCCGGCGACATAAAGCAGCCGCGGGTTCGCAGGATCGAAGCTAACGGAATTGATGACGTCGGTTGAAGATCCACCGAAGTAGGACAGGTATTCGAGGCCCGCGCTTCCAGATAAAGAGGAATTAATCACCGCCACCATGCCGTCGGCAAAGGCAGAGGATGGAGTCTTCTTAACTGCGGTAGCCGTAGTCGGGAGCAAGCCAGACATCGAGTAGCCACCGACGGCGACGCGATTACTGTCGATCAGCGTTAGCCCATAGACAAATTCATAGCCTGTGCCACCGACATAGCTACAGTAGAGCAACGCGTTAGTACCGCTCAAGAGCGGATCGACCTGCATCACGAATGCGTCCGTACCACCAGACAGAGTAGGTTGTGCAGCGCGAGCGGTCACAGGCAGATCCTTGCTAAAGGTGATCCCGGATACCCACAACTTGCCATTGACGTCGATGGCAAGGCCACGAGCTTCATCGCTGCCGCTGCCGCCAAGTAGAGAGCCGTAATAGAAAGAAGCCAAACCAGAAAGGGAGGGATCGACAGCAGCAACGTATCCATCAAAAAATCCCGAAGAGAACATCGACACACCGTTGTCAGTGAGTGGGAAATCGTCAGAACCAGTCGATCCGGCGAACCAGATCCGGTTGCTCCTGTCGATCGCGACGGCCACTGCAGAATCGTTGCCGTTGCCGCCGAGGTACGACGCGTAGCTCAAAGTGCTTTCACGAGGATTGAAGTAAAAAACGAACGCATCGGAATTGCCGCGTCGCACAGGCTGCGCGCCGTTGCTGACTCCTGGCAGGCCATCCGCAGAAGTTGTACCGACAACTGCGATATTCCCTGTCGGCCCAATTGCAACCGCTTTGGCAAGTTCGCGACCGGTGCCACCGTAATATGTGCTGTAGACCAGCGCGCTGGCTCCACCCTGGTTCGGGTCGATAACGGCAACAAACGCGTCGAAATCACCGCCAAGCTTATTTTGAAATGGTGAAGCCGCAACGGGGAAGTTTGCAGAATTCGTAATACCCGTCAAAACGATGCGGCCTTGGGCGTCAAATTTCATGTCGGCCAGTTCTTCGACGTCTACACCGCCAAGCCAGGTAAAGAAGAGCGTCGTCGCGCTGCCATCGGGGTTAATCCGGAATTTCACCAGGAAAATGTCGGTGCGCCCGGCGTTGCTCACCTGAAATGGCTCATTTGGCCCATATGCCTCATATTTGCCAGCCGAGTGGCCACCCACCCAAACGTCGCCAGACGGCTCCACGAGCACATTGGTGGCAACATCATACTCGCCACCCGGAAGGTAACGAGACCAGCCCAAAGTGCTGGTAGACTGACCCTGCATCGCGGCGAGGCAAACGATCGTCAAAGCGGAAAAGCGAACGAAGAAATTCATGGTTAAACAAAATGAGACGGAGATACCATCTACTAGGTTGCCACAAACCGAGCCATGACATCGATTGAGACTTTTTTAGGATTGCTTTTTGCCGCTATTTTGATCGCCCTGATCGCCAAGCGGCTCGACCAGCCCTACCCCATCGCGCTGGTGCTGGGTGGGCTCGGAATTGCCCTAATCCCGGGCGCACCACGTATTGCCCTCGACCCCAATATAGTCTTTTACCTGCTTCTACCGCCAATCCTCAGCGAAGCAGCCTTTTTCACCTCCTGGCGTGATTTCTGGCGCTTGCGTCGCGCGATCTTCCTTCTCGCCTTCGGCCTAGTCACAGCAACCAGCGCCCTGGTCGCCTTCCTTTGCGTTCAATTTATCCCTGGAATGAACTGGACTACCGGCTTCCTGCTCGGCGCAATCATCTCCCCACCAGATGCCGCTGCGGCCACCAGCATCACCCGGGGCCTCGGCCTCCCCAAGCGCGTCGTCCAGATTCTCGAAGGCGAAAGCCTGGTCAACGACGCTTCCGGTCTCATTTTGTACCGATTCGCTGTGATCGCACTTGCCGGCGGCAGCTTCTCCTGGTCCAACGCCTCGCTCTCTTTTTTATGGATCGTCTTCGGGGGTGCCGCAATCGGATCCCTGCTTGGCTACGTC
>ENA-ORBV01008713-ORBV01008713.1-microbial-mat-metagenome-genome-assembly--contig:-NODE-8713-length-16934-cov-8.188468_pt1 | contig 16934 bp, 11 predicted proteins | sample MGYA00237777_ERZ505514 | MGnify/ENA primary metagenome ERZ505514 (study PRJEB26160, sample SAMN06269048) | microbial mat metagenome | isolation source: Oligotrophic lake microbial mat | place... | reverse complement strand
GCCTCACTTTGTCACTGTGCACAACCACAGGACCACCCCCCTTGTTCCTCCAAGATCAGAACTGCTTGAAGTGGAGTCACCAACCAACCCAATGGATGCGGTGCAATCGCTTTTTGAGAGTGGCGACGATGGACTTTTCTGGGAGCTGGATCAAGAAGACAACGAGCATGCTTATGGATGGCTGGATGAAGTTCGAGAAGCTGGCTTGAAGAATGATGAGGATGATTCCCACTTGAACCCAGTCGATGCCCGCACAGAAAAAGAGTACGAAGACAGGATGGCGCACTTTGAGTTGGACACTTATGGTGTCATCACTGCTCAGAAGTCGATCAATCCATCTGTGTGGCCACAGCTTTGCACCGGAGGACTGCTTGGAGGGGCCCACAGCGGCCACATAATGCTTCACCTGCATGAAGTGGAAATTCCAGATCAGGATGATCGTCGCCGGTTTCTGGTGGATGGCAACACTCAGCGCTTTTTCTCAGGTGGCCAGATTTACATGCCCTTCACCAAGCGAATCATCCAAAAGAATGACACCAAAAAGGAAAAAGACATTGCGTCTCTCCCGGCCATGATTCAACACGTGCTGTCCGTCCAGCAACACCTCCCCAAGAATCCGGCCGACGAAGAGAAGAAACAATTGGTCTATCAAAACATCGAGATGGTGGTGAAGAGGTTGTGCGACAAGATCCGTCGAGCCCAGAATGAAATTGAAACCTCTGTCCAGAACAATTCCATTCGTTATGAAATGTTTTTGTGCACAAGCAAGGTGGGCGTGCAGGAAGCGTTTCAACACCAAGATTATGTGCGGGGGTGGTTTTTGTCCAGCCCGGACCAGTTCCTCAAGCAGTACTCAAAATCTCTGGACGAGTTCGTGAAACCCCTGCGAAAGGTTTTTCTGGACACTGATCACAGCTATTACCTGAACAAAGGTTTGAATGCGCCCATCAAGTCAATGCTGTTGCTCTGCAGCGAGCTGGCTGTGAAAGCATTGGAAATTTTCCCATTTGAGGGACGAATTTGCAAGCAGGTGTGTCAATTGCAGAATCGTCTTGGCCTCGATGCCCTGGGTTCCGCAGAAGGTTCTGAAGAAGAAGAGGAAGATGAGGGAGTGGACCAGGGCCCACCCCGCATGGAAAAGTGTCGTCAATGGAGAGTGCACCCTTCTCTCCTCGTGTCCATCATGGAATCGGAATTCAAGATGACATCACTGAGGCGGGGCTTGTCGGCTGACGCAACCTTGCTGGACATGGGAACAGAGGCCAGAACAGTGAAGCGCCCCAAAACCGATGACAGGCACATCAAAAAGCTTCCCGTTCACGTTCAAATGTGCTCACAGTGCGTCGCCATGGAAGTCAGACACCCCATCAGCTTCATGAAAAGCCTGTTTGAAATCAACATGCTTTGTTTTGACATGCAAACTGTCGATGAACTGCTCAGCAACCCTGAGCTTGCTCCTCCTGAGAGAAAGCGAACCCTGTTTGACCGCCCCAATTTCAGCCAGCTGGCCAAAATGAAAGTGCCAGCCCTGGTGATGCTCTTGAAGCACTGGGCCCAAGTGGTTGTGAATGCCTATGACTTTGAATGGTTCAACATCCTGAGGGAATCTGTCAAGAAGCACTACCGGCACTGCAACGCCAAATGCAGGAAGGGAAAAGATCCCATCAAGGCAAACATTGGATCCCTTGCCCAGTTTCCCACCACAGTCAATGAGCTGAGGGCCTGGGCAACCAACGTGTCAAACATCGTGGCTGTGGGAGTGGCTTTTGACATCCCCGAAAACTTGTTGATCCGCCGAACCACTGCAACATGCGTGGAGACAGAAGATGAGTTCTACTCCAAGATGACTGGGGATCCCGCTGTCAAGAGATCTGGCCAGTGGAGGACAAGCCTGACAAGGAAGCTCGTTGAACTCGTGGAATTCTACATCAGGGAAATTGCCTCTCATCTGACGGTGGACAAGGACGCATTGGCAGACCTTAGCCATGATCTTGATCCTGGTTCACTGCCTGACCATCAAAGGCAAAAGGAGGACTTGCTGACGCGTGATCATTTCAAGACAGTTCTTTGCCAGCAGTTCACCTCAGCCTGGCGCAAAAAGGACTCTTTCGACAGGTCCCCAGCCACCATTTGGAAGACAACTGCCTCCACCCAGTACCGCGCTCCAAAGCGACCGACGGAACACAACCCCTCTTTTCCCCTCCACCCCATGGTTTTGCAGATAAAACCTCGGCTGGCCCGCAATGCAGACATTCACACCCTGGCACACAACATTGCGGCTGCCAGGGAATCCCAAGTTTCGGACCCAGAGTTCCCTCTCATGGAAACTTATGAAAAGTTGGACGAAGACAGCAAACAGATTCTGAAGAAAAAAAGCAACGCCTTGTGTTCCCAATCCACAAATGTCTACATTCCCACTGTGTTGGCCATGCGGGCCATGGTCTACCTTGCTGTTCGGGAAAGAAAGTTCCCAGGGAAATGGACTGACTTCAAGCCTCATCTTGAAAATTGCCGCCTCACTTCTGCCACGCACCTCACCAATTTCAGTCCCAACTTTGAGTCATTCACCAACACATGCAAAAACGCCTTCCAACAGCTCAAAACCAAGAAACAGTTAGCTGACGGCTGCGGAGCTGCTCCGTTGGATGAGTGGATCAAAGACATGAATGAAAACATCCCAGTTGGGAAAAACACCAAAGTCGAGAGAAAGTGCAAGAGCTATGCTGCTGCCGTTTCCAACAAGAGGCACTGGAATTTGAACACACCGGATCCCGACTTTGAAAGTCTTCTCGGCTGTGAACCAGATGATGCTCGTCGCTGCAATGCGATGATAGCGAAAGACAAGAACATTCTCAGGGCAATGAACAAATGTGGATCACTGGGCGTCATAACACCAATGTTGGTTGAGTTCATGAGAAAGGAATTCGAGCAGCTCGTTAGGTTGGTGCATGTGGATCAAAGAAAGAACCAAAACGGGAACCCTCCCCCTTCCAAGAAGTCAAAATTGTGAGCCTGCCCCGCATGGGTTTTCAGGATCAAGTGTGCACTGAAATTGAGTCCCGACCGTGCTCTGAATGAGGGAGGCCCTCTGTTTTGGAGCAGCCGATGGAAGTCCACCCGGGCTCCAGTCAAGCCCATCTTGCCTTTGCTGTGATCAGGTGTGCGAGCACGAAAGCATTGGACCAAGTGTGGGACCCCAACCGTGCTCTGAATGTGAGGCACCTTCTGTTTTGGAGCAGCCGGTCCCAGTCCACCCAGGCTCCACACAAAACCTTCTTGCCCATGCTCCGATCAGGTGTGGGAGCACAAAATCATTGGACGCAGGACCCCACCCGTGCTCTGAATGTGAGAGGCCCTCTGTCTAACCCGCCCTTCTTGCCTTCACCTATGTGCTCTATTGTTGCAAATGCAGAAAAAAAGTGAGGGTTTAGGGTTGCCCAGGGTCAGTCCAAAGCAAGAGGAAGCTCTGAAATGGAGCAACCAGGCTGACTACTGCTAATTTTAAAATCAGAAACATTTGGTTTTTTTTTTTGCAATTTTTGTGACAATTTTACTCGACATTTTGGGTCTAGAAAATTGTAAATTTTGACATGTTAAATGTTAAGAAAAGCAGCCCTTTAATGCATCAGATTCAAAAGCTTTCTCACAATTAAAACAAGCAACTGTGCAATCGTTTTCTGCGCAATCAACCAATCTTTTAAATGAAGCACTTTATTCAATCTGCATAATAGAACAAGCTCTCAAATGAAGCACTTTGTTCAATCATAACAATCACACATCCTCATCTCTGCATTGGTGCTGTTGGATCCAGATTTTGTTGCCAGAAAGAATTGGTTTCATCTGCATCCCTCATGCAAGCAGCCTTTATCACATTGGCTCAAGCAATCTGACCTCACAAAGAATTGGCAACATGGAAGCAGTGAGCGCCGCCAAAAAGCAACTCCAAACCCAACGATCCTTTCATTTTGGAGCAAAAACCATTGGATTGCAACACTGAAGCAGTGAGCGCCTTCAACAAGCAACTCCAAACCCAATTATCTTTTCATTTTGGAGCAAAAGCCATTGGCTTGCAACACAGAAGCAGTGAGCGCCTTCAACAAGCAACTCCAAACTGAACAATCTTTTCATTTTGGAGCAACTTAGCAGAAGTGAAAGGAAGCAATGAGCGCTTCTGAGAGGCAACTCCAAACTAAACCATCCTTTCATTTTGGAGCCAAAGCAATTGGCTTGCAACAAGGAAGCAGTGAGCACCTTCAAGAAGCAACTCCAAACTGAACAATCCTTTCATTTTGGAGCAACTTGGCCAAAGGGATGGGCTCACAACAAGGAAGCAGTGAGCGCCTTCAACAAGCAACTCCAAACTGAACTGTTCTTTCATTTTGGAGCAAAAGCCATTGGCCTGCAACACAGAAGTAGTGAGCGCCTTTAACAAGCAACTCCAAACTGAACAATCCTTTCATTTTGGAGCAACTTAGCCAACACCATTGTTTATGTTAAGGTTAAATCCAAACCCAAGCCAAACCACTAAAGATCATCGGACAGCTTTCCCACAACAATGGCACTAGCAAATGCTCACATGCCACCATGCAAAGAACAACATGGGCAAGCAAAAATGCATCAAAGATGTGTGAAGTTAGCTAAATTGAACATCTCTTAGTTTTGTTGGCTTTGTGCTGGCTTTGGGCATCATTGTGGTTTTGATCCAGACAATCCAGATGCAAGCATTGACAAGAGAAAAGTGGATGAATGTGCAATCTGTTTGTCTTTGATTTTTCATTTGGTGTTGCTCTTTGATGTCAAACATTCACTTTTGCAAGTTGACTAGAAACGAGTTTGCATTGCATTTATTTGTTGTCCTTTTTGAAGGTTAACAAGCATTGAGTTGAATGCAAGTTGACCAGTGACACGAATTGCAACACTATCGTCCCTTCGCAAAAATCAACAATCATTGAGTTGCAATCAGCATGAAGAGCGACAAGCTGCATCACAATTGTCCTGAGCAAAGATCAACAAGCACTGAGTTGCAATCAGCGCAATGGTCCCTTTGCAAAGATCAACAAGCATTTCGTTGCAATCAGCATGTCCTCATCAGATGTCAGTTGAAGAGCAACAAGCTGCCTCACAATCGTTCCTTGGCAAAGATTGACAAGCAGTGAGTTGCAATCAACATGTCTTCATCAGATGCCAGTCAGCGAGCAACAAGCTGCATCACATTCGTCCCTTTGCATGGGTTAACAAGCAGTGAGTTTTGAATCTGCTTGTCCTTATCAGATGCTGGCAGCTGCTGCCACACGCAGAAACTAGCATTGCTTGCTAGCCTGCTAGCGCAAGCCAGTGTCAATGTCGCCAATTCCTTTTTTAAAATTTAAAATGTTTTGTCACATGCATGACAGATGCAAGCGGGCACTGCCTCCAGGCTTTGATTTAAATTTTGGTTGTCGCCATCAATGTCGGCAGTCAACTCTAAGTCATGCATGACAGATGCAAGCCAGCACTTCCTCCCTGCTTTGATTTGAATTTTGATTGCCATCAATGTTGGCAGTCCACTCTAAGCAAAAATTTAAACTTTTCAAACAAACGCCTGCCCCACTTGATGACATCATTGGGACCAGCTACAGCATGACAAAAAAAATGCAAGCTTCATGCACAGCGGTGCATCCACACTAAACTCTCCTGCCCCACTTGACAACATCATTGGGACCAGCTGCAACAAAAAAACTGCAACATGCACATCCACACTGAACTCGCTGCTGGCTTCAGCTAGATGCCAGCAGCTCAAGCAGTGCCCAATGCTTGTTGAAGTCAGCTAAAATGTAGGCATGTGTGTGCGTTGTCTGTGTGCACTTTTTTGTTGTGTGTGTTCTAGAGTTGAGCTAAAATTTAGGCTACAAGCTGTTACAAGCCACATTGATGTGAACGCCAGGACAAGCTGCTCCAAATCAGGAGCAACACCATTTTTGGAGTAGGGAGAGGCTGTGCGACCAAGGCAGAATGAGCAGCTCCAAATCGGGAGCAACTGCATTTTTGGAGCAACCCAATGGTGGGACAGCGTGCGACCCAGAAAGGGCTGCCCCAAATCGGGAGCAACACCAATTTTGGAGCAGTGCTGGTCGGATGCGCTGTGACCTCAGGCAGAAAGGCAGCTCCAAATCGGGCGCAACTACAATTTTGGAGCAACCCTGCGGGACCAAGGCAAAAATAGCAGCAGCGATGACAATCAGGCAGAAAGGGAAGCTCCAAATCGGGAGCAACTACAATTTTGGAGCAACCCAATGTGGCGTCAGCTGCGGGACCTAGGCAAAAAGGGAAGCTCCAAATCGGGAGCAACTACATTTGTGGAGCAACCCATTGGTGGGACAGCGTGCGACCCAGGCAGAAAGAGCTGGCTCCAAATCGGGAGCAACACCATTTTTGGAGTAGGGAGAGGCTGTGCGACCAAGGCAGAATGGGCAGCTCCAAATTGGGAGCAACTGCAATTTTGGAGCGACCCAATGGTGGGACAGCGTGCGACCCAGGCAGAAAGGGCTGCTCCAAATCGGGAGCAACACCAATTTTGGAGCAGGGCCTGGTCGGATGCACTGTGACCTAAGTCAGCCAGTCAGCTTTGTTAGGATGGTGTGGGCAATCCACTTTCTGGCAACGGTGACATCCTCTCCAGTGAAGCAACCCTGGTCTGTTAGTTGCACCCCAGCTGAGATGACGTCAGCATACAAGCACACAAACATGCCACAATCCCAAGCTAAGTATTTTTTTTTAACAGCACAGTAAAACAGCCACAAACAAAAATGATGAGGTCTCCTACTAGCTAGCAGGCCCCTGCAAGGGGTGTGCATTGCCTTGGACACGGGGCAAAAAAGGGTTGAATCACTTACAATTGTCTTGTTTTGGATAGCTGGATTCGTTCCCGTCAATCAGCCGCCATTCCTCTGTCTTCATCTCCTCCTTCCCCTGCTCGAGGAGATCGTCTTTCAGATACCTAAAAATGTCCTTCATGAATGCTGAGCGAGAGAGATGGGACGGGTCGAACATCTGCAGTTTTTTCCCCTCCATGTCGGCAACTGCAAGCACCCAGTGCCAATTTCCCACATTCAGTGGGAAGAAAAGTTTCTTGCATTTGATGGATTGGCCCTTCCATCTTTTGTTCAAACCGTGGCAGTCGTGTTTCCTGCAAAACAAAACAATGGAAGCAAGGGTGATTGGTCACAAAAGGAAGGACGCCTGCTGAGAAAACCAACTCTCTGCACATGCATGGCATGACTCACGGTCTTTTGTTTGGTTCGGGGCACCGCCTCAAGTCCGGGTGGAAATGCGTGGAAAAGAAAAAGGATTTTTCACAGCCCAAGCAGTGAGTGTCCCCCTCTCTTATCCAAAGGTAGTCGAGGTGTGCGTTGATGATTGTGTCATTCAGCCAGTTCTTTGGCAGGAGCGTTCGCATGTCACGGTTTATCACAATCAATCCAGGTTTTGACATGACAGTTGTCTCCCCTAATTGATGATCTTTGCCGCCCTTGGACCTGTCCGGGTCTCTCCTCCAAGCCTCCTTGATGGCAGCCTCCTCCTCCGCTGTGCACGTCTTGTTTCTCACGCCCAGGAGCCTGCTGGGTGGTGCAGGAGCATCCTGCACCGGGGGCCTCTCACGCTGGGAAAGAAGGGAACAACAAACAACAAGGTGTGGTGAGCGGTGGCAAGCTCATCCCACCTATCCTTTCACAGTCAGTCAGTCACAAATAAAATAAATTTCCTACCACCTTCCTAGTCGTCATCGTTTTGGATAGCTCCAGCTCGTACCTGGGATTCCTCTGCCTCATTGTTTGGGACAGAGATCTGCCTCCTCTGGCTTGTTTGTCTTTCTGCAAGACTGGCACCAGGGCCTTTTCTCAAAGAAGAGACAACCTTTCGCTTTTGGGTGGCATGCCTTTTTGCTGAATCAGCCTTGGTCTGCTCCCTTATGTAATTGGCAACCGACAAAACATTTGTTGCTGGTTGTGAAGAAGGTGTGAATCCTGCTCGCGTGGTCCTCGGCGCGTTTTGCTTGATTCTTTCCTTCAGGTTGGTTTTCTTCTGGCCTTGTTCCTTCGGGTTGTCACTCTTCTGGCTTGCTTGCTTTGTTGCTGACGGCGAGCACAGCTGCAGCTCGGGACGGCCATTTTTCAAATGGGATGATGCTTTTTGCTTCTTGCTGGAAGAGGCATCTTTCTGGGCTTTGTCATTGCTGGCCTTTCGCTTAACACCTGCGCTTGCACCTGCGCTTGCAGCTGTCCTGGAAGTGTCACCCTCATCACCTGCATCGTTTGGCCCCTGTTTTCCGGTGCCATGGAAGAAGAGAGACGGTGGTGGGTGGGCATCAGCCAAGCCATGGTGCAAAAAGATGTGAAGGGGGGCAGTCAAGAACAACAACAAACCACTCACTGCTGCATTTTGGTTGCTGGTCCTCGGTTTTTTGCCGGAAGGCCCACCAGCACCTGACTCATTTCTCTCGGACTCTTTGAACTCAAATTCATCTCCGGCATCTGCCCTGCTAGGCGGCATCTGACCAGGGAGGACATCGAGGGTGAGAAAGAGTCTGGAAGCATGCCAACAAGAAGGGGAAACATGACATTTACCTTTTTTTGGCCAGAGTTAAATCTTTTGCCGGTTCGTAGCTTTGTCTTTTTTGCCTTGCTGCCAACAGCAGTGGGTGTGCTCAATGAGGTGGAGGTCCCAATTGGGGGGCTCTCGGTCTCCTCGGCTACACCGCGAATTTGCTTGCACCAATCTGACACCTCCATTCCACCATTGCCTGGACATGCTAGCAGCCTAGTTGGCAGGCGTTCTTCGCACAGTCCCAGCACCCACAGTGAATCTTTTAGTCTGTCCGCATTTGACACGTGATGTGGGTTTGGGGAATCCAACGTCTCTGTTCCCTTGGCCACTTTTTCTCTCAAGTCCTTGATGTACTCGTCAAGGCGATCAAGAAGCACATTGTGGTCGTCAAACCGGTTTTCCACTCCAGGTTTGGCAAAAACATTCGCACGCCCCCAATTCCTGCGTGTCCTGTTCAACACGTTGTGCTCCTCCTTTGTGTGTCCTTTGGAGTCAAACAGCTCAGTCAGTTTTGAGAGAGACCCAGGCGCAGGTTTGTCCTTTTTAGCTGGAAGTGGAGGCTTGCCTCTTGTTGCAGACAAAGGCCCAGCAGGAGAGTCGGAATGGTCTTTTGCTTGGGGCAATGACGCGGCGGGAGAAGAAAGGTTCCCTTTGACGGCAGTCGTTTCACTGGGGCCCCCTTCATCATCGGCAGTCGTTTCACTGGGTTCCCCTTCACCATCACCAGTGTTTTCACCGGGCTCTGCTTCGTCATCATCTGCTTCAATCCAAACTTTCACAGGGTTCGTTGTGGTCAGTTCAAGGTCTTCCACCACTGGCGTCAAGGTGGAATTGGAAGAACGACTGGAATTGGAGTGACCCTCGTCTTCGCCAGCCAGATTTTCCTGCACGTCAAGCGCCACCAGAGGGGGCAGGGCAGTGCTGTGCTGAGACTCATGATCTGTGGTTCCCGCTTCCATGTGCTCAGCCTGCATGATTTTGAAGCAAACAAGTTGGTCCAGGCAGTCTAGCATTTGTGTGGCGTCCATTTTCGGGTCATCCTTCTTCAAAATCTCACGCAGACGATTGATGTGCGGAACGAAGCCTGTGGCGTGCAATGTTTTTGTGGCCTTTTCTGTGTCCTCATCTTTGTCAAACTCAACAACTTCACCATGCTTTGACGTTCTCAATCGATTCTCCAGCTTGACTTTGGCATCCAAGATGCAGTGCCAAAACTGCATCAGCACGTTCTTGTCTGACTGCTTCAGCCTTTCAGAGGCTTCAGGCCTTTCAAAGGCATCCGTTCCTTGACAAAGCGAGGGGACCACAGCACCAAGGTGAGCGCTGAACAAGACCTGCAATTGCATTTCCATGTGTTCCTTTGGGGTGAATGCGGCCCCACTTGTGAGCCTGTTGGATTCCTTGGGGGGGAAAAGGATGCCCTTCAACAATGTGCTCGTTGGGCAGTCTGGGGCGTCAATCAAATCAAGCACCACATCCTCTGAAATCCTGCCGATGGCCTGACCGAGTAGCACAGAGTCAATCGCGGTGTCACTGTCAGAGTTGTAACGCATGGCTTCCACCATGGCGCAGTAAATTTGGTGGACAAAAAGCCTCCAATCAACCTTGTGAGTGTCGGGGAAGAGGAAGGAATGGAAGAGTTTCTTCCGTTCACCCTCCATCTTGTCGGAAAGCTCCGCCTCCTTCCGTTCACCCTCCATCTTGTCCGAACGCTCCACGTGAAAACGCCCTAAAAGATCTGATGGGGGAATGTGGTGGTCGCCTCGGCCACCATCATGCGTGAGTGCACTCTCGGCTGTGCAGCCACCAGCTGCATGGATCATGGCCACAGGACGAGGGTCCACTTGTGGAGACTTCCAGATGCTGCCGCCGTCATCATCTTCTGCTGCAGTGTGGATGATCTCAGTCTCCTGGTTGCTCGCCTTGGGCGGGCCCCCCTCAACAATGCCAGCTGCTTCTCTCTCTTCTGTCTCCAATCGGGCACTCAAGCCCTTGCTTTTGAGCTGTCCGGCTTTTGCTGTTGCCAATTGGGCGCGCAGCAGGTCGTTGTCGCGCTGTGCCTCAAGCAACGCTTGTTCCAATTCTGCGACCTGATTGTCCACAGCCTCATGAGTTTTTTGATAATATTTCAGCTGCTTGTGACATTGCTTGAGCTCCTTGTTCAAGGCAAGGATTTCCTTCTGCAGCTCTAGGACCCCTTCCGATTCCTCATTGGTTGTTTTCCCCTTGAGCAACCACGGCCAGCAGATTTGGATGCGAGCATCTTCCTCCACCGACTCAGAGGCCTCCTCATCCAACAAGGGGGAGGACTCACCCCCCTCCTTGTCTGAAATGTCAAAGCCCAAAACCTGAGAGTAAGTGGTGGTCAATGGATCAACCCCTCGAGGTTGGAGCGCCTTCAGGGCTGACTTTGTGTCAGGGTGTTTAGGGTTGCCATTGCTCATGGTTCTCAGCACATGACTGTTGTGCATTTGCTTAACATTCACAAAGGCCTTGGCCACCTTGAGATGGTGACTTTCCTCCTCAACAGGGGTGGGAGTGTCGGACCTCTTTGCACCGGCAGTGTTGAAATCTTCGTTGCCATCATCTTCAACTTCGCTTTCATCATTTTCAGCTTCGTCATCCTCTGACCCCTTGTTCTTGTTCTTGTTCTTGGCAGCTTTCTTCTTCTTAGGCTTGGCCAGTCGCTGATGCCAGTCATGTCCCTCGCTTGCTTGCGCAATGTCCGCTTCCTCCAAAAAGCGCAATCCTTCTGCAATTCTGTTTGTAGCCAACACCCTGGCTATGTTCTGTCTGTCTTCTTCTGGAGCGTCAAGAATCTTTTTGACCAGCCTCGTGTCCAGGGATGCGCTCAGCCGGACATGGGGGGGGGTCACTGATGACTTCTTGGACATTTCATTGAGCCTGTCATGGATGCTGCCCTTTGCTCCCAGCCCAAGGTCATCCTTCTTGGTTTCTATCTGCTGCCAGAGACCCAAAATGGCAAGGCTAGGATTTTTGCTGTTGAGACCAAGCAGTTCTTCTGCAAGATCAGAAATGGTCATCCCTTCGTTGCTCTGAGAGCCAGAGGCTCCCAAGTCTTGATTGCTGCTGGAGGGGATGGACTTGACCTTGAATCTGGGGAAAAAATCCTTCCAATCAAGCAGGTCAGCTGTGTCCCTGGCTTTGCCCCCTGTGGTGTTCTTGCTGCAACTTTTGTAATGCACCCTGGCATCATCGTGAAGCTTGACCTCCAGCATGCCATCGAGAAGGAGGAGCATCAAAAAATAAATCACATTGGGCACATTGGTTTGGATCCTCTGATCAGAAAGCGCCGCACTTGCAGCAAGCTTTCCTTTGGGACTCTTTTTGTAGCCTCCCAGCATGTGGTGATGCAGAGCTGGAACATGACTCCTCAATTGATTGTGCACTGGAAGGGCATAGCCATGGCGACCATAGAGCTCGACAAGGCAACTGCAAACTGTCACAATCCACTTGTGTCGAATTCTCTTGACGTCAGCAAACTTGGATGCAGCCTGCCCATCCGGCCCGTCAGCCTGCCCCTTGTTGCAGTACCCCAAATGATCCAGCAAAATCTCCACAATTCTAGTGGCAGGAATGGTCAAACCCTTTTCCACAAAATCCACTGCGTGTTCGATGCTTGTGACCCAAGGCTTTGTGTGATCAAGCAAGTTCATTTCATGGTGAGAGCTTGAGCCACAAAAGCAAAAGAACCAAAAAGAGTGACAGCTGAAAGGAGCATGCAAAGGCTGCTTACCTGCTGCGCCTTGTCCTCGCTTGCCCTGTGAGCATGGCGTGGCACGGCAATTGATGGTTTTCCGTTGTTGTTCACAAAATCATAGGCTACCTTAGCTGAATTGACATCACACACAAGGCACCCCGCGAGCAGCCCAATGAGCTTGAAGCACACTGGCAGCTTTGGTTCACCTGGGGACACAGCTTTTTTCCCAATGTACTGGCTGAAGTTGCTGGTTTTGTTGCTGCAATGAAAGACGAGGAAGCTCAGGTGCTCTGTGTTGTTGACAATCTCCTTCACAAGCCTTGGAATGTTTTCGTCGGCAAGGTCGTCCTTTTTGCCGCCAAACTTGCTGGTCACCATCAGCTTGTTCAGAGTGTCACAGCCATGGTAGCCCTCCACGAGCTTTTGGACCGTGACCACCAGCTTGTCAGCCTTTGGGTCTGTGGGCTCCTTGGCCCAATCACTTGTCAGACCAGCATGCTGGAGGCACCGCTTCACAAAAGTTTCAGCAACACTTCCAAATGCCCCCCCCAGAATGGCGCAGCCCTTCATCTCGTGCGCCTTTTCAAAAGCAAGCCACAGGTTTCGCTTCATGACAAGGGAAGGGTCCAATGTCTTCACAGCCCCCCCCTCTTTCTTAGGCTGAACTGTGTAGCTAAAATTCTTCTTGACTATGGCTTTGATCACCTCTGCTAGGACCTGCACCAGCTCCCATGGAGAAGCCATGTCGAGTGCCTTCAAGTCCCGGTCGCTCTTCTCATGCAGCATTTTGACAACATTCTCATGCCAGCTTTCATTGGCTGCAAGACTCGGAAGGCACACCGTTGTCAGGACTTCAGTTTGTTTTAGTTGCTGCAGGAGTTTTTGGGCTGCCTCATCGGAAAGCTTGCATTCGTTGTCTTCTCTTGTGAATTTCTCCAATGGCAGACTTTTTGGTGTTGTGCCAGTAGCAGCATGCCGAAAGGCCAAAAGACGGCCCTGTCCATTTTTGCTGCAACCCCTCAATTTGCAAATGCTGTGGTGCATCAAAAGAATGTGGATCTGCATTTCTTGGACGGACCTCGGAACCAGGTACTTGTGGGCTGCTTCGTTGCTGCGCAAAACTGGAGGAAGCTCGCACTCCTTGGAAAGGAGAGTGCACAGTCCCAACAAGCTCCGGCTGCTGACTTTCTTTGGATCTGGATCCCTCTGATAATGGTTATAAATTTCCTGAAGCCTCTGGAAGCACAACAGCACCTTTGATTCTTCTGAAGCGATCCTGCCGAACTGGACACATTGCTCAGCCCGCTTTTTTGTAAGCTTAAAAAAAATTTCATCCATGTCCCTGACCGAGCAGGCTCGGGGAGGGGAGTCAGTCCAGAGGACACCACTGCAGCCAGTGTTTTTTCCGCTCACCTTTCTGATCATGCATTGCATGGCAACTTGGCCTGACTCCTGATTGTTGGAAGCGTCGGAGCTGTCAAGAGCATAGAGGGCAATGTGGCAAGCTTGTTTGGCTAGCTCTTTGACGCTGCTCTCCAATGCGCCCTCCTCTCTCTTCTTAACCATGGCGTCCACCAAACCAAATTCACTGGAGGAATCTTTCTTCAATCTTTCAAGCGACACCTCCCGGTTCACTAGCGGTTGAGCATTGAGCCACAACTTGTATTTGCCTTCTGTGAGCGCCCCATTGTCAAATCCCAAGTGAGACAGGAACAACAGCGAGAAAAAACTGAGGTTGCTCAAGGAATGACAAAAGTTTCCATTGAAGTTTGCCTCATCCCTTGCTCTGCCTTCATGTTCATCGTTGGTGGGAAAATGCTCTGATGTTTTTTCATTGTGATCACGCAATCTGCTAGCCTTGATGCTTCCGCCAAGAGAAGCATGGAGAGAGGTGGCTGCAGGCCCTTCCTCTTCCTCGCTGTGCTCTATCATGTTTCTTGTGCACTGGCTGTAGAACACATTTGCCTTCAGATCTTCTTGACTCTCCTTCAAAGCCTCAACACCGTCGCAGAACCAATAATTCACAACAACAGGGGGGATGATGCATGAAGGATTCCCGCCCAAGCTCTGGCTGACTTCTTTGGCTACCTGTTTGCAACAGGTTGCCTTAGCAATCACGCTGCCAATTGGTCTAACAGCCCCCTTTACCGCAGAAGCATCAGGGCCTTCCAACGTGACAGCTGGCATGCTCGTCAGAGTCGTCGTTGACTGCTGGCTGAAGCACAGAGAAGGGAACGCAACCAAGGAAACATTTTGGGGAGGGTGAGACAAAAAACTTTGATGCTGATTCCTTTGCTGTCTGGTTCGCAATCTCACTGGAGCTCCTCACCTTTGCTCGTCATCCTTGGGATGGACAGTCGTCATGGTTGCCAACAGCTTGACTGTTTGTTGCTGCTGGTGGTTTGCTTTTGGCTAGCAGTCAATGGCTTCCAGCGCCAGGTGCTGTTGCTGTTGCTGCTGCTGCATGTGTTGTGGCTGCCTGCTGCTGGCTGCTAAAGTGCAGAGCTGGCATTCTGAGTGCTAGCTAGTAGAGCTCAAGGGGACCCTGCTTCTCATTCAGCTGGTCTGCTACAACAGTGCACGCCAGCGCGTGCAAAAGTAGAACCGCCAAAGCTGAGCTATTAATTGTTCAAAGCTAATTTTCTACAATGACTCCGTCAATCTAGAATGCATTTAGGAATGGCAGGCGCTTGTGGCCTAAGAAACAGCAGTTAAGGGACTTTTGCGCTGAAACAAACAGGCGCATGCATGCGCGCGCACTTGCAATCAACCCCATGTTCACGTGAGACAAGTCATTCCACAACCCTAGCCTTAAACTCTGCCAGTGCTTGAAAAACCCACCTGCAGGCACCACAGCTGCCAGCCGACAAACTGATCCTCTTCTTCTGAATCTGAGTCCATGTCTGCAGGCAATTGCTTGAAGTCAACCAAGAGGAGGCCACTTGTGCCAATAAAATTGCGAGCAGGAAGATGCTCCACCATGATCTTCAGCATCTGCAGGACATTGTCCTTGATGCTGAAGCGGCAGGTCTCAGGATCAAAAGAAACACAACCATTGCCAGAGCAGGAGAGTTGGTGAGCTCGAATGAATCTTCCCAGACTGTAGGAATCTGGGCGAGCCATCACTAGCCAGCCATCACCATCCTTGAGAAACTGCTGTCTCATCTGCGATTCGATCAGGCGAAGCACTTGGAATTTGCCATGTCGCAACTGAAGGGTTTCATAGCCTTCCCTTTTTTCATAGCCCAAATGGTGCAGAAGACCAAGAGAGCGAGGGTCATCATCTTTGTTGTCCTGATCCTCCTCCTCGTCCTCCTCCTCACAGTCGCCACCATTGTTGCCATCCCATCTGGTGGTGTTTGTCATGAGAGCTGTTGATCCGCTCACCATGTCAACATCCATGGAGTAGTAAATGTCCGCTTTGCTCTCTTTGTAGCGCTTGCCCATGTGTTTCATGATGATGTCAATGGTGGCAAACAATGTGATTGTTTGATTGAACTTGCCAATGAAATGGCAACCAAGAAGCTTGCAACTTGGGACAGTTCCATTGAACTTTCTGCGGCAATGGGGCATGAAAAATGTGCAATGGTTGGGAAATTTTTCATCAGTCCGCATCTTGCTTGGACATTTGCCCATGATGGGAACAGGAACGATGTTGCTGTTTATCAAATCGGAAAGAAGCTTCTCCGGATTGGGAGCATTGATGTCACGTGATGCAAAAAGATCACTGACAGGACCCACCAAGGTGAACCCACCCCTTTTGTCACAACGGAAAACCTCATGGCAAGCATGTTGATACCTTTCAGAAAGTGCTTTGTTTTCCATGAGATTTGTGCCTTCCACAAGAGGGTGAGGCTCAAAAAACTCATTTGCATCCACCCCCCACCTGTCCAGAGTGACCCAAACTTCCGCGATGCTTGGATGGCCCAGAAAAAGCTTCTTTCCAAAAATGGCATTGATGCACACCTGAGCAATCTCCGTGGTCAAGCTTTCATTCAATTGACCATCGTTTTCCTTAAAATGACCAGTGTGCGCTGCATTGAAGCAATCGACCTCCAACAATCGATCGATTTGATCCTGGGCAACAATGGCTATTTTTCCGTCTTTGCAGTTAATCACTAGCTTCTCCAGCTGTTGACAAGCACCAGAGATTCCATTCTGATCAGATGCAATCTTCATCTTCTTGGCCTCCGGTGGCAGCATGCCGTCATCACTCATGGCTGTTGGTTGTTTTGTGGTTGGCTTGCCAGTCAATGGGGGATGGGACTGCTTGGGTGAGCCCAAGGCGCTGTTGGTCAACATGCACCCAACATGTTGTGGCTGTTGATTATGGCGATGACCTGGGTGGCGCGCCTCGCGCGAAGTGCACCAAAATTGACTGCGCGCAACTAATTGCTGGATGATGACTGGTCAGCCCCAACCTTAATCAACAATGGTTGAGAGTCTTGGGACACACCAGCTTTGGTTGCTAGCTAGCTAGCTAGCTAGCAAACCAGCTGCGCTGCAGGCTAGCACATGCAGCAGCACCTATGAGACCACAAATTGAGCGCTTAACAATTCTTATCTTAGGGATCTAAACCCTCTGCGACAGCATCACAAAAATTGTCCATCCTTCTTTGATGTCGAGCAG
>ENA-ORBV01008712-ORBV01008712.1-microbial-mat-metagenome-genome-assembly--contig:-NODE-8712-length-16936-cov-4.927161_pt1 | contig 16936 bp, 12 predicted proteins | sample MGYA00237777_ERZ505514 | MGnify/ENA primary metagenome ERZ505514 (study PRJEB26160, sample SAMN06269048) | microbial mat metagenome | isolation source: Oligotrophic lake microbial mat | place... | reverse complement strand
ATGTGTATAAGAGACAGCTCGTACATTGTACTACTATTACGACGTACTGGTACTGGTACAATATTGTAGCAGATGGTTGAGTCATCAGTGGACTCTGATGAACTATCTATTAATCTCTATTTTAGAGGAAGTGTGCGCCGATTCCTTCATCCATGCGAAATCATTCAAGGCAAGAAAGCACCTGGTAAATCGGTGCTACTGTAGCTAGTAGTACTCTACCACATCGCAGATAGCTATGTAGACCAGTACCACAGGAGGACATGCATTGTAATAGTTAAGAGATCTTGCTGAACTTCTCACTACTAGGATTTTATGCCCAGATCAAACTTCATTGCTAGCACCTGAAAACTATTCATCCTTCGCACTCGCAACCCTCGTCGGCTGCCACGACAGTTCGACAGCCTGTACACATTTTGCTTCGACAATTTGGATTGCGACAGATGAAGTACTTGTACCCACCGGGGAATGCCATGGAATAGTCGCAATCCGGGCATGTAGCCCAGCCTTGCGGATTATCAGAACTGCTCATTCTTCTTCTTCTGCCAGATCCAGGATACGCAGCTTGGGTCAACAGAGTCAGGTTATTTTCACAATAATTGGCGTCACCAAGGCGACACAATTGATTCCACTCCTCCGTGAAAACTTCCTTTCTTTCTTTCGCTTGTCGCAGGTCGGGCCCCGCAATGATGTTGAAGCAATCCTTTCCGAGAACGATGCGTTTGCAAAGGAGACATTTAGCAGACCGCAAGGTGTCGTCTGTCAAAGTCTCCGTGACTCCATTTCGAAAACATTCGCGACAATGCGAACAGCCGCAGAGGGACAAATTCCAGCCGTCTAGGACTCCCTTCGTCCCATTGTTTGGCTCTCTGTTTTTGTTGCCCTTTCCAATTCGAACAAGAATGTCGCGTCGGCACATTGCGCACTGCTTCCATTCACTCTTTCCACCATTTGTGTTCAAGGCGGTGCCATCGTCCGCCTGGTCGCCGTGCGTCAGTGCTTCAATCGACAACTCCTTGTCCAGCACCTTGCGTGCATCTGCTGCATCCTTCGCCTTTATGGCTGAAAAACTCAGCAAGATAGACCCAACATCCTTTCGCTTTGCAACGGACAAGAGCCAGGCATAGTCGGTTCCGATGAATTCAAATTTGGTGCACGATTTGTCTTTCCCGAACTCTTTGACCTCCACTAAATGAAACAAGACAGAAGGACATCGTTTCCTGACCTCAGCTAGGATAGCAGCAAAACGTCTAATTTGATACCTTGCAAAAGGCGTCGTCTGCAGAACTTCGAAAGTATTCGCCGCTTTTGACAGCTTCAAAATCGTATCCTTGAAAGTCTTGGCCGAAGCACTTCCACCGGGACCAAAAGCAAATTCCTCTTGTGAGGGAACATAGCTGCAGTGTCTGTAACTGCCCTGAGCGCAGAGAGATCTCCAAAACCCACTCGCCCTGCAAGCCTCGCGGCCAACTGCCATTGCTGTTGAAGATGGTCGTTGGCCTGAGAACGATTTGACGTGCACGTTTGAGCATGTCAATGCCGGGCTGTCTTTTATTTCTTTGATTACGGATTTTGTCTCAGTGTTGAAATCATACGGGGGTGAAAAAGAGCCTTGACTGCTGGATGGTGTGAATTCCAGCACCGCTTCGTGCTTCCTCATTTTTGACCTCCATGCCGAACCAAAACCCATGCACTCATGCAATGCTTTTCGGGAGCGCTCGCATGCCCGGTAGACATGTAACACGCGCTTCGGCGTGTCCACAGAAATGGACAACACATTGGAAATTCTGTGAAATTCGTCCTTTCCAAAAGAGCGAAAAACCTCGTACAGCTGCGACGAGCTGTTTAGTGCATCCTCGACCGTCATACCGCAAGTATATCGTAAGCCGGTGGACTTGTTGAAGACTTGATCTGTTTTTTGTCGTCTATGCATGACGGATGCCAACTCTTTCTGGACGGCACTTTTGGCAGATTCTACATCACTTTGAGTGCCAGTGATTCGCACGAGGTTCCGATCAAATGAAGCAACCAGTGCCGATACATGCGTCATTTCCTGGACCTTCTCGAAGAATCCGAATTTTTCTAGTTCGCTCAAGATGGATGCCCCGACATACTTGACTGTGACGCGACAAAGATTTGTACGATGTGCATCGAATGAAACCCTACTTAGCCAGCGTGACGGGGCTTCCTCCTCAATCCAATGACCTTCGACTACACTGGCATCCATCATGAAGACCGACGTCAGATCCCTGAGGCAAAAAAGCCTCCCATGAAGCAAGAAGGAAGGCTGGACTGCGTCTTCTCTGACAGCAGGCAAGTCACTTTCGGGGCCATCCAAGTCCGATATTTCGTTTCCGTCTATTTGATTTTCCTCGTCCTTCATGAACTCGAGCTCTTTGGACATTTTCGACAAAGACTTGTGTAAGCACGAGTCCCGGTCGAGTCGGAGGACAACTTTGGGGTCAAGAAGGCGGGATCCACTGCTGTTGACGAATTCGGGCTCAGGGCACTCAGAAATATGGTGGAAATAACCAGATATCAGTGCGCGTAGTAAGCATTCGTCCTCCCTGTCGGCGAACGCTTCGGGCGTTGCGGTGGCAGGTACTTTCTTCTGCTTCTTGAGTTCTTGATAGCATTTCTCCGCATCCTCCTGGATTCCTTGAAGGACTCTAAAATCAATCCCCCGTTCGCCGCATTTCTTTTTCAAGGACTTCATCCCGCCCTTCTTGACACGCTTGAATGTTTTTTCAAACCATTCTAAATGCTTCAGAGACCGGAGATGGTCGCCATAGACGTGGCTTGTTGTCTCTTCTTCGTCCACCTTTGCATGCTGATCGAAAATGGTCTCGTCTGATGACATCAGGACAGCGAGATTGATGACTCGCTTGATGTGTTTCGGATATTTCTTACATGCGTTGAGCATCATTCGAATGCTTTCGGGTCGAATGGATGAAAGTTCTGACGCCAATTTTCCATCTTCTGTCAGCGACATACAGCCTTGTTCTTCTTGGACGAACGCGAGGTCCAGCAATCTTTGCTTGGCGCTTTCAATGTCATCTTCGGACGGCGAGTCCAACAGTCCCATGCACTCCACGCTCTGTTGGCAAATCTGAAGAGACAATAGGATCAATTCATCTACCGACTGCTCCAGGATTTTCGGAGTATCATACTCTTTCATTTCCTGTTCATGAAAGTCCAAGGAATGAAGATGGTAGCACCAACCACAGTCAGTACGCCCTGCACGTCCCTTCCTTTGGATCGTCGACGCACGAGATATCCAGCCTTCACTCAGAGCTGAGCAGCGCAGTGCATGATTGTAGCGTGCCCGCTTTGCCCGGCCGCTGTCAATCACAAACCTGACCCGGTCGATCGTCAGTGAAGTTTCGGCAACATTTGTCGAGCATGTGACTTTACGAATCTGACCGGCTCGGCCTTTCCTGCTATCCTGTCCCTTCAGCGAAGACATCTCATCGTGAAGACCATTTCGATGATCAGGGTCCGTGGCCTTGGAAATTGAATCCTGGTCGAGCCTAGAGAACAGTGGATACGCCACGACGAGATCTGCTGTCTCCGATGCCCTTTTCCTGATGCTGCTTACACACTCTTCGATTTCCTTAGCCCCGCTGAGGAACATCAATACATCCCCAGGAGTGCCCTTGGCACCATCAACAATGTGGTCAAAGAGCACATCAACCGAATGTGATACAGCGTCTGATGCCCCGCCAACAGCCTCTTCAACAGGCACATAAATATCCTCAACGGCAAAGTTCCTACCAGGGCAGTCCATTGTAGGGCAGTCATCGAAATAAGCACAAAATCTGGGAGCATCAATGGACGCTGACATTACAACAACTTTGAACGATGGCCGACTTGATTTTGACTTCCGTAAGTACTCGCGAAGAAGGCAGAGACAAAGATCCTGTTCTGTGTTACGCTCATGCATTTCATCAATTATGATACAATCATATTGTTCCACGAAGGTTGGAGATTTCGCCAAATTAAAAAGAAGCAAACCTTCTGTGACGAATTCGATGGCGGTCTTTTCGCTGACCTGCACACAGTCTTCCCGGGAACGCCCACGGCTGCCGACTTTGAAGCCCACCAGGTCTCCAAGTTTTGTCTTGTACTCCTCTGCGACCCTTCTGGCAAGCTTCTGGGCCGCCACCCTCCGCGGTTGAGTGCAACAAATGCGAATTGGGACATCTTCTTCGAGCGCTGTGCTTTGTAAGCTTTGGTACAAGTAAAAGTCATCGGCAATTAGCTGAGGAATCTGAGTGCTCTTGCCGCAACCCGTTCCAGCGGTGATGATAAGTGCTTGCGAAGTGCACATGTGTTTCCGAAGGAGCGAACGCTTGAAGTATGCAGGCATTGGGCCTTGCCTCTTGCCTCCACGAGGGACTCCCAGCAAGCGATTTTCTTCTATGGTCAGCACACGCTCCAAGTTTTTCACCACTGCTTTCCAGTCTTCTCGTCTCTGTTTGTAGCCAACCAAGTTCGTTTCTAGTCGCAGCTGCCAGTTCCGCTTTGCCTGCTCCATTTTATGTAAAATGTGCCCACGACCAAGTTGAACACTTTCTTCTCTTTCGCGTAGATCTGATAAAGCTTCGCCAGCTTTGTTGAACAGTGTCGGACAGAAGAGAGAGCTTGCTGTGTTTTCCAACACGGATGCTTTGCTGTTGAGCAACTCCGCTTTCGACAAGGTTGTATCATCTTCACTACTACTAAGCGCCCCATGCAAGTCTGACAATTCCAGCCGAATGTCAGCTGCTCGGTCTTCGAAGTTTTTCCTCGCCGCCCCAGACATCTTGTCAAGAAATAATTTTTCGCATCTTTCAATTTCCTCGCTAAGGCAGTTTCTCTGCGCATCCATCTCACAGAGCTTCTCTCTATGTAGCTTGTCCTTGTCATGCTTCACCTTGTCTGCCTGCGACTCCAACATTTGCAATTCGCTTCGAAGATGCCTCTCATAGTGAGAAAGTTCGCTAAGTAGAAAGCGAGTGGAACTCCGCGTCCACCTTCGCAATCCTAGTCTCGAGCTCACTCTTCCGTTTGATGGTTTCTGGCTTCGCCGGCATCCAAAACCACAACACCGCCAATTCGTCGTCAACTTCCTTGAGAGGGCTGCGAAGGTCATCGAGTTCTTTCCGACAGGCCCGCAAATCATGCTTGCACTTGTCGATGCGAGGCCTATAGCTATTCTCCAATTGCTGTTTGAACTTGTCGACGCGGCCCCTTAGTCCGACGAGCCAGATTTGAAATGATCCTTCGGCTTCAGAACGCTCGGTCTCTAGATCTTTGATTTTCCTCTCGAGCAACTCGATCTGTTTGTCTTTTCTCTTGGATGCAAGTTCTTTTCTAGCCTCGTGCAATTTGAAGGTTCTGGTTAGTTCCCTTTTCTCAGCCACAATTTTTGCAAGTGGCTCCCGAAACAATGAACTCGCACGGCGTTCGAATTCCGATAATGCCTTGTCCTCGGCACTGGAAATCTGCAAGGTGGACAACATGGTGAGAAGCGCTATGCGTAATGAAGGGAGGGGAATAGTCTACGAGCAGAAAGTGATGACTTACGACAAAAGCATCCGCAGAAGCTCGCTCGACCAGGCTATCTTCCAGATTGTTCCCAGACAGCACGCCCCCGCTTGCCGAGGAAAGAGCTAAGCTCTTGCTCTCTACGGCTTGTATGGTGCGTTCGAGTTGTGTTTTCTGAAAGGAATGGAGGAAATGACACCCAAATTCCTCCGTCGTTCTCCGCCTAAATGCATAAGGCTGCGTCAGCAACTTGTCGACCTCCGATTGAAATGCTTGATAAGTCTGGATACGTGATAAAGGGGCAGGCGTGGTTTGTTGATTTTGCGCCGCCGCCATTTCTTCCCATACACATGGCCGCGACGACGGAATCCCCGCAACGGAATTTTTCAGTTTCCGAAAGGCCTCCAGCGAAGTAGGAACCCTATCAACTAGACTCGAGAAGAGCTGATTCAGCTCATGGATCTGACAAGAGTTGATCCCAAATTGCTTTGCCAACTTGTAAAAAGTATTTTCTACCTCCCCGAGCATTGAATTATCTGTCATAGCGACGTAGTGAATCCAAGCGCTGTCGGAAGGTGGACAGTGCTGTGAGCCAGTAGTACTAGTGCTGCCCTCGTCGTACTTGGCAGCGGGAAGGCTTCTTATCTTGGAAGCATACTTCATGAGAATCGGATGCCAAATAACTAGGTATTTGTCTCCATCCAAATCTCCGCCTCCCATTTTATCTGCGTCTGGGCGACTTCCTTTGGTAGAGAACAAGATCACATTTCGCAGCTGCAACACCGGGTGTCCCGAAGGAAGCTTTTTGACTCGAAGCACTCGAATGTCTCCTGGGTAATAGGAAGGGCTGCGACTGACAATGACATACATCTCCTCCTCTGAGCACAGCGGGCCATCTTCGAGAAGAACAATGCATTCTCCTTCCTTCAAATAATCACCCAACTGTTCTGGAAAGACGGCTCCGAACAAGTTTCGTGATGCTGCCAGGGGAAGCTGAACTTTTTTCTTGTTCAAAGCCGTCGGCAGAGTGCCGAGTGCTGACGCACACTGAGAACATTGTTGAGGGACTTTGGTTTCATCGCTCCCATCGTCGCTCGACTTTGAATTGAGCAGCAAGAGATTCTGAAAGTTGGCCCATTTGTCCTTTCGGCGATCCATACACAACACCCACGCCATGGCAATGGGATCTACCAACGATTTTTGAACGCAGTCTAAATGTTCTCGCTGGAGTTTCAGAAAGTCGTGCTTGTCCACAATCTCACTGAGTAAGCATATCTGCTGTTGTCCCAACCTCCCTGGTGACGCTCGACTGTAGTCACAAATGCCAAGTATATTCGAAAGCTCGTCACAAGCTTGTCGACTGGAAGACACTTTGAGCATGGATTGGCGAAGAGAAATTTTGTGGCTTGTCGTGTTGGTAGGATCCACGAGTAGTACACCTTTGCACACTTTTCCTTCTCGGCCAGTATCTAACAGGGAAACAGTTCCACAGTAGCGAATCTGGAACACAGAAGGGCAATCGTCGTTTCCGCCAGGTAGATTCAATTGCTCCTTAATCCACAAGGCAAGCTTTTTGGAAATCAAGCCTGGACCATCGGTAAAGTCATACTTCCCATTCTTCCAACTTGGAATCTCTTCTACAATCGTGTCCTTCGGAATGGCCACGGGTGTAATCCCACTGAAGAGTAGACCGGCATATTTGACCCGTTTGGGAGTTCCCTTTTTCAGTTCCAACTCTCGCAAACGAGGAAGAATTTGAAGGAGAAAGCTTTCATTCTCTTGGAGGCAATGGGAACGCCGAAAAATGTAACAATGCCTTTGAACTTGAGAGTTGCTGCACCCGATCAAATGGTACAATTCCATCGCCCGTGATGCTAGGGTTTCTTCTTCTGCCACGCCACTTTGGTTCTCCTCGTTATTATTGTCCTGGTTGTTGTTTCGCAGACCTGCAAGTATCCCATTTTGCAAAATCCTTTCCCGCAGAGGATCTACATCATAGCTGAAAAAATTCCTTTTGCCATTTCCATTGTCTTCTTGTTCCTCCTCGGCATCATCCATTTGGACAATGAAATAATCCTGGGACACTTTTTCTTGTGTTGTCGCGAACTGAAAGAACAAATTCGAGGAAGTTTCCACATTGTACTTTACAAATTTTCGATCGTGGAGACTGTAGGTAAAATGACGCAACCAAAACAGCCCTTGGCGTGGTGGTGCTTTCTTTTTCTTTTTGTTCTTTTTGGATGCTTGCTGTTGTTGCTGCTGCTGCTGCTGTTGATCCGTCAAACGTTGGAGGGAGTCTCGCCAAACAGCCACTGGCATCTCCACTGGACCACTTTCCTCCATGATTATTTTTCTCTGTTGCGTCTACCTCAAATGATAATAATGATGTTGATTTATTTTCAAGAAGATCAATGATGAACATTTCAAGCGGTACATAGAGCCAGTCCACCAAACGCTTCACTCGTGTCCGTCTTTTCGGCATTAAATCTATTTCATTCATTCTTCCCATCCCATCTGTGTCTGAAGCCAATAGTGCATGCTTGGTGCAACTACCTTACTTGCTAGCTAGCTAGCTAGAGATAACTAGCTACATTGCTTTAGTCAGTGGCTTTCTAATATTGAATGAATGAATGAATCTTTTTGTTCCTTGTTGCCAAACCTGCATGCACCGAAGGATTAAAATCGGAAAGATCGAGCAAGTGCGCGTCCGATTCGAAATACATCGGCGAAGTGAGTCTCGAAACTGACGTCACACACTCAACGCCACGAATTTTAAAAGTTGAACTTTTTCCTCCCTTTCTCGAGAATGATGACGGTCGCAATGACATAACTGATAACTATATGAACAAGACTATAGTTAGTCCAGGACTTGCACCTATAACAGTCGCGAGTATACTACAAGGAACAATACACTATTTTCGCTGTTATAATCTCACAGAAGAATAAAACTCACTGCAACCATGGTGATGGAAATTATCGATCTCGATGTCATGATGAGTTATGGTTGGGTGACGGCAAAGCTGGCCCTGGCGTGCTCTCCGATTCTGGCCATTGGTCTCATGTTGGCGTGTGCCCATGAAGATGAGGACGAAGAAGAAGCCAAACGGCTTCAAGCCAAAAAAGCAGGAAGCTGCAAGTCCTGATAAACAACGAATGTGGGCCGTGCCATAGTGGGTTCGAGTGGTCGTGGGATAGACGCAAGAAATGAAGTCCAGTAAAGTGGATTGTAATGATGGGGGTGGCACCGTCCAGCACCACGACAACTGACCAACAAAATGCACGCGAAAAAAATGGCACACAAAAATGAGGAACACATTCCAGTGACACAAATCCAATCCAATTCGACTTTGGGGGGGGCTGCCTGTTATTTTCTGTTACATCGGGAATGACGGAACGGAGCCAAGCAGAAACGAACGGATCGATTGATTTGTGTGAATGATGGTGGATGAATGGCTACAATCTTTTTTCATATTCTTCATCACTCCAAGACAGGAGTTGATGTGAGGACGAAAGGAAGAAATATAGTGGCATTCTCTGCTTGACGAAAAACACTGGATAGATATTCGTGACAAGATATTTTTGGAAACTGTACAATAATAAATTCATAATAATGGTTGACTGACCACCAAACAATATACTTTTTACTTTTCGTGGGGAAGAAAACCAAAGTAGGCCGACGAAAATAGTGTAGGAGAGGTGGTGCCAATCCAAGCTGAGATTTCGTTCCATACGTCGCTGGCGTAAGAGAGAGAGTTGACAACTGCATGTTGTTACCTCACTCATCATCATCCGTGTTTGCCTTGTTAACATGATGACCATACTCCCAGGCTTCGTTTTTGTTCCTACAAAATAGATGACTAGCCCCCTTTGGAATTCTTCTTGACCGGCTGCTCTTTGGTGCAGACTGGGCAGAAGGAAATACAGTATGCAAATTGACTTGGTCCTTTGTGATGCTGCTGAACTGGCACTTCACTTCAATGCCGACTTATTGCACTTTCTTGTGGCCCAGAGCAGCATGATGCACATCTGGTAAATTAAATGCATTTAAGCAAAGCAAGGGAACACTTTTGCTTTTTATCAAAATGTTGCCCCCACTGCACAAAGGCACAGCAACCTAGCAAATCATTGTGCTGATCAAATGAACACTGTTTCCTTTGTTCACTTGATCTGGCAAATCAATCTGCTGTTGATTTGATGTGTTGTTGGCTTGTCCCAGGAAGGCACAAATGTCAATTCAGACTGTTGTCACAGTGACTCCGCAAGTGAATGTCTCTTGCATTGGCACACAATGTGTTTTGCTGCTGTCTGTGCTGACATGCAATTCAAAGGGTGTGTTTGCCAATCCCAATGGTCTGTTGACCCAGTGCATTTGTTAGTTCCATTTGCCTTCCACATGGAGTCAGTCAAGCACCAAAAGGAAACCCCTCAAAAAACTGAAAATGGGGTTTGATCATGCTTCAAGTTTTGTGGCTGTGCCATGGAAAACTGAAGCTCTGTTAGACTTGTGAGGAAAGGAGTTGAATGGAAGCATGAATCTTTGGAAGAAAGTGAAAGTTAGTTTTGGATTCTAGCATGGTTCAGAGCTGTTTTGGTGCATTTCAACCCAAAGAGTGTGCTTGCATTTGTTGAGGCAACAGAGATCAGAGCAACAATGAAGGTGTCATGGGTCCATCTTTCTTCAAGGACAGCTCTGCTATTTGCATGCCATGCGGAGTTGCTCCTCAGCATGCTCTTTCATGCCATTGAACAAGGGATGCAATGGACAAACACCCACGGTTTCTCCTGTTTTGTTTGCCAGCAGATTGGAATCGTTCATCTTGATGCTCTGACTGCTTGAGACAACAGTGTTTGGTGAGCGGTGTCACATGTTGTCATTTCAAGATGACATGCCATGAGTCACACCAAAGTCACAGATCTTGGCATTTGTGAGCCTTCAGACCTGTGCTGGTCACAACATGTGTGATGATCAGCAGCTGTTGTCAATGTTGTGTTGAACTATGAAATCAAAGACTGTTTAGCTCCTGCAAAAGACAAACCAAGGAGTTGGAGTTTTCAACTAAACTGAAGCAAATGAATTCAGCAGAATTGGATTGACTTCAACCCAATGGAATCAAACTCAACTCAACTCAACTCAACAGCAAATCGCGCACGTTTGAGAGGGTTTGACATGCAATCTGTTCAACCTTTCTCAACTCTTTTCAACTGCATTCAACCAAAATTCAAGGTGGCAAATTCAATTCAATTGAACCTTTTCAACTCACAAGCATTTTCAACTGTTTTCAACCATTGGGTCACAAAGTCATGAATCCCACAACCTCCAGACCCAGACACACGGACACACATGATGCGATACGTACTATCTACTACGAAGCTATTTAGCTTGTAGCCAGCTAGCTAGCTAGCTGGCTAGCTAGCTAGCCAGCAACTGTTAGCACTGTGGCATGTGGTAGCACTGTCACGACTTGATCCACAACACGACTGTTGTGCCATAATTAACCAATGCACGTAAAACAAGTGAGCGCTCAACCGTGAATTAATAACAAACCACGTCTGAGCAACTCCGACTACAGAAACTTTTGCCATAGCCAAAAATGCACGTCTGCAGTTCAGAAGTAGTAGATCGATCCGGCTTATCCTACTATTCATTGTACAAGTAGTGGTAACACACAGAGCACCCATCGGCCACTTAGGTGGTGCCAGGCAAAGATTGCTTGGACTTCGGTCATAATTTACTTTTTCATAATTTTGTCGAAAGAATCGATCCGACGGCAGAAATAAGAAAACTACAATCATGTGCAACGTTCCTTCCATCTTTGCACCTCCTCCGGGTCAGGGCGGAAACAGCAACAACAACAACACGTCTACGAACGTTCCTTCCATCTTTGCACCTCCTCCGGGTCAGGGCGGAAACAGCAACAATAACACCAGCAACAACAACACCGCGTCTACGTACACACCCTACTCGGCGGCTCCAGCTCCTCCAACAAACACGTACCAGTACCAACCACAGGCAACCCCTTCGGCACCACCCAGTACTGACGAAATGGGTGCTATTGAAGCACAACAAGCCGATGCCGACGAAGAAGAACAATTGCGACAAGCCATTGAAGCCTCCACAGCAACGCCAGTGGATGATGACGAGGAAGAGCAATTCCGAAAAGCCATTGAAGAGTCACTGAAAATTGAAGAACAACGCAAACTCAAGGACGAAGCATATCAAAAGCAACGCGGAAACAGCAACAATAACACCAGCAACAACAACACCACGTCTACGTACAAACCGTACTCGGTCTGCGGAGCGGATGACAATACCTACTTCAACGAATGCGCAGACGGTTACGACTCGTACGTGCGTCAAGGCCTATCGTTACAACCAAAACCGACTCCCTCTTTGACACAGAAAAATGTCTTGGAGCACACCTGTCGTCTCCATCCACCAAACAACCATGGGACAAAGACTCCTACAAGACGAATCCTCCAAACCGTCAAGAGCCGAGAAGCTACTAGTGGCAGTGGCAGTCGCGCCCCGGTCAGAGCAGCCGGCGACGCGAGGCGTGGAGAGGCGATCCGTGATGGTGTGGCCGAGTTTGGGGGTAAGCTGCTTGGCGAGTTGTTCGGACCGGTAGGTGGCGTGGGTGGATATATTGCGGCATATATTGGGGCACAAATTGTGCTGTCTATTGTGCGCTTGGCTGTCAATACGTCGAAGCAGCAGTATTTTCCTGTTGGGGCAGACGGTGCGCGGTGTGTATCATCGAAGATGAATAAGACTCTTGTTGAGGGTTTATACTGCACAAGCGGCCACCCAATGTTCAAGAAAATACACAAGGGTAACCATGAATGTAATATCTGCGCTTGTTATCTCCCCAGCGGGAGTAACCACTCGAAGTGTAATGGTGGTGGGTCGTGTACATACGACCTTTGCTCAGACTGCGAAGGCAAACAATTGAGAGGTGCCACGAAAGTAGCTCAAACCAAGCTTCGCTGCCCAAACGATCATGACCTAGAAATGCGTGTGGTCTTGCCAAGCGGCAAAGATGGTACCTTGATCTGCAGTGGATGCAAGGGCGCTCTAGTCTCAGGAAATGTTTTCCTTCCGTGCAAGTGCTCCACGGGTGACCATAACTACTGCATGACTTGTATCGTCAATCGTGGTTGGCGCGAGCAAGGAGCGAGTCCAGGCCGAAAAGATGCGACCGATAATCGCTGTCCAAAAGGCCATGTGATGTATTTAAAATCACATATCTCTACAAGGTACTGCAACCATTGTCAACGTTGGTTGGTGGCCGGAAGTGTGCATCCAAAATGCAGTGATTGCGACTACGATTTGTGCGTTGATTGCGTGACGAGACAAGATTGGTACTTCTCTAGCTGAAGGTCTCTACTAGTACGGTATATGTGGACCAAGGAGCGCTGGAACTGTCGGAATCCTTGGCCGAACTCACGAGAGGTGCGGTCGAGGGCTCAATGAATATCTCGAGAACAGACGGAAAATGCGGCACTCGTTGGCATCAATGATTAAGAGGGAGCTAATGTGCGCTCTTTTGTTTACTAATCATCTTTTAAAAACTCATCTAATAATATCAGCCCATAACAACGAACACCAACCGATTAGACTAGCTAGTCTAGTAGCTAGCTATCAGTAGAGTCCTCGCTCACATGCTTAACTAGCTACCAGTAGCTAGTACATACATTGCTGCCTTATGCATCCCAAGTTAATAATTTGATTTGGTCTGAATTAAGACGATCGATAAATTCAGTAATACTTGAATTATTGTGCATGTCACGAACAAGCCGCCTTCGAAGGGCTCCACCGATTGGCCCACCGTCCGCTTCCTTTCGTTCCCTTGTCTTGGCCACGCTTTGCTTTTTCTCTTTGATTGCTGCTTTTATTGGTGTCACCAGCTTTGGAGGTTCTTCTTCTTCTTCCAACAACAACAACAAACACAACAACCTCAAAAACAACAATAGCCACAATACTAAAATGACCAAGGTTCGATTTGATACACCTCAAGAAATTCCGGACGATATCGTCTCGCATTTGGATGCCATTTTGGTTTTGGGAGGAGGCGTCCCCAAATCCATGGACGAACCCCCCATTTTCACACAACGCCGTTGCGATGATGCCGCACAAGTCGTCCAACGACGCGACGACAACAACAACAACGCCAGCAGCAAAGGACTCCCCATTTTGTGTCTTTCGGCAGGAACGGCACATCTTCCCCAATTCATCAGTCAAGATGGACTTCCGGTATGGGAAGCGACGTCATCGGCGGCGTATTTACTGAGCAAATATGCCGACCTCATTGACAAGTCCCAAGTCTATGTGGAAACGACTTCTTACGACACTATTTCCAATGCCTTTTTTGCGCGGACATCCTTTACGGACATTAGTGGATGGCGCAAATTGCTCGTTATTACCAATGAGGTATGTTTGTTTGTCATTTGTTGTTATAGTTGTGTCTGTGTGTGTGGTCATGAAAATGCTGCTTTATTATGATTATTATGTATGACTTGGATTTTATTAATCGTTTACTCATGCAATCACATTATTCTATTTTGAAATGGATCTTTTACCAACAATTATCAATCAACATCATTATTGTATCACCACCAACAAAAAACAGTTTCACATGGATCGATCCCAAGTTATTTTCGATTGGATCTTTGGCATGGACACCACCCAAAACAACCCGTACCAATTGTATTATTTGGCACCACCCAATATCGGTTTGACGGAGGCTGCCGTCCAAGCCCGCAAGGAACGGGAAGCCGCCAGTCAAAAAAATATCGAGACCCATTTATCCCAAAAATATACCGATATGAAGGGTGTTTGGACCTTTTTGACACAGGAGCACGCCTTGTATACGGCGCATAAATTAGTGGAACGAGGGCGGGCCACGGCGGAGGAAGTCAATGCGGAAAATCAAGCCCTCAAGGAAAGTTATGGACTGGCCAACAACAATAGTCATAAGGATTCCCTTCGTGACTAGTACAGTAATTCAATATTGTAATGTGTGTATGGTACCGTAACATTCACGGCACCGTCTCCACACGAGGGGAGTGTATAAAATAAGTTTTTGGAAACCTTTTCCATCCACCAAAGAATTACTAGATGGAAGTGGTCTTTTTACTTTCTTTAGTGCACATGGGAAAACCCTAGGCATGTACTCGTTCGCTTCAGTAAGCTATTACTATTGTGGCTTTGTCTACTAGCTACTTGGAGTACTGTAGTCAGCTATTGCCAGGTAGCAAGTGAAAGGTATTGGCATACTACTAGCTACTAGCAGCTCTAGTAGCAGCCAGACTGGCTGCTAAAAATAATCATACAGTAATACCTGTTGAGGGCATGCACTCTATTAGTATTTTTCCAGCTGGGGGAAATGGTGCGTCCAAGTGTTCGTCTTGAAACGCCGGTCGGCACGCTTTCATGTAGGTTTTGGGCCACTTTTTGAAAAAGGCAACTGCCACTTTCATTCGATACAAATTAGCGCCCTTAGCTTCGAATTCCGGGACCCTCCTTTGAGTCCTTTCTGATATTTCGACACTCATTCAACTGACAGAACTCTGACAAAAATCTTCACATCTGCTTTTGCTCACATCAGTTATATCCCTCATACTCAGACCTGATCTCGCTTCGAGACACGTTATCTCTACTTCTTGCATACATTCAATTGTAGTATTGGCTTCCTCACACGATATCTCGGCCATAAAATGAACAGCCCTGTAAGTGTAAGTGCAAGCGCAGCGCTCAACCAGCAAGCACCAGATATTACATACCCGATGACAACCATTCGAAAACTTCGACTGAAAGCTCGACTCGCGACAAATGTAATTGCTTTGACTATCTTTGTAGGAGGGGCTTTTTTCCTCATCTATTCGAACCGTGAAGTATCCACTGTCGAGGCGGTGCGCAGCAGAGAAATCCTAACGCTCTTTGAGAATTCAAAGGAGGCATTTTATAACCGAAGAATGATGGATAGCAGCAATCTTGGAGAAGCACAAAATGGCAGTGATCATGAACTGATTACACCAACGAAGATAAAGGAGGCCAATCAAACAATGTTCACTAACCCTGAAAGCATTCCACAAGAGCTGGTCAACCGCCTAGATGCAATTTATATCCTGGGCGGAGACAACCCGCTCTCGCCTAGAGACCCATCGGTGTCGGTTCAAAGAGCAATTGACGATGTTGCCAGTCTATTGGAACGAGGAAGAAAAAGTGCCCTTCGAACAAGTCATCCTCTAAATACTTCAGTAGTATGTTTATCCACTGGATACCCCAAGATATCTGGATTATCCGTGATATCACAAGCAGCCATATCGGCCTCTTATCTACTCAGGAGTACCAGTGCCAACGGCACAGAAATGATTGACCCAGACAATGTATTCATTGAGACGAACTCCATGGATATTATTGGGAGTGCCTTTTATTCTCGAACCCAGTTTGCGGATCACAATGATTGGAAGAACATACTGATTGTTACCAACCAGGTAAGTAACTGGATCGCCATATCTTTTAACTTTGAAAACTCACACCTGCACATCCTGTTGGATACGCCATGTACAATAACGTAGCTTCGCCTTGACTATACTAAAATGGTATTTGAATGGATCTACGGACTTGATAGAACCCAGGGTGAGAAATACAATCTTTACTTTCTCGCTCCTCCTGACATTGTAGTAGAAACACCCCCTTTGACAACCAGTCTGCAAGAAAAGGTGGAGCTTGTGAAAAAGGAGCTTATGCCGCATTATAAATCGATGCGGGATCTCTGGAAATTCATAAACCAAGAGCACAAGCTGTATAGTGCGAAGCATCTTGGTGGAGTACAGAAAGATCCAATGCAAGTAAAATAATACCTCCACACCAGAGCTTGCAGTAGCTTATTACTGTACACAGCCAGTTGAGTGCAGAAGCTAGCTCCGGCCCCATTCTCAGTGCTCTGTTTGCTGTCGCCGCCGGGTTGGCGCAACAAACGGTCCAAATAACGGGGGCTGTACATTGATATCCGTGCCACTTCCTCTTTATGCGGATTCTTTGGGAAATTGACATTCCAAGTAGGCAAAAAATCTTCTGAGGAAAGGTAACTCCTATATTCGAGTTTAGGCGGAATTAGCTAGAGAAGCATCAAGCGATATAAATCTATAGTAATAATTCGGCATCGGGGCACCGACTTCTTAATTCTTGTTGGCAAATGATGTAGTACTGTAGGCACAGGAAAGGTTGTAAGACTGACTCGTGTAATACAATACTAACTGCTGGCACCTATGCTATTTTAGACAATTCCCATACCAGTATGGGATGGAAGTACCAGGGGGGTAGCATTCTTGCTGTCTCTTATACACATCTGACGCTGCCGACGAATAGAGAGGTGTAGATCTCGGTGGACGCCGTATCATTAAAAAA
>ENA-ORBV01008711-ORBV01008711.1-microbial-mat-metagenome-genome-assembly--contig:-NODE-8711-length-16936-cov-6.076280_pt1 | contig 16936 bp, 19 predicted proteins | sample MGYA00237777_ERZ505514 | MGnify/ENA primary metagenome ERZ505514 (study PRJEB26160, sample SAMN06269048) | microbial mat metagenome | isolation source: Oligotrophic lake microbial mat | place... | reverse complement strand
CACCTCTCTATTCGTCGGCAGCGTCAGATGTGTATAAGAGACAGATATTTACCAGTATTAGTCTACTAGCTAGAGCTAGCTATTAGTGCCACGAAAAGAAAGCAAATGGAGTACTACAACGAGTACTTAGCTAAGTAGCTATCACTATTAACTACGGAGTAGTTGTTGAGCATTCAGTGGTCCTTAGATAGCTACTACTGTAGCTAGCTAGCTAGCTAGACCTACCTCTAGCTATAGCTAGTAGCTAGTAGGGTTGTAATTTTGATTTTGAACTCTATTTTCACAGTGACCGGCTTAGGTTACCAGTACTAGTAGTAGCTAGTAGGCTACTGTAGTAGCTTGTACAGCAGCAGCTGAGTGGCAAATAGCTCTTTCCACTTACTCACTGACTGACTACGAAGTACTAGAATACTCGATAGCTAGCTAGCTAGTAGCTTGCTAGTTAAGTACAAGTGCTACTACTAGTCTACTACTACTAGCTAGAGTACTAACTGAAGAAGGGTCGTCGCATGAACACAACCACAAGTCAAATCCATCTAACACGATCACTCACTGATCGAGTGGCCGCTACTCTAGCCCGAGCTACTACGACTACAACTAGCTAGCTTCTCGCTAGTCCTAAGAGAAGAAGTAGAAGCAAATAGCTATTAGTTTCAAAGAAATCATCCAAAGCCAGACAGAAGTCAAATCACTACTAGTCAAGACTTTGTGACCGCAACCAACTCGATTCGTTCTCGTTCCAAACGACACTGGCTCCTCTCGACACGCAAACGTTTTCGAACACGACAAACCTAGTAGCAGAACACGTCAACCGCAACAACAATATGATGGTTGGGACTGATTTCTTCCGCCTCAAAAAGGACGGACCTTCGGGCGTTCCCAAAGCCATTGATGAAAATGCCCCCATGAACGACGTGGAAATGGCGACGCCTCCTTCGTCCTCCTCGAAACACCGTAACGATGACGGTCCTCCCATTAAGACCTTGAGCATGACACCCATGCAGATTGAAGCGAGTAACAATATGGGTCCTTTGGGACATGTAGCCAATATTGTCAACAACAACCACAAGGACGATGACGAAGACGACGACTACAAAAAGGTCAATGGCATGCACAAGCCACAGCAACAACAGCAGCAGCAATTGTCGTCGTTACCACCACCGCCGCCACAACCCTCTGGCTTTCCCTTTTTCAAGAAAGCCAGATCCAACGTGAGCAGCAACGGCAGCAACAGCAGTGCTCGTGGCCATGGCAGTGGTCGCGGTAGCAGTGATCCACACAATCCTAGTGATACGGACAGTTTCAAGTCCCTGCGTCGCATGGCCGGCGCGGGGACCTTTCGGATTACCATTCTCATTTTATTCATGGGCTTTTGCATCAGTGGGGCCTTTTTGGGATTGGGGATTAGTTCCGCCGTCCAAGCACAAACGGATGCCTTTGACAGAAACGCCATTGATTTGGTCAATAAAATCAATACCGCCTGGAATGATTATGTCAATGCCGCCTCCATGATTCATGCTCGGTGTCGCAAACGGACATTTGCGCGACAAGATTTTCGATACCTCTACGAGTACTTGCGGGGTGGTGGTTTGGACTTTCAGGCTGCGCAATTTGATCCCAATATTACTCGAGACGAACGAGCCTATTATGAAGAGGAAGCCCGTGAATTTTATGCCACCTACTATCCGCATGTCCAATATCGTGGCATTATTGGATTTGAAACAGCGGAATCTAAAGTCTTGGAACCACGCAGTGAACAAGACTTTTACTTTCCAATTCATTATATGGGTATGTATACACAATGTAGATTGTTTTTGTACATGGTGTGTTTGTGTGATAGGCTCTGGAGATTGGGAGAATGTTCTGTGCTTCGCATCGTTGCAAGCAAACCACCCCTCACCTTCTACTTTGTGCGCTCTTTTTCTGTCCTGCTTGGGTTTCGTTCTGGTTTGGCTTTCATGGTTGTATTTCCACTGTAAACGCAACAACAACACACAATTTGAAACAAACACAAAAATACTATACTGCTACACACTTCACACTCCACACTCACTATACAGAACCTGTCGTGGGCAATGAAGCAGCCATTGATCTCGATTACCATGCTTCCGGGTCACGAAAACGCACCGTCTTGTATTGCATTGAAAACGGACTGCCCGCATTGACAGATCGCTTACGTCTTGTACAAGAAACAGAAACTGCCTCGTATGGAGTCGTATTGATGCATCCGGGATACAATCTCACCAATTCCACCGATGTATGGCCCAAAGATTTGGCCTCCATTGTCATTCGTATTCCTGATCTATTGCGACGTGCTACCGATGATCAGGGAATTCCTGCGGCGGTCTATGTCTATGACCAATCCGACTCCAGTGGCAATCGGTCCGTATTCTTGGGAGGAGTGAAAATTACTCCTGGACAAGACAATGAAGCGGAATTGGAGTTTTTAGATGAAAGTGGATTGGATGGATTGGAAGAATCGACTCGATATTATCGAGAATATCAGGTCAATGTCGCCAACAAGGTTTGGACCATTGCCGTATTGGCCGTGCAAGATACGTTTACGCCTGATATTGCCTTTATCGTGGTGGGCGGTGTCATTATTCTTGTGGCAACCTTTGGACTTTCCTGGTGGGTCAATCAGAATACCAAGCGTGTGGCCAAATTCAATCGTCTCAAAGCCGAAGGGGAAGCCGAAAAAGCATCCTTGATTCTGGAATCGGCACGAAAAGCTGCCGATGCCGAACGAGAACTCAATGATTTTATCGCTCACGAGGTAGGTGACATACACTTCGTCGCATGACTAGTGTTTTTCATGCGAAAGGACCTCTATGTAATATTTCGCGATGTGTTTTCCTTTCTGACAATAATTCCTTTTTCGGCACTTCCTGTCCTCCTGTTTTCTTTTATCCCGGGCTTTTTAGGTGCGAAATCCTGTAGCTGCAGCCATGTCAGCGTGCAGTTTTGTCAAGACAGCGCTGAACAAGAAGGAACCACTCCGGGATGAGGAATCACTTACTACAACCAAAGAAGATGTTTACATTATCGACAATGCCTTGAAATTCGTGAATGATTTGCTGCGTAATATGCTGGACATGCACCGTGCAGCGAACAAACAACTCAAAGTTACCTTGGAGCCCACAGATATTCTGCACGATGTTCTCGAACCCGTACAGGCCATGCTGATGCAACGGGGCGGGAAAGTCGACGTGCAAGTTGCGTGCGAGGATAGCACGTTTGCTCTCGCAGATCGGCTTCGGCTGAAGCAAGTCATGCTGAATTTGGGAAGAAATTCAGGTGCGTAAATAATGAGTGTATACTGGTAGAATCATACGTTGGACAATTTTTTTTTTTAGAGTCCATCACTGCGATCGCTAACAAAACACACACGTTTGGCCCTCGGCCTATTGCTCATATACATACAGCCAAATTTGTGGACGATGGGTTCATTCGATTATCTGCCAAGCCATACGGAGATCATTTAATTCAAATTGCAGTGGAAGATTCCGGCCCAGGAATCCCAGAGGAAAAGAAAAAACTTTTATTCCAAAAGTATCAAGAAAGTCTTGACTTGCTGAGTCAAGGAACCGTGAGTAATTGTAATTGTCATGCGTACTACAAAAGTTGATGTGTGGCCCTAAATAAATGCTTACTGGTGTACTAACATCCAATTTGTAATGTCTCCTCATTATTATCAGGGCATTGGTCTTTTCTTGTGTAAAAACCTGGTGGATCTGATGGATGGACAGATATATTTAGACGACGATTTCGATTGCGAATTACCTGGGCGGCGAGGAACCAGATTCGTTGTGGAATTGAAAATGCCAGCTGAAGATTTCGTACCCGAGGAAATGATGCATATGTTAAATGGCGGAGAAGCAGGCAATAGCAAGTGCCCTTCCGGCGTCGACTATGCAAAAGGGCTCCCTACCGACCTTTCCATATTGTTCGTCGACGACGATCCCATTCTTCGGAAGTTGTTCTCGCGAACTGTCAAAACGGTGTGTCCAGATTGGACCATTCGGGAAGCATCCAACGGGGAGACAGCGCTACAAATTGTGGAAAATGGAAAATTCGATTTGATTTTCATGGATATGTACATGGCCAGTGTTTCAAAGCAGTTATTGGGAACGGAAGCTGTTCAAGAGTTACGTCATCGAGGAGTGACATGCCGCATTTGTGGTCTCTCAGCAAACGACAAAGAGACTGAATTCTTGGATGCTGGAGCAGATGTTTTTACTTACAAGCCATTTCCCTGTGAAAAAGGAGCTTTGCGTCAGGAGCTACTCCGTGTTCTGTACTCACATGATGGAAGTCTGGAAGACCATCGAGCCGATAGCTGAATTAATGCGCTCTCGTGATTCTAAAATATCTTGCTACCCGACGGTGGCAACAGCGATGGCGTTTGATGCCCTCCCAACTTGCTCTTTATTCACGGTATGCCGGGGCATTGCTGGGAAACTCGACTGTTTTGCAGCTACAGTGCTGATGGAGCGGTGCAAAGAACCAGAGCCTTACAACTCTCACATGTAATCTGTGAGAGATTGGCTTGGCGGCTACGTGTGCCAAAGGACATACACGCAGTGTTCGTCCTTTGGCAATCACACTGCGTCGTTCTTGTCGACAATCAATCATGTTCTACTTAATTAATGAACTAATAGATGATGATTTATAGTCTTTTTATTCTTAATGGACTCTCACTTATTCATTGGCTTGCATTAATGACTCCGTTTTTTAATTTTTGTTGGCTGTTGCATGCATGACTTTCTCTACCAAACTGGGATCCAAATGTTTAACGGCCTCCGCAAAATTGCGCCTCAAATTACGCCTCCTTCGGTAAGGATCATGAGCAATGTTATATCCACCGGGATTAATCCATGGCTCATGCGCCTCAATCATACCAGAACTGATATATAAGGGACGATTGAAGAGGCTGACACAGAATTCTTCGTACATCTCATCTGTGAGCGGACAGCAAGCCGGAGCAAATTTCGTTTCCATGGGATCACATTCCACTTGTACGACCTCACTCGGTGCCGCTGTAGCAGCACCAGCCCTCAAGGCATCTTCTTCTAGTAGTAGAGTCGGGGATTCGGTACCAAAATCATCTGTAGGAGCCTCTGTGCGGAAAGAGATTTCCTCTAGAGTCGGCTTGTCCTGGACAGTGAAAAAGACAAGAGTCGCTGCTGGCTGAGCCGTAACGACAACCATAGGAAAAGCGGATAGCATCCAGAGCATCGACGTGCCCATCCAAAATAACGACTTTGACTTCTGAACCATCATCGTGGGATGTTGCTTTCGTTTGCTTGCTTCCAAAAATGGATGAATGATTTGACGGTTTTTGACAAGACTACGTGATAGTATCGCCTTCTTTGCTTACTCGTCAAGAATAAATGGAATAAATGATGTGAAGAACTTTCTGGTACGTTGCGAAATTAAGACTATCAGGTAGCTACTACTCAGATATGCACGGCATATCAATACAGCGAGCGTACGGAACCAACGTCGCAAGTCGCAGAAACGGTGTTGTTAGTGACGAACAGGTTTTGTGGGCTTGGCCTCATTTTGCTAAGTACCATGTTAAACCTATGGTCGCCCATCTCTTTCCCGAAGATTTCTTGTTATTTAACACTTCACGCCAGGCGAGATTCACCATGGAGATTCATTGTACAGTGCTGTAGCTAGCTAGCTAGCTACTGGAGTAGCTACTAGCTAGCTAGCTAGTAACTAGCTAGTAGTAGTAGCCACTATCTACTACTCTAGAGCTTTTAGCAGAATAACAAGCTCGGATTGTGTGTCCCACCTGTCTATTAGATCTAGTAAATGGTGGAAAGTTGGTGCCAGCCTTCTGTGCCCGTTTTGCTTCTGCGGTAGTTTCAGTCCCTTTTGAGTTCATCCCTCCCACAAACAAAATTTGCGCAGTTTGCCCACAAACAGCACACGTCTGTGGAAGGAACTTTACATCAACACTGGTCTGGCCAAATGCAATACAAAAATTAGCAATTTCGTAATTAGGTTAAACAACAAGAACATCCATTACGCGACAAGCATGCGGCAAGAAAAAGATGGCACTTCTTCCAGCAGGAATACCAGAATAACCAGGAAAGCTGCAGTGGAAGCAGCGATTCAGGGTGCTCTCGATGTTCAATATTCCAAACGTCCAGCTCTCCCCGACGACTTTCCAGCCTATGTAGAGCCAACACTACACGGGTGTGCTCATTTAGTCGTGGAAGATGGGCCTGACTTTGGTGATACTTCTACGAACAGGGCTCTCCATGGCGGCGGACGCATTTATCTGGGCTCCCAAAAGGCAGCAGAACCACCTGCTTGGAAAGATTTGGTAGCTGCCAATATTCAAGGAATTATCAATTGTACCAAGCGTGTGCCGAATCATTTTCAAAATAATACCAATAACGACAACAGCAGCGAAAACAACAACGAATTGTACATTCGATATTGTAATGTGGCTGTTAATGACGAGGCACATGCCGATATCTTGTCGTATTTAGAAGGTGCTACAACCTTTCTGCACCACTTAATTCAACACAACATGAATGTTTTGGTGCACTGTGAAAGGGGCATTTCTCGATCGGCCACGGTAGTGCTGGCCTTTTTGATTCGCTTTCATAAGATGACACGAGACAAAGCCCATTTACGTGTCAAAGCAAGGCGCCCTTCCATTAGTCCCAATCCGGGATTTTGGGATCAGCTGGAAGTCTTTGAACAGCAGTGCCGACGGCAAGAGGAACAACGAGGAGAATCCAACGATGAATCAAGTACGACAAATATGCCGGTGGACGAAGTACTAGATGCCCAATGGGCTCAAATGTCCAATGCCTTGTTTGCTACGTGCCGTTGGATGCCCGAACTCCTGAAAAAGAGCAGATATACACAATGCCTACTAGTAGAAAAGGCGAACACGAATGACCAATACCAGGAGCATGTACTGTGTGTCTGTCTGGATTATATTTGGGGAAGAGGGGTGCTGGACATTGATGTGGAGTGGCTTTCCTTTATTTGCCAAAGCCTGGACGAGGATATTACTCCAGCCAAAGGGGGAAGGCAAATCTCCGCTGCTGCAACGGTCCATGAGATTCTCCAAAATGAGGAATCCGAGTTTTGGAGTGTTTGGGGAGGTGAAATCTACCCCACCCAGATCCAGAAAGTATTACTCAAATTAAATATAATCATCTAGTAGCTCGGATGTTAGCAACAGAAAAGTATACTCATACACGCTAGTTCCATGTGTCGATAGTTTAAATCTGTGAGTGAGTGTTGCGCTTGTACGATTAGTTATGATAATTATGATTGAGCATTTATTGTGTAAATGAATATATTATAGTAACGAAGGGAGGAAAGTACCTAGTACTAGTACCAGTTCATAATCGTTCATGGATTTTTTATGGGAATTTGCTCTTGATTATTTAAATGCATGGGCAGTCGCAACCACATAGAAGTGCAGAGCAATCAAATGCTAGGGATTCAGCAGTGCACAACTCCAGCGGAATCGTCCCAGATAGACCTGTGTCCTCCACATGGAACTGGTTGGTCAGACGAAAATTGCCCAAATTGCCAATTTCGCTCGCAATGGTTCCTGATAGCCAAGCATTAGCATGGACGTCCAGTATGCTCAACTTTGTTAGTTCCCCAAGTGTGCTAGGGATGGACCCAGAGAGACGCTGAGGCAAAAGAAAAAGCATAGTGAGTGAAGAGAGCACATAGGTAGTGCTGCTGTAGGAAACCTGAGCAAATGCAAGCACCAATGATCACGCTTACATTTGAATGCAGTGACAATGTCTCCATTTCAGGCAATGCTCCCAGCTCAGAAGGGATGGTGCCACTCAGGCCCTACAATAACAGGAAAATAGGGAGAAATACTAACGTCAGTTTTGCAGTGGTGCATGATGGTGACAAAAAAAGGCTGCAACGCGCACTTACATTGTGTTCCAGGAAGAGCCAGAAGAGATTTGAGAGCCGCCCCAGAGCAGTTGGGATTGTCCCAGTGAGGCTGTTTTCATACAGGTTTAAACCTACAAGGTCGTGCAAGCCACCCAATTCGGCAGGAATTGTACCTGTTAGCTTCTGTGAGAGAAGAGAGGAAAAAGGGCAGCTTCCATGGTGAGCACACATGAGGAGCAGTTGCAAATACAAATCATTTCCCCCCTTTGTTGAGCATATCCTTACATTGGATTGCAGATGGAAGTGCCTAAGTTTACTGAGCAGACCAAGCTCGGAGGGGACGGTGCCCGTGAGTGAGCAAGAATCAATGATTAGCCATTCTAAATTTGTCAGCCCGCCAAGTTCTGTTGGCACTGTCCCTTCAAGCCTCGGATTACCAAAGGTTCCAAGAAAATCCAATCGCGTCATCCTTCCTAGCTCTGTAGGCAAAGATCCAGACAAGTCCTGTTGATAGTTTCAAACGTGTGATGAGTGAGCGTGTTATGGTCGAATCTGGCTACTCATCTATTTTGCAGAAACTTACATTGTTCAGCAGGGCAATGCCATACAAATCTGCAAAAATTGGGTGACGTTGGCAAAAAGATGAGATGGATTTTGGCCCAAAGAAGAAGGGTGCCCAACCGACATACACCCCCCGTTACCTGAAACGTGAGAGTAAACAGTACGCACCGGTAAGATCTCCAACATGTGAGGAGATGGTTCCTTCCAACGAATTGCCATACAATTTTATCATCTGCAAGGAGGTCAACAGATAGAGCTCTGGAGGAATTGTTCCTTGAAGACCATTTTTGTGAAGAAGTAGTTGCTGCAAAAGTCCGCCATCATTGCAGTGATCTACCACCCTAGGGTAAAACGCTGTCCCATCATGACTTCGGAATAAATAATCTTGTGCGTAATAGTCGCACTCGTGGACTCTATAGTCATCTTTACTTCGGCCGATCCAGTTGGTATTGTTCAGCCAGTTGTCTCCGCCTGTACTGAAATACACTGCCGCCAGTGCAAATCTCTGTACAAGCCGGTCATCTGAATACTCTTCTAGGAAAGGGTCCTGAAGGACCCATCGAAGTGCCCTGGATTGCGCGGACTGGCGATCGTTGACGATAGAAGCCAGTGTATAGTTTGGAAGCTTCAGTCGTTGCAGAACAACGTTGACAACGTCTGTCAACGACACTTCAGCTTCCGTGGCATTGATGGAGGTTGGACCCTGTGCCACCTCCACCTCCTTCTTGTGGATATCCCTCGATGATAAGAGCCCAGCCGAAACCAGGCCGGCAATACAAGCCATGACTACGAGAACCATTATCCATCGGCGCGTGAATGGGGCTGCTGCCCTTGGTGGTGCATTCTGGCAGCCACTCTTGACATCAATGCGCTCTGCCTGAGGAAGATCTTGTGGGTCATCCGTCACTGCCGTCGCCACGGCCAACTGATCATCACTACTGTCATCCTCAAAACATAAAGAGGAGGAATGGACAGTCACTTGAGTTGCCGATTGTCTCAAAACAACAGGTGGAGGATGAGACTGCGAGGAGCGCAAAAAGGTAGGGACCACATTAAAGGCACCCGGCATCGAGCGTGCAGGTCTAATTCGTCGCGTTGGCTCCACAGCAGCGTGATTGTCTTCAGAATTTTCCACTGCAATGCCTACGGCTGGCATTTTAACTCCCGCCCTGGATTTCTCTGCAGATTCATGAGAGGAGGCATTTTCTTGGTACTCTTCTCCACTTTCGAGGTCTCTGGCGGCCATCTTCATGTCCCCACCATCTTCGCCTTGTCTTCTTGTCTTTCCCTCACTGGAAGAAGCAGACGCCGCAGCAACTCCAACTGCAACATTCAACCTAGAGTCGTAGCCCTTCAAACAAGAGGCATTTTCTTGGTACTCTTCTCCCTTTTCTAGGTCTCTGGCAGCCATCTTCTTGTCCCCATCATCTTCGTCTTGTCTGCTTGTCTTTCCGTCACTCGAAGAAGCAGACGCTGCAGCAACTCCAACTGCAATATTCAAACAAGAGCCATCACCCTTACCCTTAAAGCAGGAGTCATATTCCTCCTCGTCCAATACCAATGAAAGTAACTCACGTTGCCTCTTGGCTTCTGCCTTTTCCTCTTCCTGTTCAAAAATGCTGCTGCTGGGGGGAGCTTTCGCTGCTGCAGTAGGTGCGCCCAAACCATTACTACTGCTGCGACGAAAGGAGGACCTGGCGGCAAGTGCCATGACCCCCGTGTTGGAAAGTTGCTGTGGCGTTGCCCGTGCTTCCTGGGCACTAGCTATACCCGACAATGGCTTGCGGTGAACGATGGTGTTTTGTTGTTCGTCGAATCGGGCTCGTTCTTTTTCCTCCTCGTCCTCAGCGCCCCATAGAGTTTCCAAATACGATAAAGCTTCATTTTGGTTGTTGTCTGACTCCTCATTTGACTCCGTCTGGACGCCATCTTTGGTGACTGCTGTATGGTTGTCAGTCATGATCGGATAGGCAGTCTAGATAGACTAGGCTGATACTTGTGAACTGTTGGGTTATAGCTGCTTGCACAGGGATATCTTTATGGTTGTTACCAGTTCTCCTTGTTGTATTGTAAGCCGATGATTTTTTTTGTGTCTATTCTGTTTGTTGTTGTTTCTATGGTACAAGAAAAATAATTTTAAAGTAAGGAAGCGTAGCTGTACTACTAGCTAACTAGCTAACTAGTAGAGTAGCTAGCTAGAGTGCAGTAGTGCGGTAGGTTACCTTTGAAGCTGGTGCAATTAGCCAGCAGACTGCTACTCCGAGTAGTGCAGCGCCTACAGTGCTCAAATGTACAGTAAGCTTTCAGGACGTAAGCAGTACTAGCTAGTAGTTCATGAGAACAACACGATTATCGAGTTAACGTCACGAGACGATTCGCCAGCTCAATTACTTATCTGCCATGCCAGGAAGTTTCGCTGAGAACATATCTCGTCAGCAATGATCATACGTAATAGAACGTTCATCAATCGATATGTGGACAGGCCTGGGAGAGGCTATAGTAAGTGGACGTCAATGGGAGGGTTCCTGTCTATCAATAAGTACGACGTATGAACCTGATTAGATGGAGCTTCTACAATAGTAAATAGGAGTAGTGAAACAGAAATGTCCAAGCTACTGAAATCGTAGGTGAGGACATAAGAAAAGAAGTCATTGATCCGATGACGTAAGTGTTTTAATACAAGAATAGACTCTTGTTTTTGTACTGAAGTACTTACTGTTTAAAAATGACCGCTGACGTGTGGACTGGCATCAGTGTTTAAATGCCGCATGCAAATTCCAATCCTGGCAAACCTGTGCAGGATGCCGCAAGGAAATCAAAAGCTTAGAAAACAAAGCCAACCTAAAATCAACTTGAGCATGGGCTGCATGGGATCAATGCAAAGACAGTTGGTCTGGTGTTGATGTGCTGTTGATCTAATCCTCTCTGCAAGGAAGGTTTCTAGCTTTGAATGTCCCATCTTTGTCAGCACAGTCATGTGCAACTGTTCCACATTTGTCCAAGCGCTTGGCAACGCGTTGCAAAGCAAGTGCCAGTGGATGCACAAAGAGTGTTGCACTTTGTTCGCATTCATCACAACATCCGTGTGCTCAATTGAGTCCCAATGAAGTCACAGACAGGCTTGAACTGGTCAGTCCCATGCAATCCACTCACCTGCATGTCAAACTCGTGTTTGGTCCGAAAAAAAAAAGAAGCTGTGTTGAACATCTGAAGCACTGAGATGTCTGAAAATTTTGTGGCAAGTCGATCCATTGACACAATGAGACTCTGCTGCACATTGATGTCTGAGGATCAGGTCAGACAGAAATGCATGTTTGTGTTTGCAACGTCTCATGTGTTTTTGAAAGATCTGATTTTGACCATTGACGACCTTGCTGAGCTTGGCGAATTCATCATCCTTCTTTTGGGCAGCCACATTGAGACCACGATGCGTGTCCGTGCCATGTTTCTTTATTCAACCAGCTTCAACCATGAACACACTACAGTGCTAGCACTACTAGCTTGCTTTCTAGTGGGTCAATGTTGTCCCATGGCAGTGAAATCCAATCAGAGGGCCAAGATCACGGAAGGGGGCATGGTGCTACCTTTTCAAATCTTCAGTTGGGCGAGTGAGCGAGACAAACCCGCCAATGGCGGCTCGACCGATGGTGATGCTTGAAAAAATTGATGAATCAACAAAACTAATCAAATGAACACGAGATTGATTCATTAGCAAATCAATCAACCAAATCAATGACCTGAGACCCTACTCGTACAGAGAATCTCCGTCACACACACACATAGAGAGAACTCCTCAGTCCTCGAAAACGACCACTAGTGCATAACTGCAATTTAAAATGGGCGAGGAAGAAATCAACGACACAAACGAGTCCTCAACAACAGCAAAAACATCATCGTTATCTTGTGACGCCACCACCGCCACTCTTTCCGGCGGTCTCTCCAAACAAAGCACCCATGATCTTCTCAATTTGCTACTGGAGCGCGGTTATTTTCATGACGGAAAGGAGGACGCTATTTTTGTTGCCGATCCAAAACGAGGAAATCCTTCTTCAGCAGACGAAAGAAAAGACGAGTTGCACTTCTCCTATTCGACAAACGATGAAAATTGCCAGGTTGTTTTCTTGGACTCTTCGTCATCAGATGATACTAACTCTAGTTGTTGCATGACGTACCCCGTACTGGAATCAAAACTCCAACAAGAATTGCAAGCCTGTGGAGGACGTGCCAACACTACGACTTTGATGCAGAAACTCCGATTGTCAGATGAAATGCCTGTGCTTCGTATCATGGCTACCAAAAATAAAAGGCACAAACAACAACAGGAACAATCGTCGTCAAATTCATTTGCATTATTACAATTATCATTGTTTCAACACGGACAAGATGTTGTATCGTCCATTTATTTGGATTCAAAAGCAAAACAAGCATTTGATTCTGTTCGAAATTATGATAAGAATGACAATAAAAAAGCTGGCTCTGGCGGTGTGGCAATGGTATCTCATATTGCCAATCACGACTTTCATCTGCCCATGGACATTACTTTGCAAGCTTTGGAAGAACGCTTGCCTCAACAACAAGTTGGTCTCAAAATTTTGTCATTGGATGGTGGTACCGCTCTTGTTTCGGAGGCGTATCTAGCTTCCATGAAGGAACACGTTATAACGTACTTTGCCTCCCTGAAAGAACCCACGACCATTGCCGATATTTGTCATCGTCCACATGACCATAATTGGGATGTAGGACTCGTATCCACGTGGATTCAAGAAGCCATCAAGCAGAGAGAACTTGCGGGCGACTTTCATGGCAGCCGAGCAGGAGGCGTATACACACCTCATGCACATGTCCAGGCACTACGACAATCCGTCGATGAACTCTTTCAAGCTCAAGGCTACATGACCGAAACCAGAGGTGTTGCCTTGGGATTGAGCAAATCCAAAATGGGAGCCTATATTCAAGAATCATTTGTACGTACTACTGTACTTTGTCCCAACAACGAAACGAACTGTTCTGTCTTACTGCTTTGAATACGTCGTACCGTATGCGGTTGCCCTATTTCTAACTCGTTTTGCTTTCTTTTTCGTGGAAACAGCCATCCGCTGTCATTGTGAGTGACTCGTTGGTCGTCAGTCCTGCCATACTAAATCCATTGGAGGCGGTGCTTCAAGAATCCATCACCATGAATACCTTTGTAGATTTGCAGGATCATGTGCCTACCGATATTTTGGAGCAAGAACCAGATGCACGCCTGCTATTCAACAATCACATGATACCAGCATTGATGGAATCAGGTGACAACCAAAACGACAATAATGATGATAGTAAAAACAAGGCTACCAAAAAAAAGAAAAACAAAAAATCCTCAGCGGCGGCTTCGGTTGGCGTTGTCATTTTGTCGGCCTCCTCCGGTTTGTTTGTCAGTGATGGCATGATTCAAAACATTCAACAACGACTATTCCCGGATTTGATTGCAAACTACGCAAAGGAACAAGCAGAAAAAGTAGATGCAGGCGTCGAAGGCTCGAGTGACAGCAACAAACAACCATCGAAAGCGTCTGCGGCATCCAAGAAAAAAAGTGGGCGTAAAGGTAAAAAGAGTAGTTCCAGGGCCTCTTCCGACCAAGACGACAATGCCACGCATGGAGAAAATAGTACGGCAAGCGTGGTTCCACTTGCAGAGGTGGTTCAGTCAATCTTGAGCGCATACCCAGAATTGGCAGAGTTAGATCCTGCCCTTAAGGAATCTCTGGATGCCCTTGCGGCAGATGGACCGTTGCCCTCACTGATGTGGGACAAAACTGTTGGGACAGGAGAAGACAGCAATGGCACTGACGGTGGAGCGGGCATGTGTGGTGATGGTTTGGTGTGCGAGTTTTGTCGTGTGGCATTATTTTCCGAAGAGTTGGTATCCAAGTGCCAACAGGCTATTGCATTGGAGCTGAAACGGTTACAATCTGCTCGAATGTCCAAAGCCAGTGTCAGTCGGAAAGATGCTGCAACCAAGGTTCGCAATGTTGAACAGGCCTTTGAAGATGCATTCGTGAATGCCTGCTATCAGTTACAAGCTCAAGTCAAGTTCCTTCAATACGTGGAAGGCTGTGAAAGTATTTCTGACGATGACAAGGGCAACAAATCATTAGTGGAGCAGCTTACCGACGATCTACTCCAAACATCTTGTGCTGACTTCACGAGTCGGGTAACACAATATTGTCTGTTCAAGAACGAAATCGACCTCGATATGTTTCAACTTGGCGACGAACCGGATGCTTCGGACGACGGCAATGTCGGAATTCCCCGGTACTGCACCTCTCCGGACTTGACCATGCGACACTGTCCCAAAACCTATCTATGCTTAAATGATGACCAATCATCATCGTCCAACAAACCAAAGGAACCTTTGGCACAACTACGAGAAATTTTGCCAGGAACCCTTGGCGTTACTTTAGCTCGACAATGGACCATGTGCAGTGGTAGTTGCTATCATGGTGGATCCAAAGCCGGCGACGACGGTAATGAATTCATCAAGGCCGGTGACCTTGAAAAATTCATGGCACACGTGGAAGAGAATTGTTTGTAAGTTCTACAGCAGTCATAGTAGTACTGTGCTTGTCACATTTGTACTCCTTGCGTGTTTGCCTCATTCATACCCCTTCCAAATATCATCACTTCTTCCAGGTCTCTCTGCGGTCTTCCCTTTAAAAAGCTGGACAAAAAGTCGGAAAAGCAATTCTTGTTTGCGCGACGCCAACAACTGATCAAATTACTCGAAGAGGCACCCAGCACGGATGCCTCCACCATTTTGGATTTGACCGTTTTGCTTTTGTTTCAGCAAGTCAAGAATGTTACCGCCTTTGGCTTATCCTCAAACCAGCGATCATTATTGCTAAAACTCTTGACGATGGAACGCAAAGTGACCGAAGAAGTAGCGCAGGTTCTGACGAATCTCCTGACCAAGATGGAAACCAACGACGATAATGTTGGTGATGTAGATACTGGTTTGTGGAGAGTGCCCGTGCTTGTGGACTGAGCCGCGACATTTCCAAGCATAAAGTTGATTCTAGCTAGCTAACTCCTACGGAAATACTAATTTGCCTGGTTATCCCTATGAAAAGGAGTGGGGGCATAGCTTCATAAAAATGGTAGTAATTTCGTTATTTTTCTTCTTGTTGTTCCTTGTTTTACATTTTAATCGTCACGGGACCTTGAATATTGTTGAGACACGACAATCGTGCATTGGGACTTTGCTTTTTGAGTTTCTTGTCTTCATAATCGGATCGTGGTTCCCATCCTTCACTCTCGACAAATTCCACGGCGCAAAATCCGCACTGACCTCCACCGCCACAATTGCCGATTTTCGCTTTAAAGCCGCGATAGACTTCCACTTGATTATCGAGCAAGGTTTGTCGTAGATTTTCTCCCACTTTGGTATCAATGGTCAAATCGGCTTCCCCTTCGCGTTGGACAATCACGGCTACGGGTGTTCCCACGGGAAAGGGATCTTCGGGTTCGTCACTCGTTTCTTTCAACGCCAATTCCAATGCCACAGGAGACGGTGCTTCAATGAGTTTGTCCATGACATCGTCAAAATTGAGGCAGGTCACATCCTCGCCCATGACCTTCATCAAAGTCGCACCTATCACATCCTTGGCTTGGGGGCATTCCATCGCGGAACCACCCTCGGCCAATTCCAAGACAAACGCACCTTTGGCGGCACCTTCCTCGACTTCTTCCAAAATCATGCCCAAGGGTTTTTCTAGATTGAGCGACAAGAAGGTCGTAGCTGTACTTTCTTCCTTGTCGGTGGCCGAAGAAAAAAGACGCGTGTGGACGGACTTCTGGGGGAGAATGGAAAAGGCATTGACAGGGACCACACTCAGACTGGCGAGTGCCAACACCAACCAAGACATGCTGGTGATGGTAGATGTAGATTGTCTCATAATATTATTGGCTTTGAAGTGTCTTCTTTCCCTGCTTCCGACGTTACTACCTATGATATCTTCGAAAAATTGTGATTGTCCTGTCAATAAGAACGAGCAACAATCATCAACAGACTCAGCAAAGAAAATTAATAGGAATACACTTACTAGCTTTAGCTACCTAGCTAGCTAGCTAGATAGTACATTAATTGCAAATAAGTAGAAAAAGAAAAATGCGTTGCAGTAGTTGAAGGAACGAATTGCTGACGTATGTGATTTTTAAGTCCCGTTTTATCAGGACTGACTCTTTTGACGTGATCCATCTCGGGTTGGTCATCCATCACACACGTTTTGCCTACTACTAACTACTAGCTAGCTAGCTACTCTAGCTAGCTAGTAATAGCTAGAGTACCTTCCGCGCCGACTTTCTTCGCCCAACGCTGCAGCATTGCTGCTTTTGCTGCCGCAGAAACCGCAACAACAACAAAGCTTGCCAGTATTATTACTTGAGCTACCAGGCACCACTAAACTCTCCAGTAGTACTAGTAGCGCTATCTACATTA
>ENA-ORBV01008710-ORBV01008710.1-microbial-mat-metagenome-genome-assembly--contig:-NODE-8710-length-16936-cov-6.152204_pt1 | contig 16936 bp, 14 predicted proteins | sample MGYA00237777_ERZ505514 | MGnify/ENA primary metagenome ERZ505514 (study PRJEB26160, sample SAMN06269048) | microbial mat metagenome | isolation source: Oligotrophic lake microbial mat | place... | reverse complement strand
ACCATCAAGCCGCGCACCAATTCCTCGGCCCAGAACAGCGACTCATTGAGCACATAACGGAAGAAGACCTGCAACAGCACCAGCACAAAATAGCTGGCCAGCAGCGCTGCCGACAATGCCGTCAGGGCAGCGCGCAGGCGTTGCACCGCCAGGCCGACCCCGCGCGGCGCAACTGGGTGCGGGGCCAGGTCCGGGCGCGGACCCGACATCCGGATCAGGCCTTGGCCGCAGCCTGGGCGGCTTCGACCAGTGCCTTGCCCCGGGGGCCCGTCCGGTTGACGAAGTTGGTCAGCACCGGGCCCATCTTGGAGCGGAAACTCTCGATATCGGGATTGGCATTCGCCTTGACGCGGCCAGCCAGGGTGTCCCACGCGGACTGCTGCTCCTTGATGTTGGCCTCCCACATTTCCTTCTGCACCGACTCCACCGCCGTGTCGCGCAGCACCTTCTGCACATTGGCCGGCAAAGCCGCCATCTTTTTGGAGCTGGCCATCATCGACACCTCGGTGAAGATATGGTGGGTGCGGGTGGCAAAACCAGCCACCTCATAAATCTTGGCGGCTACGATGTAATCGGCGGGCACCTCAATCGCGTCGATCACGCCGGTCTGCAGGGCCGTGTACATCTCGCCAGCCGGGATCGGCGTCGGGTTGGCACCCATCGCACGGGCCATTTCCACCCAGGTCGGAATCTCCGGCACACGCAGCTTGATGCCGCGTACATCGTCCGCCGTGGCAATCGGCTTCTTGCCAAGAAATACGCGAAAACCCGAGGCACCCAGCGACAATATCTCGACACCCAGGGACTCCTTGGCCATTTCGCTGACCTGCCTGCCCGCCGGTCCGTACAACACACGCTGGACATGGGCGAAGTCGTTGAACAGGAACGGCATCGAGACGAAGCCCATGTGTGGCTGCCAGTTGGCAAGCGTGCCCAGGTCACTCCAGCACATGTCGAGCGTGCCTAACTGCAATGCCTCGGCCGAGGTCCGCAAGTTGAACAACTGCGAGGCCGGCCGGATGTCGATCGTGACCTGGCCACCGGTGCCAGCATTCACCTTGGCGGCGAAACTCTCGGTGATCTTGTGGCCCAGGTGGGTTGTCGGCAGATGGTGTGAGAACACCAGCCGGATCGGTGCCGCCTGCGCGCGGGTGATGCCCGGCACCGCCACGACGCCAGCCGCGCCGGCACCATAGGTCAAAAGGGTACGCCTTGAAATAGCCATGATTGTCTCCGCTTATGCGGCCTGCGCCGCTGGTTGTTGTAGCCCATGCGAAAACGAACGATGGCCGGGCCTGAAAAGCATGCTAGTGTAATATTGCGATAGCGTCAATCGAGAATGACGCGAGTGGTTGTTCCAATGTGTTGGCGGTATTCCGAGGAGGCGAGATGTTGACTGATCAGGAAGTCGCGCAGTACCACCGCGACGGTTTCATCGTGGTTCCAGACGTCATTTCGGCGCAGGACATAGCCGAATTGCGCACGGTGACGCAGGAGTTCGTCGAGTCGTCGCGCCAGGCGCTGGAACACACCGACGTATTCGATCTGGAGCCCGGGCATAACGCGTCGCAACCGCGCTTGCGACGCATCAAGGTGCCCCACCTGCAGCATCCGGCATACGCCCGGATGGTCAGGCACCCGAAAATCGTGGCCGTGTTGCAGCGGTTATGGGGCCCGAACGTCCGTTTCGACATCTCCAAGCTGAACCTCAAGGCCGCCGGCTTCGGTTCGTCGCTGGAGTGGCACCAGGATTGGGCGTTCTACCCGCACACCAATGACGACCTGGCGGCGGTCGGCATCATGATTGACGACTTCAGGACCGACAACGGTTCGATGCTCGTCATACCCGGCAGCCACACCGGTCCGATCTACAACCACCACGCGAAAGGGCATTTTGTCGGAGGTATCGACCCGGTCGATAGTGGCATCGACTTCTCCAAGAGCGTGATGTGCACCGGCAAGGCGGGTTCCATCACGGTGCACCATGTGCGTCTGCTGCATGGCTCTTCCGCCAACACGTCCGGCAGTCAGCGTCGCTTCCTGCTGCACCAATATCGGGCCGCCGATGCCTGGCCGTTGATCCACCCGCCGACATCCTGGGATCAATGGACGTCCCAGCTCGTCGCCGGCGAGGACACGCTGGAGCCGCGCATGACCGCGGTTCCAGTCCGTATTCCCTACCCCGCCGCTCCGATGCAAGGCTCGATCTACGAAAACCAGCGCGATCTTGGCTCGCGCTACTTCAACGACGCGGCCGCCGAGTCCGTGCCATCCTGATGCAGCAGCTCAAGGTCTACCAGTCGATGTGGGCCATGGAGCGGCGTCGTCCCGACGGCGCCGAATGGTCGCTGGAAACCAAGCTCGACATGATCCACGAAGCCGGCTTCGACGGCGCCGGCGTGCGATTCTTCGATCGGGAATATGTTGCCCAGGTCACCCACAAGTTGCGTGATTGGGGTCTCACCTGGCAGGCGCAGTGTTACCCCAGAACCGTGCACGATCTGGCCCCCATCCTGGACCACGTGGCCCAGTTCGGAGCCGATCATGTCAATCTTCAGGCCGATGTACGGCCGCATACGGTGGCCGAGTGTGTGCCGCTGATCGAGGGTTGGCTTCGGCTGGCAGAGCAAGCCGCAATCCCGGTACACCTGGAGACACACCGAGATCGCATGACCACCGATCTGTTTTTCACCTTGCGCCTGCTCGATCGTTTTCCAGATCTGCGCCTGACCGGCGATCTGTCCCACTATGTGGTCGGCCGCGAGTTCGCATGGCCGATCTCCGAAGAAAACCATCGCCTGATGCACAGGATCATCGACAACTGCTGGGGCTTTCATGGCCGCGTCGCGAGCCGCGAGCAGATCCAGGTACAGCTCGGTTTTGCGCATCAGCGTGATTGGCTCGATCTGTTCATGGGCTGGTGGGAGTATGGTTTTCGCAGCTGGCGCAGGCGCGCGCCCCAAGATGCCGTGTTCACATTTCTGTGCGAGCTCGGTCCGCGCGAGTATGCGATGACCGGGGCCGACGGATACGAACTCTCCGATCGATGGCAGGAGTCGCAGCTGTTGATGCGCATGGTGCGCGACCTGTGGCACAGGCTGGAGCAGGAAGACGCCGAGGCTGCGGCCATCGACTCCACCACAACCGCGGCACACGCATGAAACCCAACGCCATCAAGCACGATGTGCTGGCCGGCAAGACCGTCGCCGGTGCGATGGTCTTCGAGTTTTTCTCGGCCGGCATGAGCACGATTCTGGCCAATTCCGGCTGCCGATTCGTGTTGTACGACATGGAGCACACCGGGCTTGGATACGAGACCCTCAAGTGGCTCTTTTCCACCTGCCGCGGTCTTCCGATCGAGCCCATGGTCCGGGTTCCCCGGGGCGACTACACCTGGCTTGCCCGCGCGCTTGACCTGGGCGCCCGCGGTGTGATGATCCCGATGGTCGAGTCCGCGGAGCATGCACGGTCGATCGTGCAGGCCTGCCGTTATCCGCCACTGGGCCGTCGCGGCGCGGCGTTCGGTTTCGCCCAATGCGATTACATGGGCGGTGACGTCGGCGAAAAGATTCGCCAGGCCCATGCGCGCACGATGGTGATTGCTCAGATCGAGACCGAACACGGACTGGAAAACGTCGATGAAATCGCAGCCGTCGACGGAGTGGACGTGTTGTGGGTCGGCCATTTCGATCTGTCCAACTTCATGGGTATTCCCGGACAGTTTGCCGATCCGCGTTTTGACGCCGCGATGCGCAAGGTCGTCGATGCCTGCCGCCGGCACGGCAAGGCGGCCGGCTTCATGGCGACCGACAAGGCGTGGATCGAACGGGCCCGGCAGATGGGCTACACGATGATTGCCGCGGGTACCGACAGCGGCCTGCTGCAACAGGCGTTTGCCGGCTTGGTCGGGCTTATCGAGGGGCACGAAGGGCACGAAGGGCGGGGCGAATGATGTCCGCGGCTTGCCATGTTTGACCTTCATCACAAGGTGGCGTTGGTCACCGGTGCCTCGCGTGGCTTGGGCTGGGCCATGGCCTTGTCGCTGGCAGGTGCCGGCGCGCACGTCGTGCTCAATGCCCGCGATCCACGGGCACTCGAGGAGCGGGTCAAGGAGTTGCACGCGCAAGGTTTGTCCGGTGAAGCGGCGGCCTTCGACGTCACGGACACGGCGGCAGCCGAAGCCAGCATAGGCAGCATCGTCGAACACCATGGCCGCCTGGATATTCTGGTCGCCAACGCAGGCATCAACCATCGCGCGCCTATCGCCGAATTCGAGCTGGCCGATTTCCAGCGTGTCATGGGTACCAACCTGACGGCGGTCTGGGTGCTGTGCCGGGCGGCCAGCCGTGTGATGGTGCCCAAGCGACAGGGGCGCATCATCCTGACCGGTTCGATCAGCGCGATCAATGCCCGCGCCACGGTATCAGCCTATGTCGCAAGCAAGGGCGCGGTCCATTCCCTGACCAAGCAGTTGGCGGTCGAACTGGCTCCCGCGGAAATCACCGTGAACTGCATCGCGCCCGGCTTCTTTGCCACGGAGATGAATACGCCACTGCTGGAGAACCGGGAATTCAATGACTGGGTGTGCCAGCGAACCCCCGCCAGGCGGTGGGGTCGACTGCAGGAGATCGGGCCGGCCGCGGTATTCCTGGCCTCCGACGAAGCCTCCTATGTCAGTGGCTTGATCATGACCGTGGATGGTGGATTCACGGCGGCGATGTAGCGCATCGCTGGTGGCGCGTCGCCTGGAGGCCGCAGAAGGAGAAACCGATGAAAGCTTGTATGGTTCAGGGGCATGCGGTGCCGGACGCGTTGATGGGCGAGCTGCCCGACAGCGCGGCCTTGCTCGACCAACCGGACGCCTTGCGCGAACGCATGGCTGCTGATGGATTTCTGTACCTCAAGGGTGTTCTCGACAAGGCGCTGGTCGCAGCGGCGCGCGCCGAGGTCTTTCAGCGGCTGGTGGCGGTGGGCGAGGTGGCGGAGCCGGCGTCCGATGCGATTGCCACCGGCACCAGCCGGCGCGATGAGGTCATAGAAGACCGTGGCGTGTTCTGGAAGTCCGTCAGCGAAGGGCCGATGCTGCGGGCGTTGAGCCACGGCGCGGCAATGAACCGGATCATGCAACGGGTCGTCGGGGGCCCTGTGCGGCCGCAGGACTACATGTTCCTGCGCGCCGGCGCTCGCGGGCGCGCGACGGGCCTGCATTTCGACTATCCGTTTTTCACCCGGGCGCACGACCAGGTCTACACCGTCTGGTTGCCGATCGGCGACGTGCCGGTCACCGACGGGCCGCTGGTCGTGGTCGAGGGTTCGCACCACTTCCGCGACTTGATCGACCCGATGATCGGCTTCGACGTCGCACTCGACAACACCCGCAAGGCAACGCTGGCCCAGGACGCAGTGAGCCTGGCACGGCAACGCGGAACACGCCTGTTGACCTGCGACTTCGAGGCCGGGGACGTCGCGGTTTTCGGCATGTACACCTTGCATGGTTCACTGGAGAACCACTCCCCTGTCAACCGGGTGCGCCTTTCCTGCGACGTGCGCTGGCAACCCCTTTCGCTGCCGCTGGACGCACGTTATTTCGGTGCCAATCCGGGCGGTACGACGGGAGCCGGTTACGGAGAACTCGTTGGCGCCAAGCCGCTGACGCAGGAATGGCATGTGCGCTGAGCGCGGCAGCGGCGCGCGCGTTCGTAACTCACCCCTAGCGCATTCGCGTCACCCATGAAAATCACCCGACTTGAAACCATCCGCCTGGGCGAATTTCCCAATCTGATCTGGGTGCGTCTGCATACCGACGAAGGCCTGGTCGGGCTGGGGGAAACTTTCATGGGCGCGCAGGCCGTGGAGGCGCACTTGCATGAATGGGCTGCCCCCCATTTGCTCGGCAAAGACCCGCTGGCGATCGAGTCGCGCAACCGCGACCTGGCGGGATACCTGGGTTGGCGCGGGTCAGGGGCCGAGACCCGTGGCAACTCGGCCATCGACATTGCGTTGTGGGATTTGTTCGGCAAGGCTGCCGGCATGCCGGTGCACACCGCGCTTGGCGGCAAGAGCCGCGACAGTATCCGGGTGTACAACACCTGCGCGGGATACCAGTACATCCGTGGCAACCAGAACCAGTCCAGTTCGAACTGGGGCCTGGGCAATCCCGCGGGGCCCTATGAAGACCTGCAGGGCTTTCTGAGCCACGCCGACGAGGTCGCCGAATCCCTTCTGTCAGAAGGCATCACCGGCATGAAGATCTGGCCGTTCGACATGGCCGCCGAGCGCTCCGACGGACAGTACATCAGCACGCAGGATCTGGATCTGGCGCTGGAGCCGTTTCGCAAGATCCGCAATGCGGTGGGCGACCGCATGGACATCATGGTTGAATTCCACAGCCTGTGGCGACTGCCGATGGCACGCAAGATCGCGCGCGCCCTGCAGCAATTCGACACCTTCTGGCACGAAGACGCGATCCGCATGGACAGCCTCGATCTGCTGCGGCAATATGCCGTCGATTGCAAGACCCTCATCTGCGCCAGCGAAACGCTCAGCTACAAATGGGCGTTCAAGGACTACCTGCAAACCGGCGTCGCTGGCGTCGTCATGCTGGACCTGAGCTGGTGCGGCGGCCTGAGCGAAGCGCGCAAGATCGCCGGCATGGCCGATGCCTGGCAACTACCCGTGGCACCCCACGATTGCACCGGGCCGGTGGTGTGGGCCGCCTCGACCCATCTGTCGCTGCACGCCCCGAATGCGCTGATTCAGGAAAGCGTGCGCGCGTTCTATTCCGGCTGGTACCAGGAATTGGTGACCACGTTGCCACGGGTCAGCGATGGCATGATCTCGCTGACCGATGCGCCGGGATTGGGGCTCGAATTGCAACCGGGGCTCGACCGGCGGGCCGATGCGATCGTCAGGATCAGCCAGTAGCCGAATCTGGATTTTCTTGGGCGTGTTCGCCTGCCGCTGCCGCCCCGCTTGACACCTGTCTGGCGGTGAACTGCCTGGTTATGAACGCCCAGATCATGCGTGAAGCGTCGGGGCCCTTGGGGTCGCTGTAGGATTGGCCGGCGGCACCTCCGCTCCACGCATGGCCGAGACCGATGACCTCGCAAAGAGTTGCCACCAACCGGCCCGTGGCTCGATAGTCGGTGACCTTCATGGCATAACGCGCACCGCGTTGCACGGTTCGCGCCGTGCCCGGCTTGGCGCCTTCGTTTGCAGCCCAAGAACGCGCGGCCTCGGTGCCGTTGCCGGGCGCGACAAGGTGGTCAGCACTGCCCTGGATAACCAGGAGCGCGGGCAGGTGGGTGCCGGTCGCCAGCGGCGCGGCAGGCGCCGCCTTGACCCGGCGTCCCAACATGGCACTGAGCGCCGTCGCGGAGGAATGGGCAACTCCTGGCGCGACGCCGGAATGCATGGCGACCGCCCTGAACCGCTCTGGACAACGCATCGCCAGTAGAGCAGCCATGCTGGCGCCCGCCGAGAGTCCGGCCACCGCGATGCGGTTACGGTCCACTGGCTGCGTCCGGCAGACCTGGTTGATCGCAGCATCGATGGAGTCGGCCTGGGCGTGGGCGCGGCCGTTGCGGGTGTCATACCAGTTCCAGCAGCCCTGCGCGTTTGCCATGCGGTCCTGTTCCGGGTAGAGCACCAGAAATCGTTCACGCTCGGCGATGCGATTCATCCGGCTGCTGGCGCTCAAACCGTGAGCGTCCTGTCCACAGCCGTGCAACATCACAACCAGAGGCAGCTGCTCATCGCGGTGAACTCCAGGCGGCTTGAAAAGCCGGTATCGGCGTGCGCCTGAAGTACCGAGGGCGAAACCGGCACGCCCATGTGCGGCTTTTGCGCTGACGCGCCTGGTTGCGGCGGACGGGCTTGCGGAGGGCGCCGACACCCGCTTGGCGGGTTTGGCGCGCAGCACCTCGGCCATTGCCTTGGTCCCGCTTCGCATCGCCGACCGGGTCATGGCAGTGAGCGTGCGCTGGAGGGTCCGATTCAAAAAGGGGTAACTTGCGCGTCTGGCCATGTATTAAAAAGCAAAAAAAGTGGCCGCAGATCGCGGCCGCTGTGTTGCTGGCGTGAAATCGCCAGCAGCTGACCCTTCTTGGGTCCTTGGCTCGTCAGATCTGTGCGCTTCCCAACATGAGGGTGACCTGCCCGGCTTTTTCAAGCGGCGTGGCGAACCGCTTTTCGACAGGTGATGCCACGGTGTTCGTTTCCGCCCGGGCCCTGCCCGAGGATACTGCCAGAAAACCCGTTGACCGGTTCGCAGGCACTTGCCGGATCAGTTCGGACCTGCCTCGCCATCGGCTGAATGGCGACGGTGCTCGTCAAGCCGCCCGAACAGGGTTGCGAGCGATGCCCTGAGCTTTCGGGCCGCGCCATCGACGGCCTGATGGATGCTGCCGGCGTGGTGACTGACCGCCACAGGCTGGTGGCTTCTCAGCCGGGCCTCCATCAGGCAGCGCTTGTCCTCGATGCCGGTCTTGCCGCCATTCTCGTCTTCGAGATGAACCTCCACCCGCGTGAGGTGGTCCTTCATGTGGCGCACGGCGTTTTCGACCACGGCTTCGACGTGCGCGGACATGGCCTCGTTACCTTCAATGTGGTTGTCGGTGTTGATCTGTATCTGCATCTCGGGATTCCTTGCTTTGATTTGAACGTTTAACTCACCCGGCTTCGCCGCCGCCGCACGCCGCACAGACGGGTAAACAGCCCGAGGATTCCGGGCGCGCGGGTGCAGCCAGCCCATTCTCGTCCGTTGATGGCTGCCCAGTCTGTTGGACGGCGCACTGACTGCGCACAGGATCTCGCCCAGCAACTGCCATTGGAGACAGGCAGCTTCGGGGCCACTCACCCACTGTGGCGGACGGCCTGCAACCCAGCGGCCCGGCGTCTGGATGGAACAACGCCTTCAGGCCTGACCCGAAATGCCAAGTACATCGCTCTCGTCACGACGCAGCAACTCCTTTAGCAGCGGCGGCTCGAAGTGGCGCTTGACGGTGATGGCGTAGAAGTTCTCGATCAGGTCGGGCACGACGCAATATTCGACGAGTTGGCCACTCGACAGCTCGTCACGGACCACCACTGACGGCAGCAGGGCAACGGCGCCCGAGTCGCGCGCGAGCAGGCGCAGCAAGGCCATGTCGTCGACCTCGGCCAGCACCTGGCAGCGCAGGCCGTGTTGCTCGCACAACAGGTCGAAGCCGGCCCGGATGTCGCTGTCACGGCTGGGCAGCAATAAAGGCACTTCGGCCAAGTCTTGCGGAAAGCGGAATGCCGCTCGCCCCGGCCTTGGTCGGCCCACGAGGCTGACAGGCTGGCGCGCGATGCCGCGGCAGCGCCATGGATGGCCGGCGTCGGCATGCACGCGCCGGTTCGACAGCACGACGTCGAGCGTGTGCACACGAAGCCGTTGCAACAGTTCCTCCAGGCTGCCGGATTGCAGCACCAGTTCGATGTCGCTGCGTGTCAACAGCGGTTTGACGAAATTCTGCTGGAAGTTGCGTGACAGCGTGGCCACCGAGCCGATGCGCAGCACCTGTCGCGTTTGCAGGCCGCCATCGCGCAACATCGCCAGCAGTTCGTTGCCTGACGTGAAGATGGACTCGGCGTAGGTCAATGTCATGCGGCCGGCCTCAGTGAGCTGCAGCGTTCGACCCACCCGGTTGAACAGTGCGTGCCCCAGCTGCTCTTCGAGCCGCTTGATCTGCGTGGACAGCACCGACTGCGAGACATGCAGCCGGGTGGCTGCTCGCGTCAAGTTCCCTTCCTTGGCCACCGCCCAAAAGTAGTGGAGATGATGGAAATTGAGTCGCGACATGTCTTGATATATCTGTTTTATGAAACGATTCGTCCGTAACAATGAATTTTACGGAATTAATCCGAAGCGGCATAGTCGCGTCAACCCTAGCCCGCGAGATCAACGACATGGAACCAACCCTCTTGGAACTTTCACCCTGGCGTGCCGCGTTGCTGGCGGGATTGCCGCTGCTCTACGCAGGCGCTGCGGCGGCTGCCGCGGCAAGCAGTGCGCGGCCCGAAATTGGCTGGCGCGTAGCCCGCTGGAGCGCAACATGGGCGCTGGTTGTGGCGCTGCTGTCCCTCGCCGGGTTGCTCGCCAGTGGGGCGGCTTTGATGCGTGGGCCTGCGTTGGCGACGCTGGGCGACGCGGGGGCGCTGCACATCAGCCTGCGCAGCGACGCGCTGGGCGGCCTGATGCTGCTGCTGGTCAGCTTCATCGGCTGGGTGATCGTCGGCTACTCGCAGAACTACCTGGGCGGCGCACGGGGCCAGCCTCGCTACATCCGTGGCCTGATGCTGACCCTTGCCGCTGTATCGCTGCTGGTGGTCACGAACAATCTGGGGATGCTGGCGCTGGCGTGGGTCGCCACCAGCCTGGCGTTGCACGGACTGCTGACGTTCTTCGATCAAAGGCCGCAGGCACTGATCGCCGCGCACAAAAAGTTCCTGGCCAGCCGCGTTGCCGATCTGTGCTTGCTGGGTGGCGTGGCGATCATCGGCCATCAGTTCGGTACGCTGGAGATCGACCGCGTGATCGCCGCCGCGCATGCCTTGCCCGAGATCTCCGGCCCGATGCAGGCCGCCGCGCTGCTTCTGGCGGTCAGCGCGTTGCTCAAGTGCGCGCAGCTGCCGTTGCATGGCTGGTTGATCCAGGTGATGGAGGCGCCGACGCCGGTGTCGGCGCTGCTGCACGCGGGGGTGGTCAACCTGGGCGGCTTCCTGCTCATCCGAGTCGGGCTGCTCGTCGCTGATGTGCCTGCGGCGCAGTCTCTGCTGGTGGTCGTGGGCAGCGTGACGGCCGTGGTTGCCGCCCTGGTGATGATAACGCGTATCAGCATCAAGGTCTCGCTGGCCTGGTCCACCTGCGCCCAGATGGGCTTCATGCTGATGCAGTGCGGCCTGGGCCTGCACGCGCTGGCGCTGTTGCACCTGGTGGCGCACTCGCTTTACAAGGCCCATGCCTTTCTCGCCGCCGGTGGCGCGGTGGAACAGAACCGACTCAAGCAGATGACGCCGCCCGCCCCGCCGGCGGGCGCGCTTACCTGGGTTCTGGGTGCGCTGATCGGCATGGCTGTGGTGGCTGCCGCGGCGCTGGCCTGGGGCTTCGTGCCGGCCACCGACCCGGCACTGTGGGCGGTCGGCGCCATCCTGGCGCTGGCGCTGGTGCCGCTGCTCACCGGGCCGATGCTGCAGGCCGGCTTGGTAGGGGCGCTGGCCGGGCTGGGCGCCGCGTTCATGGTCGCGCTGGCCTACTTCGGTCTGCACGCCGGGTTCAGCGGCTGGCTCGCTGCCTCCGGCGCTGATGCGCTGCCGGGTCCGGGCCCGGGCCTGGTGGGCTGGGTGCTGGGCTGCTTCGGTTTGCTGTTCGCGGTGCAGGGTGCCGTGCGGGCGCGGCCACAGGGGGCTGTGGCGCGCTGGCTGTACCCCAGGCTCTTCGCCGGCCTGTACCTGGACGAACTGTTCACCCGGCTGACCTTCCGCCTGTGGCCGGCTCGCGTGCCGGCGATGCCGGGCACGCTGGCCCGGACTGCCGCAGCGCTGCCCGACCAGCAGACCCAGCCCTGAGCACGCGCCATCGTCCAACCAGAGATCCACCATGCAAACCGCCATCGACACCACCCAACCAGCGCCGTCTTCGTCGGCTGCACTGCAGCCGGCAATCGATGGCGCCTGCGCGCGCATCGCACCGACATGGCCGCTGGACCGATTCATCGCGGTCAACCCCTACTGGGGCCAGGTCGAGCGGCCAATCGCCACAGCGGCGGCGCAACTGGCCGGTCTGTCGGGCAGCCCCATGCTGATGTCGCGTGCCTGGTTTCGCCAGCAGTGGCAGGCCGGCCGCGTGGGCTGCGAGCACCTGCAGATGGCCATTGCCGCAGCCGGTTCCGCCGAAACCGTGGAGACACTGCTGGCCAGCCTGGACTTTGAGCCCGCGTTGCCCGGGCGCCTGCCGCTGGCCACCGACCTCGTGGACGCGTATCGTGACCTGGGGCATGCCATGGCCTGGCGCGATTACATCACGCACCACATCAGCCAGTGCTGCGCCGCCTACTTCGACCAGGGCCAGGCGGCCTGGGGCCCGGACCGTAGCGGCGGGCTGTACCCGAGCTGGCTGCGGCAATCCGCACACGACCTGGGGCCGGGCATGCTGATGGGCTACCCCGGCTTCAGCGCGCGCATAGCCGGCTTGCCCGGTGAACCGCGGGCTCTTATCGCCGCCGCCATGCGTGTGCTGCAAGTGCCCGTTGCGGCGCACGAATCCTACTTTACCGCGCTGTTGATGAGCATCAATGGCTGGGCCTCATGGTGCGCCTACCAGCGCTGGCAGGCGAGGTTGGTGCAGTGCGACGATGAGCAGATCGTGCACCTGTTGGCGGTGCGACTGGCGTGGGAGTGGTTGCTGCATGAAGGCCATGGCGAGCCGGGTGTGGCAGGCATCCTCGCCAGCGCCTGGCGCGGCAGTGATGACAGCATTGCGCGGGCCGAGCGTGCACAACAGACCGATTGGTTGTGGCAGAACGCGCTGGAACGCAGCTTTCAGGCCCCGCTGTGCCAAGGTCTGGCCAGCACCTCGGCAACGACGGACGGCACCGCCGCTGCGCCCGCGGTGCAGGCAGTTTTCTGCATTGACGTGCGCTCCGAGGTCTTCCGCCGTGCGCTGGAAGCCAGTAGCCCGGACGTGCAGACGCTGGGCTTTGCGGGCTTCTTCGCGATGTTCGTTTCCTACCGGCCGCTGGGCAGCGAGATGACGCGCCCTCAACTGCCCGGCTTGTTCGCGCCTGGCTATTGCATCACCGACGAGTGCGACGCTACAAACCTGGGCGAGGTGCTGGCCCGGCAGCGGCGCCGCAAGCTGCAATGGCGTCAGCATTGGCAGGCCTTTCGCAGTGGCGCCGGATCGAGCTTCGCCTTCGTCGAGTCCTGCGGTCTGCTGTTCGCCGGCAAACTGCTCGGGAGCAGCTTCGCTGGCGAGGCCGCCCCGACCCCGGTTGAGCAGATTGGCCTGCCTGCCGCGCAGCGTGGTCGGCTGCGGCCACGCTTTGCGACCTCGGGCGGCCCCGACCTCGTGGCCCGCGTGGACATGGCCGCGACCGCGCTCGGCGCGATGGGCCTGAACGATCCTGCGCGGCTAGTGCTGCTGGCCGGCCATGGCAGCACCAGCGCCAACAACCCCCATGCCGCGGGGCTGGACTGCGGCGCTTGTGGTGGCCAGACTGGCGAGGTGAATGCGCGCGCGCTCGCCTTCCTGCTCAACGAGCCGCAGGTGCGCCAGCGACTGCTGACCCGCGGCGTGATCGTGCCCGAGAGCACATGGTTCCTGGGCGGCCTGCACAACACCACCACCGACGACGTGCAGCTGTTCGACACCGACCTGCTGCCCGCCAGCCACGCCCAGGACCTGGCCCGGCTGCAAGCTTGGCTGGCCGAGGCCGGCCGACGGGCACGGAGCGAGCGCGCCGCGTCACTCGGCCTCGCCGCCTGCGCAACCGATACCCGCGCGCTGCACAAGGCGATGGTCACGCGGACCACCGACTGGGCGCAGGTCCGGCCGGAGTGGGGCCTGGCCGACTGCGCCGCCTTCATCGTGGCACCGCGCAGCCGCAGCCGGCACCTGAACCTGGCCGGACGCAGCTTCCTGCACGACTACGACTGGCGGCGCGACCCCGGCTTCAAGGTGCTCGAGCTGATCATGACGGCGCCCATGGTGGTGACGAACTGGATCAACCTGCAGTATCACGCGTCCACCGTGGACAACGCGCGCTACGGCAGCGGCGACAAGGTCCTGCACAACGTGGTGGGCGGCAACATCGGTGTCTTCGAAGGCAATGGCGGCGACCTGCGCATCGGCCTGCCGACGCAGTCGTTGCATGATGGCGAGCGGTTTCGCCACACGCCGCTGCGGCTGAGCGTGTTCATTCAGGCGCCCCAGGCCCCGATCGACGACATCATCGCCAGGCAAACGACGGTTCGCCAACTGCTCGACAACGAGTGGCTTCACCTCTTGCGTTTGGGCGACGACGCGGGCGTCTGGCGCTACCGGTCCGGTGGAGAATGGCTTGCGGCGACGCCCTGACGGGTGCGCGCAGCGAATCGGCCAAAAAGATCGGAAGTCGCTCTGACGCACACCCCAGGGGTGCCGTGCCTTTGAAACATGCAGGGCTGACATGAACAACTCGTTTTTGGGTGCCGATGTAAAGGCCTGCAGTCACACGGGCCAGCCTTCTTCCAGCAAAATCTGGCCATTGCATGCCGCCATGGTGGCGATCGACTTTTTTACACGAATATCAAGGACGCCTTATGTACGAGGACGAACGCTGCTGCGGAACAGGCACCTGCATCCTCAACGGCGAAGGGCTGTGCTGGTGCGGCCAACAGTGGAATGGCACCACCATGTGCCGCCCCGCTGCCCCAGAGGATTCAGCGCCAGCACACCACGAACCTGCGGCCGGCGCCGCACAAGAAGACACACTATGAGCGACCCCACCAAGGAAGCACTGCCCCAGCTACTTGGACGGGGCCCGTTTTGCGGGGCGTCTTTCCCATCTTGGTCGCTCGGGTGGCATTGTTGCTGCCACTATCCCAAGCGCTGGTAACGCTGGTGCGACTGCTGAGCATCTGCCTGGAAAAAAGAAGTCGTCGACACCCGAACTGCAGACTGGTACCAAGGAATGGTGCCAGGCCTCACCGTGATGCCGTTGCCGAGGCAAGGTCTGTGCTCCATACTGGGTCGATGGCTTCACAAACTTACTTCAACCTACAAACGGCGGTTGAACGCGACGTCCGCGGATAGGAAAACAGGCGCCGCGGCGATTTGGCGGTGCGCCTCTTGTCGCGGCGGCTGCGATGGCCACGATCTGGCGCCTGGGCGGCAGCCGGCTTGCGCCGGCGACGACGCCCCATCACGGCTGCCAGCGATATCGGGCGAGTGTGTCCTCGCGCAGTTCAATACCCAGGCCCGGTTTCTCCGGCACTTTGATGACTCCCTGTTCTGGCCGGATCGGTTCGACCAGCAGGTCGGTGCGCAGCGGGTTGTCGGTGGCGTTGAATTCCAGATAGGGGCAGTCGCGCATCGTCGAGATGCAATGCAGCGTCGCGGCGACCAGAATGTCGGTCGACCAGCAGTGCGGGATCACCCGCACATTGCGCGCTTCGGCATGGGCGATGACGCGCAACATCGCCGATATGCCGCCCATGCGCGCGATATCCGGCTGGATGATGCGCAGCTGCCCGCGGTCCATCAGGTCGATGTAGTCGAGTTCGTGCGAGGCTTTCTCGCCGGTGGCGATCGGTGTGGGCGACGCGGCCACGAGTTTGGCGAAACCTCCGACGTCGTCCGGCGAGAGCGGCTCTTCGAGAAAATACAGATCGTGCTCGGCATAGGCGCGTCCCAGATACAGCGCGTGGTCGAGTGGCACGGCGAATCCCATGTCGATCATGATGTCGAAGTCCGGCCCCAGGGCCTTGCGCAGCTGCGCCGCCACGGCGACGTCGGATTTACGGTCTTTGCCGAGTGCGCCCCAGCCGAACTTCATCGCACGGTACCCGTTGGCCTTGTGGGCGAGAGCGCGTTCGATCGTGGCCTCCAACGTGGGCTGCGACAGGTCGGATGCATAGGCGAAATGGGCGCGCTTGCGTGCGCCGCCCAGCAACTGGTGGACCGGCAGGCCGACGCTTTTGCCCAGAATGTCCCACAGCGCCAGATCGATGCCGGACAGCGCATGCATCAGCAGGCCGCGGCGCCCATAGGTCTGGCTGGCGCGGTACATCTTGTCCCAGAGCCGGTTGATGTTGCGTGGATCTTCGCCCACCAGCACGTGTTTCAGGCCCTGCGCCGAGACCGAGTACAAGGGCGAGTCGATGATCGCCTGCGCCGCCAGCGGGTTGGTATGCGCTTCTCCAATGCCGACGATGCCCTCATCGGTCAACACGCGGATCACGCAGATGGTCTGGCACCCATCACCAATCTCATGCACCTGCGGCAGGCGCAACAGAATCGTTTCGACATCGATGATTTTCATCGCTGGACTCCTCGGTTGTCGACTGTTGCGGCGGCAGCCAGCCGCCTGATCGCCGCCACCAATGCGGCGCATTCGGCCTCGGTGCTGTCCCAGCGACACACGAAGCGCGCCAGGCGGGGGCCTCGGCGCTGGAACAGAAAACCGTCTTCCTGCAGTCCCTCGATTGCTTGCGCGGACGGCAGCTCGACGAACAACTCGTTGGCCTGCACCGGCGCAACCAGCCGGATTGCGGCCAGCGGCGTCAATCGCTGCGCGATGCCGGCGGCCGCGGCGTTGGCCTGGCGCGCCAGCCGCAACCACAGGTCGTCGTCGACATAGGCCATGATCTGCGCCGAAGCGAATCGCATCTTCGACCAGACCAAGCCGGCCCGGCGCAGGTGAAACCCGATGCTGGTGGCGACATCCGGCGCAAACACCACGATGGCATCGGTCAGCAGGCCGCCGTTCTTGGTGACACCCAGCGACAACACGTCGACACCGGCGCGCCAGCTGGCCTCGGCCGGCGTGCAGCCCAGCGTGACCAGCGCATTGGCAAAGCGGGCACCATCCATATGCACCGTGAGACCACGCGCATGGGCCACGCGACTGACATCGGCGATTTCATCGAGACCGTACACCGCCCCCATGTCGGTGGCCTGGACCAGATTGACGGCTGCCGGCTGGCTCTTGTGCGCCAGACCCACGCCCGCGCCCTCGATTTCGCGCAGCAAGGCGTCCGCCGACACTTTTCCATGCGCACCGTCGATCGGCACCAGCTTGGTGCCGCCACCGTAAAAACCCGTTGCGTTGCATTCCGACGTGTTGACATGGGCCAGCGCACTGCAATACACCGCGCCAAACGGCGTGCACGCTGTCTCTTATACACATCTCCGAGCCCACGAGACTAAGGCGAA
>ENA-ORBV01008709-ORBV01008709.1-microbial-mat-metagenome-genome-assembly--contig:-NODE-8709-length-16937-cov-6.029181_pt1 | contig 16937 bp, 16 predicted proteins | sample MGYA00237777_ERZ505514 | MGnify/ENA primary metagenome ERZ505514 (study PRJEB26160, sample SAMN06269048) | microbial mat metagenome | isolation source: Oligotrophic lake microbial mat | place... | reverse complement strand
CTGACTGATCAACACGTTCTTCACTCAGTTCTGAATGCATGGGGGAGAATGCAGTGCCCAGTTTGCATGCCGGAAATTGGCTGGTGAAAACATCCTTTTGTCATTGGACTCACCGGTCAAATGGCACAACGCACCCATGATGTCAAAACATGGTGGAATCCATGCTGAAATTGTTGTCAATTTTTGACAAACTGTTTTGACTTCCAATCGATTGTTCCACTGTGGTGAGCATTCTCTTGTCTTGTTCACCTGCCATTGTGTTGGTCTGTTTGCACCAGCTTGCGATCCAAGATTCTTTTTTCCATTTGTTCCAGCTGCTGACAACCTTTTTTTTTGTGATTCTTTTTTTCTGAACAGCCCCTCCAACATCAACTCAATGGTGACCCTGATGCTGCCAGATGGGTCATGCCTTGGAAGAAAGCCTGTCATCCCTGCCTTTGTCGCTTCATGGAATTTCAGTATGGCTTCTCCGTTGAATTTGACAGTTGGGGTTGTGCCACTGCCTTCACTCGGGCCACGCTTCTTGACATTCGACACCTCTTGACATTCAGCTTTTCATGGGTCTCATTTCAACATTGACCGACCAGCCAACCACCAATCCATCCACTGCTGGTCTTCTGTGTTGAAGCTGCCAATGCATGCCCCACCAAACTGTTCCATGGCACAACAACTAAGGGACCCCCACTTGGTCTGCACTGGTGAATGACATCATCGAAGAAGCAAAAAAAATTGAAGTGTGCAGGGAAGGCTCTCCATCCAAAGCCAAGTGCGCTGCCAGGCCCCTTGAATTCGCCAAAGCCTGCCAAATCGTGCGGTTGCTGCCATCTTTTGACTGTGAGCACAAGTGCTTCATGGTCTGTCTGTGACAACACTCTCTCATTGGCAGGCTTGATGATGAAGCCCCAGCCGGGCACCCCAATTTCAATTTTGCTTTGAGGGCCAACATCAGATGGTCCAAGAATGCACATGGACTTTTCTGCCTGTTGTTTGTTGTTTTGGTGTCACTTTCATGTTCATCTGACATGTCCTTTCTGCTGTCTGCCACTGTGGGCACAGGACTCTAAGCTGTGCACCACGCTCAACTTTGGTGTGTGCTTGGAGGAGTTTCTTCAAAGTGCCTGTTCACCGAGGACATGGATGATGGGGTGCCTGAGCGACTGAAGTCCAACCACAGGATCAACATGGACCACCATGTGTTGAAGAACAACGAGTTCATGTCTGTGAAACTGGAGTCTGATTCTCATCAGGGTGTGGGTGCTCACTCATTTCGAAAGGGAACCGCCAACGAAGCACGGAAGGCTGGAGCACTCCCAGATGAGATTGAAATCCAAGGATGGTGGAAGCCCCAGGGATGGCGAGTTGCATTTCGGCTCATTGATGTGACACAGGTCCACATTGATGCAATGATTTGCAGGATGCTGTGTCAGGGAGGGGCATTTGGCACAAGCCAAAGGCAATTCTTGCAAATCTTGTCACTTGTGATTGGCTCGTCACGAAATGTGTCCATCACCTCTGTTTTTGTTTTCCCAACGACCATCATCTTTGTCGCATTTTGGGCATGTCGACCCGGCATGTCTGCTGTGATCCGACACTGATGGAGACACTTCCAGAGGCACAAAAGATCAGGTTAGCAGCTGCCCTTCAGGACGTCAACTGTGGAGTCAACGCAGTGGAGAGGTCCCCCTGCGTGTCTGCTCAGCAAACGGTGATCTCACTTAGCATCAACGAGATGACACAATGGGGTGGGCAAACTGCTGGTGTTGCTGGAGTTGCCCCTGTTGTTGGTGTTGCTGCTCATGGTGCAGTTCCAAAGAGCATCCGTCTCAATCAGCAGTTCTCCAACAGTCAAATGGCCCTCATGCAGGTGCAGATTGACAATGGGTTTGCCACCATGACTGAAGCAGCACATTGGGTGCCAAAACGTGACTGCTAATGACAACATCCGTTGCTTTGGTGGTGCGATTCAAGGTCACAATGCCCAAAACGGGGCACAACACAGAGCACCCTCATGCGGGACTCATGCATCCGGGACTCATTCACGGAACTGGTGCTCCTCAGTGCCACGGGACTAGGCGGCACTAGCCCTAATGCTCACTGCTAGCTAGTGAAGAAGGTTGCTCAGGAGAGCAACCAAGACATCATCACGGATTGTGTCACTGCAATGCCTATGTGACATGATGGCCATGCAAACGAACCAGGCGTGTCCGGAAGCCGCGTTTGCAATGCGCTGCAATGCGACAGGTTCAAGTGCTGCCTGGGGAGCGAGAGGAGAGAACCGGTATTGTTGCCTGGTTGTCAGTCTTGCGGATGCAGTCAGTCATCGATGCAGGGGGGAATTTGCATGTCAGTCGCGTGAGCAGTCAGCAGGGAAGTTCAGCGGCAAGCGACGAGGACTGGCTTGATCGTAATTGGACTTTAGCCTGACCACCCCGTTGACGAAATGGACGATGTGAAGCCTAGCAAAAGTGAATGAGTGTCCGTCGTGTATTTCCGCAGGAACCTTTCAGGCTGTGGAGAGCCGTTGAGAGTCTTAAAAAAAAAAACGATACGAACAACACTAGTAACGGAGCACTATAGTTCCAGGCAAACCAATTGAATCAGACGGCCGACTCGGATTGCGTTCTGAAGGGACAATACTACTGTTGCTGTTACCCCAGCAGAAGCATCTCTGGTTTGCTAGAGAGAAAGTAGTAAAGAGCCGCAACGGATTGTGTTGGGTCGAACATACAACTTGCCTGGACCAAGGTCTCTACCCAGTCATCCTTACTACAGCACGCAGCCACAGCAGTGGCAGGGTTGCCTCCCACCAATGCGCGTCGGTCTCCATGCACCAGCCGCTTGAGCTGTGCTTCAAAACGCACTCGACGGGCAAGGTCACTGAGAAATTCCTGGTCCAGGAGCAGCTCACGAGAAACATACCGGACGTTGTCGGAGTGACATGCCACCGCTTCCATTACCATGGCCTTGTCGGCTTGGATTCGTTGGGAAGCATATTGAAAGCTATCCTTGTCCATGGTAGCAATGGCTTGTCGAACGATATGCTCATCGTCTCGCATCGAATCTGGTGCACACTGTAAAACAGATCCAGCTCCTGCTTCCATGGCAGCCACGACGACTTCTCGATTCGAAAGTAACTGACTTGGTAGCTGTTCATAAAAATCTAATAAAAGTGCGTTTGAGGAGTGTGTTTTCTTCCATTTTTGGATGCTCTGTATCACAAGTTTCTTGTCGCACAACTGTGCCTTGCTGGGGTTGATAATGCCAAAACCATTGGATTCTGCTTCGTTGGCTTTTTGACGGTCGTCATTTTTGTTGACTTTGCTCTTGGCGTTGACAAACCTTTCATGATCCCTAGCCGCTTTTACCAGATCGGGATCGTTGGCAAACTCTTCGTCGGGGGCCATCTTGCCCAAGACGATATCGCCACCGCCAATGTGTATCGCGTGCCATAAAAAGGTCTTGTCGTGAAGTAGTCGGCTCGAGATTCTGGTGATTTCGCGACAATGACCACCCCGCGAAGCCTCCAACGCGGCCAGCATGGTCTCGGCATCATCACACAGTTCGTCGGATGCAAATTGGAGCGGCATACAGGATGGTTGCAACAAGAAATAGGTTTCAGAAAATGGAATGGAATCCATAGAAGGCATTGTTCTTTTATTCAAGTGTGGAACGCGGCAAGTGGCCAGGGCCGTCTGCACAATTTCCGGGTCATTTTGAAGATTGTGGGATGCATACATGAGAGTGTTGCCACAATTCAGAACGGCTGCCAAAACAATTTGTTTGTCGTTTCTCAGCGTCCTGGAAGCGAATCGCAAGGCATGTCCCGCCTGTTTCACAGCTTGCACGACAATTGCTTTATCGCCTTGGAGTCGACCCGATGCAAATTCCAACACACTACTAGTATTGCTGCTACTGGTGTTGCCATGATTGTTCTGAGCGCTATTTTGCAACGCCGACAAGACAATTTCACGGTCATCTACAAGTGGATTGTTATGCAGCTGCAAAGCATGTCTCCTGCTTCGGGCCTGACGGTGGAGCTTATTATAACGTGGCAAATGTCCACTGACATATCCCAAGGCATGGCCATAACTTTGGACCGCCGTCCATACAAGTTCACGATCCCAATACAATTGTGGGTCTAGATAGGCAATGGCCTTTCCTCCTGATTTTTGGACCTCCTGCAAGGCGACGTTACGATCGTGTATTAGTACTGGTGCAAGCCGTTGTGGTTGCTGTGCCGATGCTTCTTCTTTGTGCGACGAAGAAGATGACGGCGAAGGGTCCATCATTGTCCACGCTGCCATGGCCATGGCCATGATGGGATCGCTTTCGCCGCTGGCCTTTTGTTCTGTAGTATCTTGATCATTTGTGGTGTCGGATCTCTTTCTCTTCATGGTGCTGCTTTTTGCACGGGGAACGTACGAATGTGTGTTTTTTTTGTTTCTGTGACTGTTCTGTGCTGCTCGGATGTTGTTGCCCTTTCGTTAGTTGCGCTACTGTAACTGCAGACTCACTGCTCGATTCATCATGCGTCTTCGCGATGCTTTGGTTGGAATGAGAAACCCATCAACACAAACCAGAAGGACCCGAACTATTTAGAGTTAGGGATGATGTCGGCTTCGCCTTTTCTGATTTTGATCCTTGGATGCACCAAGAGACACTGTGCGACTATTTCTGAGGATAATAACTTAGCGTTAGGGATCGTTTTCATTTTTCACGAGGAACAAGGACGATCTAACATTCCTGCAATGGATGCACAAAGCACACGCACTTGACTGCACTCGTCGAGGTGAACTGTGCGTATGCTTACAAACCTGGTATGATAGCTGGTACCAGGTAGCAGATTGTTATTGACTTCACGCACAGTGAGTGCAGCATTAGCCTGTGTTAGCAGGTTGCACTATAGTAGGGTAGGGCAAGACCTGTCTAGAGTAGATTTCCGACGGACGCTGTTTGTTGCTTCCGTGCCACGAAAGACAAGCCGCAGCGGATGGGCATTTCGGTCAACTGAAATCCAAAAGGGACGTCCGTCCTGTCATGCTTGACGCCACTGGCTCCTCTTCCATGAACGGGCCCAAGCCTACAGACACAGTCAAGAAATCCGCCTTGATGAACCAAGCGACGGCTGTCTGCTTGAGCTCCTAGAATTAGGTGATGAGTTGCTGTGTTTTGAAGATCTGTCGGGTCAAAATGATGCCAAGCCCACTTTAGGTGACACGGTGGCAGGTAGCTACTAGATGATGCTGCCACGGCAGCACCTAGGGGGAAATGATAATTATTTACTCTTTTTTAATTGCTGAAGGCCAATCTACCGCCAGCTCCTACTAGCTAGCTAGCTAGTAGCTACCGCTACAACTGCCACATGTATGCGGCTACATCGTACACGGTACGTAGTGGAGTTCTCAGGAAGAGGGATACAGTATCGTAAAGCATTCGATCAGTGCGACAGTCAAAATGAGAAGGGTAAATGTTCTGGATGACTTTTACTCGAGAACTGCTCCGTGTATTAGGCGTTGTAGGAACTTCTGTGAACAGCAGATGCGGGATTGTTACTGTTCTACTCTTGGATAAGGGTGGTGCACACTAAACAAACAGATTCTTATTTTTGTTGACATCGGCTAGCAGTACAAATAAAAAGAAGCTCGCTTTTTCGTAAATTTGTAGTTGCCCGGCCTCTTGTAGCGACCTTGATTTGCTCCCTGGCCATCCTGGGCAAACAGCACTGCTGTAAGTTGTAATCTGACTACTGAGTACTAATCTTGAGTTGTTTCGGTGTTCTTTTTCTTAGGTTGTTGTCACCTTTTTCATTTCCGGAACCTGACACCTTCGTTCCCCAAATGTGCAATACAGTAACTACTCAGTAATAAACTACTACTAGTAGTACTGACCGGTACGTTGACGGCACTCAGTCTTAACAGCGGACATCTGTACTTTTGACAATTGAAGGTACTACTAGCTAGCTATTACGGTGGCTACCGGTATGTACTTTTAGTTTTTACCACCCATCAATTTCCCAGAAGCGAGAATAAGCACCTCCGTATCTACGGTAGCACTGACACATGAAGATTGCAGTAGGTGAACTGAACGGTTACAGGCGAAGCAGTAACAATTGTAATAACCGGCTTCAATCCATTGCTTTCCATACACTACTCGTAGCTATTTTAATGCTGCTATTAGTACTATAGCAGTAGTGGTGTCGTAAAACTGGATCCCACCCACAATTGGCTTTACAGACAGACTCCAAAAGCAAAACACAAAACAGTGCCGGTAACCATGAACGACGAGGATCCTCATATGGAGCTGTGCGACCTTTGGACCGCAGATCCTTCGGAGACGACGCTAACTGAGATCCTTCAGGGGACAGCTAGGATAATCGCAAAGTTAGTTTTTCCCAGCTGTCCTCCCGGTGGCGCTACTGTTAGGATTGTCTTGGGGGAGGATAACAATGAAGGAGAGCCTGATTGTGATATGGATGGCAGTACAGAGGAGGAGCTCGGGCGCTCGGGTGAGGATCAGGAAGGTTGTGACTATGCTACTGCGAGTAGCCATCAGCTGATGATGTCTCTAGACATTCCAGCCAAGGAAGATACCAACATCAGTCTGGGGAAGATGAATGTCTTTCACTGCGATGGCGCGTGCAGCGAAACCCAACGTCAGCACCTGACAGAGCTAGCAAAACGTCTAGGTCGGGTTTTGTCACATCGCGGGTCGCTTCAGAAGCTGAAGGACGAGTTGCGATCCACCCAGGTAAGGGAACGCCGTCTTTTGGAGTCCCAGACACTTGCCAAGATGGGACAATGGGACCTGGATCTTACTACAAACACTCTGGTGTGGTCCGAAGGAATTTATGACATCTTCCGGGTGGACCCCAACAAATTTGGTGCTTCTTATGAAGCTTTCCTGAATGCTATCCATCCGGATGACCGCGGCTTTGTCAACAATGCCTATACCAATTCGCTTATTACAAGGAAGAGCTACAATATCGTTCATCGATTGCTATTTGAAGATGGAACAATCCGGTTCGTCAATGAAATATGCCGCTCTGAGTTCGATCCAAACACGGGAGAGCCACTTTACTCGGTCGGCGTCGTTCAAGATATTACAGAGCTGAAGCATGCTCAGGAAATGGACCGTCTCAAGTCTGCCTTCCTAGCCAACATGAGCCACGAGATTAGAACACCCTTGGTAAGTTCTCGCTCTGTTTGGGTTGCCAACGAGTCTTTCGCTGACAAAAAAAGCAGAATCGCTTATCCACCTTTCCTCCAAAAATCTGGTGCCTTCCTTAGAACGCTGTATTGGGCTACACCGATCTTCTCATGATGGATGCAGCTGTTCTAGACAGCCGACAGCGTGGCTACCTGAAAACCATTCGTACTTCTGGCGAAATGCTCCTGACTGTGGTCAGTGACATTCTCGACATTTCTAAGATCGAGGCAGGGCAACTTGCGCTTCGATGCAAGCCTTTTTCTTTACGGGAAGCCATCACACAGGTGGGCGATAGTGCCTGGGCCTTTCAAACGAATTTCGGTTACACGCAAGTACAGGTGGAAGTCGTGGATGCCACCATGCCAGAATGCGACTGGATCGTGGGCGATCCAGTTCGCGTCATTCAGGTCTTGCAAAACTGCCTGCTAAACGCCATCAAGTTCACCAAGGATGAAGCAGATGGGCTAGTTCAATACGGGGTGCGGCTTCGCCAGGCTGAAGATAATCAGAGATCGTTTCTAGAGTTCCATATAGCCGATTCTGGCATTGGAATTCCAGAGGAAAATCAAAGCTTGATCTTCGAGGCGTTTCATCAAGTCCACCCAAGCCGAGACTCCCACGAGCTGGGAGGAACTGGTCTTGGTTTGACCATTTCCAAACGCCTCGTAGAAATGATGGGTGGCGAAATGTGGCTCGACTCGAATACAACCGGGCCCAATCGAGGAACCAGAGTATATTTCACCATACCGTATCAGCCAGCCGAGAAGGATGTATCGAAGCAAGAGTCCGCTCCGCACGCGTCCAAGCTTGTTTCGATCGCAGATTCCACCCCCCCTCAATATCACCATGTTATCTTCACCTGTGGAGGCACTCACGAAACGACAACGTCCCGAAGGAGAAGCAAATCCACTCAAGAAACAAACGCCGCGACCATCGTCTCCAACAGCATCTCCAACCAGCTCCACGAGAAGTAATGATGAGGCGGGTTCAGAAGTGGAGGTACAAGACCCATTGCTTTGTAACAAGATATTAGTCGTGGACGACAATCGCATCAATCTGAAATTGGCAGTGCGCATGGTGAATTGCATGGGATATGAGACGGTAACCGCCATGAATGGCAAAGAAGCAGTGGCAATGTTCCAGTCGAATCCCTCCATTCGTCTCATTTTGATGGATAAAGAGATGCCCATCATGGATGGACTGCAGGCTGTCCAAGAGATACGACGAATAGAAAAATAAGACAGGAGAGAGTATCGCATGCCAGTGGTTGCCTTAACCGCCGCCGCCTATCCAGAAGACAAGGATGCTTGTCTGGACTCGGGATGCGATGAATATTTGACCAAACCCATTCAACGAAAGGCGCTGCAAGAAGTGATTTCGGGATTTATGCCAGGATGAGCGAAGACAAAATTTGGTCAAGTTTCATGGTCAAGGATAGATATTCCCTCCCAATACCCAGCATGGTAGCTACAGCTGGCTTAACTTCAGCAGTCAAATGGAAAAATCCACCGGCAAATCACAGATAGACACCAATAGAAACGGAGACGATGGGTCACCTAATAGCTCCGACTACAACGAAGATTGATCTTTAAGCATTATGCTTACTGGTTTAAAGAAAGCCACAGGAGCTAGTCCTGGGCCGGATTCTGTAAGACACAGGACTAAACTTATGTAGCCTTCTTAGTTTTCTTCTTCTTCGGTGTCAGTGTCGCTAAAATAAGATAGCACCATCTCACAGAGCTATTCCGGCTCTTAATAAGACGAGCCATATTTGCTAATAGACTTTTCCGAGGTTTTCGAAAGCTGTCCATCCGAGTACGAAGCCTGGCTGACAAGAGACGAGCCATCCAAAATGGCTGTGATGGCCACATTGTCAATGTAACGGTAACTACCCTTGGTACGACTCAAGGAATAGCTACCCGTTCTGGGATCCTTGTAGCGGTAAGAACTGCTGTGGGTCACCAAGGCCGTGTTGGAATTATCCGTCCACTGAATATTGACGGTGGCGATCCCAGCCTCTTCGTAGTCGGTACAAGACGAGTACCAACACTCGAGATAGGGTTCTTCCGGTGGACAGGTTCCGTACTCCCAAATCTCGGCATAGCAAATTTCCATACACTCATAAGTGCAGGAATGTCGGTACATGGGAACCGGAATTTCTTCGAAGATGGCTTGCGATAGCTTTTTCGACTCTACCGTAAATTTGGGAGCATTTCCAGAATACGAACTTTCCCACACGGATCCAGTCAAGAAGTCCACCGTCATGCCGTCACTGCTGCAAGATTCGACCAAGTCCAAACTGACCCACATGGATTCGTAACTGTTCGAGGTTACTTTCCCATCATTGCTTCCGCTAGTAGTGGCCTTGAACTTGCTTTGAGAGCCCCAGACTGAGGCAGAGAGGGAAGAGTAATAGTTGGAGCTGCAGCTATCAAAACCGGCGTAGACATAGGCATCATATCCCGTGGTCGTGTACTTGACGGGGCTGTTATTGGCTGCGGCGACAAGGCTGTTCGCAAGCAATGCCGAGAGAACAATGTACTTGATGGAGAGGAACATGATGATGCGGCCGATTGCTGCGGACGACGTAGAAAACAAGATATACTGTTAGAAACGAAGATTCGAGTCTCGAGGATGTATACGTTCGAACGAAGATATGGTTGATAATGTTGCGCATTGGGTCGCCCGCCACCATCTTCTGTTTTTCACCTTACCTGTTGCTTATTGCGAGTGCAATGAAGTGGTTTCAATGTTTCGAAGTTTCGATTTGTGAGCACTTTGATTTGCATTTTAAAAAGTCGATTGAGATGAACTCATATCGTTTCATAAAAAAATTTACTCGTGTCTTCTTTCGGAATGATTTTTGCGTAACTGGTGATCAGTTTGAACTCTGTTTTACAGCATAAATTAAAATGAGCTTTGAGTTCCGTGGGCGTTTTGTGAAGAGCAAGTGATCCGTTGATCCGGACAGTTTAGAAGATAATCATGTTTAGTCTAAAGATTCGATATTCGCCCTTTCAGATAGATGTCATCGCTGGAAGTAAAAGGCGAAAGATATCCAAGGGTACCAAGTCGTGGAGAGGATCCAACGTCCTTCCACGAAGTTCTAGAGCAAGTGCAACGAGCAATGGCTTTTGAAGTACGAGCTACAGTAGTACTGCAGTAATAGCAGTACGACGTCGTACTACCTCTAGCTAGTATGGTACCAAATATTATCGATCGACTGACCCGGCATGCGGAGTGGAGTTGATGTGCAATTGAATAAAATGCATACAGTTTGTACATGTACCAGTGTTGGTTTGCTGAATCTTGTTGTGGAGGAATTCGTGATACTCCAAATTTGCGCTCCATTTTAATTTCTGTGAGAGGGTAGTAAAACTGTATTGTTGGATGCCGGGTGCCGCCAGGGTCGAAAGCCGATGGCCATGGGTGCACGCGTTCTCTTCCAAGAAGAGCCGATGTGCGACTACAGTTAAAGATACAAGTTACTGACGTCAGCTTTTCCGTCGTCCAACTTACCCCTTCAAAGAAGAACAAAACAACAGGAGGCGCAAGTGGTGAATCATCATCAAGCACCGCCACGGCAGCTCTAACAATGCGAGAAACCTTTGCAGCCATTCCAGTTTGTAATTGTCTGAGCGAGTAACAGAGTTTTATAGTGACCCTATAATAGCTTCACTCGGAAAACAATGTCGAAATCTATGGGCCCTTCCCTACTTTTTGGACTTCTCGTGGCAACGCTGCAAGTTTCTGCACTGGTGCCCCAATCCCCACAGGAACAAACCCGGCTGGCCATTCGCAGTTTGAAGAACATTATTGCTTCTTATAATGAGGATGAAACGAACAAAAAGCCCAAGCGGTTCTATGTGGATTATTTGATTCCCTTGCCCCCGGAAACCCAAGCCGAAGATATTGATCCTTGGCCCGGTGGTTTGGCCCAAATGTATCCTTATGCCGAAGATATTTTAAAAGAAATATTGGGTGGCATTGTCGATGAAGCGGCTGGACCGTGTTCGTCCCAAGTGTTATCGCCACAAGATTGTTGTGGATTTTTCGTTCAAGAATCGGCCACATCTCCCAAAAATGATGTCGGTGCCATTTTGTTTCCCGGGGTCGATCAGCTCGCCAAGATGGAAGAAATCGATACCATGGTAGGAGAACGCACTCTAATTTTATTCAATAAACAATTTCAACGCCCCGAAGATTTTGGATTTGCCAGCAAGGGTCGTGCTACCAAGTCTATTTTTGAAAAATATCAATGGGGATTTGCCTTTCAAGAATTGGCGTGTCGTGGAGAAGATGTCAAATTAACCTACGAATTCCCAACCTGGAAGGCATGTGTCATTTGCGACGAAGACTTGGAGGCTGGCGTACAGCGAGTCGATTTATTGCAACCCTCCAAAACACGATTTGTATACGAAGATTTGGAAAAAGAAATCAACAAAGTCTTACCAGAACCACTGTGGATGAGAAAAATGGGTGAAGTGGAACGAAAGGGATTCAAATTCCAACGAGGAAATAAATAAAGTGGTGTTGTGGTAGTAGTTGCAAAGAATATACCCTTTGGAAGGAGAGAAGCTACAATTGTACTTTAATGACGAGAGGACGATGGGGACAATTTTCGCGAAAGAATGAGAAGGCCATTTACATTTCTAGTTTTGGTGTGAACAAAGAAGAACGCATTATGTTTACACAAAATCCCCATTTACAATAACAATAAACACACACAAGTAACGTAAAGAAACGAACTTCTAGAATTTCGTTATCTACAAACTGATAACTCACTTTTTGGCGAAACTTCAATATGGCGCACTGCAAATTTGTTATACAATAAGTATCATTATTGCCAAGCAAATGCCGAAAAGTCTTCGTTACGAAATGATTTTGAAATGTGTTGCAAACTGGAAGAAGAACAAGCGACAAAGCTCAAATAAGTCGTGGATGTATGGGGTGTTGCGATCTAGATCGTCGTCCACAAACAACTCCAATCAACCTTTACTTCAACACGGAAGTTCATTGATATCTTCAAGTGAAGATGATGCCCCCAGCAAATCAGCTTCTGATGATGTACCAAAATGGACATTCAATGACCCTAATCTACTTCCAGACACACCCATTGCCACTGCCATTACCCTTATGGGACCTCCCAAACAATACTTTGGAGATTCGGCCAACGACCGATATGCCTACATGCTCTACGAAGCCATTGCTCTTCTAGACAAGCATTGCTTTCACACTGACATTCCAATCTTGCGGCAATCCAACATGATCGCCTCGAGTTCAGACACTACTACTACAGCATCTTGTTTGTCGCCCAGGAAAAGTCAACAACAGCGACTGACACGACAACATCATCGTCAGCAAATTCCTGGGATTCTTGGGTTTTTGTTGAATGACATGACCGCCGACAGAAAAATAGCTGTACTGGATTACGGCAATCGCGTGGTTGCCCAGCTTGGCTTTGTGACCTACAAACAACCCTGGCTCACCGTCGAATGCAGTACCCCTTCCTCCTCCTCGACGCCATCATCACCCGGATCATCATCATCATCCACTGCCGCCACGACTACCATGTCATTGCAAAAGGTAGTCCACCTCTTGCAGCAGGTTTTATCAAAGAGATTCTTTCTCGTTGAGGTACCTCATGAAACCAGAGCCAGGTCTATTTGCGTTACGAATCAAGCTTCTGTAGTTGGCAATCTTACTCCCGACAAATATTGCGTTTGCAGCAGTGATGAAAAGAGCCAAGAGTTGGAAAATGTAATCGTCAAAATGACCAGCGGGTTGGCGGTTCCTACCATAGAAAATGACGAGGGTATTATGCAGCAGAAACAACGCCCGCAACTCGTGACCAAGTTTGTCTTTTCCAGGAACGATGGTACCGTTTTAGCCCGTGCTCTTTGGTCCTTTGTTGGCAACGAGACATTGGGTACAGCACCGGGACCTGCCATGGAAGTTTTTGAAACGACGTCTGCCTTTGATGCTGGTAGAACTAGCAGCAGTTCGTGTACATTTTTTCTCTCCACCATGGAAGATGCCCTGATCCATGTGTTTGCTCCGTTGGTGGCATTTCGCATTCGCATTTGTCGCCGTGGTGTGGATAATAAGGCGCTTGCTCCCGCTGCTGCCAAATGGCTTTCCGAGCGAGGCTATACCGAGACCAAACGTGACGGAACAGATCTTTGCAAAGCATTTGTCATGTTTTAAAATTTCTAAAAGATGAACAATACTATAAAGTCAATCAGCAGCAGCAGCAGTAGTAACAACACTGTAATAAAAAAAATAAGTGTTACGTCGCCAAGGTCATTAAAAAAGAGTCTACAACCTCTCTCTTGACTATTCTTTCATCCATTCATTGCATCGAATATTAAGGACTCGTAGGACTAGTAACGCCAAACTAGTTTGAGAAGGAGTAATAGTAGTACCGACATTGCTACGATCGAATGCTGACTAATGTGGGTAGCTGTAGCTGCGGAATACATGTTGTTAGCACTGATTGCTTCTGCTTTCCAAGTAGTAGTGGCGGTGGTTGTGTCGTCTGTAGGCATGGTTCGGCTGACGACAGAAGTGGAATCCGTGTTTGGAGCTGAAGACGGTACAGCAGTCACGGGGGCTTCTTCGGATACAGATGGCTCGTCGGTATCGTCGCCACACACTTGACAACAATCTTTGGCCCCTTCTTCTCCTTCTGGAAGAGGCGCTTCGGTTTCTTTTGGTTTGCACCTCAGTCGGCCCACATAATCAGCCCATTTGCGGTCCCGACAACATGGCCAAAATCGTGCCATCAATTCGGCACTACACGTACTGACAGCACCAGTACCGCTATCAGTACCGGCAGTAGTAAATGGCAATAAGGACCGAGGCTGACAATTTCCAGCATTGGACCCATCGCAATAGGGTTCCTCTCCAGTGCCTCGTTCATTGTAGGGTTCATACAACATGGTCCATCCTTGATCCAATGCGGTAAAGTCGAGGACATGAACATCGGCCAGAGGCAAGACTTGGTTGTTGTAACAAATAGAATCACCTTGGGCAATATAAAAGCGTGGAAAGTCCAATGCCCAAAGCATGGCATCTCTTCGATCGGGACGATTCGAGGGGAAGATACGACACCAAGAGTTGTCTTCAATATCGTAAATGTGCAATTCCGAATCATCGGAACAGGTTCCTCCCCACATCATGAGACCATCCATTTCCTTGACATATTCCATGGCATGGGATGCCAAACTTGGTGGCGGTAGATTGGTTGCAGCAGCAGTAGTAGTATTCATTGGCCCCCCTTCTTCTCCAGCTGTTTCGGAAGAAGGTACTTGGACTTTTGACACTTCCTTGGTTCCCAAATCCAATTTCCACAACAGACTACTGTCATAGCGTGCAAAGTTGTCATCCAATCCTCCATACATCCATACCACATTTCGTTTCGAATCGTACGCCATACCGTGCCGGTACATGGGCGCCATGTTTGGCAGGGTCCATTCCTCCCATGTTTCGGTTTGGGTATCCAAAATCCAAACGTCCGAATGGACGGTACTGCCTTGACGTCCCCCCGAAATGAGAATTCGATGGTCGTCCAACGCCACGGCGGCATGCTTCCAGCGGGGTGCCGGGATGCGGTCGTCGTCTCCGTCAAACATGACTTGAGTCCAAGCATCGTCGACGAGGGAATATCGATACACGTGATTGGTGGCTTGTCGCGCCGCGTCGCCTCCAAACAAAACCCACACGTCATCCTTGGCTTCACTACTTGACAATAGCTGTGTACTGGTCCCACGATAACCAATCGCTTGTGGAGCATTATTTAATCGTTCCCAACAAAATTGTGGGTCGTCGTCGAGTTGGTTATCGCCCAAAGCAAACCGAAAATTGGTCTGTACCACTCCTCCCGCGACCTCTGATGAGGCATCACTGTTGGTGTCACCTCCAAAACTGTACAGAAAGGGTGCCGTGGTATTCCCAGTAGGAAACGTATACAGACCACCCGAAGCCGAATAGCGGCCCCAAGGTTCCGCTTCGGGACAACGATCTTCCGTAGAAATAGTCGTGGTATTAGTGTTGTTCATGGTTCGTCTTTCTCTTTGGTATTTCAATCAAATGCGGTTCACAGTCTAACTACTAGCTAGTAGATGGATTTGTGATTGTCTTTTGGAGGTGCGGTGCTGCTGTTGGAAGAGAGCGCAGGGTGTTGTGGAGCTAATTTATTAGCATTAGTCAGTCAGTTGATTGCAAGCGGAAAGGAATCGCTGCTGGAGCAAGAAACATGTAATCTGCCCGAGAAATATAAAGGGTTACTTAACTAGTAGTACTTTACGTGTTGATGATCATGAAACGTAACAGCAAGTTAAGTTCAGATCTCTTGCGTCGAGTGTCCGCGCCAAGTTCGACGAAAAATGTTGGAAATTTGGCATCTTTCTATCATCGCGTGATAAATGAGTCGCTAGTCGCCAGTCCCGAAACAGACAGCATCTCCAATCTTCTATCAGGGCTGCCCGCAAATTAATAAAGCCCATTTTGTCTGTACTGTAGATCTATATGCTAACTTCTCCATAAGCAAGTTAGCTAGTAGATAGCTATAGTAATACCATGTATTTAGTAGTAGTAATTTGTTGCATTGTATTTTTCCGATTAGCTCTGATTCTCCGGTAGATATGGATAATTTGTAGGTTGATTTTGATTTCTATTGGGTGCATGCCCATGTGTCTTGGGTTGATCTCTGGTGGAGTGTAGTTGGCACTTCCCAACGCTACGTGTCGTAGACGCGCGGACTGTCATCAGCACATAATTTGTGCGGCTTGCATTCAGCACTTAACTTTTTGGCCATGGTGGATTTATGCCTGGAGAGGACAACATCAATAATCTCATCGTCGTCATCCGCATCTGTCGTTCTCACATTCCTCAAGCTCGCCATTATGGCAGGAGCGCTATGGGATGAAAAGGTAGGAGCAAGTGGGAAAATAATTTCTCGTGTATTCACCAGTTGCTGCCAGTGTAAAACATGAAATTCTTCCTTGATATCAATCCCATCTAGAACAGCGAATCCAACAAAGGGATCTTCCAAAACTTCAATCGATTCAAAGAGCGACCCAAGACAGATCGTGGTGAGAACCGCGGATGCAATTCCTAATCCAAGCGACTCTAGATTCACCGACGTTTGAGCAAAGGTGGGCGCATAAAGGGGTGGCAAAAAGACGATAAACAGTCGCGCAAAGGTCCGCAAGGCTTCTGGAGTACGGTAGCTCTTGAGAAATCGTAAGCTCTCACAAACATCCGCCATGTAACGTTCAAACTGATGAATACGGGAACATTCCGTATCGGAAAGTCCATATGCCTTCAATTCTTCCGTGAGTAAGGTAATGCGAGTAAGTCGTTGTGTATTGATGGAATCAAAGAGTCGATAGGCCACTTCCGAGGTTCGCAATGCTTCATGACGACCCCATTTGGTAAACCGATGTCGGCCTCGGGATGCCGAAGGAAGCGAAAGGAAGCGACACATTTCATCGCCCATGCCAACGAGTTGCGCCAACACTTTATCCGTGTGCTCAATCCAATTGGCATTTTTGACACCCGCCCGGCCGCCATTTCTATTTTTCCAATCCCAGGTACTGTGAGCCGTATAAATGTGTTGAGCAAAGGATCGAAATTGGGCAATCCTGTGAAGAGCATCTTCTCGTCGCGTGAATGCCATGCGAATCGAAGCCGACTGCCAAACGAAAACAAGGCGGTAAATATAGGGG
>ENA-ORBV01008706-ORBV01008706.1-microbial-mat-metagenome-genome-assembly--contig:-NODE-8706-length-16948-cov-3.411416_pt1 | contig 16948 bp, 14 predicted proteins | sample MGYA00237777_ERZ505514 | MGnify/ENA primary metagenome ERZ505514 (study PRJEB26160, sample SAMN06269048) | microbial mat metagenome | isolation source: Oligotrophic lake microbial mat | place... | reverse complement strand
CTTCCAGAAGGCATTGCATTCCTGGCATACGCTGAATCGCGTGGCGCGGCGAATACAATCTCGCTCTACCTCGGTGAGTACTGGAAAGAAACAGGCGATGTAACGGCTGCAACGCTTATTACACTGACTGAGAATGTTGAAGGCGTGAACTTCACACTCGATCGCCGTCCGGACTACGACAACGGCTTCGGCGGACGTCAAATCGGTGACGAATCTGGTGCAGGCGTCAAGGGTAAGGTCACTGCATATCTCGTAAAGAGCAACGACCACAAAGAACTCGATCGTCGCTGGTCTGTAACCGTTGAGACAAACGAAGAAGGCTACTACGCGTTCAAGAATCTTATTCCTGGCAAGTATGTTGTCCTTGGCACACCAGCAGAACGTCCATTCGTACCAGGCTGGTACGTAACAGGCGCAACTGCCGAATTCAAATGGCAGCACGCAACGCAAATCGAAGTTGGCGAAGTGATGATTGCAATCGAACACGACATCCGTCTACGCGCTGTGAAGGGCGAACACGGACGTGGCAAGATTCATGGCTGGGTATTCGACAAGCGCGGCGGCATCGTTGCACCAGTTGGCAAGGTCATCAAGGGCGACGCACAAGTACAAGAACTTGAAGTAAATGGCATCATCGGTGCACTTGTAGTTGCTACAGTGAACGGTGAAGTTGTAGACTTTGCATACTCGGAAAATGATGGCGCTTACGAACTCGCCTACATGGGTACTGGTGATGCAACGCTAAACATCAACCGCTTCGACTTCGACAACGTTGAACAAACAGTAACGGTTGACGGTCTTGCTCGCATCGATCAACAAATCTCTGTCGGTCTGAGTGCAGTTGTCGCAAGTGTTGAAGTACCTGTCGACCGTGTCGGCAAGGACCTCGGACTCTATCCGAACCCTGCAACATCTTCAGCTACGGTTTCCTTTGTAGCCACAACTGGCACAGCGGTAATCAAGGTTGTAAACATGCACGGTGTTATACTGTTCACTAACGTTATAGATGTAAACGCTGGTCCTGCTTCTGCACAACTGAACCTCACCTCACTGCCAGCCGGCATGGTTATGGTACACGTTAGCAACGGCACATCCACGTTCGCTCTGCCGCTTAGCATTCATCGCTAATCCAACGCTGCAACAGCGGCAAGGCTACGATTCGTAGTCGGTCATAGATTTACAAAGGCCCGGAGCACCTGCTTCGGGCCTTTTTTTATGCGCGATTCTCGTTTTGCTTCGGGCCTTTTTTTATGCACGGTTCTCGTTTTGCTTCGGGCCTTTTTTTATGCGCGGTTCTACGCCTTACGCTCTTTCGTAAATTCAGATATGAGAATCTCCTACCGGCTCGCGTCAACCATTGCACTGCTGTTTTGCGCCATCACGGCATCGAACGCACAGCGCATTAGTCTGCCCGAGGAATTCCGTCCGCAACAATTCGACGTAGTTAGCTACACCGCAGACATCCATATCGAAACCGTCACCAACAAGCAGATTCGTGGTGTGGTGCGCATGGCGGTTCGCTGGACCTCGCCCTCGTCAACACCGGCACTCTTTGTACACCTTCTCGGATGCACGCTAGACTCCGCAACTGTGCGCAGCCAACGTGTAACGCCCGTTCCAAGCGCCGCGGCGGTTACGTCAACGGACACCATGCGATACTTCACGGTAACCTTGCCGCACAACGTTGCTGAAAACGATGTAGACACACTCGTGATGTTCTATTCGGGCACGATGACAAATGAAGGGGGCGGCGTTGCCGCATGGGGCGGCGTCCATTACGACGACGAAGTTCTCTACGCTCTGGGCGTGGGCTTCCGCGCACCGCAAGTAAGTACAACACAGCATTGGATGCCGTGTTATGACCATCCATCAGATAAGGCGTTGTTCAACGGTTCGTTTAATGTGCCTGTGGGCTTTGATGTGGCGTCCGTGGGCACGCGCACGAACGACACTGTTATCGCTACACGTCGCATTGTTGAATGGAAAACGCGCGATCCGCTATCTACCTATCTCCTAACGTTTGCCGTAGCCCCTTACGCATTGCTACGCTCGAGCGAAGGCAACACACCTATCGAGATCTATACACTTCCGGTCGACACAACATCTGCGAGAATTTCATTCCGTGCGCTGCCACGCATGATTCGTACGCTTTCCGAGTTGTACGGTCCGTATCCATTCGAAAAAGTTGGCTACTGTGCCACAAGACGAGGTGCAATGGAGCACGCGACCATGGTGTCGTATCCGGTAAGCCTTATAAAGTCTCGCGACACCATTAACGACGTTGCCTTGCACGAGCTTGCACATCAGTGGTTTGGCGACCTGGTAACGCCTCTCGACTTTAGGCACGCGTGGCTAACAGAAAGCTTTGCTACGTTTAGCGAAGCGCTCTGGCGCGAAGAACTTTTCGGTTCTGTGGCATACCTAAACATGATTACTGGTAAAATCGATTACTATATGCAGACTGTTAGCAAAAAAGAAGGCGTGCTTTCGCTGTATGACTTCGACCGCCAAACACCTTCGTCGAATTATCCCGAGACCATCTATCAAAAAGGTGCGGCAGTGCTCGGAATGCTTCGGTGGCACCTGGGCGACAGCGTTTTCTTTGGCGCCTTAAGGCAATACCTGTACGCACATAGTCAGGGTAATGCAACAACAACGAACATGAAGGTTGCGTTCGAGACGGCCTCTGGTCGGGACCTTACACCATTCTTCGACGAATGGATTTACGGTAAGGGTTGGCCAAAACTTGCCTTTACGTACATCAAAAACGGCGTGGATTACGACGTCGAGGCACGTCAGGTTCAGCGCACCCTCGACCCCACGCAGCCAGTGTTTACAACCCTTCCGCTCGGTATCCGCTACTTCGACGCACAAGACCGTGACGTAGACACGGTGCTCCTACCCGATGCCACCGGCACGTTCCGTTTTTCCGTAAAAAAGGTTACGGGCATCAACCGCGGCACAAAAATTCGCTCGCTCCTCGAAGTCACGCAGACGGTTGGTGTAGACGAGTCCGCTACCAATGCTCGGCGCATTTCAATCTCACCAAACCCCACAGATAACGTTTGCACAATAGAGCGCACATCGTCGCTCGATGTGGCTTACGTAAACATTATCGACACATCAGGCCGAACGTTACTAACAAAGGTTATAGAAGCCGGCGTTAGCACTTCCAGCTTCTCTGTAGCCGAACTAACGGATGGCGCTTACATCGTGCATATCGTCGAAGCCGGACAGCCCCTTTCGCTGCCCCTTTTCATTACACGGTAAGGGGCTTTCCCCCGCATAGGAATGCGGGGTCCCAGAGGACACCGACCGTCAGGCACCGACCGTCAGACGTCGACCGTCAGGCATCTACCGTCAGACGTTGTACCGAATCCACTTGAAGATCTTCTTGAAGGTCGGCGGTTGGCCGTACGACAGAATGCCAATGCGATACACGCGCGATGCGACCCAGATGGCGCTGAAGAAGGTACCCGTTGTAAGAACAATCGACAGAAGTATCTGCCATGCGGGCACGTCGGTTGCCGCAATGCGCACCGTCATAAGAATGGGCGTGAACAGTGGGATGAGCGAAAGCACCACTGCTGCAGTGCCATTGGGTGCGGCAAGCACGTTGCCAATAAACAACAACGTTAGAATTACCGGTAGTGCAATTGGGAATGCAAGCGAGTTTGCATCTGCTTCTTGGTCTACCGCCGAGCCGACGGCTGCGTAGAACGTGGCATAAATAAAGTAGCCCGCAAGGAAGTAGAAAAGGAAAAGGATGAAGAACATCGGTGACAACGAAGGCAACGTTATCTCGCCGATTTGCATGCCTCCGGTTTGCGATTGCATGCCCACTGCAGCGCCGGGCTGCATTTGTTGCTGCATTTGTTGCATCTGCTGAAGCTGCGCCATCGAGTCTGCGCCACCTGTGCCAGGCAGGAGTGCTGCGAGCGTGAACAAGGCAATCGAGCCCAGGATAAACCAGAGCATAAGCTGGGTAAGGCCTACAAGACCGATGCCAATGACTTTGCCCATCATTATCTGGAACGGACGTGCCGATGAGGCAAGAATCTCGACGATGCGATTGGCCTTTTCTTCAACGACGCCGCGCATTACCATAGAGCCGTACAGGAAGATGAGCATGTAGATAACGAAGCCAGCCGCGTAGCCAATGGCAGCCGAGGCTCCGGATGTGTCCTCTTCGAGCCCCTTCTCTGTAATTTTTAAGGACTGCACCGAAATGCCCTCTTCGACGAGCTGGATAACCGTTGTGTCGGTACCCGCGCGCTGCAGGCGAGCTTTTACGACATAAGGTTCGATGGATTTACGCACGTTTTTCTCGAACGCAATGCCAGAGCCTCCGCGGGAGTACATCTGAACACGTCCGCTGTCGAGCACGTCTGCCGGAATAATCACAAATGCCATGAGCTCGCCGCTTACTACGCGGGCTTTGAGCTGCTCTTCTGACTGGGTGCCGGCTGTGACAAAGACTGCGGTGTCGCTGTTAATGACCCTTTCGCCCAGCATTCCTGTGCGATCGAGGACCGCTGTCTTGCCCTCGTTACCCTCTCCTGCGAGTACGGCCGCCAAAACGGGAATCATAATCATCAGTACCAGGGCAAGGGGCGCCAGAAGGGTCGAAAGCAGGAACCACTTGGCCTTTACGCGCGAGAGATACTCGTGGCTGATGATCACGCCAATCTTATTCGTTGCCATAGTTGTCCATTATGTTCACGCAGATGTTCTCGCAAAACTATGGTGTTCGTAGTTTTGTAGGCTATTTCGGCACCGGAGACCCCAATGAGCATTCTGCACAAGACATTACAAGAATCAGCTGAATCCCTGCGCGCCACGCGTGGAGCCCTTCTCAAGGAACATGGGGACACCGTTCTCGGCTCCGTTACCATCGAGCAAGTTCTCGGTGGTATGCGCGGCGTTCCAGCACTTATCTGCGATACATCGAGTGTTTCGGCCGACGAAGGCCTGCGCATTCGAAATATTCCGATAATGGAGCTGACGGATATTTCGCCCGAAGAGACGTTCTGGTTGTTGGTAACCGGACGTCGTGCCACGGCCGATGAGTTATCGGCACTGCGTGGCGAATTCGCAAAATTCTATGCGATTCCGTCCTACGTTGTAGACACGCTAAAGGCAATGCCGAAGGATGCACATCCGATGGCGATGCTGAGTGTTGGTCTGCTTGCAATGGAAAAAGAGTCTGCATTCCGCGCCGCGTATGACAAGGGTGTTGGCAAGGATGGCCTGTGGCAGGCTCAGGTAAACGATGCCGTGCGTTTGATTGCCTCGATGCCGGGAATCGCTGCAGCCATCTATCGCATTCGTTTCGACAAGGGCGACGTTATCGCACCGCTCGAAGGCGAGCAAGACCTCTCAAAGAACTTCGCACACATGCTTGGTGTAAGCGACGATCCGGCATGGAAAGAACTGCTTCGCCTGTATCTCGTGCTGCACAGCGACCACGAAGGTGGCAACGTAAGCGCAATGACGTCATACGTTGTGAGCTCGGCACTCAGCGATGCTTATTACAGCGTCTCGGCGGCCATGAGCGGCCTTGCTGGCCCGCTACACGGACTTGCCAACCAAGAGTGTCTGCGCTTTATTATCGACGTCAAAGAAAAATTCAACGGCGTGCCTAGCGAAGAACAAATTCGCGATTTCACATGGGAGAGATTAAAGGGCGGCCAGGTTATTCCGGGATACGGACATGCAGTCCTGCGCGTAACCGATCCACGCTTTACGGCTTTCCACGAATTCGCTGTGAACAATGGCATTGTCGATGACAACGTTGCAATCGTTCAGCGCATTTTTAAGGTCGTGCCCGAAGTACTAAAAGAGCAAGGGAAGGCGAAGAACCCATGGCCGAATGTCGATGCCTACTCGGGTTCGCTGCTCTATTCGTTTGGGATGACTGAGTTCGACTTCTACACCGTGATGTTTGGTGTTTCGCGCGCAATCGGATTGTGCTCGCAGATGGTCGTCAACCGTATGATGGCTTCGCCAATCGTCCGTCCGAAGTCTCTAACACTCGCCGAAATGTCAGCGAAGTAACAATCAATTGTCAGTGGTGGACCCTACTGGATTCGAACCAGTGACCTCTACGATGTCAACGTAGCGCTCTAACCAACTGAGCTAAGAGTCCGATGTACGGCACGACGTCCGTAATGGGCTGCGAATTTACTAAACAGAAAGGTTCTACATGATTGTCGGTCTAATCCTTGGTCTTGGCGCCCTGTCGCTCATCGTCGCCGCATTCTTCCGTCAACGTGTATTAGCTGTAAAAGTCGAAGACGGCGCGGCTTCAGCGCAGGAGCTTTCAAAGCTCAACGAGATTTCATCGGCAATTGCCGAAGGCGCAATGGCCTTCCTTGGTCGCGAGTACCGCGTACTAAGCATTTTTATGATTCTATTTGCCGTCGTCATTGTAGCCACGGTGCACAATGGCATGTACACGGCCGCAGCATTCATCATCGGCGCAACCACCTCGGTGCTGGCTGGCTTCATCGGAATGAAGATTGCCACCAAGGGTAACGTCCGCACGGCCGCAGCTGCCCGCATCTCCCTCGAGCGCGCCTTCTCGGTTGCATTCAACACGGGCAGTGTAATGGGCTTCGGCCTAACCGGACTTGCCGTTATCGGCATGATGCTCGTGTGGTTGGGTATCGATGCTCTCATGCCAATGGGCATGAATGGAATGACGCGCGAGCTACAGATGGAAATCCTCGCCGGCTTCGGCCTTGGCGGCTCTGCTGTTGCACTCTTCGCACGTGTTGGTGGCGGCATCTACACGAAGGCCGCTGACGTTGGTGCCGACCTTGTTGGAAAAGTAGAAGCAGGCATTCCCGAAGACGATCCACGCAACCCTGCTGTAATCGCAGATAACGTTGGCGATAACGTCGGAGACATTGCGGGCATGGGTGCCGACTTGTTTGGCTCTGTCGCAGAATCGACCTGTGCAGCACTTGTAATCGGCGCTGCAGCCTACGTGGCCACGCCCGACGAAGCACGCAACATGAGCATCCTGCTCTTCCCAATGCTTGTAAATGGCGTGGGCATTCTTGCCTCGATCATCTCGCTCTTCTTCGTTCGTGCTAAGTCGGAAGAAAAAGTTGAAGGGGCTCTCAAAGGGGCTCTTGTTATATCGACACTACTCATGCTCGCTGCGCTCTACCCTGTTACGCACTGGGCATTCGGCGATACCACGTTTATGATGGGTGCGATCGAAGTCACAGGTATGCGCGTGTTTATTGCGCTTGCGTCCGGACTCATCGCAGGCCTCCTCATTGGCCTGCTCACCGAATACTACACATCACACCGATTTAAGCCAGTACGTGAAGTGGCCGATGCATCGAAGACCGGTGCTGCGACTGGCATCATCTACGGACTCGCCCTCGGTTACAACTCGGCTGTTATGCCGATGCTTCTTATTGCCATAAGTGTCGTTGCGGGCTACTTGGCGGCAGGCATGTACGGCATTGCACTTACAGCCATCGGAATGCTCGGAACGATTGCGGTTGGTCTAACCATCGATGCATACGGTCCGACATCAGACAATGCAGGCGGCATTGCAGAGATGGCACACATGGGTGCGGACATTCGCAAGCGCACAGACGCACTCGATGCAGCCGGCAACACCACAGCAGCAATCGGTAAGGGCTTTGCAATCGGTTCGGCAGCTCTTACCTCGCTTGCACTCACAAGCGCGTTCCTAACGCGCGCAGGACACGTAATGGCCGAGCAGGGCAAGACCCTTAGCCTAAACATAACCGAACCTTTGGTGTTAAGCGGCCTTCTGGTAGGCGGCGCCTTACCGTTTGCATTCTCCGCAATGACCATGAAGAGCGTGGGCAAAGCGGCGTTCGACATGATCGAAGAAGTGCGACGTCAGTTCCGCACCATACCCGGCATCATGGAAGGCACGGGACGTCCCGATTACGCTAAATGCGTAGACATCTCCACCAAGGCCTCTATTCGCGAAATGATTCCGCCAGGCCTCCTCGTAATCCTCACACCTCTTCTCGTTGGTTTCCTGTTTGGTGTGCAGATGCTTGCGGGACTTCTAATCGGTGCCTTGATCGTGGGCGTGATGCTTGCAATCTCGATGGCGAATTCTGGTGGTGCGTGGGACAATGCAAAGAAGTACATCGAAACAGGTGTGCATGGTGGCAAGGGTTCTGATACGCACAAAGCTGCGGTTGTTGGCGACACTGTTGGCGATCCGTTCAAAGACACATCGGGTCCGTCGCTAAACATTCTTATCAAACTCATGGCCATCATCTCTCTCGTCTTTGCGGCATCGTTTGCAGCGAATGATGGAATCCTCCTCAATCTGTTCCGCTAAGGTTCATGTAGGCCACATCTGAACGGATTGAATGAATGGCAGACCGACAACGTTGGGATAAGGCGCAGCACTACGAACAGTCGTGGTGGGACTCGCGCAAGTCCAAACTCGATCTCTCATACTTCAAGACCTTTGCAGAAGAGCTTCAGTCGTTTTTGCCGGCTAGCACTGTTACCGCATCGACCTCAATCCTCGAGATCGGATCTGGTCCGGCCGGCATTCTAACCCACCTCGACAGCACCGACAAACACGCCATCGACCCGCTCGAATCGTTCTACTCAACGGTCGATGCATTCGTGCGCATCCGCGACCCACGCACGCACTACTACGCAGTGCGTGGTGAAGAGCTTCCATTCCCCGACCAGCGTTTCGACCTTGTAATCATGGACAACGTCCTCGACCACGCCCAGGACTCCATGCAAGTGTTACGCGAAATGCAGCGCGTTATCAAGTCCCACGGTGTGGTGTTCTTTCGTCAAAATGTTTATCATGTATGGGGCTTAAGCGTCCGTTGGCTCATGGAGCGCTTCGTCCTCGACCCGGGCCACCCTCACACCTTCACATCGGCATCGCTCAAGTCCGCGCTCTCCTCCCTCGGCTTCGTGATCGAGCGCGAGAAACGTCGCGGTCACCTTCGCACATGGTGGCAGGAGCTCCGCTCAGGCAACCGCAAGGCTCTCCTCCGCGCATTGCTCTTCGTAACGCGCGACAAGGTCACCTACGCGTTGCGAGCACCGCGATGATCATTCAGATTATTTCTGTGCTGGGAGCATTGGGTTGCCTCATTCCCTTTACAGCATTGCAATGCAAGCGGATGAATTCGACTGGTCTTACATACACGCTAATGAACTTCCTCGGATCGGGCACGCTGACTGTCGTTGCAATCATTGGAAGTCAGTACGGCTTCATACTCCTCGAAGGCGTCTGGGCAATTGTCAGCGCCGTAGGAGTAATCAAGAGCCTCCGCGCAAAGCAGGGCTAACAACGCGGTGGTTTGGTCTCAACTCCGTAAGTTTGCCCCGCTTCCTTAGCTCAGCTGGTTAGAGCATCTGACTCTTAATCAGAGGGCCCGGGGTTCGAGTCCCCGAGGGAGCACAGAAGCTGAAACACGCTGAAACACGCTGAAACAGAAAAAGACATAAGTCTCTGTAAAAACAAGATGTTACAACCAGAAACATTCTTGGCGCGTTTCCCGGCGTTTCAGCAAGTAACATAAAACCGTCAGTAAATCGGTCAGTGCTTCGTAAGTTTCGGAGCACCAAAGATCACTTACTGACGGTTTTTTTATGCGAACATCGTTCTATCTCGACAAACCGACAGAAGAGCGCAGCGCCATCATGCTGAACGTCGCCTTTCACGGACAGCGTTTTCGCTTCGGGACGGGTGTTGCAATGTCACCGAAGCATTGGAATGCGCCAAAGCAGGAACCGCGAGCTACCTCACCCACGGTCAACGTAGATCGGCGCAGACTCAACGCAATACTCGAGTTCGTGCGAACACTGTTTGACAGCACGAAGTTTGGCGATCGAGGCCACGTCGTTACGCAAACCGACCTTGCTGAATTCAAGCAAAGTATTGTCGCCTTTCTATCTCCACCCCCAGCACAACAGCCCATAGCAGGAAGTACGAATTTCGAGCAGGACTTCAATCGATTCATCGACACGTATACCCTGCGTTCAAAGTCGGGGATGATAACAACGCAACGACCGAGCATAAGAACACTTCAACTCTACAAACGGACCCTGTCTTCACTACTTGAGTGGTCCGTATTTGAAAAACGTCCGTTGGAATACGATTCCATCGACGAAGATTTTTACGGTAGCTATTGCAACTGGTTGGCTAAACATGTGGGTCTGACCGACGCTTCTGCTGGCAACCACATCAAGGTATTAAAGACATTCATGAAGTGGGCACGACTGAAAGCACTTCATAACACGTTGACGTACGAGACATTTTACCGCGATAAGCGCACTGGCGACACCATCGCACTAACTGTCGATGAGCTACGGCGCTTTCGCGATCTCGACCTATCACACGCACCGCGCCTCGCACGAACACGCGACATCTTTCTGTTGCAGTGTTATACTGGTATGCGTTATGGCGACCTCATCCAATTGGAGCCGCGTCACTTCGACGACTCCATTGGCTTAATACAGTACGTGTCAGAGAAAACCGATACGGCCTGTATTGTGCCTATTACGCAACCACTGCGTAGACTTCTTGAACGTTATCCCTCGCGCATCATTGAATTTCCATCTGATGTTAAACAAAACAAATACATCAAGGAAGTAGCTGCCCTCGTGAGCATGGATCAGTCCGTGTCAGTCTCGCACTATATAAGTGGCAAACGTCGCGAGCAACTTTCTCCCCGCCACCAGTTGGTAACAACCCAGGTGGCACGCAGAACCTACGTCACGACATCGTTACGGTTCGGTGTTCCCGAAGCCGTCATCAACGCGGTGACTGGACATGCCGCCAGTACCATCCAGCAAAAGCATTACGTGAAATTCGATAACGACGGCATTCGCGACATCATCTGTCGAGCGTGGGAGCAACTATGAGTCAGTCAGCGGAGCTGTATTTGTTAAGTCCGTTAGCATGGACGCACGCTCAAGATCTCCTTGCACGCGCATCAGAGATGATTGGAAGGGGCGTCGGCGCAAAGAAACGTCGCGACGTCGAAGTCGGAATTCACGACATGCGCGAACGATTCCGTCGTCATGGCTTCACAGGCACATCGCGTACCGTACGCAACATCAATCGTCGTCTTGGCAACGACACAGTCGGCCTTGATGTAATGACGGTTCTTGCAGGCATCAACATCCTAGGTGAAGACCAAGCATTCGCCGCCGTCGCAAGCCGTGTGTTCGCGCCCATATTCGAATTGCTTACCACCCATCCCGCTTACTCCGATGGCGAAGCTGCATTCAACGTTCTACAAGAGGAGCGACGGCTCCCATCAGAGAAAGACAAAAAAGCTCAGGCGCTTGCTCTCTAAATGATTACCAAGGCATTAGAAGGCATCGAAGCTTTTTCGATCGAGAATAAGCGAGACGCCGCATACTTGCGAGGCCGTTTGCTCGACATCGACTTATCAGACATCATGACCTCGTTGTTAACGACAGGCGGTGTTGCCGCGGTAGAATCACTCATGCGTGAATCCATCGAGGTCCAGCTTGACCAATACTGGATGGTTTTATGGTTTGCACTCGACCCACGCGTCACTGAATTAGGCGGGTGGAGTGAACAAGCAGAGGATTCAGATACCTACACGCCATCTCCGCACGCTGCTCCTACTACGCATGAACGTGTTTCCGCTAAACCATCATCGGAACCTTCCCCGTTGCTTTCGTTAGCAGATGTAAGATCCGTCCTCAACGTATCACGTACGACCATCTTTCGCCTCATTCGCGACAATGCCCTTGAGCTCATTAAAGTGAGAGGGAGGTCGATGGTGACGCGAGCAAGTGTCGAGGCATACATCTCATCCGTGACGAGAGGCGCCGAATTATGGGATCGGACTCAAATAAAAGCTGGACCGATTTTTCAGGCGCACTCCACCTGCGGTACGAGTCGTATTTAATCCGGTTGGAAGGATAACCACTGTGCGAAACGCGGCTTAATGATTGGTGGTTGTTGACCCGGAAGTGGATCGGGTCTTCCATCTCTACATTCAAACGCCTGAGGTAATACTTCAAATAATCCAGTGAAGGTTGGCTGGGATGGCTTGACCATTCCCTCAGGCAGATTGATGACCTTGAGCTGAATGGAATGGTTGCGGAGTGAATCCGTGTAACCCTCTACGATATTTCCGCAAAATCCATTCCCACTGGATAAGTCAGCCACCTCAAAATGGTAGACTGTTACCGTGTCTTTCGTCACGTCCTCCACTGGTGGACAAACACATTCATCTTGTTTGCATCCACCAAGTAAGAAGACTAAGATTGAAAACGGCGCGATGAGCTGCAGGAAGTAATTCACAATTTTACAATCTCCGTATATCCAAGAATCAATCCCATTGATCCTAGTCTGATGTAGTAAGTACCAGGCTTCACATCGACTAACGAGAGGTTGTGTAATCGTCCATCGGTCGTTTGGTCCCTTTCCATCTGGAGAACCATGCGGCCAATGACATCAAACACTTCAATGGTCAATCTTGGAGTAGATGCGACGTTCAGTTTCAGTGTAAAATCATCACTTGTTGGATTTGGTGAGCATTCTAATAATGCATACTCATTACGAGGGTTGATGTCGGCATCGTAATTATAGTTACATGTTAGCTCATCTGCTACCCCACATGTATTTGGAATGATGTATGCCTCGAACTCGGAGTGCAATTCGGACTCAAAACCAGGCAACAGTTCAACAATTTCACCCGCAACGAACTCCCAATTTTGGGTGTCATCGACGACTACCGCGCCACTGGTTTGAGATGCAGTGGTGTGATAAAGAATACCCGCGGCCTCCGTGATCGAGGCCTGTACAATAGTTCTTGTTCCTGAGCCAGGACGGAAAGTCATCATGTTTTCGATACCTTCATTGAGTACGCGCACGTTGTCGTGGACACTACTCGTACCCATGGGAATTCCTCCGTAATTAATGTTCGGATTCGACCAATAAAGCAATCGTGTGCAGCACGATGGCGATTCGTCATAAGCCATAATCGTTCGCCAGCCTTCAGTTGTTCGGATGTAGCCATGACCGTATGCGAAAGGCACCATTGTGGCGTCCGAGTTGTGCCTAGCTCCAAACAAGTGACCGATCTCATGAGAAAAAGAATAGTATCCACTTCCGCAGTCCCAAAATACACCGCAGAACGCCGCATTTGCGCAGGACTTTATTGCTCTGGCGTATCCACAAGCCCAATTATCGTCAATGATAAGTACACAGACATCTGCACTGTACTGTTCTTTTAACGAATGTACATTGTCCATGTAACCATCGCTATACCATGCTTGCGGCTCGTCTGCGCGATACCGTTACCTTCTGCTTCTGCTTCTGCTAGGATCGCAAGCTTTGTTTCCTTGCTCCAGCGGCGATGTGTTCCCATTGTGTACTCCGTTGTATTTCGAATCTACAATCAGGAGGCCTTCTACAGGTAATTGGGGGGCTAGAAAGCTACTCCGTCACTATAAGGCGCCTTATTTCAGTCCCAGTCGAACTAATGATTCGAGCGTAGTATGTTCCAGTTGCTAGACTGCCAATATTTACCGTTCCAAATTCAGGCACTGATAGCACAGATTCACCGATCGCTGAATATATTATTATTGGTTGAATCAGGGCTATCGCAGATTCGATATGTACAAAGTCTCCGCTAGAAGGATTTGGGAACAATCGAATCGGGCACTGTGCTTCACTGTACAGTGAGAGCCCATCTATCACATTTAGACAACGCCCCGCGAACTGAACATATTGGGACATGAACGTGACGTCGCTGTGTGGAGTAGTTTGAGAACAAATAACGCTTCCGCTCTCTGCCAATAAGCGGACAGTATCAGTGATCCAGGAAACAGGAAACGGCAATGCCACTGTTGTATCTCTATGTATCGCGTACTTACCATACACTGTTTTGTACCTATACCACATTGTATATCGGGAACTGTCTGTATCAGAATAACGATGCTGCCACCCGTTTAAAAGTGTTATGTCAATACGTTCAAGGGAGTCGACGATCTCTTGTATCTCACCGTCGCGAATAGGAAAGCCCTTACTGTCGCTAGTACCAATGGCCTGCTCGGATACCCCGCCGCTACAAACAACTGTAGTCGTGGAGATGATGACACTAAGAATGATGGTGACACATTTTACCACCACAGATTTAACCGACAATTTGCGACGTCGCAATTCGATTGCGGCGATTTGAGTTACCTCACAATAGTTGAGTTGCTCCGATCCGGAATTCATGACTCGACTCTTATACAACATCATTTGCTTATGACCAGGATTTGTACAACTGAACCCGCATTTTGAGCACGACTAATTGTGATAACTGAAACGAGTGCAAAACCAAGTATGAGATAAGTCACAATACTCTGTTGTTTGGGTCTCATTAATTCCTCCAGCCAACAAATGTTTTTGGAATGCGCTCTTTGTCATACACGTATACGATTTCAACTTTTCTACCATGTTCAGTTAGCAGGAGGGTACCCTTTGGGTTCTTACAACCACTTTTGTCATAGCCACCTTCACCATCGAATTCCATTGAAGTAGCACCCAACACCTTTGAAACCACGGAAGAAAGTCGAAACTGAGCAGTATCCATACACCCTCTGTTGATATTCCTCATTGTCAGGAAGTCTTCAGTCTGCCAAAAAATGTCAACCGTAAATGTGTCCGCAGGATTATCGAGATGACACCCTTTATAGGACCCTAAAACTGGACTGTTGTACGGTGAAAGCACGACAAGTTGTCTAGTAATCGTATCAAGCCCATCATCGTCAGGGAAGCACATGAGATTTGGAGTCCTCGACCCAATAAATGTGATCGGTATTGACACACCTTCTTCAACTTGTGAGGCTGGGAATCTGAGACTAAAGGAGCTATCCATCCGAATTCTGCTATCAAAACCGATATGCCATTCATATTTATCATAATGCTCATCAGCACTGAAATGGGCTATGGATGTCCAAAGGATTGTGTCAGTACGTGGGTGCAAGTCCCCAACGGGTTCATAAATTGTGAACTGCGCTTCCACCCTCTTTGCTTGTCCGCATGGATCAGGATTTACAGGGGTGTATGCACCACAACCGTAGCACGTCAAAACCACTATGCCAAGAACAAACCATGCATGTGGTCTCCACGGAAAGTTTAAGAATGCAGTTGAACATGTTTCCATAGTCGACTCGACAGTTAGTTATTCGATGAATTAGGCCGATGGACGATTATTGTCGTTTTTGAGTTCGCTTGGTTGCCATCGTCGACACTCCTTTCGCTAGTGGTGAAATTACCCTTAACTCTCTGTACCTCTAAACGTGGCCGGATCATCATGAAATACTACTCCTCAGAATTCACCTGAGCAAATGCATCTTTCTAGTGCGAATGGGTGATCTAGTTTCATTAATCAAAACAGGAGTATATGCACATGTTGCGACTGTCGAGCCGATATAACTCGTCTCTCATTCGCCAATCGCCTTCCTTAGTTTTTCATTGTCCTTCTTCAGGTCGATCACATAGAGAGTCAGCTCTTCAACTTTCCTTAATAAGGTCACCATTGTTTCGACAACTTCAACACCGTTCCTTTTGACCTCAGTAGTAGTTGGTACATCTGGTAGGTGTCCATGCTGATGAATGTATGCTTCCAAGCTATTAAGCTCCATTAACGGGTAGCCGTCTTCGAATACATCGTCAGCCCACCCTGTTTCCGTCGCAACATAGGAACGCGAAACAATTTTTCCGTCCACAGACAGTTTGAAATCCGTGTGATCACCGGACGTTATAGTCTCCACTCCAATGAGGACTTTGCCATCATCGCGTACACGCAGAATATCCACGGGCGTCGAGTTCGTTACGAGGAGCGATGATGTGGAGGATGTCGCACCACTCCCTTTAATGTGCAGCCTGGCAGAAGGAGACGATGCACCTATACCCATTGCACCGTCATCTCGCATAACTGCCAGAAGTGTGCTCGAAGAGTTATTTATTTCTAAGGCATTCGTAGAGCTTGTGCTTCCACTGCTCTTGATTTCGAGACGAGCACTGGGATAGAGTTCACCAATCCCCATGTCCCCTGCGGTGTTAATCGAATAGCCCTTAAAGGGATTTGCGGGGTTGAACACTCTTCCAACACTTGTATTACGATCTATTTGCAGAACAAAGTAGCCAGGATCGGAAGTGCCCCCGTCAATACCCATGGTTACCGAAGCCTTGCTTGCAGTGAGATTTTTTGTGTACTCTACACCAGTCGTTGGATCGTACCACGCGTTAAATCCCATCCATTTCCCTCCGCCATCATGAAATGTCATGAGCTCTCCGACATGCAGGCGTTCTTTGGGATCTGCTTGACCAACACCTGTATTGCCGTTTTCTCTGACACGAAACAATTCTGCGTCTGCCGATGATACTATTTTTAGAGCGTTCGAACTTGATCCTGAAAAGGATTTGATGAGCACCCGTGAATATTGGTCAGGCCAGTATTTTCCAAATGATGCACAGCCAAAGCCGTTCTCTTCTCGAATCGTCAGCCCAGCAAATGCATCGGCGAATGGATTGTCCGACTCGTACCAATCTACCTTTTCGTTTGCAGCCCCCGTAGCTGTGATGCCGACCCCCATTTCCAACACCCCCGAGCGAGTCATTCCGTATTTCAACGGACGCTCTAAATTTCGATTCGTGGTGTTTCCTGTAATCGTCAAGTCGCAGGCAGTCGTTACGACGGGCGGACCGACGCTTGTTGTGCATATCGACCGATTGATGTTGTATCCTAGGTAATCATTCTCGGTACCCACATGGAACGTCATCTTTGCTCCGATATGAAGAAGTTCCAGAGGGTTTGTCTGCCCGATGCCCACGTGGCCGATGGGCAAGATGCGCATACGTTCATAATCCGTTGATGAACTTGCTGGCGTCGTACCAAATATTATGCTCGCATCGTCATTACGTGTG
>ENA-ORBV01008704-ORBV01008704.1-microbial-mat-metagenome-genome-assembly--contig:-NODE-8704-length-16950-cov-3.252948_pt1 | contig 16950 bp, 17 predicted proteins | sample MGYA00237777_ERZ505514 | MGnify/ENA primary metagenome ERZ505514 (study PRJEB26160, sample SAMN06269048) | microbial mat metagenome | isolation source: Oligotrophic lake microbial mat | place... | reverse complement strand
GCGTTGACCCGGTCCATACCTTGGACACTAGCCGAGACTCCCCGGAAGATATTGCCTCCACCGAGCACAATGCCGAGCTGAAGCTGGAGGGAGTAAACGAATAGCTGCCCGAGTTTGAAGCGGAGGCGGTGATGGTGTAAGGCACCACTCCGTTCTGATTCATAATCACTTGAACAGAGGTGAAGCCACCAGTCTTGTCCCACGTGACTTGCACAGTGCCCGCGGAGACCGTGGCTTGCACGTTGCTGATCGAGGGCGCCACAGTGCACTCCGTGCCCGCGTACCCGTTCAGACAAGCGCAGAACTTGCTAGAACCGGCTGTTAAGCAAAGACCATTTGATCCACAGTCCAGGCTGCCGCACGCATTGCTGCCCACTGATGGACAAGGTGAGGTGTTGCACATCTGAGACACAGCCGGCTTGGTACCCGCGAATGCGCAGTTTGACTCCGCGGCAGCTGTGGAGGTACCGCTGAGGACGCAGGACACAGAGCGTGACTGCAGACCCCCGCCACACGAGGCGGAGCAGCCGCCCCACGAGGATGACTGCCACACATAGCTTGCGCAATTGCCGGCGTAGCACCACTGCATTACATCAACACATGATGATATAACGTGAGTGTCATGAGGAAACAATCAGTCTGAGCCCTCGAACGGGTTAAGACTGAGATCAAAATCACAGTTCTCACCTGAGTGGAAGCAGGGGCGGTAGTGGCGCAGGATGCACCATCAGCGACGATGGAGCCATCGGAGCCTCGACACGAGACTGCGCGGGACTGTACACCCCAACCGCACCTGACAGGACAAGAAGACCACGTGCCCAGCTGCCACGAGTACGTGACAGAAGACGGGCAGTTGCCGTCGGAGCACTGCTGATAGGTGAGCGGCTTGGTGCCTGAGCAGAAGCTTTCCGACACAGACAGGCCACTTGATGCACGGCAGGCCACTGCGCGATACTGCCAGCCGGAGCCACACGTGACCGAGCACGCGCCCCACAGGCCAGAGGACCAGCTGTAGGTGGCGCAAGCACCGAACGAGCATGTCTGAGAGCCCGTTGGCTTGACGCCTGCGGATGCGCAAAAGGCATCGGAGGCCACGGAGCCGTCGGATGCTTGACAGTACACGGAGCGTGACTGGGCGCCAGTGCCACAGGAGCTGGAGCACGAGCCCCACGAGCTAACTTGCCAGGAGTACGACAGACACGCGCTGGTGTAGCATGCTTGAGAGGTGCTGGGCTTGAAGCTGCTGCTGCAGTACCAGTCAGCCATGGACACGCCCGTGCTGCTTTGACAGCTGACGAAGCGGTATTGAGCACCGGTGCCGCAAGACACAGAGCATGAAGACTGTGTGACAGGTGCAAGAAGGCAGCGCATCACATCACATATCAGCCAGGAGAGCGGTGACTGGCGTGTCTGCCGACCAGGCGCAACGTACCCAAGCTCCAGAATTCCAATTGTATGACACGCAAGAACCAGCAGAGCAGGACTGAGTAACGACGGGCTTGACGGCAGCGGAGCAGTACGCGTCCGCCACAGCAGCATTAGAGGATGACAGGCAGGTGACCGTGCGGGTCTGCAGACCCGAGCCGCAGGATGCGGAGCATGAGCTCCAGCCACTCAGAGACCAGCCGTAGGTGACGCTGGGCGGAGAACTGGGAGGCGGGTTGCTGGGGCTGCAGCCGGGACAGCCTACTCGGACTTGAACGTGCGTGGCATTGTTGGAGATCTGGGTGAAGGTGAACGCTTGCACGGGCGTGGTGAACACGGCACCAGTGGTTAGTGTGCGGATATAGTAGGTGTACTGCATTGAGCTGGCGGTGTAGTAATGCACGCTGACACCGTTGAGGTACTTGCTCTCGATAGTGGATGAATAGCCCACATTGGTGCGGTAAGCGAAGTAGTAGGACTTGGCCGGAGCGGAAGTTTTGTCGGTCATCCACAGCACCATGGGTGAACGGAAGTCATTCTCATTCAAATCCAGAGACATGAGCCAGTAGTCTCCTGCCGTAGACGCGTCAATCTCCACCACCTTGGATGCTGACAGGTAGCCCTTGGTCACGGAGTTCACGGAGTTGAGCTTGGTCCAGGTGGCGCGATTCCCCATGAAAGAAGACCTGCTCCATCACAACGCGCGGCACACATCCGTTTGAACATCAAATTATAATAGAAAATACAATCCAGCAATCACAGCCTTATGATAAGCAAACAACCAGATAGAGCCCTGTACCAGTCCAAATAGGTGGAGGATGCAGGCACGCTGTTGCTGTTGGTCAAGTCGATGGCAGCGTGTGACAAGCCCAGATTGTGTCCTGCAGCCCCATACACGAGACACCATGAGGAATGCGCTTGACATGACTATGACACACGGTTCAAAATCTAACCACCGTACCCAGTTCATGGCCAATTACGAACTGGACACACATGAGGTTAGCCGAAGTGCACGGAGGCGAGTTGGCAGAGAACACGCCGGCTTGACAGCGGTTGCTCAGCGTGGCTCGACCCGCCCAGTAGCAGCCTGACATGGTCGGTGTGACCACAACGATGGTGCCGTACTGCTTTAGGTCGTAGCCCATTGCCTGTACAGTGCACAGCAAAACACCGCATGCATTCCAGAGCCAATCACCACGCAACTGGGGCTATAAGTGTACGCACCGTTGCTTTGGAGCGGGCTGCGGCAAGCCAACTGCTGTACTGTGAGTCACAGCTGTCAGTACGGCTGAACTGCGAGAACGTGTACGGTCCTGCGATCTGACGCTCTAGATCGGCCTCCTGCTCCAGCGTCAAGCGACGCTGAGACATCTCTGCAAACTGACCACGGATACTGCGTCCTCCATGGTAGGTGCCGGTGTAGAGCAGTGACTTGATGAAGTCTCGGCCGCTCACTCCAGCAGGTGCCGCACCATCGCACGAGTTTTCGCTGTCGGAGAAATCCATGAGCACGTACAGCGGTTTGAGAGTTTCGGCCGACACCGGAGCGTAGTTGCCGGGCTGAGGATCCACCAACGAGGTGTCTCGCTTCACACCCAAGGCGTACACGTCAATGATGTCGAAGCCTTGTGCAGGGTTGTCGGCCTTGAGTTTCAAGACGCCTTCAACCGTCACATCGTCGTTCCAGTGCAGATGGAGCGGAGACCTGCCGTTGGGAAATGACTCGAAGCGCAGCATGCGGGTGGATGTGTTGCTGGTCAGCAGGTAGTGCGTCATGGACTCTGCGTCCACATCGGAGTCGGCGCCTTGCGTCATCCATGCCATGGGTAGCGCTTCGGAGATTTCCAAATCACCGCCAAAGACCGCCGTCGGCTGAGCGGGGGCGACCGGGGATTCAAAGTAGAAGGTGTACTGTGGACACGATAATGCAAATAAGAGGCATGTCACCAAGCTCGGTATGCCTTGTTGACATCATGTAACACAGTCAAAAGCGTACCGCAGTGGGATCCATCGTGTAGGCTGCTGAACCTACGAGCGATATCAGCAAGCCGACAGCCAAAAGCGAGCAGCGAAAAGCCTTCATGTTGCTGGAGGGTACGGGTACTCAAAGACTTGGATCGGAGAAAACAGAGATGGAATTGCAAGTTGAAAACACTTGAAATTTTGAACGGCAGATCGACTGTCGAACTCAATGAACAAATGCCGAAATCCAAGAAGCCTTTTTCTCGTCACTTCCAAACGTATTTCTCCGAGCGCACGCAGCGTGATTAGACGCTGACTTTCGTGCGCGCGGCGAAATATAAATATAAAAAGCTGACCAAGCCCCTTTCGTGCAGTCATTGTGAGCGCTGCGTCCTCCATTCTGACAAGCTGTAAGAAAAAGATGGCGTGACGCTTGTGAAAATAGAAGCAACGGGCTGCCCCGTCGGATTTGAAGTGGTATGTCGGAGGTGACGTCGAAGGTGCACGACTCAGCAAGATGGCGGCAGCTACTGCGATGTCGCATCTGTCCAACGCGGCGGTAAACCTGGTATCGCTGCGGGAGTATGCTCGCAAGGAGCTCGTCAAGCTGTTAGAAAGCGTCAAGGTATTTTTCGCGCGAGGTTGGCCAGGAAGGCTTCAGCTGCATGGTGATTGACTGACGTACTGCTTTGCTTTTGCTGATTGCCTTGTGTTCTGGAATCAAAGGGAAGTAAGGCGTTAGTTCTCGATCCATCACTATCTGGCCCGCTAGGACTGGTTGCAGAAGTCAAGCTGTTGAAAGAGAACGGCGTAGATAAGATCTACGAGTTGACATCAGAGCACATGTTCTCTGAATGCAAGAGCTTCTTGTTCCTTGTGCGACCGCGGCCGCACCTGATGCAGTATGTGGCGAAGCAGATTCATACAGATGCGAAGAAGGGCTTCAAGAAGGACTACACTATATTCTTCGTACCTCGCCGTACGATGCTCTGCGAGCGTGTGCTGTCAGAGGAGGGAGTGTACGGTGACGTCAAAACCGGCGAGTACCATCTGGACCTCATACCGTTTGAGGAAGACGTACTTTCGCTTGAAATGCCACTGTCCTTTCGAGAGTGCTTTTTGGATGGCGATCCTACGTCTTTGTTTTACGTAGCGCGATCGCTGATGAAGATACAGTCGATGTTCGGCATCATTCCTATCATACAGGGCAAAGGCGACAATGCGTTGCAAGTGTACAACCTCATCAAGCGCATGCGCGCCGAAGCGCCGAAGGAGCATTTTAACAACATTGTGCCCGAGATCCAGAGCCTGATCCTGATTGATCGAAACGTGGACATGGTCAGTGCAGTGCTGCTGCAGCTGACGTACGAGGGGCTGATTGACGAGGTGATCGGCATCCGTAACGGCATGGTCAAAATCGAAGCTGAGCTGCTAGCACCGCCCAAATCAGCGACTGACAAGCCTGAGGTTAAGGCTCCCGCTGCCGCGGCTGGTGCTGCCGCCCCCAAGAAGGACGAGCTCAAGCCGGTACCGCTCAATAACATGGATCCGCTGTATGGCGAGATCCGGGATCTCAACTTCCGGGTGCTGCCCGGTGTGTTCCACCGCAAGGCTGAGGAGATCAAGGAGATCTATAAGGAAAAAGACTCGTTGACCACTGTCAAGGATATGGCGGTTTATATGAAGAAGTTCAAGAGTTCGCACCAGGAGCACTTGTCGCTCTCCACACACATCGCCATTGCTGACAAGATCAAGAACCTCACCATGACGCCCAAGTTTGCCAAACGCTGCGAGATCGAGCAGATGATGGTGGCTGGCAAGGAAGAGGCCGTCTGTGAAGCCTATCTGGATGCCGCTATCGCCAAGGGTGAGCCGTTCGTCAAGGTGCTGCGGTTGCTATGCCTGTACTCCCTCACCTTCGGTATCAAGCCCAAGAAGTTCGACTTTCTGCGTCGCGAGATCGTACATACATACGGGTATGAGCGCATGTTCACGCTGAACAATCTGGAGAAAATGGGACTGTTCCGACGCGTGCCTGCGAAATCGCCTTGGCCCATCGTGCGTAAAGCGCTGCGCCTGCATAAGGACGACGTTGATCCCAAAGCATTTGACGAGAAAGCATTCGTGTTTGATGGCTACATGCCTCTATCGGCACGTCTGGTCGAGCTTGCTTCCGAGCGCGGGGTACGTCAGAATGGTTGTGAGCCCCGCGTGTGTGGGTGTGTCTGCGTGCGTGTTCGATGCTGACATTCCTGTAATGACGCTCATCTGCTGGCACTCGGTCTTGTTGGATGTAATCAGGGCTGGCAGCGGCACGCTGAAGCGTTGCAATTGCTGCCGGGCCAGCTGTTCGAGCTGCGGCAAGAGCTGCCTGCGAGTGTGGAGGAGCGGTCGCGGCTAGCACAGAAAGACGACATCCCCAAGAAGGCGATCACGCTGGTGTATTTCATCGGTGGTGTGACCTTCTCCGAGGTTTCAGCCATTCGACGCTTGAGCGAACGGGAGAATCGGCAGCGCGATTACATCGTGGCCAGCACGCAGTTGATGAACGGTGACTCCATCATCAACGATGTGGTGGAACGAATCGAGAACAACCTCAAACGCTCCAGTGTGCGCGAATGATGAGAGGGTGCTTCAATGTATTACTCTTCAGAGCGAACTGTGTGTGATACACAGCTCATATATGTATCGTTGCAGATTCACAGTCAAGCAATCAGGTCTAGTGTGCTGTGACGCGGCACTGACGCCCCTGCCGAATTAGGCGTAAAAGTGCCCAAGGCAGTTAGTCGAGCTAAACAAAAGTTCAGCTGGAGGCAGTTGTAGCGTTGCACGACCATTTGCGCGATTTCAATATGTAACATTGGTATTTCTTTGCACAAACAAGTTCAAGTAGAAGGACTTTTCGTGGTGTTACCTTTTCGCACCAAACACCTGTCGCGTTACGACAACGCAGTGCCGATGACGATCGTTATGAGACCGCCGCCCCGGCCGCTTGCTGACAAGGCTCGGTTTGCGCACTTTGGAGGCCTGCAGCCCCCGCGCGTGTCAGCTTTTCAAGGATCCTAGCTTGTTAACTGTCTTTGGAAACTGGAAAACTTGCGTTTTCATTTTCCCATTCTCCGTTCGTCCTTTGCAATCTTTGCAATATCAAGCGTCGGTGTTTTGCTGTCTCCGCAATTTGTTTCAAGGCCTGTCCTCCCGTACAAGCATGTTGAGATCCAAAGTTTTACTGCTGGTAGCCAGCATCATATGTGCGCACACCGCACTGGCGGGTATCAGCCCGGATGACGGGGTACGATTTCTCCGATACCAATATCGCTCATGATTCTCATGTTTTTAACACCCGTCTGCTGTTCGTTTTTGGTTTTGTGTCGAACACAGTACACCCTCTTTGAGCGAGCTCCGGGCAGTCCTCCGAGTGCTACCGTGGTATACTCCGGCGATTTGGAGATCATGGAGGCGATGCCTCTGCCATCACTTCTGGCCGATCATCAGCGATTGCAAGAGCTGGCTCCAGAGGTGTCTGCACATTACTACCTGCACGACAACAGCACCGCCCCCTATCAACTGTCCTTTGCTCCGTTCGCTGGTGGCATGCCTCCGTTCCCGCTGCACTTCACCGATATCGTCACTGTAGAGGGTATCAAGACCGACGTTAGCCACAGTGTCGCCGTCATCACCGTGTACGCTATCGGAGTGTACCGAGACGAGGCGCTGGTGAACCCCCAGCCCTCATCGTACCAGGCGGTCACCTCCGACTCCTACAAGGCTCTCTACGTGCTCATGGATTTCGCCGATGCGGAAAACAACTGCGATGCGATTGCACCGAGCGGCGTCAGCGGTCGAGATTACCTCAAATCACTGCTGTTCACGGGTACTCACCACGGCGGTCGACACATCAAGGGCCTTTACGCCGACATGTCCAACAACCGATTGAGTCTGGTGCAAGAAGCCGATTTGGATCGACAGATTGCTGGGCCTTGGAAGTTCACCGAGTTCTCGGCTGGCGCTGACTGCAATTCCGGCTACTACAACTGGCAGTCTGCTGCGCGCGCTCGTGCTGCGGTATGTCATTTTCTCTCTTTATTCTATCATATATCATATTGCGGCCGTGAACATTTTTTTTATTCGTACATAATCGATTTGAACAGGCGGCTGGCTATGATCTCAAGCAATACGGCTCCATCGTCATGGTGCACCCCAAGCCCCGCAACTGCTACTGGGCTGGTCGAGCTTCATTCAGCACTCGCTGTAGTCCCGCTAGCATGGGGACTCTGCCTCCCTGTGCCGCGTCGAACCTGATGTGTGTGGACTTTGTGATTGATCACGAGATTGGTAAGCATATGGGTTCATGCAGTTTATGCACTAGGAGAGAGCGGTGCTTAACTACATGATGATGCTGCTTGCAGGGCATAATATGGGCTTGGCTCACGCGGCTATCGATCCTACCAACAGTAATACTGTGCCTGATTCCGCCACCTACTTAGACTGGTACGGTACCGTGCTTCTGCTGATTGATGAGGTGTGCTCGGTTCCGTGTGTGCTGAGCTATTCATGCTTGATTACAGGTCGTCTTTGATGGGTAATCGACCGATCTGGACCAAGATGAACGCCGTTCAAATGATCACAAAGGGCTATGTCGCCACATCCAAGGTGCTGACCGTGTCGTCGTCCACTCCGGCTGGCGACTACTGGATCTCCTCGCTGGACGCGGCTGAAACAAGTGGTCTCGGTGGCTACTCCGTGATCTGGATCGTGGATGTGACGACAGCGCCGGCCAAGTCCTATTACTTCTCTTACCGCACCAATGTGGGCTACAGCAGTCTGGAGAACAAGTACCTCAACGGAGTTAACGTGCATTACTATCGCGCCACTACCATGCAGTACTCGTACTACGTCAAGACACTGTCCAATGCCGCAGCCTTCACCACTCCAGCCAAGGCGTACACGTTCACGCAGGTGTCCACCAACAGCACTCACGCGCTGGTGCGGATCACATGCCCCACGTGCGGTACGCCGAACCCAACGCCCAATCCTCCGCCCACCTCGGTGACCTTCAGCTGGCTGCTCGGCAGCTGGAGCTCCTGCTCGGCGTCCTGCGGCTCCGGTGTCCAAACTCGAACGGTCACGTGCAAGGGATCCGACAATTCTATCGCACCGGACTCTTCGTGCACCTCTGCCATCAAGCCTCCGACGACGCAATCGTGCTCTAGCGGCTCCTGCGCTTCTTATAACTGGCTAGCTGGCTCCTGGGTACGCACCCTTCCTTATCTCTAGTTGTTGCAATGCATTCACCCCAAGATGCCGCCTTCGAGTCTTACTCATTGTTGTGTGATGTGCTATCTGCTCCTGCTTGATTGATCTGTTATAGTCGACGTGCTCCGCCTCCTGTGGCACCGGTACGCAAGCGCGCTTTGTGTCCTGTCAAAGCTCCTCCGGCACCACGGTCGCAGACTCCTACTGCACGGGCACCAAGCCTTCCTCTTCTCAACCTTGCTCCTCCACCGCGTGCTCCACGTACTCGTGGGTGGCTGGATCCTGGAGCGTGTGCACGGCCACCTGTGGCGCGGGCATGCAGTCCCGATCGGTGTGGTGCCAGTCATCCGACGGCTCTGCCGCGTCGGATGCGATGTGCGCTTCTGCTGGTCCCAAGCTGAGTGGCTCCCAGAGCTGCTCGGGTGGAGTATGTGCTACCTACTCGTGGCAGGCGGGCGTATGGGGTCAATGCTCCGCCAGCTGTGGTGCGGGAGTTCAGGCTCGAACCGTCTTCTGTGTCAGCTCGGGCGGATTTGCTGTGAGTGAATCCTTCTGCGGCTCCACTAGCAAGCCCACTGCGAGCATGGCTTGTGACGCCGGCGCGTGCCCGCCAGGTGTCACGTTCTCGTGGGCGCTGGGCGCGTGGTCTGGGTGCTCAGCTACGTGTGGTTACGGTACGCAGTACCGTTCAGTGCAGTGCAAGGGATCCGACGGCAGCTCCGGTTTGGAGACCGCCTGCATCACCGTCAAGCCAAGCAGCTCCCAGGTATTTCAAGCCCTCATGATTGCTCGCTTGCAGCTCATAATCATCTGTTCTTCCTGCCATTATTTACTGATCCTATCTATCTATGGCGTGTATTATTCACTTGCCATCAATCGGTCATCAATAGACCTGCTACGCCGGCTCCTGCCCCAGCTATTATTGGAAGACAGGTTCGTGGGGCTCGTGCTCCGTCACGTGTGGCTCCGGCACGCAGAGCCGATCGGTCACGTGCGGTGTCGGCGGCTCTACCGCCGAGGTCTCCGACTCGAACTGCGCGTTCGCTGGGCTCAAACCGTCCACTTCTCAAACATGCAGTCTAAGCCCGTGCACCTCAACTCCTCCACCCACAGGTGGCGGTGGCGGTGGTGCCGGTAGTGGCAGCAATCCCTGTGGAGCCGTTGACTGTGGTCCTAACGGTATCTGTCTATCGGGCGCGTCTTACCAGTTCTGCGCGTGTTTGAACGGTTACGCCGGCACCACATGCACCACGCCACCCAGTGTGAGCAACGTGCGCGTGAACATCAACGCCGGCACTGCCACTGTGGAGTGGGACAAGACGGGTGGTTACAGCTCAGTGCACATCCAGCTGCTACCCGTTGGTATGTTCTTGAGCCAGCCAGCCGGCCAGCTTTTGTTTTGAACTTACCGTGCTCGATATCTTGTACTGTGCGCTAGGATTCGCGTCTTTGCCTGTGGCAGTGGCCTCCGCTGTAACCAATGACGGCAAGCACTCGTTCGACCTGGCTAACTTCCAACTCTCCGGATCCTACACCGCCTCCGTGTACTCGTCCTCCACCGCCAAGGGGCAGAGTGCGCCTTTCAGCGTTTCGGGCTGCACCTATCTGTAAGCGTCTATTTCATTGATAATGTCTTTATTTTACCTTGTGTTCAACTTTGTTTACGCTTTCGCTGCATGATCGACATACAGGGACTGTGGTTCTCAAGGCTCGTGCAGTAACGGTGCCTGCACGTGCGCGAACGGTTACTCGGGCACGCAGTGTCAGAGCGCTCCCCTGGTGACACCCTGCTCATCCTTCGCGTGTCAAAACGGTGGGCTCTGTCGTTCACAATACGGCGAGCCTTACTGCGATTGCTCTACCGCGGTTACCGCTGCTGGTACGGCTTCTCAGAACTGTGATGATCCTTGGCTTGGTTCCGCTTAACCTCTTTGCGTGTATCTCACATCGCAGGCGCTCAATATAACGGTGCCTACTGCGAAGTAGCACCTGCTGATGATACCTGTGTGCTCAAGTGCAAACACGGTGGCAGTCCGTTGCCTGGATGTCAAGCCTGCGACTGTGGTGGTGGTACGCGTGTTCTGTTTTCAATTTTTGTTCAGCGAAACGTGATTCTGACGCATTGGCATCTCTACAGCATCTCCGTGGGAAGGTGACTCGTGTGACATTTGCTCCTGGAGCACGCTCAGCAAATGCGGTGCGTACGGTGTGCCCAACGACAACTGTGACGGATGCGTCTGTGACGAGACGTCGGGCTACACTGGTGATCGGTGCGGCACGCGCTTCACTCGCGTGACTCTTGACGGCGTCGCCATCCCTGCAGCGCTGGCCAAAGACGATCCCGCTGCGTTCAACGCTCACTTTGCCGCTGATGTGGCCTCTTCGCTGAATATCTCTGCCCAGCGCGTGCGGGTGGAAAGCGTTGGTCAGTCTGCCGCCGTCAGCGACGGCCTGAGCGTGGTCTTCAAGCTGGTGGCCGAACCCGAGCCCTTGTATGAAGGCTCGGTGTTCAATCACAGACCTAACACTCCGGAGGCGATCGTTGATCCGCTGTTTGGCATGCCGGGCGATGATACAGAGGGTGATCAAGATCTGGTGCTGCAAACCGTCACTGGCACTGCAGACGACGATCTCGGTCGCTTGGCCAGCCAGCTGCAGAAGTTGCTGAGCAACTCCTCGTCCAGTCTGTTTGCCGGCACCGTGACAAGCACGTTGGCTTACGGCTCTGCCTCTGTGAGAGTATCCGACCCACGAGCTGCAGTACCAGCAAATGGTGGCTCTTCCAGCGGTGTGAAGGTTTCAGCAATCGTGCCTGCCGTAGTCGTTGGTGGGGTAGCATTGATTGCTCTAGCCGCGTTTGTGGTGGCTCGCAAACGACGAGCTGGTCAAGCCAAGCAAGTTCCTACGGAGGAGAGCGATCGCAAGGAAGTGGAGCTCACCTCCCCGCCTGCCGCCTCACCGGTGGCATCTGACAGTGCCATGGAGATCATGGCTTCGCAAGCGGACTTATCAGCTGCTCAAGCCTAAATCTGGACCGCTATAAAACACTATTTATTGTGTGGCTCGCTTAGTTTGAGTCGCACGTGCTATTTATCTTCGTGCATATGCTGCGTTCTGTCTCGCTCTGTGGTGTTGTTCTGCTTCATGCGTGTTCTTGTGCCGTTGTTGGTCGTGTTGCCGTTATCGACGTTCTGTCCCTCAAACAGTGATTCGGGGATTTTTACTGATGTCTATCGCATCTGTCGCTCAAAAAACTCACAACCGCAGCAAGCTAGTAGGCTGAGCATCGATAATTCGCGGAAGCGCACGTGTAATGGCGGCTGGACGGTACACAGCTGATTAAGTTAGGGAATAGTCGCTTACATGCATTACGGAAGAACGAACAAAAATGAATCTCCACAGCTTAGCTATTCGACGGCGGCTCGAGCGGTCCGCGCAGGGGAAACCCAACCTTCAAAATACAACCTGTCATTGCATGCCGTTAGCAGCGGTGGATTCAACGCCCTGCATGGGTTGCGGTTGACTGTTGTTCACGAGTGGCGCCTGACCGACAGGGGCCGCACCACCCGCAGGACTACTTAGACCCAGTCCCGAGTGCCCAACGTCTCGCTTCTGGATCTCCGGTCGAAACGCTGCGATTTCGTTCCACAGCAGCTCTACAAAACGCAGCGCTTAAGACAACAGGGACATGTGCCACCGCACCTAAGCATTGATGGACATACCTCGCAAGTTCTGCTTTGTTAGAGGGATCTTTTCAAAGTCGAAGTTGAACGGGGTCTTGCATTCGATCTGAGTTGATCGTTCGTACAGCGGTGACAGGTCAACACAAGGCTTTCTCTCACCCCCAGCAGATAGTACATTACTACCTTGTGGTAATCCAAATCGTCGTAGAGTTCTTTTAAATAAGGGTGCCGTAGCGCTTCATCAACACTGATTCGCTCAGCTGGGTTGAACACCAACATCTTCTCGAGAAGATCGACCGCTGATCACAAGACAAACAGCATTGTAATACACGAAAACGAGCATCATAGAACCAACGGCCACATACCCAACGGATTGGCCTTGGGAAACAGTTTCCGGAAATTCTTGCGCGGCTTCTTCTTCAAACCGTTGATGTAGTGGACCGCGTTCTCGTTGGTGACGAAATCCATGTCCTTCTTTTCCGGCGTGCCCAGAGTGTCGAAAATGAGATTCATTTGATGAATGTCTAGGTGCGATGCGACCACAAGGAGAATAAACTATGGGCGAGCAGAGCAAGCTTGATTGAAATGCCAAACGCAGTACGTACAGTCTTCACCCGGGAACATGGGCTCCTGCTGCAGTAGCTCGGCCAAGATGCAGCCCACTGCCCATACGTCGATCTTGAAGTCGTACGCTTGACATGAACACATGATTTCGGGCGCCCGATACCTAAACAGAGCAGTTGAAGCAACAAGGCTTGAATGAGGTGCCTTGACGAAACGTAAAGCGAGGCGGCGGAAACGCCATTACCATCGCGTGACCACGTATTCAGTCAGATCGTAATCCGCGCGCTCCTTGTCAACCTTCACTCCGCGAGCTAAGCCGAAATCACATATCTGCCATGTTATGCAAAAACAGCGGGTCGTGATTTAAGATGCTGACATGTTTGTCACGCTCTAGCATCCACAGAGAGAACACAAGAACATACCTTGAGCTCGCAGTCAGAGTTTAGAAGCAGGTTGCTGGGCTTGAGATCACGGTGAATAACATGCGCCGAATGAATGTACTTCAAACCAGCCAGAATTTGATAAATGAAGAACTGAATGTGATCGTCCGTCAGAACGTTCTTGGAATAGATAATCTTGTGCAAGTCCGTCTCCATGTACTCCATCACCATATAGCTATGCACACAGACCAATTTCACACGGCTCAGCGACCGAATGACGAGGCAAACTGCCTAACAACATACATATCCTCGAAGCTGTCAAGCGAAGCCGGATCCACCATGTCCAGTAGGCCGATGATCTGCAACATCAACGGTATGCATTGTAACACAGGGTCGAGACCGCAGAGGGGGTACACCAAGCGTCACATACGTTTTCATGCTGCAAATGTCGAAGCATCTTAACCTCTCGGAGAATCCGCTTGGCATCTACCAAATCTTGAAAAGCGCGAGGGATCTTCTTGATCGCAACTTTCCGTCCACTTGTCTTGTCAATGGCAGAACTGAGAGCAATTGCATCCCACGGTGCCTCAGCGATACATCTCGTCAAGTATCTCAGCGACCAAAACCGTACATGACAACCCCATAAGCACCGGCTCCCAGAGTACTGCGAGGGTGATACTTGGTGTCGATCACGAACGGAGTGCTGCTGGCGATGAACGTGTGCATTCCTTGTCGAGGAGCATGCGCAGCGGGCGTCGGGTCTGCAAAACAACACCGCACAAAATAGCAGTTTCAACTTCCACTGACCAGCACCTGCAGTGCAATACAGCGCCTGAATACCGGCAAGAGGCTTCCTCTGCGGTGACTCGACGCTGGGGCGCGGTTGCTGTTGCTGTTGCTGCGCCTGCTGCGATTTCCGTTGGTTGTCTGCAGCGTCGGTCATAGAATCTGTCGAATATGTGCTTGGATTCATGGCGCAAACGGCGGGCCTGCTATAAAGCAAGGCTTATGTATATGATATCACACTCCGCGTTGGTAATACGCAGCAAGGTAGGCCGATAAGACGGTCGAACTGCAAGAACGGCTATGGATAAACCACACGTTACCCGTTCCACGACGTTGAGAAGGGGATCACCACAGCATTTTCTTGAATCGAATGTGTTTTGTTTTTATGCCACGTCGGTCACGGTCGTCGAGGTATCAAAGTTGTACAGCGAGTACCCCTTGTAACGACATTCTTTGTTCACCCTGGATGTGGGCACTTCCACGCAAGCGCTCAATCTGCATCAGATCGGAACAGATGGCGCGCTGACGTACCCATTTTCGTCTCTGCATTCTGCAAATGGAAGACGCGTCTTGTTCGTGACGTGTCGTACAGTATATCAGTCGCCGTTGCCTACTCAATTGTAAGCAAGTACTAATGGAAGCGAGCGCGAGTGGAAGGTTCGTGAGCATCTCAATTTGCTAGAGGCTCGGTCACAACGGTGCATGAACTGTAAGGAAAGTATCGCGGCTCGTGAGATCACAATGCGAGATGATGTGTTACCGCAAGCGTATTTGGTGCTGTAAATGATCTCGATCACATGTGAGTCAGAGTGGCGTTTGCAAGCCTGATTTCGGCAAGACGTGTTGGCTGGGATTGGGTACTCTTGCCCTGGGCAGCTCAGTTGCGAGCCATTTTGACTCGTTGCCACTCAATAACATATAAGAGTCTGGTCTCACGCTGTTAGTCGCAAGTTCAATGACGTTGGAGCTTCTCGCTCTTGCTTCGAAATGGAAAATCTCGCTGTTTATCTCGCTGTTCATGGGCAGCTGTGACAAGGATGTCTTCGTGTCACGGTGACCACTGTTGTCCGCAACCTTTTTAGCGTGACACTGCAGATCTGAGCTCCATTTTCAGCTCCCCAGTATAAACACACTGAAGCGGAATGTCGCGCTTATTTCTTTCAGATCACGGCGATTCACGGCGCAGTTGATCGCAGTTTGTCCGTACATGGCATTCGAGAAACGCAGGACGTTGCCCACGCATTCGTTCCAACTTGTCATTCGAGACATTCAACTGGAGATCGACACTGTTGATTGAACATCATTCAAAGACTGACCGTAGCAGACTCCCGCAATCGCAACCTGCAGGCGACGTGAAGCCCTTCTCAACCGACTGAGTACAGTCGACAGACTGTGAACTCGTGACAATGAACCAAGGCAGCTCCGATATAGATCGCGATGAATCGCGGCCATCAGCAATGCAATCAGACGACGTCGAAGAATTCGAAGATGAAGTCGCGGGACCGAATCTCACGTCGTTGTTTCAGCAGGTTGACTACTTGACGCGTAACATGGACTACGAGCTGTCTGATCAGGTTGACGTGTATCCAAGATGTTTGCGAGAACTGCGCATGATCCAATTGAGTGCTTTCATCCGCGAAACTCCAGGTTGGGAACAATTTCTAAACGATGCGACCAAGATAGCCGAGTGGCGTACTGTACGATTACCCCCTTTGGATAACCGACGATTCGCGGCGTCAGGGCAGCGACTGATTCCAAGCATGCAGGACTACGTCTTTGCCGAGCTTAGTTACTATGCAAAGTGCATTGACGGTTCCATGCAGATGGCAGGTGCAGACGGGGTATGGCGTGCTGACAACTTGATTGAGGACGGGCTCAGACTTGCACTGTGTGCACATTTTGCTGTCATCGAAGCTGCTCCCCTGGATACTCAAGATTGGAATCCTGTTGCTGCCCGTACAGTGTTGAATCTAATCAATCCTTCTCTTTATCCCGTCGTTCCCGGTGTGACTCGAGTGGATGCCCCATCGCTTGTGGCGACTTCGGTTGAGTCGATGGATGCGATGTCGGCACTGGAGACCAAAACCGCAGGCGCGACCGCCACACCCAGCAAGTTTCAATGGCTGCCGTCAGACTTCACTGTTTCGGCTGATGGACGAGTTTCAGTGGACTCGTACATCAACAACCTTCATCCCGTGCGGGATGCCGAGCTCGTGCCTGTGCTGTCTCAGATTTTCGAACGGTTTGTGCCAATGTTTGCCAAAGTTTTGAGTGAGGTTCGAGACTTTCGAGAGCATCGAATCAAGGTGACTGGCAAAGAGATTGAGTAAGTACAGGCATGACTTAGCGTATGTCGTGTTTCCTGCATGTCTGCGCGTTATCTTAGTTCGTGTTTCCCACTGTTGCAGGTTCACCACTGGGCCCTTCGACAGCCCAATGGCACGTCGTAAGGATTGTGACTACACCAACGACGAGCTTCTCGACATTTGGTGCAGCGAGCGCAAGCCTGTTCATTTTGCAGTCCCTGACTTTCAGGACGTTCCCATGTGTCGAGTTACGTCGTTATTCGGGAAAACACTGCAGGTCATCGTGAAGGCGTCCGAAATCGTTCTCACTCCCGAGAATCCCAATTACATCGGTGAGACCTGGCATGTAGACGGCACCCCGGAAGAACACATCGTAGCGACAGGCATCTTCTGCTTCGCAACCGAGAACATATCCGAGTCTTGCCTTTCTTTTCGAAAAGCCGTTGACGAGCCTTCCTGCAATGACGATAGTGCTAACAATGGAATGGATATCGTCTTTGGCTTTGCGCTGGGTGACCCTCTGGTTCAGTACGCTGGCTCTGTCGTGATCCGGGAAAAATCGTTGTGTCTGCATTCCGAACGTGATGC
>ENA-ORBV01008703-ORBV01008703.1-microbial-mat-metagenome-genome-assembly--contig:-NODE-8703-length-16953-cov-6.033598_pt1 | contig 16953 bp, 19 predicted proteins | sample MGYA00237777_ERZ505514 | MGnify/ENA primary metagenome ERZ505514 (study PRJEB26160, sample SAMN06269048) | microbial mat metagenome | isolation source: Oligotrophic lake microbial mat | place... | reverse complement strand
GTTTCGATCCACGGACCGATCGGGCAAAAGGTGTCATAGCCTTTCGCCCGCGCCCACTGCCCGTCGGCGAACATCTGGTCACGAGCTGAGACATCGTTGGCGATGGTGTACCCAAAGATGTAGTCGGCGTAGTCATTCGCGCTGATACTTTTGGCGATCGAACCGATCACGATCGCCAACTCACCCTCGTGCACGATGCGCCCATCGACCGGCGGAATCTGGATATACTCGCCCGGCCCGATGATCGCGGTGTTCGGTTTCAGGAACAGCAACGGGGCATCCGGACCGTCATAACCGAGTTCTTCTTTGTGCTCCGCGTAGTTCAATCCGACGCAGACAATCTTCGATCGCGGGATGACCGGGGCCAGCAGTCTCGCGTCAGCGAGGGGGACGCGCTCCCCTGTCGTGTCGTAGCCGCTAAACATCGGGTCGCCATTGAGTACGACAAGGTCTTCATCGTCGACGATCCCGAATCGTGGATCGCCGCCGGTACTGAAACGCGCGATTTTCACGGTTCGAGCCTAGTGAGGTTTGACTGTGCGCGCGGGTGTAAACAAAGTTTGACACTGTGTACAGGATAAGTTACATTACGGATGTCAGATTTTCTTTACATCAGGAGTTGTCAATGTCATTCGAAGAGAAGAGCGCATGGCTGCACGGAGTCATCTCGGTGATTGCATATGTCGTTTACCTCGCGATCGTGCTGCCGATGCTTGTCGGAGTCGAGCTCGGCTTGGATGGCCTCAGCCCGGTTGCCTACGAGTTACCGCTGCTCGCGACCATCGTAGGTGCCATTGTTGCGGCGATCGTCGGGAGCATCGCGTTGGCGGTGTCATCCCCGCGCAGCGCAGGTCAGAAGGATCAGCGCGACCGGCAGATCTACCGCTTCGGTGAATACACGGGCCAATCGTTCGTGGTCATCGGCGGAGTCGCAGCGCTCCTCATGGCGCTTGCGCAGTGGGATACGTTCTGGATCGCAAACGTGCTGTACCTGTGCTTTGTGCTGTCGGCAATCCTGAGCACAATCGCCAAAGCCGTCGCGTACCGGCGGGGGATACCGGAATGGTGAAGCCGACCCGGGTGACCAACTCGGTTCGAGCGCTCCGATTCGCTCGGGCCGAGATGACCCAAGCCGAGCTTGCAGAACGGATCGGGCTAACCCGCCAGACCGTCATCGCCATCGAGCAAGGACGTTACTCACCAACGCTCGAGGTCGCATTTCAAATCGCCCGCGTGTTCGAGGTGCCCCTCGACGACGTGTTCCAATACCCACGCCCAGGAGAATCCGCATGACTAGCGCAAAAACCATCAACCTCAAGGAAGCAGCCATGAACACCATCAGCACCATGAGCACCATGAAGGCAATGACCCAAGACCGCTATGGCGACGCGGACGTGCTCGAGCTTCGCGACATCCCTCGCCCGACCGTCGGAAAGGGTTCCGTGCGCGTTCGCGTGCGCACCGCCGGCCTCGACATGGGTGCGTGGCACCTCATGACCGGGCTTCCGCACCTCGCGCGCTTCTTCGGTGTCGGACTTCGACGTCCGAAGAACCCGGTGCGCGGTCTGGAACTGGCCGGCGTCGTCGATGCGGTCGGCGAGGACGTCACGCGTTTCAAGGTCGGCGACGAAGTCTTCGGTGTTGGCGACGGTGCGTTCGCGGAGTTCGCGATCGCCAAGGAGCGCTACCTCGTTCACAAGCCGTCGGGCGTGAGCTTCGATGACGCCGCAGCCTCGGCAGTCTCTGGGCTGACCGCGATGCAGGCCGTGAATCGCGAGGGCCGCGTCGAGGCCGGTCAACGGGTGCTGGTGCTCGGCGCTGGCGGCGGGGTCGGTTCCTTCGCTGTGCAGCTCGCCAAGGCGGCCGGTGCCCACGTCACCGGAGTGTGCAGCACAGCCAAAGTTGCGCTCGTGCGCTCCCTGGGAGCGGACGAGGTCATCGACTATCGCACGAGCGGGCTCGTCGGAGAGTACGACCTGATCATCGACACCGGTGGCCAGAGGCCGCTCGCCGTGCTGCGCGCGCTGCTCACGCCGACTGGAACCCTCGTCATTGTCGGCGGCGAAGGTGGCAGTCGCTTTCTCGGCGGGCTCAGCCGTACCCTCGCGGCGAGCCTGCCACCGTTCCCATTTGGAGCGGGATCGCGCCAGAAGCTCCGCAGTCTCATCTCACTCACGACGGTCGCAGATCTTGAGCGGGTGGCGGAACTCCTCGCCAACGGATCGATGCGCGCCGCGATTGAGCGCCGTTACCCGCTGGCCGAGTTGCCAACTGCGATGCGCCGACTCGAAGCGGGCGAAGCGCAAGGCAAACTCGTCATTGCGGTGTCCGACTCGTAGGCGCGAGGTGATCTGTGTAGGCTCGTGTGTGAGGAGACACACATGGCAACCAATCTCGCGATCGACCCGCAGTTGCTCGACCACGCCTTTCAGCTCAGCGGCGAGAAAACGAAGAAGGCCGCTGTCACACTCGCACTCGCGGAGTTCATCGCTCGCCGTGAGCAGGCAAAGATCTTGGAGCTGGTCGGCGAGTTGGAGTGGGACGAGTCGTTCGACTACAAAGCCGAACGCTCGCGCGGATGAGCCTTCTGGTCGACACGAGCGTCTGGTCGCTCGCGCTCCGACGCGACCTCCCGCATGACGCTCCGGAGGTAAGCGAGCTCACGCGCGCGCTCAGAGGCACTGACATCGTTGTCACGACCGGATTGATCCTGCAGGAGATCCTTCAGGGGTTCGTCCCAGACCGGGCCCGCACCCAGATCGTTGAACGATTCGCGAACATGCCCCTGGTCGAACCCGACCGCGACGACTACATCGGGGCCGCCGAATTGAGGAACACCTGCCGGAAGGTCGGCATCCAGCTCGGCACTGTTGATGCTCTCGTCGCGCGGCTTGCGATCCACCACAACCATCGGCTGTTGACGACCGATCAGGACTTCGTGCACGCCGCGCCCCACATCGGACTCGCGATCTGGAAGCCGTAGTCTCTGCGCGCGTGAGGCAACGCCGTCACGCGTCGAGGCGCATCATCCAACCGTGCGGGTCTGGCCTGCGGCCGTACTGGATGTCGGTGAGTTCCTCGCGCAGCGACATCGTGATTGGGCCCGCCGCGGCATCCGCGTCGCCCGCCTCAAAATCGGCGCCAACGAGCCGTCCAATTGGGGTGACGACAGCGGCGGTTCCGCAGGCGAAGACCTCGGTGATCTCACCGGATGCCACGCCATCGCGCCACTCGTCGATCGATACCGCGCGGCGCTCGACCTTGTGCCCGCGATCCTCGGCGAGCTGCAGAATCGAGTCCCGCGTGATGCCAGCCAGAATGCTGTCGGACTCTGGCGTGACCAGTGTGCCGTTTTTCTTGACGAGCACAACGTTCATGCCACCGAGCTCCTCGATGTACTCGCCCTCAACGGAGTCGAGAAAGAGCACTTGCGCACACCCGTGCTCGTACGCCTCCTGCTGAGCGACGAGGCCCGATGCGTAGTTGCCGCCGGTCTTCGCGGCCCCGGTGCCGCCCTTGCCGGCTCGAGCGTACTTGGTTGAAAGCCAGATCGAGATCGGGGTGACACCCCCTGCGAAATAGGGGCCTGCCGGACTCGCGATCACATAGAAGTTGACCTTCTTCGCCGCACGAACACCGAGGAACGCTTCTTTGGCAAACATGAACGGGCGCAGATACAGACTCGTCTCTGTTGCGCTCGGCACCCAGCGGCCATCGACTGCGATGAGCTGTTTGATCGATTCGATGAAGAAGTCGGTCGGCAACTCCGGAAGCGCCATCCGTACGGCCGAGCGCTGCATACGGGCGGCGTTCGCCTCCGGGCGGAAGGACCAGATCGAGCCATCTGTGTGCCGGTATGCCTTGAGGCCCTCGAAGATCTCTTGGCCGTAGTGCAGCACGGCCGCGGCCGGGTCGAGCTCGATCGGGCCATATGGCTGCACGCGCGGGCGGTGCCAGCCACCCAGTTCTGACCAGCAGATGTCGACCATGTGATCGGTGAAGTACTTGCCGAAGCCGGGCTCGGCGATAATATCGGCGTGTTCAGCCGCCGAGCGCGCTGTGTCGCTTACTTTCACGGCGAACGTAAGGGTCTTGGGTGCGAGCAGGTTCTTCATGATGGTCCTTCGAGTGAGCGTGAACTAATTCTGCGATACCAGGCTGGCAATTGCGTCGCCGATGTTCGCAGTGCTCCGCTTGGCGGTGCCGCGTTCGGCAAGGTCGGCCGTCACCGCCGCGGTGACGCGAGCCGCGGCATCCGCTGCCCCACGCTGGGAGAGCAGAAGCGCGACCGAGACGATCGCGGCCGTCGGGTCGGCAAGTTGCTGGCCTGCGATGTCCGGGGCCGAGCCATGCACTGGCTCGAACATCGAGGGAAAGGCGCCGTCCGGGTTGATGTTGCCCGAGGCTGCCAGTCCGATGCCTCCACTGATCGCGGCGGCGAGGTCGGTGAGAATGTCGCCAAAAAGGTTGTCTGTGACGATGACATCGAACCGAGCAGGGTCGGTGACAAGAAAGATTGTTGCAGCGTCGACGTGAAGGTAGTCCCAATTGACCGACGGATGCTTCGCGGACTCCGCCGTGACCAATCGCTGCCAGAGCGAGCCAGCGTTCGTGAGCACATTCGTTTTGTGCACGAGGGTGAGCTTCTTGCGGCGCTGCTCTGCCTGATCGAACGCGAACCGCACGACACGTTCAACGCCGAACGCGGTATTGATCGAGACCTCGGTTGCAATCTCCTGCGCAGTACCGACGCGGATGCCTCCGCCGTTGCCGACGTACGGACCCTCGGTTCCTTCCCGCACGACCACAAAATCCACATCTCCCGGGCTCGCGAGCGGTGAGGTCACTCCCGGGAACATGATCGTCGGTCGCAAGTTCACGTAGTGGTCGAAGGCGAAACGAAGCTTAAGTAAGAGACCGCGTTCGATGATGCCGCCAGCGAGGCGCGGGTCGCGCGGGTCCCCGCCAACCGCTCCGAGGAGGATCGCATCGTGAGTGGCGAGGGACCCGAGATCGTCATCGCTGAGGATCTCACCCGTCGCCAGAAAGTGACTTGCGCCGAAGGGGTAGACGGTTGTCGTGGCATCCACGCCCGTCGCGGCGAGCACCTTGAGGGCTTCATCGATGACTTCCGGACCGATTCCGTCGCCTGGGATAACCGCGAGGTTCAGATTGCTCAGCATGGGTTTAGGGTACTTGTGGAAATGGCCGGGGGTGCGCTCTCACACCCACTGAATCGCTCTAGTCCCACACTCGGGACGCGTTGTCAATGGGTGCCGGTGCTTGCAGAACTGTGGCACCGTCGACTTATGAGTATAGGAACCGGAATAGTCCTGTTTGTGTTCGGCGCGATCCTTGTGTTCGCGGTCAATGTCGAGGTTGAGGTGATCGATCTCGACGTCATCGGCTATCTGCTGATGGGTGCAGGGGTCATCGTCTTCGTGATTGGCCTCGTGCTTGCTCTTCGCAAGCGCCAGTCAACGACGACCGTTCGCTCTGGTGTCGACGGCGCTGGCGTCAACGTGTCGGAGCGCCGTACCGCGACCACTCCTGACGACATCGTCTAAACATCGACTAAACATCGACTAAACATCGTCTAAACATCGACTGAGAGCGTCGCCTGACGCAGCCGTTTAAGAAAGTCGAAGGACTGCGGCTGTCGTCAGGCGGTGATGTCAATCTCGCGCAGCAGGTCAGCGTTGATCGCGAGCCGCACCTTCTCGAGCAGCGCCTCAGGCACTGGTGAGTCGACGGTGAGCACGCTCAAAGCTTGACCACCCTTGCCCTGTCTGGCGATCTGCATGCCGGCGATATTGATGGCTGCCTCGCCGAACTCTTTGCCGTACACCGCAACGATGCCCGGCCGATCTTGGTAAACCATCACGATGAGATGGTCCGCGATCGGCACTTCGACGTCGTAGCCGTTGATCTCTACGATCTTCTGGATTTGCTTCGTCCCGGTGAGGGTTCCGGCGACCGAGATCGCCGCCCCGGACGCCAACGAACCAGAAATCCGCAGCAGGTTTCGGTATTCGTCGCTGACGGCATCCGTCGACAATCGCACGGTGATGCCGCGCTGCTCAGCAAGCAGAGGGGCATTCACGTAGCTGACAGACTCGCTGACGATGTTGGAGAACACGCCCTTGAGGGCGGCAAGTTTCAGCACGTTGACGTCGAACTCGGCGATCTCGCCGCGCACCTCGACCTCGATCGAGGTGACCGGGCTGTCTGCAAGGCCCGAGAACACTTGTCCGAGCTTCTCCATGAGCGGGATGCCCGGCCGCACGCTCGAGTCGATCGCGCCACCGGCGACGTTCACTGCGTCTGGCACGAGCTCACCGTCGAGGGCGAGCCGCACCGAGCGTGCAACCGAAACGCCGGCCTTCTCTTGGGCTTCGTCAGTTGAAGCACCGAGGTGGGGAGTGAGCACGACGTTGTCGAGGGCGAGCAGTGGGGATCCGGTCGGCGGCTCGCTCACGAACACGTCGAGGCCGGCGCCGGCGATGCGGTTCGACTTGAGGGCCGCGTACAGCGCATCTTCGTCGATGAGGCCACCGCGGGCGACATTCACGACGAACGCTGTCGGCTTCATGAGCGCAAATTGGTCGGTGCCGATCATCCCGGTCGTCTCCGGGGTTTTGGGCATGTGAATAGTTACGAAGTCACTCGACTTCAAGAGATCCTCGAGGCTCACAAGCGTCACGCCAAGTTGCTGCGCCCGCGCGCTCGTGACGTATGGGTCGTAGGCGACAACGGTCATCCCGAATGCCTGCATGCGCTCGGTGATGAGGGCCCCGATCCGGCCAAGGCCGATGATGCCGACGGTCTTCTCGTAGAGCTCGACGCCGGTGTATTTTGACCGCTTCCAGAGCCCGGCGGCGAGGCTGGCGTGCGCGACCGGAATGTGTCTGGCGAGGCTCAGAATGAGGCCAACCGTGAGTTCGGCGGCCGAGATAATGTTCGACGTCGGGGCGTTGACCACCATGACCCCCGCGGCCGTCGCCGCCTTGATGTCAACGTTGTCGAGACCAACCCCGGCGCGCGCGATGACCTTGAGGTTCTTGGCCGCCGCGATTGCCTCGGCATCGACGATGGTGGCCGAGCGAATGAGAATGGCGCTTGCTTCTGCGAGCGCGGTGAGCAGTGCAGCTCGGTCGGAGCCGTCCACCATGCGCACATCGATATCGGGCCCGAGGGCTTCGACGGTTGCTGGCGAAAGTTCTTCGGCGATCAACACGATCGGCTTGGCCACGGGATCGGATCCTTCGGGTCGCTGGAGCGGGGCAGCTGGAGGGGAGAGCTGGAGCGGGAGCGGGAGCGGGAGCAACCTTCGCAACTTTACTGTGCGCGGAGGCGGGCCGGCTCACCGGGCCGCCGGAACTCCGCGGTGGGTGTTCGCAGGGGTGCAACGATTGAGCCATGGTCGAGTCGCTGCAGTTGGGTCTGCGAATTGTGCTGGCGCTCGTTTTCGTCGGCATGGGCATCCTGCATTTCATCCCAGGCCCGGCCCGCGCGATGGCCGGAATGATTCCGCCAGCCATGCGAGGTCCCCGCTGGCCGAGTCCGCGAGCGCTCGTAATCTTCACGGGGCTCTGCGAGATCGCCGGTGGCATCGGCCTCCTCATTCCGCCAACGCGAACCGCTGCGGCAATCGCGCTCGTGGTGTTCCTTGTCGCGGTCTTTCCCGCGAACGCCTACGCCGCGAAGTATCCGGAACGATTTGGGCGCGTGGCGATCCCGTTCTGGCCGCGGCTCATCGGTCAGGTCGTGCTCATGGCGCTGATCGTGCTCGCGATTCTCTAGCGAGCTGCGCCAGAGGCAGCTACACCCCGATCAGTGAAACCGTCGGGCGAATGAGCGACTCAAGCGCGATAACCCCCAGTCCGAGCCCGGATGAGACGCCAAGCCCGACGAAGAAGATCACGGCCTTCTCGCCGACGTTTCGATGCCGCCCAATGATGAAGGCAGCGACGAATACGACGACCGGAATAATCACGCCAATCCAGAGGAGCCACCACGGCAGCCCGGCCGGATCGAGGCCACTGGCCTGGTAGAACTGCGGAAGCGAGATCAGATTGCCGACCACCTCCCAGACGTCGTACGCGAAGAACAGTGCGAACACGCCCGCAACAACCAGACTGAGCCAGCCGTAGCGTCCGCGCTTGGTCTCCTTCGCGTCATCCGTAACGATCTCAGCGATTGGGTTCTCGGAGTCTGCGACCCGCTTCTCGGAATCGGATACGGGCTTGTCTGCGATCGGCGTCTCGTCGGTCATTGCGCCCAGGCTCCAAGAATGAACGGCCACGGCAGCACGGCTAGGAGCCCGACGAGCAGCCAAGCCAAACGGCTGAGCGGCTTCTGGCCCCGCGTCAGGAGGAAGATCGCCGCGAACCATAGCGCCGGGCTCGCTAGCGCGAGGAACGCGCCGAACTGGAACATGATCTCGGTGAGTGGGTCAGCCGATACGTTTCGAATTCCGATGAAGCGCTGAAGCGACAACAGCCAGCCGAATGTATAGATGAGGTAGATGCCGCCGAGCACCCCGTACGTAACGAGCAGCACGCCGGGGGTCTGCCCGCCAGCGGGAGCCGGCTCGACGACAATGCTCTGCGGTGGCCGGGATGCCTGCGCATCGCCCGCGAGACTGGGATCATCATCGCCAGCCCAAGCCAGCGCATCCTCATCTCGATCAGCGATCATGCACACAACATACCGTTACATACGCGTCATGCGGATGATGTTGACTGGGGCAACAATGGATCTGATCACTGTTCGCGAAGTGCGCACGCCGCGCACTCGCGCCGAACTCGTCTTCGCCCGTGGCGACCGCGCCCTCGGCGGCGGTACGTGGCTCTATTCGGAACCGCAGGAGGGCCTCGAGGCCCTCCTCGATCTCACGACGATGGGGTGGGCGGACGTTGAGCGAACCGGCGCTGGCCTCGTGCTTGCCGCCACCTGCAGTGTCGCAACCGTGCGTGAACTCAGCGATGTTCCACTCTTTCAGCAGTGCGCGGACTCGCTGCTGGCCTCCTGGAAGATCCACCGGTTCGCGACCATCGGCGGCAACGTCGCGCTTGCCCTCCCGGCCGGCTCGATGACCTCCCTGTGTGTCGCGCTCGACGCGGTCGCTGTGATCTGGACGGCAACAATGGAGCGGCGGATGCCCGTTGCCGAGCTTGTGCTCGGAGTGCAGTCGACCGCGCTCGAGCCGGGCGAGGTCATTCGGGCCATCGAGTTTCCGGCGGGCGCCCTCGCCTCGCGCACGGGGTTTCGACGCATTGCCCGTTCTCCGCTCGGACGCACTGGCACGCTCGTCACTGGGCGAGTCGATGACACCGGTGAGGCCGTCTTCACGGTCTCGGGCGGCACCACCCGGCCGCACCAGTTGCGGTTCGATGAGCTGCCGAGCAAGCTCGCCCTCGAGAGCGCGGTGACGGGCATCCACGGCTGGTATCTCGACGCCCATGGAAGCCCAGACTGGCGCCGGGCGATGAGCGTACTGTTCGCAGAGGAGCTGCGGGATGAGCTGTCGAAGCCGCAGCGGCGCGACCCGCAGCGTGACAGGCAAGAGGGGCTCGCGTGAAGTTCGAAATCAACGGCGAACCCGTCGAGGTTGAGCCACGCCCTGGACAAGTTCTGCGCACACTGCTGCGCGAGCAAGAGCACTTCGAGGTCAAGAAGGGCTGCGACGCCGGCGACTGCGGTGTCTGCACTGTGCTGCTCGACGGCGCACCGGCGCATTCCTGCATCGTTCCGGCGCACCGCCTCGAGGGCGCGAGCATCACGACCGTCACAGGCCTCGGGACTGCCGAGCGAGTGCACCCAATGCAACAGCAGTTCGTCGATGCTGGCGGCTTTCAGTGCGGCTTTTGCACCTCGGGCTTCATCGTCACCGCGTCCACCTTCACCGAGGAGGACCACGGTGATCTCGATCGTCTCCTGAAGGGCAACCTCTGCCGCTGCACCGGATACCGCTCAATCCACGACGCGATCACGGGTGTCACCAACGTCGAGACTGCGCCATCCGGAGCCGCGGCAGGCCGCTCAGTCGCGCCGCCGGCCGCCATGCGCGTCGTGACCGGTACCGAGGAATACACCCTCGACTTCAAGACCACCTCGCTTACTCATGTCGCTGTGCTCGGTAGCCCGCACGCGCACGCGCGCATCCGCTCGATCGACACGAGCGCGGCGCTTGCCATCGACGGCGTCCACGCGGTACTCACCCACCACGACTCCCCCGCAACGTTGTTCTCGACCGGTCGTCACGAGCACCGAACCGACGATCCGGATGACACACTCGTGTTCGACTCGGTGCTGCGGTTCCACGGGCAGCGAGTCGCCGCCGTGGTCGCCGAGAGCGTTGCGATTGCAGAGCTCGCGCTGGCGTCGATCGTCGTCGACTACCAGGTGCTGCCAGCGCTCTTCGACCCAGAGCTCGCGCGCGACGATGGCGCACCGCTCCTGCACGCTGACAAGGGACCAGAGTCGCGCATTGCCGATCCGCGGCGAAACGTTGTCGCCGAGTTCCACGGGCACCTTGGCGATGTGGATGCCGCGATCACCGCGAGCCTCGCCGCTGGCGGCGCATCCGTCTCAGGTACCTGGCACACCGGCCGGGTCAGTCACGCAGCCCTCGAGACCCACGCAACGCGCGGCTGGCTCGACGCGGCGGGACGACTCGTTTTGCGCACCTCAAGTCAGGTGCCGTTCCTCGTGCGCAAGGAGCTGTGCCACATCTTCGGCCTCGACGAAGCCCAGATTCGGGTGTTCACGGCGCGGGTCGGTGGTGGGTTCGGCGGCAAGCAGGAATTGCTCACAGAAGACCTCGTGGCCCTCGCGGTGCTCAAGACCGGAAAGGCGGTGGAGTACGAGTTCAGTCGCGAAGACGAGTTCACGATCGCGCCAGCCAGGCATCCGATGCGCGTCGCGGTGACGGTGGCTGCGGACGTCGACGGCACACTGACGGCGCTCGTCGTCGACGAACTCATGGATACCGGCGCGTACGGCAACCACGGCATCGGGGTCATGTACCACTCGATTCACGAGTCGATCGAGGTCTATCGGTGCGCAAACAAGAAGGTGGATGCGGCTTCGGTGTACACCAACACACTGCCGTCCGGGGCGTTCCGCGGCTACGGCCTCGGGCAAGTGATCTTCGCCATCGAATCGGCCATGGATGAGCTCGCGCGCAAACTCGGCATCGATCCGTTCGAGTTTCGCCGGCGCAACGTGATCGTGCCTGGCGACCCGTTCGTCGTGACCGAGCACGAAGCTCAGTCCGACCTGAGGATGGCGAGCTACGGCCTCGACCAGTGCCTCGATCTGGTTGAGAGCGCCCTTGCGCGCGGTCCCGAGAATCCAGTCGCCGCGCCGGAGGGCTGGCCGATCGGCACCGGCATGGGGCTGGCGATGATCGCAACGATTGCGCCGCGCGGACACTTCGCCGCGGCATCCGTCACGGTACTTGATGACGACTTCTTCGAGATCGCGGTCGGTACCGCCGAGTTCGGCAACGGCACAACGACGGTGCACGCGCAGCTCGCCGCGACGGCGCTTGGAACGACCGTTGATCGCATCCGCATCAAGCAGTCAGACACCGATGCCTCGGGCTACGACACCGGAGCCTTCGGTTCGGCGGGAGTTGTTGTCGCCGGCAAGGCCGTGTTCGCTGCCGCCGAGGAGTTGCGAGACCTCATCGCTGCGCGCGGGCTCGTGCCAGGGCTCACCGCGACCGCCGACCACGACGGCAGCCCGCGATCGGTGTCGTTCAACGTGCACGGCTTTCGAGTCGCGGTGAACCCGGCCACCGGCGAGGTGCGAATCCTCCAGTCAATTCAGGCGGCGGATGCTGGCACCGTCATGAACCCGGAACAGTTGCGAGGCCAGATCGAGGGCGGCACCGCCCAAGCCATCGGCAGCTCGCTCTACGAAGAGCTCACCATCGACGCTGACGGCCGCGTGCTCACAACGGCGCTGCGCAATTACCACGTTCCGCGCTACTCAGACCTGCCGCTGACCGAGGTTTACTTCGCCGACACGAGCGATCCGCTCGGTCCACTCGGCGCGAAGTCGATGAGCGAGGCCCCGTACAACCCGGTCGCGCCGGCCCTTGCCAACGCGATTCGGGATGCGCTGGGTGTGCGACCGATGGAACTGCCGATGTCGCGCGATCGGCTGTGGCGGCTGGTGCAGGACGCTCGCGCCTAACGGGTGACTCGAACCGCCGCCGGGTGGATGGCACCGTCAGTCGTTGACAGAGACCGAGTGCTCGCTGCGGTTCGTGCTGCCAAGACTTCCGCGAGAATCGAGATTGCGGTCTCCTCTGGCGTGCTCGCGCCGAGGTCGAGGCCGATCGGCGAGTGCAGCCGATCGATGAGGTGCGGCTCGACCCCGCGCTCGGCCAGCGACGCCAGCCTGCGCTCATGAGTAGTGCGTGAACCCATCGCGCCGACGTAGGCGGCTCGCGAGCGCAGTGCCAAGTCGATCAGTTCCGCGTCGAACCGCGAGTCGTGGCTCAGCACGCACAGCACGGTTCGCTCGTCGACCTCGCCAGCCGCGATGCGCTGGGCGAGGAACTCGGTCGGCCACTGCACGACGACGTCGGCACCCGGCAAACGCTCGGCGGTCGCAAACAGCGGGCGGGGGTCGCACACCGTCACGCGGTAGCCGAGCACGGCGGCAGCCGCGGCGAGCGCGGTCGAGAACTCCATCGCGCCGAAGATGATCATGCGCGCGGGCTCCGGTGGGAGTTCCACGAAGACCTGTGACGCGGCGCCCTCGCACGGGACGATCGTGGTGATCGCTTCGCGGCGGAGGAGGAGCTCGGTGAGCCGAGCATCCAGCAACTGAATGTGGATGCGCAACTGGCCACCGCAACTCAGCCCGGCAACGAAGGCGGTCTCGTCCTCGATGCCGTACTCGACTGTGCGCGGCACGCCGTCCGCGAGCACTGCCTCGCAAGCCGCCACTACCTCGGCCTCGACGCAGCCGCCGGCGATGCTGCCGATGACCGCGCGCCCGTCGTAGGCCATCGAGGTGCCAACGGTGCGCGGGGCGCTGCCTTCGATCGACACCGCTGTCGCCACCGCGAGCTGGCGCCCGGCATCGGCCGCGGCAAGCAGTCGGTCGGCGATTTCATACATGCGTTCAGCCTGCCACAGGCTGGATGTGCGGCAGCCAGCGCGTTCAGCGGCGCAGCGCCTCCTCGACGGCGGCCGTGGCGTGCAGCAGGGTCGTTGGGAACACCGGCTGCCGAGCCGATCACGCACGAGCTCGTTGATCAGCCGGTACTACCGCGCAGAACTCTCCCGGCTCATCCCGCGGATGAGTCCGATTATCGTTATGGTTTGACGGTAGTCGCTCGGAAATGTTTCTGACACGAGATGGTGCTACAACGGAGTAATGCTGACCACGAGGCGCGGCGCGGCCAAGTCGCTCCTGGACTTCAGGGACGTCGCGATGACGTTCCCTGACGGCACCGTTGCGCTCACCGGAGTCGACCTCACCGTGAATCGCGGCGAGTTCGTCACCGTCGTCGGTCCGTCCGGCTGCGGAAAGTCGACGCTCCTGCGCATCGCGTCAGGGCTTGAGACCGCCTCGAGCGGCACAGTGGAACTCAACACCGACCGCATCGGCTACGTCTTTCAGGATGCAACGCTGTTGCCCTGGCGCTCGGTGCAGTCCAACGTCGAGCTGCTTGCAGAACTTCACGGCACCCCGCGCGCGCAGCGTGCGGTGAAAGCCAAGGAGGCCATCGAGCTCGTCGGACTTACAGGCTTCGAGAAGTATCTTCCCCGAGCACTCTCTGGTGGTATGCGCATGCGCACCTCACTGGCCCGCTCGCTGACGCTTGACCCGGAGATCTTCCTGTTCGACGAACCGTTTGGGGCCCTCGACGAGATCGCGCGCGAACGGCTGAACGACGAACTCATCAAGCTGTTCACCGAGAAGCAATTCGCCGGGCTGTTTATCACTCACTCGGTGTCCGAGGCGGTGTACCTGTCAACGAGGGTGGTCGTCATGTCGGGTCGGCCTGGCAACATCGTCGACACCTTCGAGGTGCCGTTCGAGATGCCACGTGACCCAGAGATTCGATTCACCGCGGAGTTCGCGCACTTGATCGGTGAGGTCTCACACGCCCTTCGCGGGGGGCACAACTGATGTCAGTTCAGGATCAGCCGAACGACGCCATCGGCACCGAGAGCGCTGCGCTCGTTCAGACTCGTGTCGGACGGCCCGACTTCGGACGAGCCAGCATCTGGGGACCACCGCTGGCGGTACTCGCCCTAGTGATCGGCGTGTGGTACCTCGCCGCTTTGGTGATTCTCGAACCCGACCGACGCTTTCTATTGCCTGCACCGCACGTCGTTCTTGCGGTCTTCGCCAACGAGAACACCAGAGTGGACATCTGGGTTGCGCTCTTGAACACGGCGGCGGTCGCGATCACCGGGCTGGCAATCGCGATCGCGATCGGCGTGGTCTGGGCGATCGGAATGAGTCAGGCGCGGTGGGTCGAGCGTTCACTGTTCCCGTACGCGGTCATCCTGCAGAGCATCCCGATTCTCGCCGTTGTTCCGCTGATCGGGTTCTGGTTTGGCTACGACTTTGCGGCACGAACGATCGTCTGCGTGCTGATCGCCCTGTTCCCGATGGTGTCGAACACGCTGTTTGGCCTGCAATCGGTTGATCGCTCGCAGCGCGAACTGTTCCTGCTGCAAGGCGCATCCCGCTGGACGATTCTCACCAAGCTCGAGTTCCCGACCGCGCTGCCAGCCATTTTCGCGGGGATGCGCATCTCAGCCGGTCTTTCGGTCGTCGGCGCAATCGTCGGTGATTTCTTCTTCCAGCGCGGCACGCCCGGTATCGGCTCGCTCATTGCGAAGTACGGTTCCCGACTGCAATCGCCCGAACTGTTTGCTTCGGTCATTGTGTCGGCGCTGTTCGGTGTCGTGATCTTCGTCTTCTTCGGCTGGCTTCGTCGACGTGCCGTCGGCAAGTGGTACGACGTCAGCTGAGTCCCGCCCACCAATCACAAACCACACAGCACAAGGAGAAGCAATGCGAATCACGCGTTCTCGCGCAATCATCGTCACCGGCCTCGTTGCCGGCTCGATGGCGCTCGCCGCATGCGCCCCAACCGTCCCAGTCGACGAGCCCACTGGACTCACGATCGGCGCGATCGACTTGGCCGCCGCCGGCTGCCCGGCCGACCTCAAGATCCAGACGGACTGGAACCCGGAGTCCGAGCACGGCCACCTCTACGAATTGGTTGGTGAGGGCTACACGGTCGACTCGAACGCGAAGACCGTCACTGGACCGTTGTTTGCAAGCGGCGAGTACACCGGTATCAATGTCACGGTGGCATCCGGCGGACCGGCAATTGGGTTCTCGCAGCCAAACGCGCAGATGTACGCGGATGACTCGATCTTTATGGGCTACGTCGGCACCGATGAGGCGATCGCTCAGTCAGGAGCTCTGCCGACGGTCGGTGTGTTCGCACCGCTTGAGAAGGATCCGCAGATGATCATGTGGGATCCAGAGACGTACCCAGACGTTGAAACAATCGCCGACCTCGGACGCGCAGGCGCCATCGTGCGCGTCTTCCCGGGCGGTACATTCATCGACTACTTCGTCGGCATCGGCTCACTTGCGGCTGAGCAAATCGACCCTACGTACGACGGGCAGCCGGCGGTATTCGTAAGCGAGGGCGGCGCGATCGCTCAGCAGGGCTTCGCCTCGGCCGAGCCGTACATCTACGAGAACGAGGTACCGGAGTGGGGCAAGCCGGTCAAGTATCAGCTCATCAACGACGCCGGCTACCCCAAGTACGCCGCGGTCATGTCGGTCAAACCCGAGAGCCTCACGGAGTTCGCTGACTGTCTCACGGCACTCGTGCCGGTGCTGCAGCAAGCAACGGTTGACTACTACGCTGCGCCGGATTCCACGAACACGCTCGTGCTTGAGCTGGTCGAGGCGTATGACACCGGTTGGGTCTACACCCAGGGCGTTGCGGACTTCTCGGTCGCAACCCAGCTCGGCGAGGGCATTGCCGCGAACGGGCCGGACAGCACAGTCGGCAACCTCGATGAGGCTCGCATGCAGGAGCTCTTCGACATCGTCGTGCCGATCTATGCCGCGGCGGGCCTGCCCGTTGCGGAGGGGTTGAGCATCGAGGACATCTACACAAACGACTTCATCGACCCGTCGATCGGGTTCTAGGTCCTGAAGCTCGGGGAGGTGGACGATTGCCACCTCCCTCGGTCGGTCGGGCGGCAAATCTCGACGTGCTCGCCGGACCCGGCCTAGCGCGCCTTCGCTTCTGCGGCGACCTTCGGTTCTGCGGCTACCGTGCCTTCGCGACCAGCACCGAGTCGATCGCGGTGCCCTCCGCTGTCACCCGCTCGAACTGCGCGCACTCGATGATGTCGAGACCGGATGCCGCGGTGAGCAGTTCTTCGACCGTGTGGAGCACGGCCGGGTCCTGTGGCCCGCCGACGCCGCGGCGCAGGTTGTCGCGATCGTGGCCGATGAGCGCGAGAGTTCCGCCCGGGGCGAGGTATCCGGCGGCGTTGCCGATCGTGCTGGCGAGTTGAGGTGCGGGCAGCTTCAGGTATGCGACGACCACGAGGTCGACGACTTGCGGGGGCACCCAGGTCGTGGCATCCGCCGTCACCCAGGTCACCTCGAGGCCGAGTTCCTTCGCCCGCGCTGCACCCCGCGCGAGGCCGACCCCTGCGAAGTCCACGGCCGTCACCTGCCAGCCGAGCGAGGCGAGCCAGATCGCGTTTCGGCCTTCGCCCGCGCCAAGATCGACCGCGGCGCCAGGGCTTAGGCCGGCCAGCGTCGCCGCGATCCAAGCGTTCGGCTCGAGTGACCAGACGCTCGCGGCCTCGTAGCGCCGATCCCAATCCTCAGCCTGCATCCCAGCCCCTCACATCCCAGCCCCTCTCAACC
>ENA-ORBV01008702-ORBV01008702.1-microbial-mat-metagenome-genome-assembly--contig:-NODE-8702-length-16955-cov-4.550539_pt1 | contig 16955 bp, 23 predicted proteins | sample MGYA00237777_ERZ505514 | MGnify/ENA primary metagenome ERZ505514 (study PRJEB26160, sample SAMN06269048) | microbial mat metagenome | isolation source: Oligotrophic lake microbial mat | place... | reverse complement strand
CTGGCGGTGGTGGCCAGGAACATTCACAGGATTGGATCAATTCTGTGGCAAAGGGATCAGGAAGAACTCAAACGCGAGCAGTTGCGGGAATGCAAGCGTGATCAAAAACGGAGGGGTCTGCGTGAGCCGGAGGTACCGGACAGGCTTGCGGCGTAGCAGCCCAGCCTTTGACTCGAAATTGACCGGTTGCGCGAAACCCCGGGGATGGGGCTCGGGTGAAAACTGGGAAATCGCAGCAGTTTCGCCGTGGACTGGGGAAATCTGCTGATGGGAGGGTGTAAAAGTTCGGAAAATTCGGATTGCTTAAAATTTAAGCAGGTAAGATTTTTTAAAACAGAGGGTTTTCTGGCAGGCACTACGCTTAGCTATAGTGGTTTAAAGATTGATGCGCCATGCCCCTTCAACCGCCCATAAAACTCAACGGCATAGCGATCGGTCATCCCCGAAACGAAATCACAGATCAAGCGTTTCTTTTCGGCCAATCTTTTGAGCCGTGTATACATCAATCGACAGTCTTCTGGCAACAAGAGATATCCGGCGTCTGAACTGAGCGTATTAAAGATCGTCTGCACCAGCTCGTAGCCTCTGTACTCAACAACTTTGAGCCGCGATGCCATGATCATCGACTCGTAGTTCAAATGCTTTAGGGCCTCAATCTCCATATGCAAAGGGCGATCGAGTGTCACTTTCGAAAAGCGCTCCTTGCCTCTTCCTGCCACTGAAATTTTTATGGCTTTGAGATACCCACCAACAAGACTCGATGAGAAGTCCGCGCGCAGATACCCCTGCGATGCGATTAGGTTGGACCAAGTCAGGTCAAACATTCCCAATGCACCGCTTGGCACTTGATCACGATCTTCAGACGACAGTTCGAATCGCAATTGAAGTGTCCTAAACACCTCTTTTTCTGTGGCGTCTGGGATAGCCTCTCGGACCTTTTTGTATATTCGGTCTCGCAAAGGTTTGTCATTTGTCAACGCCGCACGGATAGCGAGGGGATGCGCAAACCCCGCCTTCATGGCATCTTCAAGGTCGTATGTGGAGTACGCAATGTCATCCGCCAGATCCATAATCTGACACTCCACTGTCTTAAACGACTTGCCGGCAGGCGGCGCGCCAACAGATTTTTTCACTCTCTCAACTATGAGCGCTTCGCTCGCGTAATAGCCTTTTTGCAGTTTGGCCGTCGGGGCTCTTTTCAATGGGATCTTCTTGTCGTACTTGAGTATTGAGGCTAACGTTCGGTACGTCAAATTCAACCCCAACCGTACATCCTTTCCGTTGGGCATGATGCCGCAATAGTCACCGTTCCCGCCGTTAGCCCCTGCTTGCAAAACCTTCTTCTCGACAGTCGCCAGTAGCCGCAGCGTTTGAGCATTACCCTCAAATCCACCGTAGAGCTTCATGCAGTCGTCAAGCGCTTTCTCACCATTGTGTCCAAATGGTGGATGCCCTAGATCATGGGCCAATGAAGCGAACTCTACCAAATCAGTATCGATCGGATTGGCTTTGAACGCTGGCTCAGTCGCATTAATCTGGAGCGCGATACCCTTCGCTACCTGCGCAACCTCAAGCGAGTGTGTAAGGCGATTTCGAAAGAAGTCTGATTCATGCCCAGGGAAAAGTTGAGTTTTACCCTGAAGTCGTCTAAAGGCGGGAGAATGAATGAGTCTGCCATAGTCTCGACGGAACTCGCTACGGCCCTCGCTGACCTGCCGCAGCACCTCCGGCAATGAGCGCTTGTAGTCAGCCGCCGAGTAGATCACTATGCTTACCCTCGAAAAAAAGCCACCTTGCGGTGGCCTGTTCTTACGCCTCAGCGTGCGTCACTTGCGTCGTCTTCTTTTTACTTTCAACGCGCCTCGGAGCTGGCGCAGCCTTCCTAGCGGCAGCGTGTGTTGGCTTCGGCTTATCAACTTCCATCATCATCTGATAGACATGCAATTGCTTCAGAGCAAGTCTGTGAGCCTTCATGACTGATGGAAACTCAGCAGTTCTCATTTGCACTCCTTGCGAACGCCCAATCGAGTTAACAATCTCCGATTTAGGGCTGTCTGACAGTATATATGCTGCTTTCAAAGAACGAAAGGCTTTGGCAACAGATGCTGGCGCGTTTACGCAACAGGGGCACAAAATTAGCAAGCTTTGTAGAAGTCTTGCCAAAATTGTAGAAACGCCCCAGGACTCGAAAAGGGCACTGAGGCGCATGGATGCTGGTGGCCTGGGGCGGAATCGAACCACCGACACAAGGATTTTCAATCCCTATGCTTATCCTGTGCGTCATCGGCCTGACGCGCATGGCTCTCGACCGCATGAACAGTTGTGGACATCAGCTCGAAATTGGTCGCCAATATCCTGAGCCGGTTTGTGGGGCCAGCCTGGACGATCAGGCATTTCGAATTGGGGGATGCGGACACGGACCAAATCTTTTGGCGCTTTCTCAAAGTCTATCGGACGGAGGAAACCTTGCTCTTGCCAGATGTCCCGACCAAGCGAATGAGCGCAGTCAAACCGACCCAATGCCGAAATCAATCGCCCATGAAAAAACCCACGATCTTTCGACAGTGGGTTTCCAAATTTTGGCTCCTCGACCTGGGCTCGAACCAGGGACTTACGGAACAGTCTGAATAGCCCGCCGGCCCCGGAATCGATGCGCGATTTCTTGGTGCACTTTGGCGACCGGTGCGCAATATCCATCACTTTGGTGATGCGTTCGACCGTGCTCGGCAGCAGACTATGAGGATGTCGACGTCAAGCCAGGGTCCCAGCCATCCGCATACTGAACTGGCCGTTCGTCGTGGCAGGGATGTGCGACGCAGTGCTATCGGTACTTGCGCTGCGCCGTCGCAGACACGGGGAGAATCGGTGCGACCGCAACATCTGCAGCGCTCACGTTTGTCGTCGCTTGCCGTAGGCGTTGGTCTCTGAGCGCATGCCGGCCATCCACCCAGATGTGAATTCGCGATGACCTTTTCGTGTTCACCGCCGGCGAACTTTGTGCTTTTCTTGGCCCCGGATACGGTTACTTGGTTGCGCCGCCGTAGAGCAATCGCCGTGGGGCCGTGGCTTGACCTTGCCACCGGTGCCCAGTCTGATTCGCACTTGTTTTGTCGAGCCATTTGCCGGACGCTGTGCTGCCCTGGACGTGCTGCCGGTATCTGAAAGTGATCCCGGAAGGTCAGTTTCGTAGCACTTGTGTCGAATATCGATGCCTTTCGAGGGGAAGTACAGACACTGCATCCGTCTTCCACTCCTTGCAAAGGTATCAGTATGAAAGTTTTGAGATCCCACGGGCCCACTCAGGTTCCTACGTCGACGGTGCTGTGCTCCCTCCTGGTTGCCGCATTGGGCGGTGCAACCTTGGGCGTCTTGAACGCACACGGTTCCGGTCCGACATTGGCTGCGCCGATGCAGCTCTTTTTTGTATGCACCGCTTTCGCGCTGACGCTTGTGATCCATACGGACTTTGGGGAGGACGTGTTGCGTTGGATGGCAGGGCGCTACTGGGTCAGGCTACTGATATGGGTAGCCTTTGGCATGGCGCTCGGGTCCGCGATGTGGGAGTTGCTGCAACTGGAGTTTGCGTCCCAGTTCCGCGACTTCAAAGGTTGAACTGCCATGGCCTCGAAACATACATGTGACGCGAAAAAGCGTTCAGTCCCACGATTAGCCTTGGCCGCTGACGGGTTTGGGGAAGTTTTACCTGGCGAATTGCGACGCATCGCGACCACGCAACGTGGCGCCTTCACACCATTCGCGACGCCGGTGCCGAAATGCCCGGTCAGTTGCGGTGATTGGTGCTGGTTGGGTTGCGCGCCTGCGCTCAGGATGGGGCATGAACGCAGTTTCACGTCCGGCAGATGCCGCAAGCACCATGTCCAATGATTGCCAGCACGCCAGTCGCCCCGCCCAGCAGTCCTGGCGGGTGTCGGTTTCCATGCTCACCGCCATCGTCGACGGTGAAACTTACGAGTCGGTGGCACTCAAGTTCGGTGTCTCACGCACAGCCGTCGAGCGGCGCATCAAGGATGTCGCGGTCAAGCTCAGCAAGTCGGCCCAGGTTGAGGGCCTGAACGCGGAGGGCGCCGCGTTCGTGCGTCGGCTGCGACTGCACCGGGACGCCATCCTGGCCGCGCTGCCAACCTTCGAGCAGGCCGCGCGGACCCATGTTCGCGACAACCGGATTCCCAGCTTGGAGGAGATCATGCAGGCCGGTCGGCGCATCAAGGCCCGCAGCGCCCGCTCGGCGCGTGACCTGGCGCTGTTCTACCTGCTCTTTGCCACTGGCGCTAGGCCGCTGGAGATTGCACGCTTGGAGGTGCGCGACTACCTGAATTCCGATGGCAGCGTGCGGCGCGTCTCCGAGATTCGCGATGGTGTGTCGATCTCGGGCAAGCGGCGCGACCTGTACTTCACCAGTGCCCGGCTCAATGAGGCCATGGATGTGTATCTGCAAGAGCGGCTCGCGCGTGGGCTCGGGACCGGCGTGCCTGCACAGTTCCGAGGTCTTGACGCGCACAGCCGCCTTTTCTTGTCGGGCGCGGGCGAAGGGTTTCGTGTCACGCCCTATGGTGTCCAAGGGCAGCGACGATTTCTGTGTCGCCCGATCCTGGAGACATTTAGCAAGCTGTTCCGGTATGGGGGACTGCAAGACGTCTCTGCGTTGTCAGCGCGGCGCGCACTGGCTCTACGGCTCATCGCGCGTGGCGCCGACGAAGGCCAGATCGGCAACTTGCTGGGCATCAGTGACCGCACCGCCGTGCGTGAACTGCTGGGTCAGCGCAAGCCGGAGCTCGCCGAGTTGATGGATGAGCCGCTGTGAACGCTGCGATGGCAAATGGTGCCAGCACCGGTCATGGCAACAAAGCCCTGGGGCTGGCGTCGCGCCGGCGCCGCTCTCGCCCCGGGACGAGCCTGAAGGGGTGAGCGGTCATCAACGCACCGACATTTCTTGTTCTGGGCCAGGTGCTGGGTCAAGATGCCGCGCAGTGGCAGCATGTGCTGGCACAAGCCCACCGGGGTCGGGAAAGACCGCTGTGCCTGTGCCAGAGTGCGGGCGTGGCCATGTACGTGGCCCGCCATCGCCGTTTTCTGGTCAAGCGTCTACCGGGAACGGGCCAATGTCATGCTCCGACATGTCCGTGCCATCAACCCGATGTGGGGTCTGCGCCGTTGGTTGTCAAGCTGCCCGAGACGGCTGCGGCGTCGCAACCGCGCACTGTGGATTTATCCGTGGACTTTGCGTGGACCGTCCGCGAAGGCGCCCGATCTGCCCGCCCGCGCGAGCCTCTAGCCGGTGCGCTCGCCGCTCCCGCTCCCGCTCCCGCGATGACTCTGCGATCGCTGTTGATGTTCCTGCTGGTGCGATCCGGCCTGCATCGCTGGTCACCGGCCATGGCGGGTCGGCGCAATCCTGTTGTGATCCACAGTTACCTGACGACACGCTCCCAAGGTATCCGGGTCGGTGGTGTGCCCCTGTCGCAGAATTTGTATGTCGTCAAACCCTTTGGGATCTCCGACAGAATCGCACACAGCAGTCCGGCACCTGGACGACTGAGGTTGCCAAGCCCCATGCCCGCAGCGCATACGCGCATGCTCATGCTTGGGGAGTACAGGCGGTCAGAGCTGCACGGTGAAGGCCTGATGCTCTGGCTGAAATACCTGCCGGATGCGCCGATTTGCGTTTCTCCCGCAGTTTGGCAAGCTGCACGCGCTGACGGGGAGCCGATGTTACGCGCGCATTTGCAGCAAGCCCCGGGCTCCGTTCGATTGATGGTGGCAGCACTGATCGCACGAGGCCCTGGCGATGCACGCCAAGTAGACGCGATCGCGATGGTGCCAATGACAGCGCAGTGGATACCGGTAGCAGGAATGCACGTTTTGCCGCTGGCGCGCGCACTGGTCGCGCAGCAACGGCGCTTTGCGGCCGTGTTGCCGATCGACAAGTTGAAAGCGGACAGCGCGCCCTGCATCTGGCTGCTCGATGCCGGGGCTCGCGCAGTGCCATTGCGGGTCGCTTGTGCCTCGGACATCGACCGACTGCACGGCCGGCCAGGCGTATCGGCTTCGGCGTCACGTTGGTCTTGCTGGGTCTGGCGCACGGATGGACCGATTCCTCCCCTACCACCGCGACGCTGATTCGCTAAACCCCATCGGTTGGTTCCGCCACACGCCTGCAGCGCGCCTATGTGCATGGAAAGCAGCCGGCCACCCAGAGGTGAACGGCTGCTGCCATTTGCATAGATCTACCGTGCTGGCCGGCAGCGGCGGGTCTGCGTCGACCAGGTGTGGTGCTCGACGCGGTTTCCGGCACGCAGCACCTGGTCCAGGTACACACACTCCAGCATGGTGCTGGGTACCTCGATACCGAGGCTCGCCAGTTTGGCTGCGATCGTATCCACATCGCGCCAATCGAGTTGCGGTTCACTGATGCTGCAATAGATCAGCGTCTGCGCGCTGTGTTGGCCTTGCGCGTGGCTGCTGTCAAACACTTGCACAAAAACATCATCCAGCGGTCGGTCGTACCCTGCAACCACCAGAACGTCGCGGCCTTGGTATTGGGCGTTAACGCTGTGCCGACTCATGACCAGGCTTCATCGGGACTGCGCAGTGGCACGCCATGAATGACGACCGCATCCGCATCGAACTTCAGCCAGGCCACGCCGGCGCCCTCGGCCAGTTCAAACAGTGCGGCCAGGTCGCTCTCCAGTGGAATGTCGTACTTGGGTACGCCGACATACACAAAGCCGCCGCCGCCCGTGGGATAGGCGTTTACCGACAGCGCGTTGCGCAGCAACTTGTCGCGCGTGGCGCTTGTGAGGTGCTGGAGCGACACCGCGGCCAGGGTTTGCGCCTGCTCGCGCAGTGCAAGGGCTGCGGTACCTGGGATAGGTTGGGATGGCGAATCCGGCGCGCTGATGGCGCCATGGAAGGTTTGGCCGCAGTTGCGGCAACGATGCCAGGTCAGCCGACCGAGTTTGCCCAGCGGCAGGCCGAGGCCGTCACAACAGGGGCAGGCATTTTCAGTACAGGTGCTCATGGATTTTCTCCTTGGAAGGGGCAGGAGCCTGCGCGCCAGTTTGGCGGCAGGTCCTGTGGGGAACTACGATCGGGCGGCGCTGCGCCCATGGGCTCAGATCAGCCCGCGTTCAGCGAGCGACACGGTGTGCTCGCCGGCCACAATGAAGTGGTCCAGCACACGCACATCGATCAGCGCCAATGCGGATCTGAGCGTCTGCGTCAGGCTCTCGTCAGCTCGGCTCGGTTGGGGGCTGCCGCTTGGGTGGTTGTGTGCCAGCACGACAGCAGCCGCATTTCGCAGCAGTGCGCCCTTGACGATCTCCCTGGGGTAGACGCTGGTTTGTGTCAGTGTTCCGCGGAACACCTCTTCGATCTCGATCATCTGGTTTTGCACCGTGAGGTACATGACCAGAAAGACTTCGTGCTCCAGATGCGCGCAGCGCAGGCGCAGCCATTCGTGCAGTGCCTGCGGCGACTCAAACACCGAGTTGGCGTGTAGTGGCTTGCGCAGGTCCCGCAGCAGGATTTCGCGCGCGGCCGAGAGCTTGCGCCCGAGCCGGGAGCATTTGTCCTGGTTGGACGTCTCATAGTGGGCTTCGGTATCGCCCGCGTGCGTGGTTGTCGTTGACGCAGGCAGGACGGACGAGTGGCCAAGCAATACACGGACCAGTTCGGACCGCGACATGGTGGTTGGGTTCAAGGCGTTCTCCAGTTCTTTGGAAGAAAAAAAGGACGGGAACGTCATTCCCATAGGAACGAGGTTCCCGTGGGGAGGGCGCACGCCAGGGCGTGCGCCAATGCATGGGCAGGTGACGACTGCGACGCCGACGCTGGGTCGGGGGGTACACACCGCGATGGCATGTATTGGTAGAAGTCACACTGTGCAGGGGCTAACACGATGGGGCAATCGGCCCCGCACAGTTGACACTGTCATTGGGCCAGGAGCCCCGGTCATTGTCGATGGCGATGACGGTTGCCGCAGGTGATGCTGTGTGTTGCTCCGATGCCACGTGATGTCGACTACACGATGCCCCGTGTCAGTGTGTTGACACTGCAGTCAAGCGGTAGTGACACCTGCGTGTGGTGTTGAAGTTTGTGTCGGCCTACTTCGAATTTGCCGTGACATTTGCGGGCAGGTGTTGCACCATGTCGGGCGATCACCTGGCTGGAGGGCCACATGCTTTGTTTGGGACAACAGATTCGGCTGACTGGCAATGAGGTTGCCAGATTCACGCGACTCACCGACATCGTGCCGACGGGCATCCGAAGCTTGCAGGATCTGGATGGCTACGTCACGGCCTGCAAGACGCACTACTGGGGCGTGTCCGAGCAGACCCGGTTCCTGCACTGGCTGATCGACCGCGAATACCAGCGATGCCGGCAAGTCGGGTGATGCAACCAGCACAGAAGCCGTAGGGTGCTGACGTGGCATGCAGCACGTCGCAGTCAGAGCGAGTCAGAGCGCCGCGCGCTCCATCAGTGCGTGGGCGAACTGGGCTTGACTCAGGACGGTCTGGCCTGAACGCAGGGCCTGGCAGGCCTGCTCGATGGACGGGTGCACTTGCACCAACGGCGCAGGTGCTGCCTGCACGCTGGCGATGATGATGCCGTCCAGGGTCTGCACTTCCAGGCGTCCTCGGCCAAGACTCCAGGTGGCGTCCACGGTGCAGTCGATGCCATCGTCCAGCCGACTGAAGGCCGTCTGCACGGCGCCGGGGAAGGATCTGGCGGTGACGACTTCTTCCAACGAGCCGAACTGCGGATCAAAGAAGCTGGCCTGGTAGACGAGCTCGGGGGAATGTATGTATTCCATGGCGCGTGGGGTGCTGCTCGCCGGAGTCGGCGCCGGAACATGGACGCGCGGTTTGGCGTTGGCGCTGATCAGGCGGTCGAGCTTGAGCAGCAGGCCGTCTGCCTCGCAGCGCGCATCCAGGACCAAGGACGTGCGCAGTGCCAGGATCTCTTGCATCATGGTCTGCAATTCATGGTCGATGGCACGTTCCGCGCGCTCCTCGATGGCGTGCAAGGCGGTCAATATGGGGTTCATGATTACTCCTATGTGGTGTGTCGGGGGGGGTCTCGGGTGGTTGATGCGTTCGTTGGCGCTGGCCAGCGCGCGCGTCGCAGCAGGCCACGCCGTGACGGTGCTGCGGTGCTGCGGTGCACTTGCGGGCCAGGCCGTTCATGGACTCAAAGTCCTGCCGCACGGCGCGGTGAGATGTCGGCTTCGTTGTCATCCATGCGTGCGCGACCAGGAATGGTCGCAGCAGACGCGTCTGTGCGGAACGCGGCCTGGGCCGCCGTGATGTCCGAGTCAACCAGCAGATGGCCAACCCTGGCCACCGCTGGCTCGACGCCTTCTTGCGGCAGGAGCGCGACGGCAAGTTCGCTGACGCGGCGCCCGGTCAGTTTTGCTGCACTCAGTAGCTTGGCTAGCGGGCGAAGTAGCAGGCCGAGGGCGAGCCAACGGATGGAGGTGGCCAGACGCTGGCTGCGGTCACGGCGCGCCTTGTGGGCATGCAGCGACTGTTTGCTGCACAGGTACAGCGCGCTGTGCCTGCGCCTTAGTTCGGCATCGCTGTCGAGCTGGGCCACGATTTCGGTGGCAAGCACGGGGTCGGCATCGACCCGCTGGTAGAAGCGGATCCAGGCCTTTTCTTCCTCGCGCTCGATGGCCGGGCGTTTGGCGCGGGTGGGCGCCGACTTTTCTGGATACATGGTTTGACTCCGTGATGGTGTTCGAACGGCTGCGCCGCGTGGTGGGGAGCAGGGTTCTGACATGTGCAAGGGCATCTCGGTCGCTTTACTGCCTACTGCAATGCCGGGGTTCGTTCGCATGCGGTGCATGCCAACGGATGCGATTGACGCAATTAGCCGCGTCGTGTCGATTTGACGTTCAGCACCCAGCCCCGCGCAGGGGGCTGGGCGCTGTTGTCAGGCCTTTGCGCGGTTGGTCCGCGCGATGCTGATCCACTTGTCGGCAATGCGGTCGAGGTAGACCAGATCGTCCGGGGAAATTTCGCCTGCCTTGCGCAGGCGTGCGATCAGCGACTTGACCAGATGGGGATCCTCACGCGTGAGCTCAATCACCATGGCGGCGACACGTTTGCGGTAGAACTCGAGCAGCATGATCAGCTCCTGCAAGCACAAACGGTCATCGTGTGTCCAACCCGTTGCGGGTCGGCGGGGCCCGGGCGCAGGAGCGCTGCAACGCGGGGCTTGATGTCAAGGCGGGGCAGGGCGCGGCCTGATCCACCGAGGAGCACGCCAATGGCGCGCGGGTATTGCGTTGCAGGGACTGCAAACATGGTGCTCTCCTTCAGGTTGTGAAAGGGAACACCTGTCCCGATGGGGGAACTTGGGGTTCCCCGTTCGGGAAAATCCGACGCATGGCGTTCGGACGACTACTCGACCAGCCGTGCGGCTGATCGAAGACTCTGTTGGGTGCTCAAGGCCCGGCTGGGTGCGAACCAAACCTCGGACGAGGACAGGTCAGTGCCTGGCCTCTGTGTTGCCGACTGCGCGGGGCAGACGGTTCTCGCCGGTCGTAGTGCCGGCGCATTTGGACAGCGGCAGGTAACGACTGCGACGCCAGCGGTGCTGGACTTCAGCAGGACGACTGTCCCGGGTGAAGGCTTTGCAGACGCGATGCCTGCGGGTAGCCCTTGCAGTGTGGCCCGGGCCGGATCCCCAGCGCAAGACCAGCGGAGCCTATCGGCGCGAGCGCCATGCGCAACGGTTGCATTCCTGCCGTCATTGCGGATGGCATTGCGATGCGGCGCGCGCATGCCGATTGGCATGGCTGCGTCGGCTGCGGCGGAAGGCGGCGGCAGGCGGCGGAAGTGGGCGTCACTTATCCACAGAAGGTGTATCAAAGCTTGTGGATAAGCCGATGGACAACCGCAGTTGCGCCGCGCCGGCAGGGGCTTGAGCCTGGAATGCCCGTTACTCAGGCACTTCGGTCGGTGCAGGCCGTCACTGGGTATCTGACCCCTGTACTTTTGACGTTACCCGTGGCCATGGTCACGGCCTGGGCATCGGGTCGCGCTGCTTTTTCGGACAGATGGATGCATCGCGCTGACTCGGACTTTGCCGGGTTGCCGGTCGGCAATTGCAGCTACGCATCAACCGGCATACAGAATCGCGCGGGCTACTCGCGGGCTTGGGTGATGGAGTGTCGAATCGGCGCAGTCTGATGAATGCAGCCAGCCGACGCGAATCGTTGTGTCATGCGCTTGGGGATTGGCTATCCCGCAGGTCTGTGGTCGGCGGCAAGGCCGACCGGCGCTGGTGCTATGAGGTGGCCCGTTTGGTCGCCTGCCAATGCGTGCGTGCCATTGCGACGCTTTTGGCGGCCGGCAGCGCGGTGCCTGCGCGAGCCAGTGTGTCCGACAAGTGTTCAGTCTGGCGTTGCTCCGCGATTGCTGCCGAGAAACGCAGCGTCAGGTTCAGGCCCTCGTAGGCGAGGGGCGAAGCCAGCACGACCCGTCGCAAGTGCTCGACCACATCGAAGGCGCCGGCGAGCCGGGTCTGCGGCAGTACCAGCGCGAACGCGTCGCCGCCAAGCCTTGCCAGCATGTCGGTCTGCCTGACATGCTGCAGCAGCGTGCTGGAGAAATGCAGCAAAGCCATATCGGCAACTGGCCTTCCATGCATATCGCCAATCGACCTGAAGTCGTCCAGGTCGAGCATCACGCAGCAGGCGACGGTACCTCGTTGGCGCTTCTCGCTCCACTGCATACATGCCGGTTCATCCCGGCGCAGGCTTTGCAGCGCCGTGCAGTGGGTGCGGGTCACCTGGTAGCGTGCCAGCGCCAACTGTCTTTCCAGGGCTTGGAGCCTTTGAAAGCTGATGCGGAACTCAAATGAAGGGTGTGCGACTGATGGTGTGGACTCGAGCGCTTGGGCGAGACCGTGGTTGCATTTGGGCATGACCAGAGGCTAGGCGGGTCAGTGGCACCAGGGCCACGGACAATCAAGTCCCTTTGGTACGGGTTTCGCTGCTGGCCTGCAATCGGTTGTTCCATCCCCAACCGATCCAAGACCTCAACTCAGGTGGAGGTTGACAAGTTGCGCAATTGCCGCAGGCAATTCCTTGCTTTCTTCCACGGTCAGCGCAATGGGTTGGCCAGCGGCCCAACGCAGTTCACCGCGTTTGTCGTCGAAGCTCAACTGCGCTTCCCTGAATATGCGTTGTTGGGTCGGGACGGACGCCATGGCCACGAATCGCAAAGATTGGGCAGCACCATCCTCAAGCCACAACCATTGGTAGATTTCGGACTTCGGCGCACTGATGTCCCGATCCAACCTGCGAATTTCAGCGAGGTACCCGTTCGCCGCTGAAAACAGGTAGACGACTTCGAATAGTGGCGGCATGGCTGCAATAGTAGTCAAACCTGCGCTTGGGCGCTGGGTCGAAAACGTTGTGGTGTGTCCGCGTATCTACGGCGCAATGGCAATACTCTACGTAACGGACATTTGGCAAAGTCGTTGCACCTGGCCGCTGCTGCAGATTTGCTGTTGCGCATCGCCATGACGTTGAACCCGTGGCAGTGACAAGGTGTGCTGCGAGGACCTCGAACACCAGGTGATTGCGGTTCGTAGCGTTTCATTGTGGCTTCCTGGCCTTGTCCGTTCCCGGCCCTTGTTGATTCAAATTTTCGGCTTGATCGGGCGTCGAACCTTGCCGCGGGCGGCTGCCGATGTACGCACCGGCGGCTCTTAGTCGCGCGTGGCCCGCGAGCTTGGATACGTTGTACCTGGCTGCCCGGTCCGCGGCAAGTTCAACCCTGCCGCCGCCACGCACCGGGGTCGGGACACCGGTCTGCGCCTCATACGTGTCATTGAGCGCCTGGTGACGCAATCCGTGCGCGGTTACGCCGAGCGCCGCGCGGGTCAGTCCAAAGCGCGCGAGGGCATAGTCCAGCCTGCGCAGGTTGCCCCTGAGGTCTCGATCGGGGTTGCCGATGGGTGATGCGCGCGAATGCACCACGGTTTGTGCAAACGCCAGCGCGTCCTGTTGCATCGTTGACGCGATCGGAATCCATCGCACCCGGCCGCCCTTGCCCTTGATCCACAGGTAGTTCTCCGATTCCTTTTGCTGTTCCGGCAAGCCGGTGCGGTCAAAAGGCTGGACATGTTCGAACGGTCGCACCTGCACCGATTCCTTGCGCCGCAGCCCGAACGCCTGCATCAGACGCATGGACGCTCCGACATACCTGTCGAAATCGCAAATCTGCGCGATCACGATGGTTGCGTCGATTCCTTTGGCGGACCAACTCTTGTCGGAGTTGGCAACCTCGTGGCGTTGGTACTCTTGCGGCGTCAAGCCATAGTGTGCGGGAGCATGCACGAATCCTGCTTTGCCCAGCCAAGTCGTCAGTCCGCGCAGGAAGCTCATGTAAGTTTGTATGGTGGCTGGAGCGAGCGCTTCACGTTGCCACATCGCGGCCATGGCCTGAATGTGTCTTTGTCCGAGATTGCGCGGATCCGGGACGGTGTTGAATCCGGCCTTGACCTTGAGGTCCCGGAAGAACCGGCGCAGGAACTGCGCCCGTTCATGGCGGGTCTTATGCGAGACGGTCTTGTTGAGGGCGGTGTGCTGGGTGTTGAAAAGCTCCAGTAGGATTTCCAGCACGCGCAGCGGCTCCGTTTTGCCTGGCAGATGGCGAGCCAGGATTTCCTGGGGAGATTGGTTGATCCAGTCCTGCCGCCGTGCTGGCTGGTGTTGTACCAGGCGACCGGGGCTGGCAGTGTTTGGCTTGCTGCGGGGAACCGTTGGTCGTTGTGATTGATGTTGCCGTGATGGGTTCTTGTCTTTCATTTGCTGGTTGTCCTGAGGTCAAGCGCGCCACATTGCGGTGCGCTCGGGTTGTATTGGGTGAAGTTGGTATTGCGGCTGGCGGACCGATTCCATCGGTCCGCCAGCACGGTGGTCATTGCCTACTCGATGCTGCGGGGACCATCTACCCACAGCACCGGCCCAGAGTTTTGTCGTACAGCGGTGTTGCGCCGTGCGACCCGGTCGGTCTTAAAAATGCAAACACGTTGATCCGGCCCGTTCGCGCATTTCTGCACTCATGGGCGGTTTGCCACCGGCAGGCCTCCAGGGCGTGCGCGATTGGCGGTCGGCGAGGTCAAGCCTCGCCTGAGAGGGTGGATCAGGCCGAAATTCAAAGAGCCATCCACTGGCATGGGTCCACCCCTGACCGGTAGTCCAGGGCGGTGCACAGAGAGTGAGCGAGAGCGATGCGGGGAGCCCGATGGGGGCCAACACAACCGCATGCTGCGCCAGTTGGCGCGTGCTCACAGGATGACTGAACGCGGCAGCAGCATCGGGTGCTGTTGCTCATCTCCAGACCGTGGCGCGTTTCCGGAACGCCCAGCGCAATGCGCTGGCAGGGGCACGGTGCAGATTCTTTGAAGGATGGAGTCCTTCGGCGCATCACCTCCAGGGTGAAGCCAACGGCGGTTCTAGACCGCCAGGAGTAAAGGGCAGGTAACGACTGCGACGCCTTTTGCTCACCGATGGAGCCTGGCCAGGATGGCCAGCAGGAAACCTTAGTTGACAACAGCGCAGGTTGTGGGTCAACCGCAAGGATCTGCAAAGACGGAGATTTTGTGGAAGTTGCGGGTGGCAGTTGACGTGTTGAAAAGTTGTGACAGGTGGCGCTTATTGCACCAACGACAAACAGGACGAGGCTGGATGCGGGGTTGACAAAGGCAAGCGGCGCCTCTGGTCCCAACGGTTCAAAGTTGCAGTCTTTCCGAGCGGGCAAGGTATACACGCGCAGACAGCAGCTCGTGGGGTTGACGACTCAACTTGTCGTGACACGCTGTTGATACGTATCCACGGGTGAGTGTCTTTGAGTCGATGTCGGATGTCGACGCAGTGTCAAAGTGGACTCCCGCCAGTGACAGGCTATCAAGCTGGTCGGGAAACCACACGCCGGTGGATGGATATGTGTGTAGCGCGGTCATGTCGCCATGGCGATGCTGACCATCGTTCAACCCGTCTTGGAGTGGCTTTATGGAATTGATCGTCAGAGCAGTGGATGTTGGGTCAGGCAATACCAAATTTGTCACCCACGCAACCGCAACGGAAATCCGTTGTGCCAGTTTCCCTTCCATCGCTTATGCCTCGTCTGGCGTGACAACGAGTTGGGAGCAGGAGGAAAGGAGGAGGACAGTCTGCATTCCGATCGGGGAGTTGTTCTACGAGGTGGGACCGGATGTGGCGCTGGCGGCCGACACTTTCAGGGCCAGGCAGCTTCATGATGGCTACACCGAGTCACCTGAATACATGGCGTTCTATCGCGGCGCCCTGAGCATGATGAAGGTGGGCCATATTGATTTGATGGTGGTGGGGCTGCCCGTTTCCCTATTGGCGAAGAAGAAAGCCGCTCTTGAAAAGGCGATGTCAGGTCAGCACGACCTGGGCGCAGGCAAGTTCGTGTTCGTCGCCAAAGCACTGGCGGTAGCCCAGCCGCAAGGCGCGTTGGTGCAGTTTGCAACCGAGAACCAGAGGATGGCCACGATTGGCAAGGAGGAGAGCCTGATCATCGACCCGGGTGCGCGGACCTTCGATTGGCTCGTCGCACGCGGCACACGCCTCGTTCAAAAGCAAAGCCACTCGCTCAATCGGGGCATGTCGGACGTTCTGCGGACACTGGCCCTGGAGATTTCCAAGTCGTCTGGCGTTCAGTTTCGGAACTACGATGCCATCGACCTTGCACTGCGCACCGGGAAACCGCTGATGATGTTTCAAAAGCCGTACGACCTCAAGCGGCATCTGGCCATCGCTGAAAACGTGGCCGAACAGGCAGTGGTTGGAATGCTGGAATGGATCGAGGAGCCACATCGGCTGCAGAACATCATTCTGGTCGGCGGTGGAGCATTCCTGTTTCGCAAGGCCGTCAAGGCCGCGTTTCCAAAGCATCGCATCCAGGAAGTGAAAGAGCCGATGTTCGCCAATGTCCGTGGATTCCAGTTGGCGGGTCAGAACTATGCACGCAGCGTCTTGGCAGCAGGGCGAGTAGCGCCAGAGGAGACTTGACCATGGTCGATCAGAATCCCGAATCTCCAACATCAATTCGACTTGTCTTTGAACTGTCCCGGGCGGAGCACCCGAGACTATTTGACGATCTGATCCGGTTTCACAAGGGGACCAAGCGTGTCAATAGATTGCGTGTGCTGGCCTACGACGGTTTGCTCGCGCAATATGGGTGGTCGCAGGTAATAGGCTCGGCCGCTTGCGCGCCACATCGTAAGAGCACGAGCGATCCTGATGTGTCGATCGGACTGTTTCAGTCGGCACTCGACAAGTGACACCGCCCTGAATTTACGTACCTCAGATTGTTGGTGGATGCTGATAAACGGAGGATGCATGATCTCGTCCCTGACAAACGTACTCCATAGCTGATGGTGGAAATCATGCAATGGAGAGACGGAAATGAGCAAGAGAAACGACGGGCAAGCCCGAGGCAAATACACGCTGGAATTCAATCTGGAGCCGGTACGACTGGTCAAGGGCGGCCAAGCAGCGCTTTGACGGTCAAGATATTGGGGATGCCGGTGCAGGCCTGGGCAATTGGGCTCGGCTCTGGGAAAAGGCCAGCTCAAAGGTGCTGGCGACAAGCCGGTTAGCCCGGAGCATATGGAGTTGGCGCGCCGGCGCGCGGAGAATGCGCGGTTGCGCACGGACGCGACATTCTGGGAAAAGCTACGGGGTACTTTGCCAAGCTGCCACCGTGAATTACGCCTGGATTGCAAGGTACAAGTCCCCACCGGCTGGTCACGCCGGATTGCGAGGTGCTGCAGGAACCTGCACTTGATCGATCATTTTGTCTTGCGCGTCGATGTAGATGTGCTTGGCCGCATAGTGGTCACGAACGGCTTGTTCGAGGATGGCGGCCAGTACTGGCGCACCATGTAGA
>ENA-ORBV01008699-ORBV01008699.1-microbial-mat-metagenome-genome-assembly--contig:-NODE-8699-length-16958-cov-4.823292_pt1 | contig 16958 bp, 14 predicted proteins | sample MGYA00237777_ERZ505514 | MGnify/ENA primary metagenome ERZ505514 (study PRJEB26160, sample SAMN06269048) | microbial mat metagenome | isolation source: Oligotrophic lake microbial mat | place... | reverse complement strand
ATCCATCTCTTCGGCCTTGATCTCACGCACCAGCTCCGGCACACCCCAGGCAAACGCCGGGTCGTTCTTGATTTTGAAGTGGTACATGCTCTGCATCGCCTGGTGGTCTTCCTTGCGAAAGGTCATCTTGCCTTTGGGCGTGTCGAAACTCATTCCTTCCATTGCGCTGATGAGCTTGTCGGTGTTGGTGTCGCCGTTGGTCTTCTTCAAGGCGGTCACGACCGCCATCGCCGCGCTGAAACCACCGGCCGTGAAAAAGTCGGGCGGCGTTTTGAACTGCTTGTAGTGCTGCGCAACCAGCGCCTCGTTCACCGGGTTCTTGGGGATGCCGAAGTAGTAATACAGCGCCCCTTCCATGCCCTCGAACTGCTTGTAGGAAACCATCACCGGCAGGATATTGCCACCGGTTGCCAGCTCGATGCCGAAGCGCTTTTTCAGGTCCAGGTCGGCGATCTTGCCAAAGGGCGAAGGTGCGCCCGACCACGCCACCGAGATGAACTTGCGGCCCGGCTGATCCTTGAGTTTGTCGACGATGCGCTGCAGGCCTGCCGTGAAGTCGGCGGTGCCGACCGGCAGGTACTCCTCGTGCACGATCCTGGCTTTCTTGGTGAATTCCTTCTGCGCCTTCACGCCGTCGCGCCCGAACGCGTTGTCGTTCGCCAGGATGGCGATTACATTGCCCGGCACGTCCATCACGGCCGCATTGGCGGCGTTGTCCTGCGAACTGTTGCGGCCGGTCCGGAAGATGTACTTGTTCCACTTGTCCCCGGTGATCGAGTCCGCCACAGCCGGCTCGACGATCAGGATCTTCTTGTACTCCTCGGCGACCGGCAACATCGCCAGCGCCACCGGCGAGCCGGTAGTGCCCACCGCGATATCCACCTTGTCGTCGGCATAGGCAGCGGCCAGCAGGCTCTTCCCAACGTCGGGCTTGGCCTGGTCATCCTTCTCGATTACAACCAGTTTCTTGCCCGCCACCTGCCGGGTGCCGCCGGTGGCATAGTCCAGGCCCATGTAAAAACCAACGATGGTTTGTTTGGCATACGCCTCCAGCGGACCGGTCTTCTGCGCGATCAGTGCAATACGGATCTCCTTCGACTGAGCCAGGGCGCCAGAAGTGGCAAGAACGGCGACGGCAAGCGTGGCGAGCGCGACCAGGGTACGACGGTGCATGAATGTCTCCTTGTATTCGGTGAATTGCTTGTTAATTTAGCAAGTACCGTGCCTTAACCCTGGTCGTTGATTACAAAGGACTTTTTCTGCTATTGCCGACAGGATGCCCAATATGAAAACAGTTAAATGGCTATTTTTTATCCATTTGACTGATTTTCATGCAGATTTTTCCATACGCGCATACAGGGTCGCGCGCGAGATTCCCAACAGTCGCGCCGCCTTGAACTTGTTTCCGCGGGTGGCCTGCAAGGCAGCATTGATCGCCTGCTGTTCGACCTGCGCCACCTGCTCGGCCAGCGGGCGCAGCGCCTGCTCCACTGTGGGCGTTGTCCCAAAAGCGGCAGGGGTCGCGGACAGCGGCCGCGTCGGCACCGCCACCGCGACAATACCGGCCTCGCGCAGAACCTGCTGCAGCGCGGCGATACCAATGCGATGCGTGTCGCTGCGCATGGTGGTTTGTTCCAGAACGTTGCGCAACTCGCGGATATTGCCGCGCCATGGCTGCGCACACAACACATCGAGGGCGTCCGCACTGATCTCCGGCAACGGCACGCCGTTGCGCAATGCGATGTCGTCGCCCAATGCCTCGACCAGGGCCGGAATGTCGCTGCGGCGCTCGCGCAGCGGTGGAACCCGGATTGGCAACACGTTGAGCCGGTAATACAGGTCCTCACGAAAACGGCCGTCGCGCAAACACGCCTGCAAGTCGCGCGAGGTGGCTGCAATCACCCGCGCATCAAAAGGCACGACCGTGTTGGAGCCCAGCGGTTCGATCTCGCCCTCCTGCAGGGCGCGCAACAGTTTGGCCTGCAAGCCCAGTGGCATGTCGCCAATTTCGTCGAGGAACAAGGTACCGCCGTCGGCCAGCTTGAACCTGCCGTCGCGCCCCTTGCGTTCGGCGCCGGTGTAGGCACCGGGCGCCACACCAAAAAACTCCGCCTCCAGCAAAGTGTCGGGTACGGCCGCAATATTCACACTCACCAACGGCCCGCCTGCACGCGCAGAGGCGGCATGGATCGCATGTGCCAGCAACTCCTTGCCAGTGCCCGTCTCGCCCAGCAACAACACCGAGCTGTTGGACTGGGCGGCACGCCGTGCCTGGCGTTTGACCTCCACAGCGGCTGCGCTGGTGCCAACGAAACTGGCAAAGGTGTACTTGGCGTGGCGCAATCCCGAACTTTTTCCGTGCCCCTGGCTAAGCCGCTGCGCAGTCAGTTCGCGGCGCGCGTCGTCGAGGTCGCGCTGCATCAGCGCGAACTTGCTGATGAGCGGCGCCAACGTGGTCTCTGGATGGTCAAACAAGACGATGCCGATGGCACCGATCACTGCATCGGCTTCGTCGCGCAGTGGTATGCGGCTGACCACGAAAGTGCCGGCGCGGTTCGTCAACAAATCGATCAGGTAGGGTTCACCGGTCTCCAGCACACGGCGCATCTGGGTGTTCGGGATGACGTCCTCGACCATGTGACCAACGAACTGGTCCACAGATGAAAAACCCAGTGCCGGGAGAAAGCGCTGGTAGCCTTCGTTCACCCAGACAATGCGCCCAGCGCGGTCGACCAGGAACATTCCCTGGCTGATGCTGGAAAACAGGTGGAACATGGAGCGCGCTGCCAGTTCCAGAATGCCTTGGGCGTCCAGTGGCAAGCCACCCGCATCTGCGTTGGGCGCAGGTCGGGACGAAGCAGGCGTATCGGGCATGCGCGCATCGTACCGCGCCGCTTGCCCGTCTTCTACAAGGCAAGGCCGGACGCCCGGCCTTGCCCTGCCACAACCCCAATTACTTGGGCATGATCACCGTGTCGATGACGTGGATCACGCCGTTGCTGGCAACCACGTCGGTGGCAGTTACCTTCGCACCGTCGACCGTCACACCACCCGCAGTGGCGATGGTGATCTCTGAACCTTGCACGGTCTTGACCTTGCCCGCCTTGACGTCGGCGGCCATCACCTTGCCGGCGACGACGTGGTAAGTCAACACTTTGGTCAGTTTGGCCTTGTCTTTGAGCAGGGCGTCCAGATCGGCCTTTGGAATCTTGGCAAATGCGGCGTCGGTTGGGGCAAACACCGTGAACGGGCCCTTGCCCTTGAGCGTGTCGACCAGGCCGGCCGCCTTCAGTGCGGTGGCAAGCGTACCGAAATTGCCAGCTCCGACAGCCGTGTCAACGATGTCCTTGGCGTGGGCCGAGAAAGCCAGACCGAGCGCGAGGATGGATGCAACCAAGGTTTTTTTCATGAAGAACTCCAGTAAATGTGCGCCTGCGCGCGACTGCGCCAAAGATGTGGCGAACTGGAATTTAAACCAAATAGTAATTCCTTGTACTGCGTAGTAGTAAAAGGACGTATCGGTTACGTTTTGTAGTGGGCTGCCCGGTTTCAACGCCTGCGAAGGCGCTTGATCAGGCGCGGCAATACCAGAATCGCCACCACCAGCGCCAGCAGCGTGGCCGACATTGGGCGCTCCAGGAAGACGCCCCATCGGCCCTCGCCGATCGACAGTGCGTTACGCAACTGCGCCTCTGCCAGCGGACCGAGAATCATGCCGACCACCACCGGCGCCGTGGGAAAGTCGAAACGGCGCATCACTACTCCGACCAGGCCAATTGCGTACAGCAGCACCAGGTCGAAGGCGCTCTGGCGCATCCCGTACACACCGACCGTGGCAAAGATCAGGATGCCCGCGTACAGATGGGGTTTTGGGATCTTCAGCAGCTTGACCCACAGACCGACCATCGGCAGGTTCAGAATCAACAACATCACATTGCCGATGTAAAGTGAAGCGATCAGCGCCCAGACCAGGGCCGCCGAGGTGGTGAAGAGTTGCGGCCCGGGCTGTATGCCATAGTTCTGAAAGGCGCCGAGCAGGATCGCAGCGGTATTGGAGGTGGGGATTCCGAGCGTCAGCAGCGGTATCAGGGTGGCGGTAATGGCGGCGTTGTTGGCGGCCTCCGGGCCAGCCACGCCCTCGATGGCGCCCCTGGTACCAAATTCCGACTTGTCACGGGCGAGTTTCTTCTCGGTGGCATAACTCAGGAAGGTGGGGATTTCGCTGCCTCCGGCTGGAATCGTGCCAAACGGAAACCCGATGAAGGTGCCGCGCAGCCAGGCCGGCCAGGAGCGGCGCCAATCCGCCTTGGTCATGTGCACCGCGCTGAGCTTGTTCCGGGTTTCCCGTCTTCCACCTTCGTACAACACGGCATACAGGGACTCGCCCACGGCAAACAACCCGACGGCGACCAGCACGATCTCGATCCCATCGAGCAGCTCGGGCACACCGCCGGTGTAACGCGCCTGACCGGAGATCTGGTCCATGCCGATCAGGCCGGTGGCCAGCCCGATGAACAATGCCACCATGCCGCGCAAGGTGCTGCGCCCAAGCACGGCACTCACCGTGGTAAAGGCCAGCAGCATCAGGCAGAAGTACTCCGGTGGTCCCAGACGCACCGCAAAATTTGCCAATAGCGGCGCAAACAAAGTCACCAGCACCGTGGCGATGGTTCCGGCCACGAACGAACCGATGGCGGCCGTTGCCAGCGCCGCACCGGCACGGCCATTCTTGGCCATCTTGTTGCCTTCCATCGCCGTCACCATGCTGCCGGTCTCGCCCGGGGTATTGAGCAGGATCGAGGTGGTGGAGCCGCCATACATGGCGCCGTAGTAGATGCCGGAGAAGAAAATCATTGACGCGGTGGCGTCGACCTTGGTCGTGATCGGCAGCAGCATCGCCACTGCCACCGCCGGGCCGATGCCGGGCAACACGCCGACAGCGGTGCCGACCGCACAACCCACAAAACACCACAGAAGATTGACCGGGGTGGCCGCAGTGGCAAACCCCATCAGAAGCTGGTTCCACAAATCCATATCAGTGCCTTTGCGGCCTCACAAGGGCCAACACCGGCAAGGCTGCGGGGCGACCAAGCCAGTGGACCGGCTTGGTCATGTCAGATCCACCCGCTGCTGGTCAGCCCGGGCAAGTTGATGGCAAGCAGCTTGGTGAACATCCAATACACCGGCGCAGCAATTGCCGCACCTATCAGCGCGTCACGCAGCAGTTGCGCGGGCTGCAGGAACGGCCGGGGGCTGTCCTGGTGGTCGGCATTGCGCAATCCACGCACCGCCAGCACGAAACACAATGTGCAACTCAGGATGAATCCGATGCTGGTAATGAGTGCCGCATTCGCCAACAGTGCTGCCGTCATCCAGGCAAAGCCACGCCAGTAGCCGCGTGCGGCGCCGCCGGGTTCTTCCATGTTGCGGTAACCGCCGGAGCGCGCCTCCCAGATCACCAGCGCGCCGCACAACACCAGGCCGCCACCAACCACCCAGGGCAGGAAGTTGGGGCCAACACCGCCATAACCTGCCTCTGCCGGAATCATCGTCGCACCGGCGGCTATCACCGCGCCGATGGTCAGCACGCAGGCCCCGATCAGGGTCTGTGCGGCTGAGCGATCCGGCGCGGACATCAGAGCATACCGGCCAGGTGCATGGTGCCACGCAGCGCGGCGAAGTCGTTGTCGACGAAGTCATCAAAGGCCTTGCCGGTCAGCAAGGCCGGCGTCCAGCCATTCTTCTCCAGGTCGTCGGACCAGGACTTGCTCCTGGTCGCTTTGACGACGATCTCGGTAAGTGCTGCACGTTGTACCGGGGTGATGCCCGGGCCGCCATAGACACCACGCCAGTTGCCCAGCACCACGTCGTAGCCTTGCTCGCGCATGGTCGGCACATTGATGCCAGCCAGGCGTTTTTCCGAGGTGACACCAATGGCGCGCATCTTGCCAGCCTTGATGTACTCGGCAAACTCACTGTAACCACTGCCGCCAACGGTCACGTTGCCACCCAGGATCGCGGCTGTTGCCTCACCACCGCCGCGGAACGCCACGTAGTTGACCTTCTTCGGGTCCACACCGACCCGGCCCGCCAACATGGACGCAGAAATATGCTCGGTGGAACCTTTGGAGCCGCCGCCCCACTTCACGCTACCCGGGTCTTTCTTGAGCTGCTCGACCACATCCTTCATGGTCTTCAGCGGCGAATCGGCATTCACCACGAACACGTTGAACTCGCTGGTCAGGCGCGCAATCGGCGTCACCTTGTCCAGACCGACGGCCGGCTTGCTGGTGATGATGCCCCCCAGCATGACGGCGCCCATCATCAAGATCGCGTTACCGTCGCCCTTGGCAGAATTGACAAACTGCGCCAGACCGATCACACCGGCGGCACCGCCCTTGTTGTCGTACTGCACCGTCTCGGCTGCCTTGGATTCCAGCATGGCTTTGCCCAGCGCGCGCCCGGTCGAATCCCAGCCGCCGCCGGGATTGGCAGGAATCATCATCTTGACATTGACTGAGGCGAATGCCGGTGTGGGCAAAGCTCCGGCAGCGGCCAACGCCGCCATGGATTTGAGAAAAGTATCGCGGCGCATGTCTTCCTCCATCTGGTAGTTGAACTGCTCTATGATGCACCGCCCGGCTGTCAGCTGGCTGTACAAATTCATCAGGGTAATCACTAGGTCAAGGAGGCTGTCCCATCAGCCCATGCGCTTGTTATTGATCGAAGACGATGCCGCGCTGCAACTGAGCTTGCGGCGCGCCCTGGAACGCAAATCGGTCACCGTGCTGGGTTGCGCGGACGGGCACGAGGCACTCGCGCAATGGCAGAAGCTGCAACCGGATGTCGTCGTGCTCGACCTCAGTCTGCCCGGGCTGGACGGCCTTGAGGTGTTGGCACGGGCCCGGCAGGCCGGCCTGTCGGCCCCGGTCCTGATACTCACCGCCCGTGGCACGGTCGGCGACCGCATCATCGGGCTCAACACCGGAGCCGATGACTACCTGGCAAAACCGTTTGACCTGGACGAATTGGAAGCGCGCATACGCGCCCTGCACCGGCGAGCAGCCGGCCAGGGGGCGGAGTCGCTGGGACAGGCGCCTCAATGGGGGCAACTGCGGCTCGACCCCAGCAGCGGCGCCTTCTACCACGGCCACACCGTACTGAACCTGGCACCACGCGAACTGCGACTGCTGCAGGCGCTGGTGGCACGCAGCGGACGGGCGGTAACGAAAGAGCATTTGCAACACGTGGTGTTCAAGGACGAGCCCGAGGTACAACCGGAGGCAGTCGAAGTCGTCGTCTACCGCCTGCGCAAGAAACTGGCTGGCACTGGCGCCACGCTGATGACCCTGCGTGGTCTGGGTTACCTGCTCAAGTCGGGCGCCTGAGATGGAAAAAGACCGGGCCGCCCTGTCATTGCGCCGTTATCTGCTGCTGGGCATTCTGTTGCCCATTGCCGTGTTCATGCTGGTCAACACGGTCAGTCTGTACCAGCAGACCTTGCTGGCTTTGAACACCGCTTACGACCGCACCCTGCTCGCGTCGGCCAAATCGATTGGTGAGCTGCTGCAAGTCGAAGGCGAGGGCGAACAAGCGCGCTTTCGCGCCAACGTTCCGTACTCGGCGCTGGAAGCCTTCGAGGCCGACAACCGCAGCCGCATGGTGTACCGGATTTCGGACAGGCATGGGCAACTGGTGGACGGCGCCGAAGACCTGCCGCGCTGGCGCGGGCGCATTCCAGACCTCGGCCCGTATGCGGCGCTGGTGGACTTTTACGATGGCAGCTACCGCGGCGACCCGGTGCGCGTGGCGGTATTGCTGCAGCCGGTTGCCAGCCAGAACGGACGCGGCATGGCCACGATCCAGGTGGCAGAGACGCTGGAACTGCGCCACACCCTGGCGCGCCAGATCCTGATCGACACCCTGTGGCGTCAGGCGTTGCTGGCAGTTGTCACCGCGCTGGTGGTGGTGCTGGTGGTGCAACGCGCAACACGTCCCGTGCGCGCGCTGAGCGCGCAACTGCGCAACCGCACCGAGGGCGACTTGACGGCAATTGATGCGCCCGACCTGCCGCGCGAACTGCAGCCGCTGCTGGAGGCCACGAACCAGGTCATGCAGCGGCTGCAGCGCCTGCTGGAACACCAAAAGCGCTTTATCCGCGACACCTCGCACCAGTTGCGCACACCACTGGCGGTCCTCAAGACGCAAGTGCAGTCGGCGCTGCGCGGTGACGTCGCAGCCGGCCAGGCTTTGCAGGAGATCAGCCTCACGGTGGACCGGGCCACGGTCCTGGCCAACCAGATGCTGGCCCTGGCCAAGGTGGAGCAGTTGCGCCAGCAGGCCCCTGCGAATGCCGTCGACCTGGCGCAGGTGGTGCGGGCGATCTCGCTCGACCTTTCCCCTTTGCTTGCCGACAAGGATCTGGACTTCGAAATCAATACCGTGCCGGCTGGCGTGCGCGCGCATGACTGGATGCTGCGTGAACTGAGCCGCAACCTGTTGCACAACGCGATCAAACACGCACCGCTGGCCTCGCAACTGTCGGTTCGGGTAGAGGTCCACGCGGGCCACGCGCTGCTGACGGTGGCGGACGCAGGCCCTGGTATCAGCGCCGAGCTGCGCACCCGCCTGTTCCAGCCGTTTTCCGCTGGCGACAGCCACAGCGGCTCGGGCCTGGGCCTGGCCATCTGTTTCGAGATCACACGCGCCGTTGGCGGTACCATCACGCTGGAGAACAGGGAACGGGACGGCATGGTGGCAGGACTCACAGTGAGTGTGGCCCTGCCGCTGTCTCGCGACCACGGTGCGAGTTGTGCAGAGCATCCCCAGGAGGTCCATGGACAAGGTTCGCGTTGACAAATGGTTGTGGGCGGCGCGCTTCTACAAGACGCGCTCGCTGGCAACGGACGATATCCATAAGGGCCGCATCCAGGTCAATGGCGTGCTGGCCAAGCCCGCGCGCGACGTCCGCGCCGGTGACACCATCGAGCTGCGCCAGCGCGCGGGAACGCGGTCGCTGGTGGTGCGCGCAGTAAGCGACAAACGCGGTAGTGCAGCCATTGCGCAGCAACTTTTTGAGGAAACAGCACACAGTGTGCAGCAGCGCCTGCTGGCAGCCGAACAACGCCGCATGGGCACCGAGCCAGCCTTGAGCCTGCAAAACGGTCGCCCCAGCAAACACGACCGCCGGGCAATCGATGATGCCTGGGGCCACCGCTGGAGTGCTGCCATCGACTGACAGAAAGGGGCGACTACGCAGCCAGCGTATCGCCCGCCAACTGCATCTGTAGCGGCTCATCCTGCTCCGTGGCCGCATGCGGGCAATGCTCCGCGAGGGTTCCGCTGGCTACTGCATCTGCTGCAGCTCATCCTGCTCAGTAGCCGCACCGAGCCAGCGCTTTCAGTCCCGGTCATGGTCTCCTCCGCAGGCTCCGCAGGCGGCGGCGAACGCGATTGCAATTGAATTGAATTGAATTGAATTGAATTGAAATTCGCTAAACAATGGTCGAAAACAAGACCGTCGGCACACAATCCCATGAAATAATTACGGGTTTTCCACTGCGCCCTGATCCGCAGCAATCTGTCCCATGGAATTTTTTACTTTTACCTGGATCAACGATCCGCAAATCTGGCTGTCGCTGATCACTCTTTCGGCACTGGAGATCGTGCTCGGCATCGACAACCTGGTGTTCATTGCAATATTGACCGGGCGTTTGCCGATGCACCAGCGCGCGCTGGGACGCAAAGTCGGACTCAGTCTGGCCCTGATCACGCGTTTGATGCTGTTGGCCACCCTGGCCTGGATCGTGGGGCTTACAGCGCCCGTCTTCAGCATCGCCGACAAAGGGTTTTCGTGGCGCGACCTGATCTTGATCAGCGGTGGCCTGTTCCTGCTTTACAAGGCGACGGTTGAGATCCACGAAATGACCGAACACGACGGCGAGCAGGCCGACAAGCCCGAAGGAGTGGCTGGCGCCTCCTTCAAGTCCATCGTGTTGCAGATTGCAGTGATCGACATCATCTTTTCACTCGACTCGGTCATCACCGCAGTCGGCATGGCCGACAAACTTTGGGTGATGGTGGCGGCCGTCGTGTTCGCGATGATCATCATGATCATCGCCTCCAATCCGCTGGCAAACTTCGTTGCCGCCCACCCCACCGTCAAGATGCTGGCGCTATCGTTCCTGTTGTTGATCGGTGTGTTGCTGATCGCCGACGGTTTCGGCATGCACATACCCAAAGGTTATGTGTATTTCGCGCTGGCGTTCTCGGTCTCGGTGGAGAGCATGAACCACTGGGTGCGTCGGCGCCGAAAGCGGATGGCGGGCATCTGAACCGCGAGTCGCAACAGGCGGCCATCTCGCGCTGCGCGCGTCGGCGCAGGCGCATCAGCCAGCCGCCAGCCGCGCCAGAGCGGTGTTGATCTCCGCCAGATACAAGGTGGCGGCAGTGCTTTCGCCCTGTGACCGCAGACGCTTCAACTGCTGCACCAGCTCCAACCCCGCTTCGCCCTGCCCGGCCCGGCTCAGGGCACGACCGCGCTCGACGATGAACTGCGACCAGGCGAATGGCTCAGGGCTGGCAAAGTCTTCCAGCTTCTGGCAATAGGTCTCGACCGCGGCCCAGTCTGCCAATTGCAGCGACACGTTGATCGCCGCATCGCAATACACGAAATGGTTGTGGCTGACCGCGCCGCCTTGCAATATCGCCGCGCCAGCGGCCAAGGCGCGCCGGCGCAACACCGGATCTGGCTCGACGCGCGCCTGCGTTGCATACAGCTGCGGCCCCAAAAAGCCCATCGAGCCTTCGCCACCGACGGCGAACGCCGCGTCCAGGCGCACTCTGGCCGATGGCAGGTCATCGGCGCGAATGGCAAGCAGGGCGTGGATATAGTGCGCCATTGCCTGGAAACGTGTGCTGCCGATGGCAACCGCCATCTCGCATGCCTGCTCCAGACCGGCGGCGGCCGCGCGCCAGTTGCCACGGATCCAGCCATCAAGCATGGCTGCCTGGACCAATGCCATCAGATGAACGCGCTGGTTGCCGGTGCGAATGGCCAGCCCGAGCGCGCGCCGGTTGGCGTCCATGGCCGCGTCGATGTCCATCAGGTACAAGCCACACCAACCGATCATCGGAAGGTAGGAAACCTCGACCCGCAACAGGCCCTGTTCCTGCGCCATCTCGACGCAGCGCGTGAACATGGCGTGCGCGCTGACCACCCGTCCCTGCGCATACTCAGCGTCACCCAGCCCACCCATCGCTGCCACCGTGGCCTCAGCCGAGCCGACCGCGCGCGCCAGTTCAAGCGCCCGCAGATGCTCCTGCTGGCAGTCCACGATGCGCCCGGCGGCGAACTGGAGATTGCCGCGCAAGTGGTGCAGACGCGACAACTCCAGCGTAAGGCCTGCCCCCTCGGCCAGCGGTTGCGCCTGCGCCAGCAATAGCAGCCCATCCTCCATACGGTCCAGAATCCGCATCGAAGAGGCCTTGGCGATCAGACCCAGCGCCTGATCGCCCCCCGACTGTGCGACCGCCAGGGCACTATCGCTGGCAATGATGGCTTCGGTTGCCTGCCCGACTTCCAGCAGCAGCCGTGCCCGTGCCAACCGCAGCGGAAAACACTGGGCCGGCGCGTCCGACAGCTTGAGTCCGCGCCCCAGCAGGGTCAAGGCCTGCGCGTATTCGAAGCGCTCGGCCAGGAACATCGCCGCGCGCAGATACGCGCTGCTGGCGCGGGTGTCTTGCGCCCGCTCGTAGTGTTCTGCAGCCAGTGCCACATCGCGCGGCTCGACCCATTCGGCGGCCAGCAAGTGCAGTTGGCGGCGCCGGGCATGCAACAAGGAACCATACGCACCGTCGCGAATCAAGGCGTGGCTGAACACCAGCTCGTCGCCTTGCGGGCGCAGCAAGAACTGCTCCACCAGGGCATGGCTGTCATAGGCCGGGTCACCAAGCAAATGGCGGATCACGGCCAACGGAACATACGGACCCCAGACTGAAGCCGCCTGCAGCGCGGCCTTGTCGGCTGGCGGTAGCCGGTCCATGCGGGCCTGGATCAGCGCCTGGATCGAGCCGGGCAGGTTGCCAGCGCCTTCGTCTCCGGCGCTGAGCAGCAGTTGCTCCAGAAACAGCGGATTGCCCTCGGCCCGCGCGACGCAACTGCGCAGCAAGGCATCCGAAATCGACGCCGCCCCTGCCGCCAGCCGCAATGCATCCTCCGTGCCGAGCGGGCCCAGATCGATGCTGGTAATTGGCAGGCCATGCAGCGCGGCGCGCCAGTCACCAACCGTCGGGTCGCCACCAAAGCGGGTACTCATCATGAACAACAGGGGGTGTTTCAATGCCAGCGCCGCGACAGCCCCGAGTTGTTGCAGGGTCCATGGGTCTGCCCAGTGAATGTCCTCCACCAGCACGAACTGGGCCGGCGCTCCGGGAGCTACCACCAACAACTGGCACAAAGCCTCCTGGGTTCCTTTTTGTCGCACGCCGAGTTCGGTGGCGGACAGCAGGGAACCCACCTCGGGCGGCGCGGCCACGTCGAGCAGGTCGTACAGGTAACGGCTCCACGCAGCGCCCTCACCCATGCTGCGTTCGCGAATCGCATCGGCGCGGCTGCCCTCATCCGCATCAGCAGGCAAGCCGAGCAGGCTCTGCGCGAGAGCGCGGATGGCGTCATGGCCGGTGCGCGCGCCAAAGTCGAGGATGGACACGCTGTGGCACACCAGGCCCCGTTCCAGCGCCGCATGCAGAAACTCCGCCACCAGCCGCGACTTGCCCAGCCCCGGATCACCGCGCACGAACACCACCCGGCCGCGGCCACGGTTTTGACACGCCTCCATCAGCGTCTCGAATTGCTGCACCTCATCAGTGCGCCCGACAAGGGGCCGGCTGCCGACCCGCGGCACTGCACGCTCGCCCAGCACCCGGTACGGTATCAGCGGTCGCTCCTTGCCCTTGACCTCGATCGGCTGCCCGGCCGTCGCCTCGAAGTAGTCCGACACCTGCTGCCAGGTCTGCGAACTGACGACCACTTCCCCCGGCTGTGCCAAGGCGCGCAAGCGCGCAGCCGTGTTGACGGTGTCGCCTGTGAGCGTGAAATCGCCTGAGCGCGAATCGCTGCGCCGTGCGATCACCAGGCCAGTCTGGATACCAGTGTGCATCGACAACAGCCGACCCAGGCGCTGCGCCAGACCCGCAGCAATGCCGTCGACCACGGCATGCAGCTCCAGCGCGGCGGCAACGGCACGGCGTGGATCGTCCCGACGCGCGACCGGCACGCCGAACAAGGCCATCACCTCGTCGCCGACGAACTGATTGACCCTGCCCCCATGGCGTTCGATGACGGCAACCGCTTCGCGCTTGATACGCGCCATGATGCCTTCCACCTCTTCAGGATCGAAGGCCTCGTTGAGCGCGGTGTAGCCCGTCAGGTCGGAAAACATGACGGTGGCATGGCGGCGTTCACCTTCGTCAGCCAGCGCCGCAACCGTCGCTGCAGCCAGTGCTGCAGCTGGCAGGGCCGGGGCTACCGGCACGGGCACCCCAACCACCGGCGGCACAAGCGCTCCCGACGCCGCAACCGCCTTTTGCAAGCGCCGGCGATCACCAAGCGAGGCAACCCCCAGTTCCTTCAGGTCGGCATCACTCAGGTCCGGCAACAAATCCACCGTGACGTCCTGCAGGACAAATGCAGGCGCGTACCTGCCCAAGCCTGCGGATTCGAGCCAGCGCTGGATATCAGACATGGAACTGCATGGTGAACGGGGAGATTGTCTGCATCAACAAGGCATTTTGCCCGCACTGGAGCATTGCCGTGCGCTGCAACCCTGGTCGCATCGGCAACAGTGCCAGAATAACGGCTTGCCGCACGCTGCTTGGCCGAACCAGGAACACCATGAACGCCTACCTCGTCGTTGATAGCAAACTGAACAACCCGGAGCTGTACGAACAGTACAAGCAACAGGCCAGGCCCATCGCCGAAAAGTTCGGTGGCGAGTACCTGTCGCGCGGGGGCACGATCACACTCAAGGAAAAAGACCTGTGGTCTCCGACGCGCATGGTCCTGGTGCGTTTTCCGTCGGTCGAGAAGGCCCAGGCGTTCTACGACTCGGCCGAATACCAGCAGGTACTGAAGATCAGCCACCAGTCGGCCGAGCGCACGGTCTTCATTCTGGAAGGCCTCTAGGGATGCTCTGCATAACCAAGGCCCCCACCCCTATGTTTGCAAACGGTGTGCGTCGCGGCCACGGTGCCGCATGGCTAAAGCCCGGCATGCGCTTGGTCACCCTGTACTTGCTGCTGGCGCTTGCGGGCATGGCGATGGCGCAAGACTATGTGCGCGAAAAACGCTGGGCGGATGAAATCGCCCCGGCGGTGGTGGTCGGGGACCCGGTGTATTTACGGGCGGCATCCGGTCGCGACTTCCTGGGGCTGCTGACGGAAGTCCGCAACCCCAGGGCGGCGGTGGTGCTGGTGCATGGCGTCGGAGTGCATCCAGACCACAGCGTGATCGGCGCACTGCGCACGCGCCTGGCCGACCTGGGCTACACCACGCTTTCGATACAGATGCCGGTGGCGGCAAAAGACGCCACGGTAGACGACTACTACCCCAAGCTGTTTCCCGACGCAGCCGACCGCATGGCGCGCGCGGCCGACTGGCTGAAAGCCAAAGGCCACACCCAGGTGGTGCTGCTCAGCCACAGCATGGGTGCCTGGATGGCCAACGAGTACCTCGACTCGCAACATGCATCCACACCGTACCGGGCCTGGATTGTTCTGGGACTGACTGGTGGCTACTCCTGGACGATGCGCCGCTACCGCTTTCCGATACTCGATGTATACGGTGAGAATGACCTTGAACCGGTGCGCAAGGCACAAACCCGGCGCCGCGCGGCGCTCAGCAGCAGCAACGGGTCGCGGCAGGTGGCGATTGCCGGCGCGGACCACTTCTACGCCCAGCGCGAAACCGCGCTGGTGGACGCGGTGGACGCTTTTTTGCGCGAGGTCGTGCCCAAGTAGGGTGGCGGCCAACGCACAATTCCGACCCTGACCCGCAGACCAACCCGAGGCGTTCACCATGTCCGACTGGCAGCCCAGCCCCCGTTATCCCGACCCTTCGGTCGTGGCCATCGATCCATCCTTCGAGAAGTACCGTCTGGGCCTGGCCAAGGTCGAACGCCTGGCCACCGGCATGCGTTGGTCCGAAGGCCCGGTCTGGCTGGGCGACACACGCTCGGTCGTGTGGAGCGACGTGCCGGGAAACTGCATGTACCGCTGGGACGAGGCGACAGGATTGCTCAGCGCCTTTCGCCATCCGTCGAACAATGCCAACGGCAACACCCGGGACCGGCAGGGGCGTATCGTCACCTGCGAACACCTGACGCGCCGCGTCACTCGCACCGAATACGACGGACGCATCACGGTGCTGGCCGACGCCTTCGAGGGCAAACGCCTGAATTCGCCAAACGACATCGTTGTCAAGTCGGACGGGTCGGTATGGTTTACCGACCCCTGGTTCGGTATCGGCGGCTTCTACGAAGGCGAGAAGGCCCAGCCGGAACTGCCCACCAACGTCTACCGCATCGACACCGACGGCAGCATCAGCCTGGCGGCAGCGGGCATCAACCATCCCAACGGATTGGCGTTTTCACCCGACGAGTCGATCCTGTACATCGTTGAGTCGCGTGCAACGCCGCGCCGCATCCTGGCGTTCGACGTGGCAAACGGCCGCCACCTGAGCAACCAGCGGGTGGCGATCGACGCCGGCCCAGGGACACCCGACGGCTTCCGGCTGGACGTCGACGGCAACCTGTGGTGCGGCTGGGGTATGGGTGCTGCCGGGCTCGACGGCGTGCATGTCTTCAACCCGGCCGGCAAGCTGATCGGCCGCATCGACCTGCCGGAGCGTTGTGCCAACCTGTGTTTTGGTGGCGTGCATCGCAACCGTCTGTTCATGGCCGCGAGCACTTCGCTGTATTCGCTGTATGTGAATACCCAGGGTGTGCCCTACTGCTGACGCGGCCGCCTGCGGTGCACGCGCAGCTGGGCATCGGTCAGGCGTCCGCGTGGGTGGCTTCATGGCCTGGGAAGCAGGCCTGCCCAGGCAAGGCAGTGCATCCGGCGTCACTCGCCATGCTGGTGCTGCAGGGCACGACGCAGATGGAGAAGGCCCTGCGCAAGCGGCGGTGACGGCGCGCCGTCCCACCGTCAGACCGGGCCAGGTTTGCGCAGCAGCAGGTACAGCAGGGGCCCGAAGGACCCGGCGGCCAGCGTCCACAACAGCCAGGGCCAGAACACGCGCCCGGACTTGCGCGCGTCGGTCCACATCCACACCAGCACAATGCCCAGCGAAATCACCAGGTCCGCCAGCACCTGCACTGCGCCAAAGCTGCGCAGGTGCGGCTCCAGAATGCCCCAATAGCCGTGCTGCCACAACGCAACTGCGGTCAGGACAGAGAACAGAACCAGCACCAGAATCAGGACAAAGCGTTGCATGTGGCAAGCCTTTCAGTTGTGAATACGCGCAGTCTGGAGTGCCGGCCGCAACACCGCCATTACCGCCAAGGTAAAGCGCCAGCCATGCATTCAGCTGGGCCAGCGGCAGCCGCGTCTTTGCCACAATACGCAAATGAGCCAAACAACTGCCCCGACCGGCCATCGCCAGACGCGCTATACGCCGCCGACGGGCGCCACCGAGTTTGTACTGGTGCGCCATGGCGCCTCCGAGGCCTACCATGCGGGCAAGCCGTTCCCGCTGGTGGACGGCCACGGTGACCCGGCGCTGTCTGACGATGGGCACGCGCAGGCCGTGCGGGTGGGCCAACGGCTGGCTCGGGAACGCGTCGATGCGCTGTACGTCACCAGCCTGCGCCGGACCGTGCAGACTGCAGCGCCTTTCGTGGCCAGCAGCGGCATACAAGCGAGAGTCTGTCTCTTATACACATCTGACGCTGCCGACG
>ENA-ORBV01008696-ORBV01008696.1-microbial-mat-metagenome-genome-assembly--contig:-NODE-8696-length-16960-cov-5.232719_pt1 | contig 16960 bp, 7 predicted proteins | sample MGYA00237777_ERZ505514 | MGnify/ENA primary metagenome ERZ505514 (study PRJEB26160, sample SAMN06269048) | microbial mat metagenome | isolation source: Oligotrophic lake microbial mat | place... | reverse complement strand
GATCAGCCAGCGCCCCCGAGGGGCGACCGCCGACACGGGCGGCAGCGAACGCCAGGCAATTTCGTAAAGCGCATCGGTCGGAATCTCCACTTCACGGCTCGCGACCGCTTGCGGCGTCGTGGCCGGCATTTCACGCTCGCACCGCTGCTGCAGCGCCGCGAGCGACGGCAGGCCGCCGAGCACGTCGTCCACCGTCTGGCCGAAATCGAGGAGGCTCGCGATTTCATTCACGCCGGCCGCGTGCAGTTTCGCCACGAGCGGCGCACAGCTCTCCGGCGTGCCGATCAGCGCGCGCGTGCTGTAGAAACGCTCGAAGAGGAAATTCACGAAGTCGTCGAGATCGCGCTCTGAGAGCGCTGCGACATCGATGTCGCGGCCGCGACTGTGCGCGAGCCCGGCGAGCAGCCTGCGGCTCGACTTGAGGTAGGCGCAGAACGGACCGCGCACGCGCTCGCGCGTCGCCACCAAGTCGGGGCCGAGAAACGTGTGCACCATCACCGACACCCGGCCCGTCGCAGGATCGTGGCCGTGCGCGGCGCGCGCCGCACGGTAGCGGACGATCTTGCCGGCCAGCTCATCCATATCCTGATCGAGCAAATGCGTGAGGACGTTGGCGCCGAGTTCGCCGGCCACTTCGAAGGTGCGCGGGTTACCTGCCGCCGTAATCCACACGGGCAATTCTTTCTGCAACGGCGTGGGCAGGATGCGAACGCGGGCGGGCCGGCCAGCTCCATTGGTCACGTCGATTTCCCCGCCGCGCCAGAGCCGGCGCACGGTTTCGACCGTCTCCAATAGTTTCGCGTGCCGCTCCGGGTAGCGCTCCGGAAAAAAGGCGAAGTCGTCCGGGTTCCAGCCCGAGGCGAACGAGACCCCCACCCGGCCGCCGGAAAGGTTGTCCACCATCGACCATTCTTCCGCGATGCGGATCGGATGATGCAGCGGGGCGACGACACTGCCCGCCATCAGCCGCACGCGCCGGGTCTCGCGCGCGAGGGCCGCGTGCAGCACGGCAGCATTGGGATACAGGCCACCCATCGCGGTGAAATGCCGTTCCGGCACCCAGACCGATTCGAAAGCGTGCTGGTCCGCGAAACGCGCGGCTTCCAACACGAGTTTGTATTTGTCGCCATCGAGCGGGTTCTGCGTGGCGGCGAAAAACATCACCGAAAACGCCATCGCGCCCGCCGATTCGCCTTGGACCGGGGTTCCCACGCGCGCCACCGCCGTCGCACTTTGCGTCGGCGCCGGCAGCCAGTAGCGCCGCCGCTCGAACGGATACGTCGGCAGCGCGAGCCGCGGTCCCGCCTGCGCGCGATGATACGCGACCCAGTCGATGTCGCCGCCGGCGGCGTAGATCGTCGCCACTGCGCTCGCCAGCGCGGTGCCATCGTCGCGTGGCCCCACGAGGCTGGGTCGCCACGCCAGCGCCGGCGCAGAAAGCGCGTTGGCACCGAGCCCGCAAAGAATCGGACGCGGGCCGACTTCGATGAACACGGTCGCACCCGCCGCGCCAACGTCCGCGATGGCGTCGGCGAAACGCACGGGCGAGACGATTTGTTGCAGCCAGTAGTCCGGACGCGCCATCGCCTGCGCCGTGTCCAACGCGCCCGGCACGTTCGCCGCCATCGGTCGCATCGGCGCGTGGAACTTCACGGCGCCCAGCTCGCGCTCGAACGCGGCGAGCATCGGCCGCATCAGCGGCGAATGGAACGCATGGGAAACCTTCAGCTCTTGCGATCGCACGCCGCGCGTCGCGAGTTCGGCGAGTGCGGCGGACAACACCACCCCGGCGCCGGAAAGCACGATCTCTTCCGGCGCATTCACCGCCGCGATCGCCAGCCGGTCTTCGCGCCCGGCGAGGACCGCCCGCACGACGGGCTCGTTCGCAAATACGGCGGCCATGGCGCCACCGGCGGGCAGCGCCTGCATCAGCCGCCCGCGCGCGGCAACGAGACGCAGCGCATCCTCTAGATTGAAAATTCCGGCGGCGCACGCCGCGGCGTATTCGCCGATACTGTGCCCGAGCAGGAAATCCGGCCGCACGCCCCACGAACCCCACAGCTCCGAGAGCGCATATTCCAAGGCAAATAGCGCCGGCTGCGTCACCGCAGTCATCTGCAACGCGGACTCGTCCCCGCCCCACATCAATTCGGTCAGCGGCCGGGCCAGCGCGGGTCGCAGGATTTCCTCGCAGCGCAACAGCGCCGCACGAAAGACCGGTTCGCGTTCCGCCAACGTCCGGCCCATTCCGAGATGCTGCGCACCTTGTCCGGTGAATAGAAATGCGACCCGCGGCGGCTGATTAAGCCGAGCCTGGCCGCGCCACGTCTCCTCCGCGGGCACGCGCAAGGCCCGTGCGGCCGCCGCGACATCGCCCGCCACCACCGCGATGCGGTGTTCGTGATGGGCGCGGCCGGCATTGAGCGTCCGCGCCACCGCGGCAAGATCAGTCCCCGGATGGGACTCGAGCCAGGCGGCGTGCGACGCGGCCAGTTCAGTCGCGGCCGCTCCGGTTTTCGCCGAAATAACAATGACCCGCGGCGCCCGCGAAGACGTTGCCACCGCTGCAGGTGCCGGTCCCTCCAGGATGACGTGCGCATTCGTGCCGACGAAGCCGAACGAACTCACACCCGCGAGCCGTGGCGCGCCGTCAAGAAACCACGGCATCGCGCGCGTGGGAATCGACATCGGCGCGTCTTTGAAATCGATGCGCGGATTGAGGGTCTCGAGGTGCAGGTGCGGAAAAACTTCGGCGCCGCGCACGACGAGCAGGGCCTTGAGCAGGCCGCAGATGCCCGCCGCGCCTTCGAGGTGGCCGAAATTCGTCTTCACCGAACCGAGAGCGAGCGGCCGGTTCGCGGGCCGGTTGCCACCGAGCACTTCGCGCAACGCATGAATCTCAATGGGATCGCCGAGGGGCGTCGCCGTGCCATGGCACTCCACATAACCAATGTCGGCAGCGTTCGCGCCGGCGGCGTCGAGCGCGGCTTGCAGGAGAGTTTGCTGCGCGAAGCGATTCGGCGCCGTGAGCCCGCTGCTGCGGCCATCCTGGTTGACGGCCGAGCCACGAATGACGCCGAGCACGCGATCGCCATCCGCCAGCGCGCGAGCCAGTGGTTTCAGGACGACGAGGCCACAGCCCTCGCCGCGCACGTAGCCGTCGGCCGAGGCGTCGAAAGTCCGGCAGCGCCCGCGCGGTGAAATCATGCGCGCTTTCGTGAGATTGATACTCGGCTCGGGCGTCAGCAGCGCGTTGACGCCGCCGGCGAGCGCGAGTTCGCACTCGCCATGGCGCAGCGCCTGGCAGGCGAGATGCACCGAGACGAGCGAGGACGAACACGCGGTATCGATCGCCATGGCCGGTCCCTGCAAGCCGAGCACGTAGGCGAGCCGGCCCGCCGTGGCGCTAAACGTGCCCCCGGTGCCGAGGTAGGCGCCGATGCCGTCGAGGCCATTTTCCCGCAGGCCGCGCACGACGTAATCGCCATACATCAGCCCCGTGAATACGCCCGTGCGGCTGCCGCGCAGGCGATCCGGCGGCAGCGCCGCGTCTTCCAGCGCGTGCCAGGCGACCTCGAGGAGCAGCCGCTGTTGCGGGTCGAGGTGCTCCGCTTCACGCGGGCTGATCCCGAAGAATGCGGCGTCGAAACAATCGATCCGGTCGAGACACGCGGCGTCGCGGGAATACATTTTTCCCGGCGCGTCCGGATCGGCGTCATAATACGCATCGGCATCCCAACGATCCGCGGGCACGCGGGCGACCGCGTCAGTGCCCGCGCGCAACACGCGCGCGAACGACTCGAGGTCGTTGGCGCCACCGGGAAAACGACACGCAGCCCCGATGATGGCGATCGGCGCGGAATGTTCAGCCAGCTGCGTCCGGAGCGCCCGGATTTGTCCGTAGGCTTCGCGCAGCAGAACGGCGATGTTGGGCGAGGCGCTCAACGACGGGAGGTGGAGCCGGATCGGAGGGTTACAAGCTCGGTCTCGAGCAGTTGCGCCCATTCGGCCTCGGACAGCGCGTCGAGATTCGGCGCAGCGTCGGCACGCACGGAAGGAAATGGGCCGGGCGCCGGCACCGCTGCTGGCAGCGACGGTTGCCCCGGAGCCGTGACCCCGGCAGCGAGCGCGCGGAGGTTGGGAAAATCCCACGTGAGCGTCGTCGGCAGCTCGGTCTTCAGCCAGCCGCCCAGCGCCACGGAAAGTTCGACCGCCGTGAGCGAGTCGATGCCAAAATCGGAGAACGGCTTTTGCGGATCGATCTGCGTCGCCGGCAGCACCAAGCGCGCGCCGATCCAAGTGCGCAACCAAGTCTCGACTTCGGCCGCGCCTGCAGTTGCGACCTGGCCTTCGCGGCCATTCGCATGCGGTGCGGTCGCAGCCGCAGCCGCAACTTGCGCGACGGCCGGAGGCGACGAGACCATTTTCCCTTCCGGTGAGGCGCGCCGCAGCATCGGATCGAGGGCGGTTTCTTCCCCGGCGCAATGCTGCTCGACGTCGCCGATGGAGGCGCGATAGCCGTCGGCAAACGCGAGAATCTCGGCCGCCTTGAACGGCACCGCGTGATCCGCGACCGGTTGCGAAAGGCGCGCGTAGCTCTGCGCCAGTTCGTGCCGCAACCACCGCCGGGCGCGATGCAGCGCGACGTCATCCGTCGTCGGGTCCGCCTCCGTGACCGCCAGCCAGAGCGCGTGAATGCCGAACTCGCCGAGGAGCTTCGAGACGTGCTGCACCCCCAGGGCCTGCTCGGCGAGATCGCCTTGGGCGAGGTGCTGCTTCTTCGCCACATCGGCGGCGGCGTTGACTTGGTCGGCGATGGCGGGCGCGCGCAGCCGATGGCGGAGAAAATCGTCGAGCGGCTTGCTCTGGCTCGCGATGCGCGAGCCGAGGAACAACAGCATGGTCTCGGTCGGCCCCTCGAAAATACGCAGCAGCCGGCCGTCGCGGTAAAGCTGGGGCACGAGGTTGGTTTCGATGTAGCCGCGACCGCCGAACATCTGGATCAAATGATCCAGCGCGATGCCGAGCGATTCGGGGCCAACGTATTTCACCAGCGCGAAAAATTCCTCCGGGATATCGACGCCGGCGTCATACCAGACGCCGAACTGCGCAATCAGGGTGCGGTGGGCCGCGATGCGCATGATGTGATCGCTGAGGCGTTCGCGGCTGATCACGTTGTCGAGCAGGCGGCCGGTCGATATCGAGCGGTTTGCCGCGTAGCGCAGCATCAGCTGCACGCAGCGTTGGAGGGTGCCGAGGCTGGCCGTGGAAATGAAGAGCCGCCCGAACTTCATCGTCTCCTGGGCCACAAACATGCCCTGCCCGGGCTGGCCAAGCATATCCTCGGGCCCGACCCGAACGCCTTCAAGGTGCACGGTGTTCTGCACCATGCCGCGCATGCCCATCGTGAGTTCTTCCGTGCCCATCCTCAGGCCGGGCAAACCCTGCCGGAGGAGAAACGACGTGATGCCGCGGTCGTGACCGGCTTCGTCGAGGAGGTGGGCCGACACCACGATCCAGCCGGCCCACGTGCCGGTGCCGATCCATTTCTTCGTGCCGTGCAACCGCCAGCCACCGGCACCGTCGGGCGTGGCGGTCGAGCCGATGGCGCGCGGGTTGGAACCGGCGCCCGGTTCAGTGAACGCAAACGCGACGAGCTCGCGGCCCGAGGCCAGTCGCGGCAACACGTCGGCCCGCATCGCCGCGGTGCCGTAGTGCATGATCGGGCGGAGCCCGAGGGCGTTGTGGACGCCGATGAAGGACGAGAGATTGAGGTCGATCGCGCCCATCTGCACCGCCACGCGCAGCGTGTCGCGATAAGTGAGGCCCGCGCCGCCGATCGCGCGCGGCGCCTGCAGGCCGAGGAGTCCCTGGTTGCCGAAATCGAGGACGATGTAAGGCGGGATGCTCCGCCGCTCGTCCATCAGGAACGAATTGACGCGCGTGTCGGCGTATTCGCGCAACCACGCGATGATTTCATCGGCGCGAGTGCGGCTGGCGGCGGCGTCGGGGCTCGGCTCCGGCCACGCCGCGGAGACCGTCTGGGTTGGGGAGGAAACCGCGGTGGGCATAGTGGAAATGGATTCGGGGGCGGGCGCGACCGCGCCGGATTCGCGCCAGATAAAAACGCTCTCGAGCGTGCCGGCACCAAGCCCGTCCCGGGCCGCGAAGCGCCGAAGTTTGCCGCTGGAAGTCTTCGGCAGCGTCGTCGGTCGCAACAATGCGATCGCGTGCACCGTGAGTTCGTGCTCCGCCATCACGGCCCGCCGGATCGCCGTGGCCACGTCTTCACCGACGAGCGATTTCAGCGCCGTGCGCTGCACTTCGACCGCGAGGCCGAGCCGCTCGCCGCCTTCCACCGTCAGCGCAAACGCGGCGCCCGCGCCGGCCTGCAACGTCGGATGACTGAGCTCGACGGTGCGCTCGATATCCTGCGGGTAGTGGTTTTTTCCGCGGATGATGATGACGTCCTTGATGCGACCCGTGACATAGAGCTCGCCGTCGCGCAGAAATCCCAAGTCCCCGGTGCGCAGCCACGGTCCGCTGCCGTCGGCGAGGCGCGCGCGCATGATTTGCTCCGTCACGTCAGGCTTGTCCCAATACGATGGCGCGATGTGCGGGCCGCGGAGCCAGATTTCGCCGACGGCATTCTCGGGCAGCGGCACGCCGGCCGCCACGTCAACAATCCGCAGTTCCTGGCCCTCAACCGAGACGCCGCAGCTGACGAGACGGACGCGCTGGCGGGACCCTTCGTCCGCGGGTGCGGGACGGTGCGCGGCCAGTGCGTCGGCATCGACATCGAGCCAGCGGACGCCGGAGCCCGCGGTGCCACCGGTCGAAAGCAACGTGGCCTCCGCCATCCCGTAGCAGGCATAGAGCGCCTCGCGGCGTAGTCCGCAGCCCGCAAACGCATCCGCAAACCGATCCAACGCGCGCGCGTCGATCGGCTCGGAGCCGCTGTAGATCAGTTCGAGGCAGCTCAAATCCAGCGTCGCCTTCTGCTCGGCCGTCACCACCCGCGCGCAAAGGTCGAACGCGAAATTCGGCGCCCCGGTCGTGCGCGCGCGATGGCGCGAAATCGCCGCCAGCCAGCGCACCGGCCGTTGCAAGAAACTCACTGGTGGCATCAACACCGTGCTCGTGCCGAGGTAGAGCGGTTGAAGCAGGTTCCCGATCAGCCCCATGTCGTGATAAATCGGCAACCAGGTCACGAACGTCGATTGTTCGTGATAGCCGAAACGCCGCCGGATCATCGCGGCGTTGGCCATGAGGTTGCCGTGGGTGATCACCACCCCGCGCGGCTGGCCGGTCGAGCCGGAGCTGTATTGCAGCAACGCGACCGTGTCATTCGTGATCGAAGGCGGTGTCCAGGCATCGGCTGCCGCCCCATCGATCTCGTCGGCACAGAGTAGCGCATACGCGCCGGCACGCTCGCCAAGCCAAGGCCCGATTTTTTTCAGGGCCTCGGTCGTGGTGACGATCGTGCGCGCCTGCGCGTCCGCGAGGATGGCTTCGATGCGCGGCAGATGGCGCGCGTTGCGCGGCGGATAGGCCGCAATCGCCACGATTCCGGCGTAGAGGCAGCCAAAGAACGAAACCACGAAATCCAGTCCCGCCGGCTGCAGGATCAGCACCCTGTCTCCCGGCGCGGCCAGGGTGCGCAGGCGCACGGCGAAAGCCCGGGCCCGGGCATCGAGCGCCGCATAGGTGAGCGTTTCCGCACCTTCTTCCCCTTCCGCCAAGAAGGTCACCGCCGGACGATCAGCGTGCGTGCGCACATGCGACCGCAGGAGTTCAACAAAATCGAGGAAGAGATGAGTGGCCAATCGGTAGCGAAACAAAATTCAAATTGACCACTAGGCCACAATTTTCGAGACCACCAAACCTTCAATCGTGGCCCCACCGCACGGCGCTACCCCCCCTTTTTTACCGCGCGCGCCAACCCATCCGCTTAAGGCGAGATCGCTTCCGGTTCGCAAACTTCGAGGCCCTTCGCGCGCGTCGCAACGTAGTCGAGAAACATCTCGCGATGGTCGTCGATAATCCGGGTTTTCACCGTCTCAAGATTGTCCACGGCATACCGTGCTTTCAATTCATCGATGGTGCCGAGGTATTTCTCGGGCCGCCGGCCCTCGACGTAAGTCTTGAGATAAACTTTCCCACACTTCCCGATGTTCGGCTTGAGGACGCAGTATATCTTCAACGCCCCCGGAGGGGCGGCGGGCACCGGCCCGCCCGCAATCAAATCCGCCGCGATTTTCCGACCGTGCGCAAGCTGCTGGCGAAAAACCGGGCGCAAGCGATCGGGATCAAAATCTTCGGGGGTCTCGCCGGCCGCGAAGAGATCGCGAAACACGGTGCCAATCGCATAGGTGAGCGCCGCGGCGGCCAGCGGCAGCGACGCGACGCCGAGCATCGTGCCAAACCCCGGGATGGCCTTCAGCGCCGCGGCCAATCCCATCGACGCGATTTCGCGCGAGGCGAAGCTGGCGAGCAGCGCTGAAACGATCGACTGCGCGCGATGCCGCGAAAACGAAGTGCCTTGATTCTCCGCCAGCTCCATTAGCATCCGCACCTGGATTCCGGTCACGGCCGCGAGATCAACCAACGGCAGCGGAATCAACCCTGCGCCGGCCGCGAGTAGCACATGGTGGCGAATGATTGCTTCGCTGCGTTCGGGGACAGATGCTCGCATTACAATAAGTTCGCGCGTTCGACAGGAATAAGTAAAGTATATCAGTTGTTTCCCGCTTCGGCCACCCATGCGCATCACCTTCCTCAATCAAAAGGGCGGCGTCGGTAAATCGACCGCCAGCATCCTGCTCGGTGGCGTCCTCTCCACGGCCGGCTATTCCGTCGCCTTCGACGATCGCGACGAGCAAGGCTCGCTCACTTGGTGGGCGCGCGAGGTGGGACACCTGCCGCTAGTCGGCGACAACGGCGCGAGCGATGTGATTATTTGCGATACGCCGGGCCGCCTCGACCTCAGCCGCGCCGCCAGCCGGGAGTTTCTCCAACCGATCGTGGCGGCCAGCGACCGCCTCGTTATCGTCGCCGAAAAGAGCGCGTTCAGCCTCCACGCGACCAAGCCGGCGATCGCGTTTGCGAGCGCGCACCTGAAACCGGGCGCGAAACTCTTGTTGTTGTTCAACAAAGTTCGGGCCGGAACCAAAGTCGGACGCCGAGATGTCCGGCAACAGCCGGATCTCGCCGGCATCACCCTCCTCGAAACCACCCTTGCGCTGGCGGCGCCCTATGAAAATGTGCAGACAGAAGGTATGTCGGCTGTCACCGGCCATTATCGCGAACAGGTGCTGAAGCTCGCCCTCGAAATCCTTAAATGAAACCGCCTTCCCGTAACAAGACGCTACTCGCCCAACTCAAGCAAGAACGTGACCGGATTTCCGCCCCGCCGGAACCAGACGCTGCCACCGACGAAGGCGCGAGCGCTCCGCACACGGCTCCCCCGGAGGCATTGCCACCACCCCCGGCGGCGAACGAGCCACCGGACGCCCAAACACCCTGGCCGCCAGCTCTCGTGGCGCAAACCGGCCCGGGCCGCTGGACCCGCCGCGAGCTGCTGGCCACTCTGGCCGCGAGCCTGCCGCCCGACTTCCCGGCGATCCAACACGGCGACGAAGAAATCTGCCCGCGCGGCGTCTTTCGCTGGGCGAGGCGCGGCGACGGCGGAACCGTCGTGCGCCTCAGCTATCCAGGAGGCGTGCGGGAATTCGCGCCTGTCCAAGCCAGCGAGGCGTTTCAAAGTTGGCTCGCGCACTTTGCCCGCCGCCAGGCTGCGGATCCCGCACGCGATGCCAGCCGCCTTTGTTGCGCAGACCTCGTGAAAAACCTCGAGACCTTCGAAGACTATCGGAGCGATTTCTGGGTGAAGCGCATCGATCCCGCCGCTTGGTGCCCCGTCGTGCCGGGAACCTAGGGCCTGGCGCGGCTTTTGGCGACCGAGCTTGTGTCTGCTCCGGTGCAAGACTGAAACTAACATCCCGTGAATCCGCAATCCACACCGTCCCTGGCCGCCCGGCACCTCTGGACTCGGCGCGCCTGGCTCGCCGCATCGGTGGCGGGACTGGTCACCGCCGGCTGTTCACGCCGTGGGGCCGCCATCCTGCCCGGCACGGGAGAAACCCTGCGAATCCTGCTGCCCGCTGGATTTTTCGCCGACCTCCAGCATGCGAACGCCTCAAACCTCGTGCGCGACGACGATACGCCAATGCACGTGCTCACGGAGTTCGAGAATAAATCGGACATTAAGACGGATATCACTTCGTTCTCTTCGAACGAGGATCTGCTGCGCCTGCTGTTGGCCGATGACGCCGACTACGATGTCGCGATGCTACCCGCCTTCGCGGCCAAGCGGCTACAAGCGATGGGGTGGTTGGCCCCCCTTTCTCGGGCGGAAATTCCCAACCTGAAGGGTGTCGATACCAAGAAGTTCAGGCTGGCCTTCGATCCAGACCTTACAGTGACGGTGCCGTATTTCTGGAGCGTCATGGGGATCGCCTATAACTTGGATCACGTCGATAGCCGACCCATGAGCTGGGGCGATTTCTTCGCGCGCAATTGGAAGCGGGATTTCTCGAAGCTCAACGTCGCTTTGTTCGATAACGGGCCGGTTACGCTGGCCACGGCGCTGATTTATATGGGCAAATCGCCGGAGACTGCAAACGCGCAGGAGATCGAGGCGGCGGGCAAACTCATCGGCGAGTTGCGAGGTCACGCCGGATCGCTGGAACTACGAATGTGGCAAAAACTCGCGGCCGGCTCGGTCCATCTGGCGTTAGCGTTGAGCGGCGACGTGGCACGTGCAATGCGGACTAACCACCGGGTGCGTTTCGCACTGCCAAGGGAAGGGTCGATTCTCGCCATCAGCTCACTCGTGGCTCTGCGCTCGCCCGCGGAGCGGCGGGCCTTGGCGGCAGGCACCAAGCCTGGCGAAGTGCTGGCGCGTGGAAAGGCCGCCAAATTTATCGACTATATGCTGCAACCGGAGGTGGTCGCGAGGTTAACCAACCTCTCCAACTTCGCGACCACGGTGCCGGCAGCCCGGACCGCCATCGCTCGCTCCATCACACATGGCGCGGCGTATTTCTCAAGTGCTACCGGGTTGGATTCTCACTTGGATCGAATCGACGAGGCAACCCTCTCCGTTTACAATCGCGTCTGGCGGGACGTCAGAAGCCAGTGGGACTGACGAGCCGGCGCTCAGCGCCGAAGCGGGCCGGATACGGGCCGGGCTGGCGCGCTCGGCGCCGTCGGGACGGGGGTAGGCGCGGAGCCGTCGAAGAGCAGGGGTAAACGATCGGCGCCTCCGCCGATCACAATGATTTTCGCGTTGTTCGATTTCGCCAGCTCAAGTGTCGCTTCAATACCCTTGAAGCGAAGGAATTCCGGCGAGATGCCGCCGCCGGTGATGGTATCTTGGAAGTCGCGGATGCCCACGGCTTCGATTTTTTTGCGCTGCGCCTCCTTTTCCTCGGTCTTGATGCGATAATCCATTTGCAGCGACATTTGCTGGGCTTGGAGCTTGGCCTCGATGGCCGCCTGCACCGACGGTGGCAGGTCGATGGATTTGATCAGCACGTCATCCATCTCGACGTGGAGTTCGGCCAGCGAAATGACGACATCCTGCCTAACCGTTTGCAGAATATTGGCGGTCGAAGTGTAGATTTCGTCGGGTGCATATTGGCCGATCACAGAGCGAAAGGCCGCCTCCGTTTCGTGCTTCACGATTTTTTCGGCGTAATCGGGGCCAAAGCGCTGATGCAGCCAACCGAGTTTGGTTTTTTTCGGCGCAAACCGGATCGAAACCTTCAGACTGACAGTGAGGCCGTCCTTCGACAGCGCAGTGAACTCTCCGGAAATCTGCTGCACCCGCGCCGAGTAAATTGTCATGGTGTTCCACGGCGCCACCAACCAGACCCCTTCATCGTAAACCCGCTCGACCACGGTGCCCCCTTGGAAAAGGCGGTATAGCACGCCCGCCTCGCCCGAGCCGATCTTGACGACGATTTCGTTCCAGAAGTAAGCGATGAAAAACGCCAGGACAAAGCCGAGGGTGATGAACAGCAGCTTGTGTTCGCGCCAAGTGTCGCGTGCGTTTTTCGCCATCGTGAGCGGCAGTCGCCACAGCCAGCGCAACCAGCTGGCCAATGGTGAAGCCGGGCGGGCGGCACGGGGTGCGGGAGTGGCGGCAGGATCGGTCATGCGGGAAACGGAAGAAGAACGAACGGGACGGTGAGCGCAACAGCGCTAGTGGCCGGCCGATTCCACCAAAGCAATCCGCCCGTCTTCCATTTTTAGCCGCCGATCAGCCGTGTGGAAATAGTGCTCGTCGTGGGTGGCGGCGACGATGGTTTGGCCCTGCCGTTTCAATTCGGGCAGAATGACCTCATAAAACTGCCGGCGGAACTGCGGGTCTTGGTCGGCCGCCCATTCGTCGCAGACGAGGAGCGGCTTCTGCTCGAGGATTGCGACAATCAGGGCCAGCCGCTTGCGTTGGCCGGTGGAAAGCTGCAGGTGGGAGAACCGGCCTTCGTAATAGCTCGTCTTGTTCGCAAGATCCATGTCGGCCAAGAGCCGATTGAGCCGCGCATCGTCGATCTCCGGCAGGCCGTATAACCGGTCGAACAGGTGAAAATCCGTGAAAAGGATCGAAAACATATTTCGGAAACGCGGGAGCAGCGCGGGGGTCACCGGCTTGCCATCCACGAGTAACATCCCGGCGCGCGGTCGGTAGAGCCCGGTGAAAAGCTTCAGAAAGGTCGATTTGCCACTGCCGTTGCCACCCATCAGGAAAACAATCTCGCCGGCCCGAAGCGTAAAATTGATCGGCCCCACCGTGTAACCAGGCACGCCCGCCTCGTCCGGATAGGCGAACACCATGTCCCGCGCCTCGATCTCGCGAAAGGGCCAGGGCGCGGGCGTTTCGCCGAAGTTGATGGGGCTCGTTCCGCTGAGTTCCGCATCGAGCGTTTGCTCCATCGTCTCGAGGGCGTGGATCGCCGCGCCGGCCTGAGCCACGAACGGGATCACGCCGATGACTTCGAGCAACGGGCCAAAGGTGAACAAAATCACCGCCGAGATTTTCATGACCACGGCGGGGTCGGTATGGCTCAGCCGGGGCAAAAGAAAGATCGTCACTCCGAGCAGGGCGTAGAAGGCGCCATGCATGATGATCGTGGTGGTAACGAAGAGGTTATTCGTGGCGACCTTGCGCGTGCGCAAATCTTCGGCTAGCGGGTGCAGGTGCCCATTATATAAATCGCGGTTCTTCGTCGCGTTCATCTTCAACTCTTTGAATCCGGACAGCAGGTGCTGGATGAGATCGAAAAAGGTGTTCTCAACCCGAAGGGTCTCCCTCATCTGGGGCTCAGCCGCCGCAAGGCTCACCCGATAGGCAATCACCCCGGTGCCGATCGCCAGCAGTGTTAGCACAAACGCCGGAACGGACAGGTAAGCGATGAAGCAGAATGAAACGACCAGCATCACGAGCGACGACGCCGCGTTGATGGCGACGCCTGCCGTGCTGGAGATGGTCTGGGCCTCCTTCGTCAAGAGACTAAAGAACTGCGTGGAGCCGGCACGCTCGAAGAAAAGGAGGTCGGCCCGCCGGATCTTGTCCGTGATGCGCAGGCGGAGGCGCTCGACGATGCTCTCGGTTAGGAGGTTCGTAGCGCGCAGGCTGTATCGCTTGGCGACGAGAATGGCCGCCAGCGCGACCCCAAATAGGAGCAGGTAGCGGAAACTCGTCTCCTTATCCGTGGCCTTGGAGGCCGCTCCCAATATGACGGTCACGATCAATCCGCTGACCGATCCGCCGAGCAGCGTGACGAGGGCAATTTTCCGTCCGGCAAAGCCGGATTCCTTTTGGAGAAAACGAATGAATTTCACGAGCGGTGCGAACGGGAAGCGCCACCAAGCTGCGAGTCGTTCGCAGCCGACTAACTCAGCGCGTCAGTCGGCCGGCAAGGACAAATGCATGGGTGAAAAGCTATGGGATTTCCCCGAATTAGTGGACACAGACAACTGCGCCTGGAGGAAGGCACCGATGAAGCGCGTCGACATCGAATACGCACAGTCGCGCACGCGGCGGTCGAGTAGCCCGAGACGCGCACGGTCACCTCCTCGCTCTCGGGGAAGGGCGGCGGCGGCACAAACGCCCGCAGGACCGTGTGCTCCTCGGCAAGTTTGGCGGCGCGCAGGGCGTTGGCCGCCTGACTGCCGCCACGAACGCGACGTAAGCGGCGACGGAGGCGAATTCGCGGCTGCGCCGCAGGAGCAACTGGTTTTTGAGCCGGCGCTTGAGGACGCCCTGTGCGGCCTCGACGTCGCCATTTTGGTTGGGATAGGCGCCGCCGATGGTCCGGGGCTCAAGGCCGAGATGCGCGCAGAGGGCCACGTAATCGGGGTTGAACCCGCGGCCGCTCTCGCCGCGCCTGAGCTGATGCGTGGCCGTCGAACTCTGGTCGGTTTGGGAAACCGCGACACGCTGCCAGCAAGGACAATGGCCGGAGTGGCGTAAATCCCGTCGGCGAACGACTCGAATATCGAGTGGGCTCTTCGCACGGAGCCGTAACGGGAAATTCCAATCGACGGAGATTTCGACGGAAGCCCCACTGAAAATCATCTATTAGCGCCCCTTGGGTTCGCGTTAAAATCGCGCTCGCTCCGCCAGTTTGCGCAGCAATCGGCGCTCCGACGAAGTCGGAGATGAACGCGGAGCGTTCGAGGTGGGGATAGGGGCGGCGCGGCAGCGACGGGGTAAGACTCTGAGCGTAGCGAATCAATCCCCCCTTCTCCGCCAGTTTGCGCAGCAATCGGCGCTCCGACGAAGTCGGAGATGAACGCGGAGCGTTGGAGGTGGGGATAGGGGCGGCGCAGCAGCGCCCGGGGCAAGACCCTGAGCGTAGCGAATCAATCCCCTCTCTCCGCCAGTTTGCGCAGAAATCGGCGCTCCGACGATGTCGGAGATGAACGCGGAGCGTTCGAGGTGGGGATAGGGGCGGCGCAGCAGCGCCCGGGGTTGGACCAACAGCCCGAGAAATTCACACTCTTCCAGCGAGGAAAGGCGTCCCCCCATCTCAGGCGGCGTCGAGCGGTTGGGCCGCACCCCAGAGCCAAGAGTGGGCACCGACTTTGGAGGGTTTCAGCTCTGCGGCCATTCCCGACTCTGCGGGGTGATTTCTGTTTCGGATTCGCGGTCGTGTGTCACGCGCCCAACCGGAGTTTGCACCGCAGAGCCGGGAGGGACCGCAGAGGAATGCCGCCGGATCCGGGCCGGTTCGGTCGATCACCCCGGTCCGTCCGTGCCATCGGAGAAAACATCCACGAGAATTCCGCGGGATTTATTCGTCCCCCCTGTGCCCAAGCGTAGTTCCGCTCGGCGTTTTCCCCGCCCCATGAGTCTGCTTTACACGGGACGTTGGCAGCAGACCCACGGCCGGTAAAAATCAGGCTTTCCGGGGTGGCGTCGGGACCTCCGGGCTCGACGGGATTTACCGGCGGCACCCCGCCAGCCGGGCCCGGAGGTCCCGGCTCTACCTTCAATCCCCGAAAGGCTAAATTTTACGGGACATCGGTAGCAGACTCGCTCTGAAGATTGGGCTCTCAGCTCTCAACTCTGGACTCTCAGCTGCCGCCTCGCAGCTTACGGAAGTTGGTAGATTTCGATCAGGCCGGTGCCGGCGGCGGCGTTGGCCCCGGCGAGATGAACGGTGTAGGCCCCGGGCGCGAGCGTGACGACGACGGAGGAATCGCTACTGCCTGCCGGGAGCGCGAAGGCGCCGGCGAGGTTCGCCGCCGTGACGATGGCGGCGGCGGTGGCGGGAGCTTGCAGTCCGGCGTCGAGGGTCACGGGCGTGCCCCAGGCTTGGTTCTGCGCGATCACGGTCTGCGTGCCGTCGTAGACACGGAGCAGCGGAGTGGCCAGCGCGCCACTCACGCCGAACTGGGTAAGCGCGGGGCCGATGCCGCGGATGAGGACACTCTTGGGCGTGTTGCCGTCGATCACGAAGCCCGCGATCAACAGCGTCGAGGAGCCCGCCACCGGGCCGAGCGAGGATTCGTTGACCAAGCTCGCGATGCGGGACGAGGCGAGGGAGTCGAGGTCGTAGATTTCGGCGAGGGCGCGGCCGCCGTTGCCGCCGCCGCTGACTTGGACGGTGTAGGCGCCGGGCAGGAGGGTGGCAACCGCAGCCGCGTCGCGGCTGCCGGCGGCAAGGGCAAAGGCGCCGACCTGGCTGGAGGCCGCCGCGAGGGCGGGGTCACCGGCCCAGCCGCTGTTGGTGAGCACGAGCCGGCCGGCACCGTCGAACAGCGTCATGGTCGGGCTGATCAGCACGCCGCTCACCCCGAATTGCGCGAGACCGGGGCCGACGGCCCGCGTGAAAATCGTTTTCGCGGTCTGGCCGCCGACAACAAAGCCGGTCGTGATGATCTGGCCGGGCGCCACCGTGCTCAGCAGCGAGAGGTTGGCGAGCCGGTTGATGGGAACGGTCGAGTCGGCGAGGCCGGTGACGCGGATAGTGCCGGCGCCGTTGGGCAGCGAGATCGTGGCGGTCGTGGCCGTCGTGGCGGCATTCACCGTGCCGTTGCTCTCCACGACCAGCACGGCGGCAACCAGACCGAGCGCACCATACAGCAGAAACACGCCTCGCCAATTTTGATAATTGGGATCGGCAGGATTACCCAAAAGAGTGACGGCCGCGAACACGGTTAACATCGGAGCGAGTGCCCCACCTGCTCGACCGCCAAACGAAACGATGCTGCTGAGCAGCCCTCTCTCGGTCGGCGATGACCAACGGCGAACCAGCCCCGCTGCCGCCGGATAGGCCCCCGCTTCCGTGATACCCAGGCACAGTCGAACCAGGAGCAAACCTATTGCTCCCGTCGCCAGTGAGGTGGCCGCCGTGCAAATCGACCAGAGCACGATGCAGGTGGTTAG
>ENA-ORBV01008695-ORBV01008695.1-microbial-mat-metagenome-genome-assembly--contig:-NODE-8695-length-16960-cov-23.126222_pt1 | contig 16960 bp, 11 predicted proteins | sample MGYA00237777_ERZ505514 | MGnify/ENA primary metagenome ERZ505514 (study PRJEB26160, sample SAMN06269048) | microbial mat metagenome | isolation source: Oligotrophic lake microbial mat | place... | reverse complement strand
AGCCTGATCGCGCAGCGCGGGTTGGGGTTGCCGCGCTGAAGCGGTAACAGAGCCTCGGACCTTGACTTGCTTGCGGCTGGCGCGCCGGCGTGCAGACCTGAAAGTTTAAAAGTGTGGCGCAAGTCTCGAAACCTGCTTTGTTGTTTCGTGCATTCGACATCGTGACTTGAGACCGCGCTCACGCTTGACCTGGATGTCGTTGTTTCTGGATTTCCATCTGGTGTAGTGTTCGACAATGCCAGCCTCCGGCTCCATCGAATCATCTGTCATCAGCTACCTCACGGCCCGTCCGAGCCGAGATGTTGTTGCGGCGAGCCGACAGGCCATCACAATCGACCGGTGGCGAGAGAATAGGGGTCGCTTTGAGGTCTATGTTTCAGCCTTGGTACTGGAAGAACTCTCTGCAGGCGACCCGGCGGCCGCTGCAGCTCGGCTTGAGGCCGTGGATGGCATCCCAAGCCTTGAAATCGGGGCCGAGGCCGTTTCGCTAGCGCAGGCCTTGTTGGCAGCTGAAGCCGTACCAGCCAATAGCCAGCGCGACGCGCTCCACATTGCGATAGCAGCGACTCAAGGAACAGACTATCTGCTGACGTGGAATTTTCGGCACATCAACAATGCAGAGACACGAGGCCTCATTGCTGAGGTCGTTGCTGAGCAAGGATTGGCGTGTCCAAGCCTATGCTCGCCTGAGGAACTCGGAGGTGGCTTCGATGCAACTTGATCCAATCGTGGAGGAGATGCGACAGAACGGGCAGGCCTTTGCCAAACGCCACAAGAATGACCTGGCGGCAATGTGCAAGGCTCTTCGAGAGAAGGAGGCGCAAAGTGGCCGTCCTGTCGTCAGCCGGCCCGCTCGAAGGCTACCTGCGCGCGCTGCAGGCTAACCACACGTTGCACCCGACGTCCCTACTTCTGCGGCTTCGCCGCTCCGGCAGGGCCGCGGGTGAACGTGAACGTTGGACAACACAAGAGACTGCAGATCAATCCAACCCTGGAAAGTGACAACGCATGAAAGCAATGGTGTATGAAAGATACGGATCGCCTGATGTTCTTCGATCAAAGGAGGTCATTAAACCCACCCCCAAGGACAACGAAGTCCTGATAAAAATACACGCAACAACGGTCACATCGGCGGATTGCCGATTGCGCAGTCTCAATCTGCCTCGCGGATTCGGACTCATCTCGCGTCTGGTTTTTGGCATCACGAAACCAAGGCAACCCATTCTGGGAACAGAACTTGCTGGCGACATTGAATCGATTGGCAAAAGCGTCAGAAAATTCAAGGTTGGGGATTCGGTTTTTGCCATCAGCGGTTTCGGAATGGCGGCTCACGCGGAGTACAAATGCATGCCAGAAGATGGCGCGATGGCGCTGAAACCGACCTGTCTGGCCTACGATGAAGCCGCCGCAATGTCGTTTGGCGGGACAACAGCGTTGAATTTCTTCAGAAGAGGCAAGCTTCAGCGTGGGGAAAAACTACTCATCAATGGTGCTTCCGGCAGTGTCGGCACCGCTGCTGTGCAACTCGCCAAGCATTTCGGGGCAGAAGTGACAGGAGTATGCAGCGCCGCGAACATGGATTTGGTCAGGGCGCTGGGGGCCACGCATGCCATCGACTACACCCGAGAGGACTTCACGCGGAATGGTGAAACCTATGACCTCATTGTTGACACCGTTGGCACGGCACCCTTCTCTCGCAGCAAGGACTCGCTGAAGGAAAGAGGACGTCTGCTGCTGGTATTGGCTGGAGTGCCAGACATGCTTCCTATCCCATGGGTGTCAATCACGAGCAGCAAGAAGATCATCGCTGGGCCAGCAAAAGAGCGGGCAGAGGATTTGCGCTTCCTCGCGGAACTGGCTGAGGCGGGGGCATTCAGACCGGTCATTGATCGGCGCTATTTGTTTGAGCAGATGGCGGAGGCTCACCGCTACGTTGACACTGGGCGCAAGAAAGGAAATGTCATCGTCGCTCTGCCGCACGACGATTGAAGCGCGCCGCGCCGAGGGCGTCGATAATCGTCCGAGGGGGGCGTTGTCCAACCCGGCGCTCAACTCGGACGCTGCGCGATAAAGCCGCGCAGCGCCGGTTAGCTCTACGTTCGGCCCTGTAGCGTTACTTTCGCCGTGCGTGATCGCGGCTACAAATAAATCAACACGGCCGCTTTGCCCGGTCGTCACTTGGGAAGATGTCCAGGGCAATGGCAGCAATTAGACCGGAGAGCGGCTCAGGGTCCAGACGTTTGCTTCAAATTGGCAGCAATCATGCAGCCCGCGCCTTCACTGCGCCTCGCGCTCATGCCTACCCCAGCGCACGCACGATCAGCGACAATCCGCTGGCGAAAAGCACGACGCCGACCGCGCGCATCAGCGTGTCGCGCGAGACGCGCGAGAATGCCTTGGAAGCCACCCACAGTCCGCCGAGCGAAGCCGGCAGTATCGCGAGTGCGAACAGCCACGGCTTGGGCGCCTGGAGCGGCCCTGCAATGATGAATGCCACCACCCGAAGGCTGATGCTGAACATCGCGCAGGTGCCAAGGGTCGAGCGGTACTGCTCTTTGGTGAGGCCGCGCCGCGACAGGTAAATCGCGTACGGCGGGCCGCCGGCGCCGAACAGCGTGCTGGTGATGCCGCCGGCGAATCCTGCCGCGTAGGCCCACGGCTGCCCGACCTGCCTGACCTCACCCGCCTGGACGAGATTCAGGACGGCGACCGCCAGCACGAACACGCCGAGCGCGCCCATCGACACCTCGCGCGGCAGGTTCACGAGCAGGGTCATGCCCAGCACGGTGCCCGCGACCACCAGCGGGAGCATGCGTTTCACCTCGGATTTCACCGTGTTCTTCGGATCGGCAAGGCCGATGCGCCACGCGCTCGTGCAGTCGAGTAGCGCGAACATCGCCAGCGCAAACGGCAGCGACACGAGGTGCGTGGCCAGCGGGATCGTGACCAGCGCCGCCCCGAACCCGGTCATCCCGAAAATGATGGCGCCGGCAAACGCGATGACTGCGAGCGCAGCGAGCGTGGCGTAATCGGCCGGCGTCAATCGGCCTCCGGGCCGATGAGCAAAGCCTGGCGGGTCCAGCGGTTCATCTTTTTCAGCCCCGCCACGTAGCGCACGAACGGCAGCCCGAGCCTGGCCTCGAGCCTGAACGCGGAGCGCTTGAGCTCTTCCCATTCGATCGAGCGCGGCGCGCCCTTGAGGGCGAATACGATGATGTTGCCGTCGTCCTTCGCATTCAGGCAGATCACGGCGCCGTTAAAGGCCGCTTCGACGCGCTCGAGGTACCGGTCGAACTTGCGGTCGTGGCCGAAGAAGTTGAGCACCATCACGCCGGGTGAGCGCAGCGCCCGATTTGCCGCGGCATAGAACTCGTCGCTCACCAGCGTGGGCACCTGGTCGCCGTCATCGAACCCGTCGATGAAGAGGAGGTCGCAGCCGGCCTCGCTTTCATGCACCGCGGCCGCGCCGTCGCCGAGCTCGACGCGCAGCTTAGCGCTGTCGCCGGGCACGCTGAAAAGTCCGCGCGCCGCGGTGATCACCGCGGGGTTGAGTTCGAACACCCGCGTGCGCACGCTGGGCAGTCGCCGATGGATGAATTTCGGGATCGATCCGCCGCCAAGTCCCACCATGAGGCACTCGCGGGGCCGCGGATGGAAAAGCAGGAAAGCCATCATCGTGCGCGTGTAGTCGAGCTCGAGGTCCTCCGGCGCCTCGATTTTCATGGCGCTCTGGATGTGCTCGCCGCCCAGGTGCAGGTAGCGCACGCCGTCTTCCTCGCTGACCGTGATTTCCGGGTGCTTGGGCTTCTTCTTCTTCAGCCAGCCCATCGTCGGCTCCGCGATAGCGCATACACGGCGGCCGCGCCGATGAACGAAAGCAGCGCGGCCCCGAGGAGCGGCGCGTCGTAGCTGCCGGTACGGTCGAACGCGTAGCCCGCAAGCGGCGGGCCGATGAGTGTCCCGATGCCGGGCGCGGTGTAGAGCCAGCCGATGATCGCGGAGACCGCGCGGCCGCCGAAGATGTCCATCACCACCGCCGGCATGGTGGCTACAAAGCCGCCATAAAAGAGGCCCATCGCCACCGACATGAGCGCAAGCGCCCAAAGGCTTTGCGATTGCCACCAGGCAACGAAGCACGCGCCGAGCCCCGCGTACATCAGCGCGAGCGACTTCATGCGGCCCATGCGGTCGGCCAGCCCCCCGATGGCGAAGCGGCCCACGAGGCTGCCCAGCCCGATGAGGCTCACCAGCAGCACGCCGGTGGCTTCGGGATGGCCGTGGTCGGTCGCATACGGCGCGAGATGCACCATCGGCACGAACACGCCGATCGTCGGCAGGAACAGCGACCCGTACAGGATCCAGAACACTTTCGAGCGCAGCGCCTCTGCGAGCGTAAAGCCCGGCAGCGGCGCGGGAGGAGGCGCTCCGGCGATGGGTTGGGCCAGGCGCTCCCTGCGCCCCGGATCGTTGTCGATGATGCAAGCCGCGACCCCGGCCAGCACGAGCGCAAACCCGGCGAGCGCAAGGTAGGCGCCGCGCCAGCCGTAGAGTTCGATCCACCACGCGGCCAGTGGAGGCACGACCAGGTTGCCCGCGCCTATGCCAGCCACCGCGATGCCGGTGGCGAAGGCGCGCCGCTCCCGGAACCATGGTTGCACGGCGCCGACCGAAGGAACGTAGGTCAGCCCCACGCCCACCCCGATGCCGACGCTGTAGGTCACGTACAGCACGGCGAGCGATGGCGAGAAGCTCGCCCCGACCAGACCGAGCCCAAGCGCGGCGGCGCCCGCAAGACACACCTTGCGGGGGCCGAAGCGGTCGGCAAGCATGCCCGCGGGCGCGCCGAGCAGAAAATAGAGGAATGCGCACAAGGAAAACACGAGCGATACATGCGCGCGCGGCGCGCCGAACTCCGTCTGGAAGGCCTTGAAGAAGGCCGCAAACGTATACACCACGCCAAAGCCGGTGAACATGAGCATGAATGCAGCCGCGACGATGGCCCATCCGTAGTAAGGCCCAATGCCCGGCGCACTACGATAGTCGCTGCGGCTCAAGGCGCGCTCAGGCGAGCGCGCCGCGCGCGGTGATCGGCCAGAGCGCTTCCACCTTGCCGCCCGCCAGGCCGCCACGCATGCAGACATACCAGTCGTAGAGATTCACCGTCGGGTCGCAATGGCCGGGGACCAGCAGCACCTTCTCGCCGAGTGCCGGCAGCGCTGCGCCGCCCTTGGCTTCGATCACGCCATGCTCGTCGGAGGCCTTGGTGAACTCGAGTCCCGGCCGCTGCCAGAGCGTGGGCAGGCCCGAATCGATGCTCGACGCTTTGAGGCCCGCGTCGACCACCGCGCGCTCGAGCGTCGGCCGGCTCATGACGGTGGCAAGCACGAACAGCGAATGCTCGAAGCGCGGCATCGGCGGCGCCCATTCATTGCGGGCGTAGTCCGCGTCCATGAAGATGTACGAGCCGGGCTGCAGCTCGTCATAGACGCCGCTTGCGGCCTCGAACATGAAGCTGCCGCTGCCCGCGCCGGTGACGATCGGGCAGGCGATGCCTTCCGCGCTCAGCAATGCCCGCGTCGTGCGCACGCCCTCGGCTGCCGCATCGATCTTTGCTTTGCGCTCGACCATGGTCCGCACATGCTGGGCCGAGCCCTGGTAGGCCTGGAGGCCGGCGAAGCGCAGGCCGGGCGTCGCTGCGATCTGCCTGGCAAGCGCAACCGCCGGCGCGCCGGGCTGCACGCCGCAGCGGCGAGCGCCGACATCGATCTCGACATACACGTCGATTTCGGCGCCTTCGAACTTCACCGCGACGCCGAGGGCTTCGACCTGCGCCGCATGGTCGACGCAGATGCCGAGCTTCGCGCGCTTTGCGAGGCGCGCAAGACGCCCGAGCTTCTGCGCGCCGACGACTTCGTTCGACACGAGCACGTCTTTCACGCCGCCTTCCACCATGGCCTCGGCCTCGGAGACTTTCTGGCAGCACACGCCGACCGCGCCGGCCGCGACCTGGCGAAGCGCGATCTCGGGGCACTTGTGCGTCTTGGCGTGCGTGCGCACGCGGATGCTGCGGCCCGCGAGGGATTCGTTCAGCCGCGCGATGTTGCGCTCGAACGCATCGAGGTCGACCACGAGCGCGGGCGTGTCGACCTCCGCGAGCGGCTGGCCATGCCGCGCGGGCAGGATCGCGGTCATGACGGCACCCGGTCGCGGCGCATCGCAAGCCAGATCGTGGCCGCGACGACCACCACGAGCAGCGGGACCGCGAACAGGTTCACTCTGTCCCAGCCGGCGCCGGTGACCAGCATCCCGGAGGTGAGCGACGAGATGACCATCATCACGAAAATGCACAGGTCGTTTGTCCCCTGCGCCTTGGCTTTCTCTTCCGGCCGGTAGGTTTCGGTCAGCAGCGTGGTACCGCCGATGTACATGAAATTCCAGCCCACGCCGAGCAGCACGAGCGAGAGCCAGAAGTGCGCAACGGCCACGCCGCTGAGCGCGACTGCGATGCAGGCCACGTTCAGCATCGCGCCGACCAGGATGATGTTGAGCACGCCGAAGCGCTTGATCAGCGAGCCCGCGATGAGCGAGGGTGCAAACATCGCGATCACATGCGAGGAAATGACGAACGCCGCATCGCCGAACGGATGGCCGCACAGCCCCATCGCGATCGGGGTGGCCGTCATCAGGAGGTTCATGACCCCGTACCCGACCGCGCCCGCGAGCACCGCAACGATGTACTTGGGCTGCGAGACGATCTCGCGCAGGGGCCGCCCGCCACTCGAGTTCTCCGCGGCCGTCGGGTTGGGGATGCGCGTGGCCGACAGCAGCGCGATCGTGACGAGGGAGAAAACGATCAGCAGGAGATAAGCGCCCAGATAGCGATCTGAAAAAGCATCGACCGAGAAGCGGCTCATGCCCGGGCCGATGATGCCGCCCACGAGGCCGCCGGCAAGCACGAGCGAGATTGCGCGCGCCTTGTAGTCGTATGGCGACACATCCGCCGCCGCGAACCGGTAGTACTGGCCGGTCGCGTTGGAGGCGCCGAAAATCAACGTCCCCAGGCACAGCAGCCAGAAATCCCCCAGCCCGATCGCCAGCGCGCAGACCAACGCGGCGACGATGCCCGTGGCCGCGCCTGCGATCAGCCCCTGCGTGCGGCCAACGCGCTTCATGTAGAGGGACGCAGGCAGCGTTGCAATGGCCCCGCCAAGCACCCAGGTGGTCACCGGCAGCGTCCCCAGCGCGGGGTTCGTCGCCAGGGCCATGCCGGCCAGCCCGTTGATCGACGCCAGCGTGGAACTGTTGCTGAACAGCATCGCCTGGCAGGCGGCGAGCAAGGCGACATTGCGACCGATACTGGTCATATATACAGTATGATACCCGAAGACTCATTCTACCGATCCACCCGATGCCAAACGACCAGCGCAGCGAAATGCGTTCGATCAAGGTGCACGCCGCGCGGGCCGAAGGCGTGGAGAAATCGCGCGGCGCGACCTATGCGCCGCAGGGCCGGTTCGAGAAGGAAGAAAGGCAATCCTTCGACGACGGCTGGACGCAGGACGACGAGGTGCCCTCGGCTCGCGAGACGACGATCACCGAGGAACGCGCGCGCTCCATCATCTCCCGCAACGACTCGCCGGACGTGCCGTTTACCCAGTCGATCAACCCGTATCGGGGCTGCGAGCATGGGTGCATCTACTGCTATGCGCGCCCGAGCCATTCGTATCTCGAGCTTTCGCCGGGCCTGGACTTCGAGACCAGGCTGTTCGCCAAGGTCAACGCAGTGGAGTTGTTGAGGCAAGAGCTTGCCGCGCGCGGCTACGAGCCCAGCCCGATCGCGCTTGGCGCGAATACCGACTGTTACCAGCCCGCCGAACGAAAGTACCGCCTCACTCGCGGCATCCTCGGGGTGCTGGCCGAATGCAGCCACCCGGTCACGCTGGTGACCAAGTCCGCGCTCGTCGAGCGCGACCTCGACCTCCTCGCGCCGATGGCGAAGAAGAAGCTCGCCAAGGTCTACGTGTCGATCGGCAGCCTGGACCGCGCGCTTGCACGGCGCCTGGAGCCGCGCGCGGCCAGCCCGCAGCGCAGGCTCGATGTGCTGCGCGCGTTGTCCGGCGCCGGCGTTCCCTGCGGCGTGATCGTCGCGCCGGTGGTCCCGGCGTTGTCGGATAAGAGCATCGAGGAGGTGCTCGAAGCCGCAAGCGCCGCGGGCGCGCAATCCGCGGCGTACATCGTCATGCGCCTGCCAAACGAGCTCAAAGAGCTTTTCCGCGAATGGCTCGCGGTGAACTACCCGCTGCGCGCCGACCACGTCATGAGCGTGGTGAGCCAGCTGCGCGGCGGGCGCGACAACGACCCGCGCTTCGGCGAGCGCATGACCGGCACGGGTCTCTTCGCGGAACTGCTGGCCCAGCGCTTCTCGATCGCATGCAAGCGCCTCGGGATCGACGGGCGCGACCGCGGCGGGCGGGAATCGCCGGACCTCGACACCTCGCTTTTCAGGCCGCCGTCAGCCGCCGGGCAGATGGACCTGTTCTAAACGCCGCACTCCGGTTATAGCGGTTTTATTATCTCGACTGACACGGAAGCCGCATCAGCGCTCGATTTTTACCAATGAATTCCTGACTTTTTCGGCGCCGCGCACTCGATGAGTGCGTCCCCGTCGGCGAAACACCCGCTCTGAATCGTGGACGGACTGCTAGGCTTCAGGGGTGACTGCCTCACCGTCCGCACCTCCCGCCCAGCCGCGTAATGCGCGGGTCGAACGCCTGCTGAACGCGCCGATCGCACCCATGGTGATCCGCCTTGCGGCGCCCGGAATCGTGCTGGTGGCGTTCCAGTCGGCAGTCAGCATCAGCGACGCCTATTTCGTCGGGCGCCTCGGCACCGCCCCGCTGGCGGGACTCTCGCTCGTGTTCCCGCTCCTCATGCTGCTGCAGATGATGTCGGCCGGTGCGATGGGCGGCGGCGTGTCCTCGGCAATCGCTCGCGCTTTGGGCGCCGGGAACGAAAAGGCGGCGCGCTCGCTATCGGTCCACGCGGTGGTTATCGGCACGGCCCTCGGGCTGGTCTTCACGCTCTGCATCCTGCCCGCCGGCGCGTGGATCTACCGCGTGCTCGGCGGGACCGACACGGTGCTCCGCGAGGCGCTGGCCTATTCCAACATCATTTTCGCGGGCGCGGTACTGGTGTGGCTTGCGAACACGCTTGCGAGCATCCTGCGAGGGTCAGGCAACATGCTGGTCCCTGCGCTCGTGCTCGGCGGAGTGACGCTCGTTCACATCCCGCTTTCGGGCATGCTGGTGCTCGGCGGCGGCCCGCTGCCCGCGCTCGGCATCGCCGGTGCGGGTGTCGCGTACCTCACGAGCTTCGGGCTTGCCTCCTTGATCATGCTGGCCTACCTGCTGCGCCCGGGAAGCCGCCTGAGGCCGACGCGAGACGACCTCAGGCTCGATGGGCGCATGTTCTGGGAGATCCTGCGCGTAGGCGCGATCTCTTCGCTCAACTCGATGCTGACCGTGCTCACCGCGGTGCTGCTCACCGGGATCGTCGGCTCGTACGGCACCGCCGCGCTCGCCGGGTACGGCGTGGGCGTGCGCCTCGAACTCATGCAGGTGCCGCTGGTCTTTGCGATCGGCCAGGCGCTGGTCGCGCACATCGGCACGAACATCGGCGCGGGCCGGATCGCGCGCGCCAAGCGCATCGCGTGGACCGGCGCGGCGATCGCCGCGTGCATCGGCCTTGCGATCGGCGCGTTCGTCGCGGCAGTGCCGCTGGCGTGGGCGGGACTTTTCAGTTCCGACCCGGCGGTGCTCGAAGCCTGCAGCCAGTACCTGCGCCGGGTTGGGCCGCTGTACCCGTTTCTCGCCGTGGGCGTGGCGCTTTATTTCGCGTCACAGGGCGCGGGGCGCATGGGCATGCCGCTCCTCGCCGGCGCCTTCCGGCTGGCCATTGCAAGCCTTGGCGGGTTCGCGGCGATCCGCGCGGGCGCGCCGGTGGCGGTCGTGTTCTACGTGATCGCGATAGCAATGTTCGTCTATGGGAGCTTTACGGCGTGGGCCGTGTACCGCTCGGACTGGTCGCAGAATGGGAACAGGGGAACCTAGTCCACCCGTTACACATTCCTGACGCAAGCCTAGATGCCGAAGCTCTTGCGCAGGAACAGGATCGGCTTTCGCATCAGGTAGTAGCCGAGCGAGACCTCTTCGGCATACACCTTGGCGGTGCCGCGCTGGCCGATGCGCGGCAGCGCGCCGCGCGGGACCAGCCGCGCCTTGACCACGTAGGCCAGGCTGTTGTCCGGCATGGTGATGGTCTCGTAGCTCGTCTGCACGATCTGCGCCTTGAGCGGAAAAAGCGGATCTGAGTTAAGGAACACGGCGACTTCGGCGCCGAGCTCCAGCTGGATCGCATCCTCGGGCGGGACGTAGACTGTGACTTCAACCATCGAGGGATCCGCGATCACCATGATGCGCTCTCCGGGCTGCACCGGACGGCCGCGCCACTCCTCGGCATCGGCGAAGATCGCGAGCCCGCCCTGCGGGGCGGAGATGCTGTAGCGGTCGAGCATCTCGGACAGGAACGCGACCTCGGCGACTTTCTCGCGCACCCGCGCGTCGAGCACGTTGAGCTCGCCCTTGGCCGCTTCGTCCGAGAACGATTTATTGATCGCGCGCTGCAGGTCGGCCTTGGCGATGTCGAGCGCCTTGACCGCGACCGCGAGCTTGTTGCGCGTCGTCGTGTCGTTGAGGGTGACCAGCGGCTCGTCGGCGCCCACGATCTGGTTTGGCTGGACCTTGATCGAGTCGACCACGCCTTCCACTGGGGCGGTGATCGGGTAGGGCTTCACCGGCGTTATCTCGGCCTGCGCGAGCGCGGACAGCCGCACCGGCACGAACGAAAGCAGCGCCGCGGCGAGGCCCACCGCGAGGAGGATGCGCTTGGTGGATGTGCGGCGAAGCCACCTGCGCACAGGCCGGTAGTCGCGGCGCCATGCCCAGAGGGCGAACCCCGTCGCCGCGCCCATCCACTGGGCCACGGCGCGCTCGACTTCGGAGAAGGGCTCGTCGCGCGCGAAGAACACGCCCCCGATGATCGCGCCTTCGGGCGACTGCAGGGCACAGTGCAGGATCTGGTCGGGCACCCACTCGGCGCCGTCCTCGGCGAGCGACTCGGGCAGGTCGGCCAGCGCCGCGGACACGACCGGCTGGCCGGGCGCCTCTGAGAAATGCGCGGCGGCGCGAATCAGCCACTGGACGTAAGGCGCCTCGGCGGTCACTTCGGCGAGGCCCGACACGGCCTCGACCACGACCCGCGAGCGGACATTGTATTGCCACAGGATCGCCTGGTCGAAGCGCAGGACGCTGAATCCCTCGTTGGCCGTGACGAAGGCCAGCTCGCGGATCGACTTGCATGCCTGTAGCTTCCGCTGGAACTCCAGAAGTTCTGCGGCGATGTTGGTGCTGCTCTGGTCTGCCTGCTGCTCGGTCACGGCTTGGGACGATCGGGGAACACGGCGGTGCCGACCATGCCGGGCACCAGCCCCTGGGTGGAGCCATCGAAACGGGCCTCGAGCTCGAGCGACTGGCTCACGCCTTCGACGCGCGCGTTGAGCTTGGAGACGCGCGCGCGATAGGTCCTGCCGTCCTGCGAGGTCTTGACCGTGAAGGGCGTGCCCGGCTTGATCCATCCGAGCCAGGCCGCCGGGACGTACAACTGCGCCTTGAGCGAACCCGGGTTCACCATTTCGAGCAACGGCTGGCCGAGAGCAACGCTCTCGGCGGGCTTGACCCTCATCTTGACCAGGCGGCCTGAAAAGGGCGCGACCACCTTGCAATAGGCGAGCTGCGACTCGCGAAGCGAGACCTGGCTCCTGGCCTTGTCGGCCGCGGAGGCCGCAACCGTGACCTCGAGCTCGCCTGCGGCGCCAAGCGCCTGCAGGCGCATCTTGGTGAGGTGCGTTTCGCGCGCCCCGCGATACTCGGCCGCCGCCGCCTCGAGCTGGGCAACCCCTTCCTCGCAGTCGAACTCGAGGATGACGGACTTGGCCGCCACGGTGTCGCCGAGGCCGAAGTTGATTTTCCGGATCTTGCCCGCCATCTGGCTCGAAAGCGTGGTTTCTTCGCCCGAGGTGACGAGCACCGAGATGTCCCGGTCGTCGATTGTGGTGAGCTGGTCGAGCAGCGCGCCCATGTTCGCCCGGCCCTGGCCAGCGGAGGGCGCGGCGCCCTGGGGAGGGGCCTGCGGCGGAGGCGCCGGGATCGAAGGCTGCACCTGGACACCCGACGGGGCGCGGGCCGGCGGCTTCGCAGCCGGCGACGGTGCTTGCGCCATCGAGCTCGCAACCACGCCAAGCGCAAGCACGGCGGCAATGACGGCAGAACCCTTATTGCGCACGGCGTCCCTCGTCGAACTCGATCTTGGACATTCTCTCAGTGGCAGGCCGGCCCAGGTCAGCCGCGAGCCGCAGCCAGAGCGATCCCTGCTCCGGGGCATCCACCCCGGGCTTGGCGGCGTCGGCTGTCGTGGCGCCGGCGGTGCGCGAGAGCTTGAGCTCGGGATCGCCCCACGGCGCGGAAAGTTTTTTCTGGGTAAGCATGCGGCCGGTGCGAAGGCGCGCCACCGGGCCGACGATGCGATACGCGGCGCCTTCGCCGAGCGTGCGCCACTGCTCGGAATCGACCGGCTCGCTCAGCGTGGTCTTGTACTCGGAGGAGAACTTCACTTCGCCGGTTTCGGCGTCGAGCAGCGCCACGCGCACACGTGCGGGCCGGCCGCCATCGCGCGGCGGGTCGAGGGTGATCGAAGTGTTGATCCTGAGCTTCGCGGTGTCGCCTTCGGCCATGCCCACCTTGGAAAGGTCGAGGATTTTCACGATCGATTCGCGGAATTCCTTGAGGGACTGGGGGGGCACGCCTTCGATCTGGCCGATGGCCACGGGCAGGTCGAGCGGGCCGGGGCGCGGCGCGAAATTCTCGTCCTCCCAGCCGACCAGCCTTGCCTGCATCTGCTCGGCAAGCGAGTTCGTCTCGTGGCTGTTGACCTCGGAGGGCAACGCGTCCAGGCCCACCGAGTTGTAGATGCGCCCAAGCGCCGCCTCGAGGTTGGCGTACGTGATGTCGCGGTTGATCTTGCTGACGAGAAAACGCGCCTTTGCGCGGATCAGCTCGAACTCGGTGTCCACGCCCACCTCCGCGCTGGAGGCGAGATACCCGACGATCTGCTCGTCATCGCGCGTAGCCTGGTCCCAAACGCCGAACTCGTGCGAAAGCAGCGTGTACCGGACGGCGGCGATGCGCGTCTGCGTCATCACGGCCATGGCCATCGCAAGGCGCCTCGCCTCATCGAGCTTCGCCTGCGATTCGGCCGAGCGCTTCACCGCCGGGTAGGAAAACGCCTTGACGAGGTTGAACGCGACATTGAGGCCGAGCGACATCCAGGTGTTGTTCACCAGGAACCGGTTGCTGTCGTAGTTGTATGCGGTATCGATGTTCAGGCCCGGCAGCAGGCCAAGCACGGCCTTGCGCGCCTCGTCCTGGTTGACGCGCGTCTTGTAGGTTTCCTCGCCGACCTCGGGCCGGTTGCGCAAGGCCACGGCCTCGAGCGTCTCCATGCGCGTCCTGAGCTCGAGCGTCGCCGCGGCGTAGCGCGTCGGGGGCTCGACCATCACCTGCGTGCCCGGCGTCACGTTGAGCAGCGCGGCAAGCTCGACGCGCGACTGCGCGAGGTCCTGGCGCCGCAGGCTGATCTGCTGCTCGAGGTCCAGCAGCCCCCGTCGCAGCGTTGCCGTCTGCATCGGCGGCAGGAGCTTGCGGCTTTCGATCACGCGCGATTTCTCGATCGCGAGGTCGACTTCCTCGAGCAGCTCGTCGATCTGCGGCAGGAGCCGCTGCGCGGCCTCGCTCTTCCACCACGCAAGGCGCACGTCCTGCACGAGGTTCTGCATCGCCTTGCGGCGGCGCTCCTCTGCGATGAGGCTCTGGTCGGCAAGCTGCCTTGCGCGGTAATAGCCGAGACCGAAGTCGAGCACGCTCCAGGTAAACGACACGCCCGAGGTCTCGCGCGTGCGCTCCTGCGATGCGGACGGATTGGAGGCCACGGTTCCGCCGGGCGAGAAGCCGAAACCGAACGAGTCGTTGTTGCGCGAGGAGTAGCCCGCGGTCGCAGTGAGCTTGGGGAGCATGTCGAACTTGCCCGCGTCGAGCTGCCCGAGGGCCACGGCCTGCTCCATCATCTTGACGCGGTATTCCATCTGGTACTTGAGGGAGCGAGTGGTCGCTTCGTAGAGCGTGACTGGGCGCGTCAGGGGTTCCTGCCCTGCAAAGAGCTTTTCTTCGGCTTCGACGGCAACGCCTTCGCGCTGCTCGGCCGTAAGCGGCACGGGATTGACCGAGCAGCCGGCGAGCAGCGTGAGCGCCAGGGAGAAAAGTCCGAGACAACCGGATCTAGTTGGAATTTTGGACCGCACCAATCTGCCCGAGAGAGGCTCTCATTATGCCTCTCGGGCTATTTTAGTTTGTAATTTAGCGTGTTAGGGAAGTAGTTTAGTGAATCTCTAGAGGGTGGTGGGCCCTGCCGATTTCGATGCGGCAGGGTTTTCCGTCCCGAGGATTTTGGCAAGGACAGGATCGCGCGTCACCTTTGCGGCGCGAATCTGCTCGGCGAAGGGCATCGCACCCACGCGGACGGGCTTGGCCTTCTCGGCCTTGCCTTTGATCTTGTCGGCTTCCGCTTTCGCGGCCTTCTCGGCTTCTTCCTCTTCTTCTTCGCTGATCTCGGCCATCGCCAGGGGGTCGCCCACGACGACCGGCGCGTCGGCAGCGGCCGGCTCGGCATCCGCGCTTACGCCCAACTCGAGGGTGAACGAGAGATTGGCTTCACGGCCTTCCCCGTCGCGAGCCGTGAGCACGATCTCGATCGCGATCCGTCCGCCGCCGGGCGGAGTGCCCCGGAAGATGCCCAGGACGGAATCGAAGCGCAGCCAGGACGGCAGTGCGCTGCCATCGGCCATGCGCGCCTCGAGAGTGACGATGGCGGCCGGATCGGTGTGTCCGAACGCAGTTGCAGGCACCTGGAATTCGGTCGCACCACGGGCGCTCATCAGCCCCTGGAACACGAACAGCCGCTGCTCCGACGCCGCCTGGCCATCGATGCCGGTAACACGGAACAGGCTCTCGGCCGGGATGCGGGCGACGTTGAAGCCGCGGCCCGCTGCGGCGTTCGCTCCGAGCGCGGCCGACTGTGCGCCAGTCTCGCCCTGGGTGAGCTTTAGCCCGCCCGGATCGGCACCCAGGTTCGCGCCGGAAGGCGTCGGCGTGGTGCTGGTGGATGGATCGGCCGGGGTGCCCGCCTCCGGCCTCGGATCGCCTGTCCCGGTAGTTCCGCGTGAGGGGACGGGGGCATCCGCACCTGCGACACCCATCTCCAACTTGAATACCACACTCGCTTCGCGCGCAGAGTTGTCACGCGCCACGACGACCAGCTCGAGCGTCACGGCCTGGCCGTCCGGCGGCGTACCGCGGAAGACCCCGCTGACCGGGTCGAACTCGAGCCAAGCCGGCAGCGGACTGCCGTTGGACTGGCGCGCCTCGAGCTTGACCACCGCGTTGGTGTTGGTATGGGCAAAGGCCTCCTGAGGCAACTGGAACTTCTGGTCGCCCACGGCGTTCTTGACGCCTTCGAGCACGAACAGCCGGTCGCCGCCGAGTGAACTTGCATCGCCCGCAAGCGACTGCGCCTCGGCGGAGGAATTCGCGCCCACGCGCGAGACAGGGAAGCCGCGGTCGATCGAGTCGAGGATCGCTTCTGCGCCCGGCGCGACGCCCAGTTCGAGCTTGAAGATCACGGACGCTTCGCGCGCCTGGTTGTCGCGCGCGACCACCTGCACTTCGACAGGCACGGGCTTGCCGTCGGGCGGCGTCCCGCTGAAGGTACCGTTCGCGTTGTTGAAACTCAGCCAGGCGGGCAGCGGATCGCCGTTCGACTGGCGGGCCTCGAGCCGGATGACGGCACCGTTATCGGTGTGCGCAAAGGCCTCCGCAGGCAGGATGAAACTGCTTTCGGCCTGGACGTCGGGCACCCCCTCGAGCACGAACAGGCGCGCTGAAGTGATAGAGGCGAGCTCGGCGGCGCGCTCAGGGCTTTCGCTGGTGGTGATGCGCGCGACCTGGAAGCCGGTGTCGACCGGCGCGGGTGTCGGGGTGGACGGTGCCGCCCCGGCGGCAGGCGCGGGCAGGTTGTTGACATCCGACCCTGCATTCGGACCGGCAGCCTGGCCGGCTCCAGCATCGGCGGCAGTAGTGCCGCTCGGAGTAGCAGCGGGGGTTCCGCCAACGCTTCCGGCGATGTTGACCGGCTGCGAAGAGAGCGCGGGATCCACCGAACGTGTGGCCGGCGCGGGAGGTTGATCGGCTACCGGCGGCGTAGTCGGGGGAGGCGCGGACGAGGTCGGAGGCACGACCGGGATTGGGTTGGGTAACGGCGCAGGCGGCGTGGTTGCTACCGGTACTGTCACCGGCGCATCGTTCACCGCGCTCACATCCACCGTGATCGTGTTGGGCGCCGCATCGAACGCCGGCCCGCCCGTGTCACGCACGCTGAAGGTGAACGTCGCGTAGCTCGCGCCGTTCGCGTTGCCCGCCGGATCGAACGTCAGGTTCCCCAGGGTCGCCGCCGTGATCACCTGCCCCGCCGTCACCGCCGTGCCCGAGAGCTTGAGCACCCCGTTCACCGGCAGCGCGTCGATCCTCACCGCGCTCAGCGTGTCCAGCGCATCCACATCGGCGAAGCCAAAGTCCGACGCCCCAAACGTGTAGGCCGTGTCCTCGGCCGTCGTCACCGTCTTGTCCGCACCCGTGGGCGCATCGTTCACCGCGCTCACGTCCACCGTGATCGTGTTGGGCGCCGCATCGAACGCCGGCCCGCCCGTGTCACGCACGCTGAAGGTGAACGTCGCGTA
>ENA-ORBV01008694-ORBV01008694.1-microbial-mat-metagenome-genome-assembly--contig:-NODE-8694-length-16961-cov-4.229566_pt1 | contig 16961 bp, 4 predicted proteins | sample MGYA00237777_ERZ505514 | MGnify/ENA primary metagenome ERZ505514 (study PRJEB26160, sample SAMN06269048) | microbial mat metagenome | isolation source: Oligotrophic lake microbial mat | place... | reverse complement strand
ACCTCTCTATTCGTCGGCAGCGTCAGATGTATATAAGAGACAGTCCATGTTCAGTCCGGGCTCAGGCAGGCAGTCTAGTAGGCGGAATGGGCCAGATGTCGTCAGGCTGGCCAAAAGACGGCTAACGTCTTCGCTTGGGGGCTTCCAAAGGGCAGTTTCAGATCGGCAAGCGTGGCCTGTACATGCGCATCGGCAGACCGGACCCAGTCGACGACATTCGGTGCCGACGCACCAACCGCCACCGCGTCGGCTCTTAGCGAGCAGGCACGCAGCAGACGCATTACCTCCCAGTCCCTCCGAAGCTCGAACGCGCTGCCGACTGTCGTGACGCCGGCAACAACCCGGCTTCCAGGCATGCTCATGTCTGTCACCCGGCTTGAGATTTCCACCACGAGCAACGGCGCATCCAGCCCGACAACCAGACAGAGCGAGCCCGGCATGCGCTCCGACTGGTGAAGCGCCTTTTCCATCAGCGGATGACCGACGCCCATCAGTTCGCCCTCGCTCGGGCTGGCCTTGCGATCAAAGACAATGTTTTCGTACGACTTCTTGATGGCATGTGTGGTTAGCCATTCCTCCGGCGTCTTGAATGAAAGAGCCAGGCCCTCAACCTTCGGCCGCCGCCGGTTAAACACAAGGCAGTTCTCGAAGAACGGAAGCAGGTCGGGGAGGTCCAGCGGTGGTACGTCCTTCAAGTCGGACAGATCGAAGCTCTGTGCGTGGCCCACCAGGTCCTGGACGGCCTTGATCGCAGACTCTCCGCCGAGAGTGCCACTGTTGAGGTCGAACCACTCGCCCAACCGCTCTCGCCCGACCCCAACCGCTCCGCTGAACAGCCCATCGAACAAGTTCGCGGCGCTCATGCCGAGGACAAGTTGCATCAGGTCTTCGGGCTCGTCCATCGCCGAGCCGATCGCCCGCATGATGCTGTTCAACTTGCTCTCGAGCTTTTCCCAGATCATCGATTCGACCGTATCGGGATTTCGCAGCGACACGACGCGAACCGGCTTGGTCTGACCGTACCGGTTCAACCGGCCGACACGTTGATGCAGGCGCATCGGATTCCACGGCAGATCGACGTGGATCAGCGCGCTGCAGCGCTCCTGAAGGTCGATCCCCTCACCGCCGGCTTCTGTCGACACAAGAAACCTGAGCCGCCCGGCATTGAAGGCGTCGCAGGTGTCCTCTCGCCGAGCCGACAGTGCGATCAAGCCGCCATCGGGAAGTCGAACACTTTCTAACCTGTTGTCGCCGTTCATGAACCCGACAGACTCCCTGCCGAATCGTTCCATCAGAGCAGCGACGACCAGTGCTTGCGTTCGCTTGTACTCGGTGAAGAGCAAGACGGGTTGATCCGCGAAACGGTTGCTGATCACCTCCATGACCCTGACCACCCTGGTCTCGCTCAAGACTGCCCGACCGGACACCAGCAAATCATCCAGGTGACGCCCTTCGTCTTCCATCAGCTGGATGCGGCTGCGCTTCTCATCACGAAGCCACTCCTCGAAGACGCGCGCGACCTCATCCGCTGAAGGGTCGTCAGTTTGGATCTCCAGTTCAGCCCTTGTCTTGGCGGCCAAGGAAACAAGCCGGCCGCGCCGTGTCTCCAAAGCGGACAAGACCGCTGCAACAGAACTCGATGCAAGTTTTTGCAGCGCAATCAACACCAGCATGACCTGGCCGCCCTCGACCTTTCCCAGGCTCGATGCATAGGCCTTGCCGGCCATGATGAAGCTGGACATCAGTTCGTAAAACGACTCCTCTTCTGGCGAGTACGTGAACGTCTCCGGGTACTGCTCGATCGGCATGAAGAGTCGGTTGCCCTTCATGTCAGTCGCCTTCTGCTTGGCGTTGCGAATCAGGAAACGCGGCAGAGCGCTCAGCATGCTGCCTTCGTTCCGCTTCGGTCCGAACACCTGAGGATCCAGCAGCCCCATGAGTGACCAGAAGCCGTAGGCTTTGCCACGGTGCGGCGTGCCGCTGAAGAGCACACAGGATGGCGTCTTGCCCGCCGCCTGCAGCTTCTCGACAAGTTCAAAACCCTGGGTCTTCGTGGCCCCCTCCTCCGCATTCAGGTGATGGGCCTCGTCGACGATGAGCATGTCCCACTGGGGTGCCTCCAGCAGGCGTTCGTGCCTGCCTTTGTGGTCGGCTCTGAGGGTGGGCAATGATGCGATGACGATTTGATGGATACCCCAGAAATCCGACTTCTTGGTATCCAAGTCCGGGTGATACACAGCAGCCCGAATGTCGAACATCTTCTTGAGGCGCTGCTGCCATTGCTCAACCAGTTTGGCCGGGGCAAGTATCAGGAGACGCTGCACGGTACGGTTTGCCAGGAGCGGCCACAGGATCAAGCCTGCTTCGATGGTTTTCCCCATACCAACATCGTCCGCAATGAGCAGCCGGATCGGCCAGGTCTTGAGGGCGCGGTGACAAACCCAAAGCTGGTGAGGCAGGAGCGAAATCCGCGACCTGGTGAAGACGCCCCAGGCATCGTTCACAGATTGGATTGCAGCGGCCTGAACCCGCAGAGCCACCTCCAGAGAGGGCGCTGTCTCCTGCGTTCGGATGGCATCGTCGAGCGACGTGATGACCAGCAGCTCTGACGAGAGAACCTGCTCGATTCCGTGGCTAAATCGCACGACCGCGGTATCGCGGTCGGTCAGCATCACCTGGCCGATACCATGGCGCAGATGCCGGACGCTGACCCCAGACTGCAGAAGCCGCTGTGTTTCGCTCATGCTCTCCCGCCCTCAGTCATCGTTTGTTGTTCAGTCACCGCAGTCCTTCCGCGCTACAGCGCGAGCACTCGGGCACGCAATGAAGCGTCCGTTGCGACCAGCTGAAGCGGTATGTCGTAGGCACCATCGAAGTGCGCCGCGTCTTCCCCCAACTCATCAACGAGCGCCTCATAGATCTCCTGGCTGGTGGTCGGTCGGTCGTATCCCATGCTTTCCATCATGTCGCATAGGCCTTCCGTCGGCATGTACGCCAGTGCCGTTGCCACTGCCCCGCCAAGCAGACCAGCGCGAAGGAGTTCTCTGATGATCAGGTGTTGCCCTAGACGAAGCATCCCGCGCATCGTTGGAGCGTCAATACCGGAACCACTCAGCGACGCGTCTGCGCCTGGTGCCAGAAGGCCCTGGGTCTCGCCAGCCTTCCGAAGGTCGACCGTGGAGAAGATATGAACATAGACATCTATCCACCGCGCAACCCGATAGAGGCGCGGGAATAGGTCCATCCACTGCTCAAACAACGGCGAGTCGTCTTGGATCTCGCCGTACTCACGCAGAATTCCCATCCAACCTTCGGCATTGAGATCGGGTGAAGCTTCACAGATGGTCGCCCACCACCCGCGCGAGTGCAGATACTCGAGAAATCCCTTGTTCTGCGAATCCGTGACCCGGCCAATGCGTCGCATCAGACCAAGGCTGAACAACGTCATCCACGCCTGTCGGCTGGACGGGTCCCTGCTCAGCGCATCACGATCAGCGTGTGCAGGCCAGAGGTGTTTGTCGTAGGTGGCCAACCGCGCATGCTGTTCCGCCGTCCACCATGCGTGAATGGCATGCAGGTCAGGAAACACCTCCGGCGCGCCTTCGTCCTCATCGCCGTCGGCGACCTCGAGACCAAGCCGTGTCAGCAAGATCGTGCGTTCGGAGGAATCAAGTTGAGCGAGCGGCTCCGATTCACGCGTCAGCTCAAACAGCCAACTGCCTGTGTGCCGACGAGACAGCATGAAGTGAATCGTCTGTACGCTTTGGGCGCTCTGGACATACAGGTTCTGAAGGATCCAGCGCACCGCTGCTCTCTTTGCTTCCAGACCTTGGGCTGACAGGATCCAGTCGGCCACCGCGACAGGGTCGACGGAGACGCTCGGCAGGTACGGCAACACCACTTTCCATGCCGCCGGCGTCGCGGCGTACTCATCACTGAGCCTGGCGGCTGGCGGAGCAAACATGACCATCAGCTCAGCCCCAGATATTCCTCCACGCAGAAGGTGGCGGTTGAGGCACCAGTAGCCGTCTTCAGAGCAGAGCTGTACCTGTTCAAACTCAGTGCGCCACCCGTGATCTTCCATCGGGCCCGTTGGCCATCGGGCGATCACGGCAGCGATGTACTTGAGGTCTTCGGAGTCGAGGCAGGCATCGGGAAGCAGCGAGAAGAGAGCGGCTCGATCAAGTGGCCGCAATCTGACCGCTTCGTCATGGCCGGCGCACTTTAGCCAAGCAGCGACTTCTGCACTGCACCAAGTGGACCTTGGATGCGTTTGCTCGAAGGTCGGCCAACTTGCGACCTCAGGCAGTACGGCCCGCATTCTTTCGAGATCAACCGAGAGCCTAAGCACCGAAGCCTTCACGAACGCCGCATCCGCTCCTGGCAGCCCATTGGGCACTTCGCCGGTCGTTCGCAGCACCGCGTTGAACAGGGCAAGGGAGAACTCGTGCAGCAGTCGCGAATCCTCTGATGGGTCGTCAGGCAGATCAGACAGGTCCACTGCTCGCCAGAAGCCAGCCCAGAAGCCGGCAGCGCTCTGCGCCGCTGTGCAGCCCAAATCCGCAGCACACGCCGACCAGTCGCTACGGCTCTGCTTCAGCAAGCCGGTTACGCCAAGGCTGACTGCCTGTGCGAGCTTCGTGGCCTGTTCGATGTTGCGCTTTGCAGCGCGCCCGGACGCCAAGTTGGCGCGTCCCGTGTCGATCTGAAACGGTGCGTTCAAGGCCAAGCCGTGTGCCGGGACGCCGCGCGTCGGTGCTGTGACCCAGATTGCAGGCACGGGGTTGCGTTCAGAACGCTCGAAAGGGACGACACCGTCAGGCCCGAGACGCAAAACCGTCGAACCAAGAACGGACTCGAAGACCAGAATGCGAGAAGTGACGAACCCGCTCTGGAACGGGAGCCGACACATGCCGACCGAGACTCTGCAATCGCCTTCGACGATCACCTTTGGGGACCATTGGTGAACCTCGTCATCTACGATGACCTTTCGGATCTGGCGCGCGAACACCGGAAGAAGTCCAGCCAGCGCGGTGAACCGATCGCCGATTTCGCTCCGCTTGGTCTTGTCGGGCAGTGCAAGTTCGACGACCGTTGTGCGCAGTGCTCTGGCCGCACCTTGGTGTCTCACCTGGCATTCCCTGGTGGGCGCACTGGGCGCCCAACGCTCCGGGAGGCACCCACCGACAACCTTGAACGAGAGGTCACCACTCCACACTCGCGGAGAGTCAGTCGCAAGCAACACACTCTTAAAGCCCAGACCGAACTTGCCCGTCACTTCGCCAGCGTCGCTCTTGGCGGTTGCGCCCAGCATCAGCATGCGTTCGAGATCGCTCCCAAACTCCGACCTCGCTGAGCCGCTGCGCCCAGTGAAGTTGACTGGCCGACCCCAATGCAGAAAGCGCATCACGCTGTCGGTCTGCTCGAAGACGAAGCGCCCTATCGTGCCAGCATCGAAAGGGGCACGTCCGTCTGCAACCTGGATCTGCTGAAACTCGGTGACTGCATCGTCGGCGTTCTGAAATAGCTCGAAGGGGATGCTCGATAACTCATACTGGTTGTCGGCAATGCGCTCACGGATTCCATCGAGGATCACTCGCTGAACATCGCCGTCGCCAGCGACCACCGCTGCAAGTTCATCGATTGCCGACCGGTACGCGTCCTCGGCCTTGGGCCCCTTGCGCCCGAGTTGTTGAGCGCTCGCCCGGTCCCGACGCGCTTTCTCGACCCTGCTCAACGCGGCCTCGATCGTCGGATGCCGGCGAACCTTGGGTAGCTGCTGCAGCGAGTTCTGCAGCCCCTCCAGGATGAGTTGGCGGGCCACAGCCAACGTGATCTGGTCGGCCTCAGCAAACGAGGCCCACAAGGCGGCCAGATTCGCGTGAGGTTGATTGAACACGTGCATGAGCAAGTGCTCCGCTGTTCGCTGCAGCAAGCGCTTGATGTCTTCGACGCCTTGGGTTGCAAGGTCTTCAAGCGGCCGGAAAGTGATCACTACCCCATAGTTGACCCGCCATGAGAGGTCACCCACCAGCAGTGTGTCCGCTTGGTCGTCGGGGACGAGGGACAGTTGCAGAGGCTTTCCGACAAGAGACTTGACAACCACCTTGCTGCTGTCCGCGATCTTGACTACCGGCTTCACGGCGTCAAGCGCCTGGGTCACCGTCATGTCGCCCATCGTCCGCCGGCGTCGCTCGTGTCCCTCTTCCCAGCCCGGATCGATCCAACCTAGAAAGTTGGAAAAGTCCTCGAAGGCCAGTGGCTGCAACCAGGTCTCTGCCAGGGGCCTGGCGGCTGGCCCCATCAATCCGAGCAGCGCGCCAACGGCACCGGGTGCACTGGTTTCAGAGAGAGGCTCGACCAACCTCTTCAGCGCCTTCACCAAGGCGCGGGGATCGTAGTCAGACGGGTCGCCAGAAGGCCCGGACAACGCGTCCGATTGGGGCGCGCCGGTGTTTCTGACAATGACCCCGCTGAGGATGCTGACTTGGCGGTCATCCAAGACCTTTGATTCATCAACTCCAAACACATCTGTCGCCAAGGCGTCGGCGCGAGCCCACCGCCCATCTCTGGCCAGCAGCTGCAAAGACGGCAGTGCCGCCTTGAGCTTCTCGACCGATGTGGCGCAGTTTCTCCATTCAGCCAGATAGGTCAGAAACAGGTCGAGCGCGGCCTTCTCCGTGCCGAGGCTTCTGACCTCGTCGAGTACCGCCTCGGCTTGATCTTGAGTCAGTTGCGTCGCGACGCCCTTGACCAACTCGGCAACCACAGCGTCTCGGTCCAGGAGCACGAGCGCGCGTTCGACGATCGACCAAGCAGGCAGGCATTGCAGACGCGCAAGCAACGACACGCGCTCCACGAGCATGTCCGTAGCCGTCGATGCGCAAGCCCCGACAGTCAGGCCGACGGAGGCCATCATTTGCGCCAGTGCGGGCAAGGCCGCCTGGCCTTCTGGAAAGAGCTTCGCCAATTTTGAGTACCCGGCGCTGGCACGGACTTCATCGGCAAGCGAGTCCACCCCGGCGTATGCGAATTCGCACTTCACGGAGAGTGCGGCGATTTCCGCTTCCAAACCAGCAATGCGAATCACGCTGTCGGGCGAGATGAAACCGCCTGACCGCAGCGGAACCCATCGCTTCGCGAGCAGCAGCTGGATTGGTGTACTCGCGGGCCAAGACGGCCCCGCCAATTGATCGAATATGTAGCGCCAGTGCTCTTCGGGTTCCTGCGCTCCCAGCACCAGCCCCACTGCGGTCGCCGCGGACCACGCCGGAATCCAAAGACGCTGGCTGGCTCGATGGTCTGCACTCTCGGACGGAACGATGAATCTCAGGCTGTGTTCCAAGCCTGCCGGCAGCTCGGGCAGAGAGCCCAGAAAGCATCGGTCGCCAATGCTGTCGAAGGTTCCTTCGGTGTCCAGGTGCAACGGCAAGCGCTGCCACGCTGTCTGATCCTTCACCCTGGCAAGGATCAAATCCCGTTCAGTGGTGGTGAACTCCCCCGCGTCCACTCGTGTGAAGTCTGTCGTCTGACGGAGCCGAGTCGCGACCGTGCCTTCTTCCACGTTGCGCAGGTTCAAGGCATGCCACAGCGCGCCAGGGATCTGGTTGCCCAAGTCGCTGGGCAGAACGTTCCAGGTGTCCGAATCCACCATGCGCCAAAGCTTAACCCAGGGCGAGCTCACACCGCCGGGCTCCAGCCACAGGGGGTCGGTGGAACTGAAGTGGTCTGCCGAGGCATGCAGCAGGTACCTCGTGGCCTTGGCAGCTTCGACATTGGTCAGCTCAGCTCCGGTGGCCAGCTTGACCAAGGCTCGCCTCGACTCCACCTCTCCGAGGAAGGGCGGCGTGCCCGACGCGCCAATAGCCTCCAGCATGGCGGTGATTTCCGAGCTGGAGGGAACCAGTTGGCTGGAAGCAGTCAGGTCTGCTTGCACAAACGCGGCAACGTTCCGCTCAACGACCAGTGGGGCCGACTTCGGAAGTGCTGCTGCCAGCGCTGGGAGGTGCCCGATTCTGTTCACCGCGTCCGAAACCTTGAATAGCATTCGGCGCTGGTGAACCAGCAGCAAGGCGTCGAGCGATACGCCCTTGAGGGACAGGTCCCTGGCGTTTGTTGCCCGCAGTACCCGCAGGCTCCGGTGACGAAGCATGAACGGCACCTGCTTGCCAGCATCGCCAAGCGCCTCGATGAGCTGTTCCGCCGTTCGCAGGAGTGGTTCAACGATGTCTGGCTGGGTCGCTTCATCGCGCGCACTGCGCTCGATCTCACGGTGAATCGCATTGAGCCAGGCTGCGACATCACTGTCCCCAGGTACCGTCGTGAGCGTGCCGGACGGTGCGCCAAGATCACCTGGAAGCAGCAGCGCATGGGTATCGACCACCACCAGCGCCCGGTACAACTGCTTCGGTATGGCGCCCCTCGCGGTAGCACCCTGTGGGCCGATCGCCAACCGACGATCAGGGGTCAGGAACGACACCAGTCTCTGGAAGATCGCCCGATTGCTGCGGAGTGCCGATAGGTCTATGTTGCGCAGCACTCCCCGGAGCATTCCAATCAGCGCGTCCTGGATTCGGCTCGCACTGACGTAGCGGTTCCTCTCCATGTCGAGGAACTGAGTGAGATACCCCAGCAAGGTCTCACTCGTAAGGGTCTCGGTGCCAACGCCCTGCAGCGCCGTGAGCAGCGCCTCCTCATCCCAATTCGACAGTGCCGGCGCCAGTGAAGGTGCGTCGTCATCGACGAACACCACACCCCTCAACTTCGCGAGCCCCGGCAGCGCCCGCCACGGTCGATCATGGTCTCGCATGGGCGGACAAGGCAGCCTCAGCATCCTGGTGCCCGCGTGCCGAACCAAGTTCCAAGCCGGGCCATCCGTGGTCAAGGCACGAACCCACGCAGCCTCCCGGCAGATGTGGCCGCCGAACGTGCTGAAAAATCCCATGGCGCCAGACTCGCCATCGGGGCTGCAGCCCGCGATGGCGCCCGTGAGCGCGCGCAGTTCCTCGTCGCGAAGTCCATTTGCACGGGCATAAGCGTCCAGTGCGGGCAGGAACTCTGGCAGCACCACCTCCTGCGCCAGCGCCTGGTTCCAGTGCTGCAGCACCAACTGCTGCGAGGCATGACGAGGCAGGGCCTCTCGCGGCGTATGCAGGCGCTCGTAGTCAGCAATGCCGCGCCGACCAGCATCCACGAAGAATTGACCATGGAGCACAACGCGGTGCTCCCGTGAAGTGTTCGGTATCTGCGCGACATAAGTCAGTCGCAGTTCCTCTGTGGGAAGGAAAACGGCCCACTGCAAGACAAGGCGCCCAACCCGCTTGTCGGCGTGCGCAAACATCACCGCGCCTTCAGGACGGGTCTTGTCCGGAACGCTGCCCCACTTGCCAGAGTCCAGGATCGCGATGGACTTGGGCCAGCTTTCGTTACCGCGAAGTGACTCGAACGGCTCCATCGAAGACACGAACCGTTGTGACACCATAAACCGCAGGTGCTCCGCCTTTGGGCGTTGGTCCGTTGCGGTTCCGGCGCACTTCAGACCATCGCTTCGATGGTCCAACCGACTCGGGCCTTCCTCGTCGAGCTGAAGTTGAAGCTTGAATGCCTGGCCACCTGCAGCGCCCGCAAATCGCGCGGTATGTAAGTTGCGCAGCAGCGGCAGCAACAGTCCCAAGCGCTGGTCTACCTCAGCGGCCGAAAGAAAGTCCAGATCCTCGCCGTCGCGGTCTCCGGGGAACCGATCAATGATCCCAGGCAGGCGCTTCCCATCCAGTTCGGCAAGATGGTCATGCCGTCGCAGCGGCACCCACAGCATGAACCACGTATGCCCGTTGCTGGCTTCGTCCTGATCACGGGCTACCGCCACCAGACTCGCACGATCCGCGGCGCTGATTCGCTCCCAACGCTGGTGGGTCTCGGAAGTGTTTTCGTCACCGAACCAAGGACTGAGGATCTCGCAGTGTTCTTCCTGCCCGTCGAAAGCGACATAGAAAAAGCTCTCGCACAAGTGGAAGACGCTCTTCATGCCCAGGCCGAACTTGCCGATCGCACTGTCGTCGGCCGCCTTGCCGTTCAGCCCGAATGACCTGATCGCCTGCTTGTCCTTGGGCTGAAACGCTCCGTCGTTCAGGACCCAGAGCGCCGGCCCTTGCAGCAATGGATGGTCGACACCCGCTGCGAAGCCTGCGTGATGCCCGAAGACCAAACTTCCGGCACCCGCATCGTCGGCGTTCTGGACCAGTTCCTTCAGGATCGGAAAGCCACTCTTGTATCTATCCCGAAGGTTGTCGGCGATCAGATTGACGTAATTGGTCGTGTACTTGGCCATCGATCAATCCGTCGCTTGGCAGCAATGGCTGGGAGTTGCTTGGGTCTGCATGTCAGCCGCCGACCAATGCAATCGCTGCCTTGACGCTCTCGCCATCAAAGGGCTTCGCCGCGGACTCGGTCGTGGTCACCAGCATGCCGGCGCTGCCACCGCCCTCGTCGGCTGGCAAGACACCATGCGCCCGGTACCAGGCCAACTTCTTCTCCCACGCAAGGCGGTAGTCCGGCCGATCGAGCATGCCCAGGTGCTCCCAGTAAAAGGTTCGACCCGAGATATCGTCTTCGATCGTGAAGTCCGGGAACCGCGTCACACCGCCCAACTTCAGTGGCTTCTCGTATTCGAAGGCAACCTTCGCAGTGGCCAGGGCTTCAGAGATGATCCACTCGGACTTCGATCGCACGGTCAGCCCTCGGCTGGTGCGATAGATCAGGCCTTCTTGCAAGAAGGTGCTGCCCTTGACTTGGGGAACCTCAACCATCCGGCAGGCGTTGACGAGGTTGGTCATGCGTCGAGCCGTTTCGGACCGGTGCGGCGCCGCAAAGTCCTTCAACACTGTCCTTGGGCCCTGGTGCAAGACAACGACCCGGTGCTGGTGGCGCGTCAATGCGGTGTAGATCAATTCCCTGGAAAGGATGGGATGCGCCTCTGGCACGACAACCACGACCAGTCCGAACTGACTGCCTTGGGCCTTGTGGATGGTGAGTGCGTACGCCAGCTCCAGCGAAGCATCACCCTCTTCGCGGAAGTCGCTGCCGTAGAAGTCGTAGGTGTAGCCCTTCTGTGACGCGAACTCCACCTTCAAGATCTTCGGGTTACCGCGTGATTTCCACTGCCCAACGGTGATGCCGATCTCGCCGTTGGCGAGGTACCCAATCGCACCTTCCTGCGGATAGACCCGCTTCCCGTCGCGGCGGTGGTTCGACAGGTTGATAACCTTGTCGCCGTAGACGACTCGTTCTACGCCCATGGCCTTCGGGATGGGCCGCCACCGCTGAGACGCCAGGTCCATGAAGCCACGACGGAACCTCTCATGGATCTGTCGGTTAATGTCGCCAACGCCAAAGGGCATGCCGCGTAACGGGCTCAGGATTTGCCAGGCCTCGACCGCCTCAACTGATCCGGGCTTGCCCGCGCGCGTAGCGTTGAAGTAGTCGTACTCGCCGAACTCGGTGGCTCCCATCACACGGTTAAAGCCACGCACGTCGTCGATGCTCGCAAGCTTCAGCTCTCTGTGCAGCACCTCCATCAACTTGCTCTGAAAGTCCTCCGGCGTCTTCCATTCCACGAAGCTGATCGTGGCGTGCTGCTCTGCATCGGCTGAGAAGACATCGTCCTCCCCGGCCGAAGGTGCTGTGGCGCTGAACCAGCGCGCAAAGCGCAGGTCAGCCCTGTCGCTGCCAACCTGCCTGCGCTCGATGGTCAGCTCTGCATAGCCTGGCGTCACACGCGGGAACCGTGCCTCGTAGTCGGCCGGCTTGAGCTTGGCGATGATGTCCACAAACGGCCGACCTGCACCAATAGGCGGCAACTGCGCCGGGTCACCCACAAAGATGAACCGCTTGACGCCCTGCAACGCATCGAATAGCGCGCCGATCATGTCCTCGGTCAGCATCGACGACTCGTCCACGATCACCGTGCCGAAGCCGGTCGCCTTGGGCCGGTCGCTCAAGTGGTACCGGCCCGCCTTGCCTTCGTAACGGCCGTTCTGGTTGAGAAACTGGGCGAGGGTCAAGGCCCGCGCACCGCTGGAGGCCAGTTCCTGCATGCGCACACGGGCCTTGCCCGTAGGGGCGAGCAACAGCAAGCCATCGGCCACGACTTCGGGCTGCGCGCACAGGATGCTGAGCACCGATGTCTTGCCAGCCCCCGCGGGCCCGGCCAGCACACAGAACCGGGCTTCTGCAAGCTCCTTGAGCGCAGCCGCCTTCTCGGCCTGCGCACGCGTCTCCTCAGTGCTGGCTGCCTTGCCAAACTTCGCCTCCAGCAACGCAGCCCAGTCACGCGACAGAACGTGGCGCTGGCCGCCGACCCGCCCAAGCGCCTGTTTGCGAACCAACTCCGCAATGGCACAGTAGCGATCAAGCTGCAGCCCGTCGCCGTCGTTGACCCGCACCGCAACGATCTCTGGCGCCATGTCATTAACGCGGGCGGCAAGCATGTCGCCGGTGACCGGGCATGGCGGGCGCACCGGCGCCGCCTGGACCGCTTCCACTACATGCTGCAGCGGCAGCAGCGTGTGCCCTGATGCGGCCGCCTTCTCCAGCGCAGACAAGGTGAACGCGCGCACCCGGCGCAAGTCTGCCGCCGAGTCCAGGCCCGACGGCTTGTCCAGCGGGTGTAGCAGTCGAACGGCGTCGTCGGGGAATACCCCGCGGTCCACCGTCAGCAGCCGCACGCCCTGCGGGTCCTGCCGGGTTATCTCGTAAAGCCTATAGGGGTTGGCCAAGATCTCCTTGTCGGTAGCGGTCCAAGACTGCTTCCCGCGCGCTCCGGCGTCGTACAGATTGCTTGCCTGCTCGACGCCCACCTCAAACCTGCTCAGCAACTTCAGGTAGGCACGCCGCTCGGGCGGCAGAGCCCTCCAGGTCGGCGCCAGTTCCTTCACGTCGTGGCGCAACGCCTGCGGCAGGTGAGCCACCGGGTTCTTGAAGACGTCGTCGACGACCGGCCACGGGTCGGCGTTGTCGCCAGCCTTCTGCTGCACTGCGTGCGCAACGAAAACCCCGCGCGCCAGCCCGAACGCCGTCAGCACCGGCCCCAGGCCTGGATAGGGCCCACGCACCTTCCACAGACGCGCCAGCTCGGTGTGCAGCCACTCGCGCTGCCACCCGGTGGCGATGCCAAGCTCGGTTTCGATGCGGCCCAGCGCGGTGTCGAGTGAGAGCAGCGCGGCGATGGCGCCATCGTGGGTCACCAGCTCGCTTGCGTACGAAAACTCATCCCAGTGTTCCTCGGGCGCATGGGCAGTGTAGCGCTCGAGGTCCAGGCCCGGGTCGGCCGCCGAAAGCGCCAGCAACTCCACGTAGGGCATCAGGAAGCCGTCCTTGCCCTTTGGGCGGATGGAATGCTGGACGGGACGTTCCCACACCATCCCGGGCATCCCCTCGCCCTCCTGCAGGTACGGTGACAGCTTGCCGACCTGCTTGACGCGGCCAACACCGACCAGGATGCGGCCCGTGCCCTCCACGAAGGGCACGTGCTTGGCATAGAACAGGCACAGCGATGCCTCGTCGCGCAGGTGCGCCGCAAAGCCGTCCAGCAGCGCCGTCTGGTTGGACGCCTCGTGCACCCAGTTCGTGGCGTAGCCGAGGTCAGGCTCACGGCTCTTGTCGGCATCCAAGTCCAACGAGTCTGCGTAGTAGGGCAGGTTCTCGCCCATCATCCAGCGGAATGGCACGATGCCGGCGGAGTACGCTGGGTAGCGCTGCAGCGTCGGCTTGAAGTGACCGTAGTGCTGTTGGTTCACCTCGGCCAGCGCATGGCGTTTGACCACTTCCATCTCGAAGGGCGCCATGAAAGTCGCCCGCTCGTTGACGCAACAAGGCCAGTTCTCGCGTGGCAGGTCTTCGAGACTGCGACCGTGAAACTTGATCTCCTGCTCGTCATGTTTCGCCGATGCGATGCCCTTGAGCTTGGCGCAAGCGCCGTTGAGTTGCGGTGCCGCGCACACGGTACCGGCCCAGCCGCTGTCGTGCCAAGGCACACGTACAGAAAGGTGCCGCAATGGAAAATTGTTCATGGTCCTCTCCCTCTACCTGACCTGCTCCGCGGTCAGCCCGTTTGTTTGCTTTTTAGTCTCGTGCCTCCGTTGCGCTTTGTCTCCAGAAGAGAACCCTTGCAACGCGAGCCGGGCTGGTGCTTACGGCACAGGTCCTCCATCAATACTTGGGACTTGGAAGGGAGTGGTGACCAAGTGACCGAGGTTGGCCTCGTCAAGAGATCGGACCGCGATTACTGCGGCCACTAGATCAGCACCGAGGCAGGCAGAAAACTTCAATTCGCATCGTTCAGCCATGCTTCTGGAGAAGCTTTCCAAGGTTGCGGACTCCAACGGGCGACTCATGAGCGTTGGCACCGAGACGCCGGAGCCGGTTTCCACCCACAAGTCATCCACGCGCGTGCTGCCGATGTCCCCCAGCCTGAGCGCCAAAGCACTGTTGACCGCGCCGCCGGCAAAGGTCCACCAGCGAAGCCGCCCCGATGGCAAATGTTCGAGCAACAGCGAACCCTGGCGTTCGGGTGCCGTGATCAGTTCGCGGACCTCGTCGAGCTGCAAGGTGCCTCGCTTCGACAGACCAAGTTCCGCGTCGCCCTCGCGCAGCAACACGCGCCGCATAGCCTGGCAGACCTCAAACCCCAGCCAGCGCGAAGTGCCGAGCCAGCGCGACTTTCCTTTGTCATCCGTCGGCTCCACAGCCACCGTGCGCTTCGACCAGTCGACGGACGTCACCTTCCAGCTTCGCCCACCGAGCAGCAGCACGGTCGGCCCGTCCTTCTGCTGTTGAACGGCCATGGGGTCGACGTAACCGAGCTCGGTGGCGCCGTGTCGTGCTGCAAGCACCATCGGGCTTGCGAACGCCGACAACAGGTCTAGGAAGTGGCCACGCCCGAACAGCTTCTCGCCCTCGGGCCCCATCGATGCCAGGCCGCTGCTGATGTGCAGGATGCCCTTGCCGACCATGAAGTCGAAGACCGTCGAGACCGTCGCCGGGTCGAGTTCCGGGAACTGCGCCTTCGCCACGCCGACAACCTCGTGAGCCGGCAGGCCGGGCCGCTCCAGCACCAGCGCCATCATCTGCTGCGCCACCATGTGCCAAGGCAGCGGCGGCGGTTTGATGTGCTCGACAAACTTCTCGCGCCACAGCGTCGTGATCGCGCAAGCCAGAAGGAAGGCTTCGTCACTGGTGGTCAAGAACAGGAAGCTCCGACGGCTGCCACTGCGCCGGCCGGTCCGCCCCATGCGCTGCAGAAAAGACGACACCGTGCTGGGCGCGTCGATCTGGATCACGTAGTCCAGGTCACCCACGTCGATGCCCAGCTCCAGCGTGCTGGTCGCCGCGATCACACAGTCGCGTTCTTCGGCGAAGGCGGTCTCGGCCAGCTTGCGCTCGGAGGCGCTCAGCGATGAGTGCGACACGAAGGTCCGCGTGTTCATCGCGCGCAGCGACACCGCCAGCTCTTCCACCTTTGATCGGCTGTCACAGAAGACCAGGCGCTTGGCTCCTCGGTGCAAGCGCGAGATCACCGTCGCCGCGTTGGCCATCGACCCGACGTGATCGATGGTGACGTCTGCATCTGTGGTCACCGACGATGAACCGACGATCTGACGCTCACCCGACCCGGCAAACCAGTCCAGCAACTCGCCCGGGTTGCCCACCGTCGCCGACAGGCCGATTCGCTGGATCGGCTGCCTGGCGTAGGCCTCGATGCGCTTGATCACTGCGCGCAGGTGCCAGCCGCGGTCGTCGCCGGCAAAGGCATGCAGCTCATCGACGATCACCGTCTTCAGCCCGCCAAACCAGGCATCGCGCTCGGTACGCGGCGAGATCAGCATGCCCTCCAGGGATTCTGGTGTGGTCAGCAGGATGTCCGGCGGATCGGCGCGCAGTTTCTTCTTGCGCGATTGGGAGATGTCGCCGTGCCATACCGCCACCCGGCGCCCGACCAGCCCGGCGTAGAACGAGAGTCGGGGTTCCAGATTGTTGAGCAGTGCCTTGATCGGGCACAAATACAGGACGCTGATCCCGCTCCAGGACTCGGTCAGCATCCGCGACAGCACGGGGATGAAAGCGGCCTCGGTCTTGCCTCCGGCCGTGGGTGCCAACAGCAGGCAGTGGTCGCCAGCCAGCACAGGTGGAATTGCGGCCAGCTGGGTAGGGCGCAAGCTGGTCCAGCCGAGCGAGTTCACCACGTGGTACTGCAGCGCGGGATGCAACTGATCGAAGCTGCTCACAGCTCAACCTGTACCGCGCGAGGGTTGTCGAAACGACGGTCCGTGCCGAAGTCCACGTGCAGGCGCTGTGCCAGCGGTTGCAGCCGCTGCAGACCTTGAGGGCCATCGAAAAATGCCGGCGTTCCGGTGGCCACCAGATACAGGCCCGCACTGACCGGCCGGGGCGGCGGCGCGGGTGATCCGCATGCCTTCGATCCCGACAAGTTCGTTACGGCGAAGGAGCAGCGGCGGACAGACGATTTCATCGTGTACGCCATTGCGGCTGCCGACGAAGCGCTGGCGGATGCCAACTGGAAACCGGAAACCGACGAAGACCAGGAACGCACAGGCGTGCTGATCGGTTCGGGCATCGGTGGCCTCGAGACGATCTACGAAACGTCGATCATCCTACACGAGCAGGGCCCGCGCAAGGTGAGCCCGTTCTTCATTCCCGCTTCGCTGATCAACCTCGCCTCCGGGCAGGTCTCGATCCGCCACGGGCTGAAGGGACCCAACCATTCGGTTGTCACCGCATGCGCCACCGGCGCGCACGCGATCGGCGACTCGGCGCGCCTCATCAAGTATGGCGACGCCGACATCATGGTGGCGGGCGGCGCGGAGGCGGTAATCGGCCGTCTCGGCATCGCAGGCTTCTGCGCGGCCAAGGCCATGTCGACCGGCTTCAACGACACGCCCGAGAAA